>Ga0326597_10005581_pt1 | contig 17420 bp, 17 predicted proteins | sample RVTome_12_FD_203789 | JGI IMG/M metagenome (GOLD analysis project Ga0326597, IMG submission 203789) | Soil microbial communities from uranium-contaminated site in the Upper Colorado River Basin, Wyoming, United States - RVT100D185 | ecosystem: Environmental > Terrestrial > Soil > Contaminated >... | reverse complement strand
ATGCGGGTCGATCAGATGCGGCTCGTAAGACTTGAACCGGGTGATCATGCCGTCGCGCCAGATCCGCGCCAGCGACACGATTGCGCGCTCCGGCATCAGAAACGATCGTCGCCAGATCTGATAATAGCCGTCGGGCAGCAGCGCCGGATCGACCGTGTAGTCAAGGTTCGGCGCCACGAAACTGCGCAGCACCCGCGCCACTTCGGTGATCATCCCGGGCTCGGGCGGCAGCGGCAATGGTTCCAGCAAGATCCGCGCATCGACGCCGAAATGTTGGCAGATCCGGTGCAGCACTTCGGGCTGCGGAAAGGCTGTGCCGGCCAGATAGCGGTTGAACTGGCTGCGGTTGATCGCCAGCGCCCGGCAAGCGGCGCTGAGCGAGCTTCCGGCCGCGCAAAGCACACGCAAATTGCGCCCGAACATCGCACGCAGCTCACGGTTTGACAGCGCCGCGGGCGTATCCGCCGCGGCAGGACGATGCGAAATTTGCGTCATTTCCGGCCCATTCCGGACATCGCAGTCCGGTTGCGTCTCAGTTTCGGGCAGTCTGGCACGAAACTGCAACTGACTGGGGCAAAATTGTGCCAGATCGCAGCCACCGCGACGCTATATCGCACGCCGCTGTGCAGCAAACTGCCTTGCCTGCAAGGATTTGAAGGTTATAGCGAAGACGGTTTTTGAGGGTGTCGCATGCAGGGTGTTGTCGTCTGGAGCAACGCAGAAAAGGCCAGCGCCGTGATCTGGTGCGAAGATCACGCCCGGCTTGCCTATCTGCAGGGCCAGGGCAGCCTGCAGGGCGCCGCGGCCTGGCCGCTGGTTGGCGATCTGGCGCGGTTCGAAACGGTGGTGCTCTCGGGCATCCGCTATGCCCGCGCATTTTCGGTGCTGGTGCCCGAAGCCTGTCCGCAGCTGCCCGCCGCATTGCAGCAGGCGGCGGCGCCCAAACACCGGGTGCCGGCACTCAGGCTTTGCGCCGCCGGTTGATCAGATCCCCCGCGACAGCGCCGCAACCCCGGTGCGCGCCACATCGACCAGCCCCAGCGGCCGCATCAGATCGGCAAAGGCGTCGATCTTTTCGGGCGTGCCGGTAATTTCGAACACAAAGCTTTCCAACGTGCTGTCAACCACATTGGCGCGAAAGATATCCGCCAGCCGCAGCGCCTCGACGCGCTTTTCGCCGGTTCCCACCACCTTGAACAGCGCCAGTTCACGCTCGACCGAAGGGCCTTCGACGGTCAGGTCATGCACCTCGTGCACCGGCACGATGCGGCCAAGCTGCGCCTTGATCTGCTCGATCACCGCCGGCGTGCCGCGGGTGACCACGGTGATGCGCGAACGATGCCCCAGATGGTCCACTTCGGCCACGGTCAGGCTGTCGATATTGTAGCCGCGCCCGGCGAACAGGCCGATCACCCGCGCCAGCACGCCCGCCTCGTTATCGACCAGCACCGCCAGCGTGTGGCTTTCGGCAACCTCGCTGTGCGGGTCGCGCAGCTCATAGGCCGAATGGCTGGTGGAACCCTTCTTGATGTTCAGCGCGGACATGATCGCCTCTTTCTTCTTTGCCTAAATATCCCCGGGGGGTCTGGGGGGCTGGCCCCCCGGCGCGTTACACCAGGACCGCGCCGCCCGCCTGAATCGCGCCCTCGGTCGCGGCATCGCCCATCAGCATCTCGTTGTGTGGCTTGCCAGAGGGGATCATCGGAAAGCAGTTCTCGTGCTTTTCCACCAGGCAGTCGAAGATCACCGGGCCGTCGTAGGCCAGCATCTCCTCAATCGCCGCATCGAGCCTGGCCGGGTCGCTGCAGCGGATGCCCTTGGCACCGAAGGCTTCGGCCAGCTTCACGAAATCGGGCAGCGCTTCCGACCAGCTCTGGCTGTAGCGCTCGCCGTGCAGCAGTTGTTGCCACTGGCGCACCATGCCAAGCCGCTCGTTGTTCATGATGAACTGCTTGACCGGCAGGCGAAACTGCACCGCGGTGCCCATTTCCTGCATGTTCATCAGAAAACTGGCGTCGCCCGCCACGTTGATCACCAGCGCCTGCGGGTGCGCCATCTGCACGCCGATGCTGGCCGGCAGGCCGTAGCCCATGGTGCCAAGCCCGCCCGAGGTCATCCAGCGGTTCGGCGCCTCGAAGCCCAGAAACTGCGCCGCCCACATCTGGTGCTGGCCGACTTCGGTGCAGATGTAACGGTCGCGTCCCTTGGTCAGCGCTTCCAGCCGCTGCAGCGCGTATTGCGGCTTTATCACCTTGTCCGAGCCTTTGTAGGCCAGGCAGTTCTTCGCCTTCCAGCCGTCGATCCGGTGCCACCACTTTTCCAGCCCGGGCTTGTTCACCTTGCGGCCGCGCGATTTCCAGACCTTCAGCAGATCTTCCAGCACATGGCCGATATCGCCCAGGATCGGCAGATCGACCTGGATCACCTTGTTGATCGAGCTGGCGTCGATATCGACATGCGCCTTGACCGAACGCGGCGAGAAATCGGCGATGCGGCCGGTGATGCGGTCGTCGAAGCGCGCGCCAAGGTTGATCATCAGATCGCAGTCATGCATCGCGAGGTTTGCCTCGTAAAGCCCGTGCATCCCCAGCATGCCAAGCCAGCTCTTGCCCGAGGCCGGGTAGGCGCCAAGCCCCATCAGCGTCGAGGTGATCGGAAAGCCGGTGGCATCGACCAGTTCACGCAGCAACTGGCTGGCGCCGCGGCCGGAATTGATCACCCCGCCGCCGGTGTAGAACACCGGGCGTTCTGCGGTTTCGATCAGTTCGGCCAGCCTGGTGATCGCCGCGATATCGCCTTTGACGCGGGGCTGATAATGTTCCACGCGCGCCTGTTTCGGCCCGGTATAGGTGCCGGTGGCGAATTGCACGTCTTTGGGGATGTCGATCAGCACCGGGCCGGGGCGCCCCGAGATGGCGACGTGAAAGCCCTGATGGATGATCTCGGCCAGCTTGTCGGTGTCTTTCACCAGCCAGTTGTGCTTGGTGCAAGGCCGCGTGATGCCCACGGTATCGGCCTCTTGAAAGCCGTCGGTGCCGATCATGAAGGTCGGCACCTGTCCCGACAGTACCACCAGCGGAATGCTGTCAAGCAGCGCATCGGTCAGCCCGGTGACGGCGTTGGTGGCGCCGGGCCCCGAGGTCACGATCACCACGCCCGGCTTGCCGGTCGAGCGGGCATAGCCCTCGGCGGCGTGCACGGCACCCTGTTCATGGCGCACCAGCACATGCAGGATCTCGTTTTGCTGGAAGATCTCGTCATAGATCGGCAGCACGGCGCCGCCCGGGTAGCCGAACACCACCTCGACGCCATGATCCTTCAGCGCCTGAACCACCATCGCCGCGCCGGTCATCGTGCGTGCCATTCCAACCACTCCATCTGCCTTCGCGGCACGAAAAAACCCCCGTTTCGGCGGGGGCGCATGGGAACCACTATGGTTTGCCGTTACCGGCCCATGCGCCTGATCCAGCCTGATACGAGAAGTCCGGCCACAAGCCATTCCCTTCCATGCGTTCGCGGCGGACATTAGGCGGGGCGCAAAGGGGCGTCAACCTGCAAAAGGGTGAATATAATGTCGCAGGGGCGAAAAAAACATTCCAAAAGTTGCGACGAGCCAGGTTGCGGCGAAACAAATGCAATTCCGCGCAATGCCGCGCGGGCTACCGCCCGTTGCCTGCCACAGCCGCGCGCGGGCCGCGCTGCCGCGGTGCGGCGCGCCGCAATGCCGCGGCGGCAGCGAGTCGCAGCGATGACGCTTTCCTTGCCGCAAAGTTTCCGGCAAACTCCGCCGCAAGGCAGGCGGCGGCCCGAACCATGGCCCGACCCATGGCGCCGGGAGGGCGGCATTTTCTGCGGATAACGGCAGTTTAGGCCTGAACTGGTCATCTATTCTTACCAGTTGCGGCCAAAACTGTTGACGTGTGGGCGCAGCCCGGTAATAAACGCGACGTTCCGGGGGGGCACCCGGGCGCGGAACTTGGGGGGGATTTCATGGGCGGACTGCTTGCCGTATCGCGCGGCATCGACTGGATGAACGAGGCGATCGGCAAGGCGGTGTCCTGGCTGATCCTGGTTGCGGTGCTGGTCAGCGCTACCAATGCGATCATCCGCAAGACGCTGAACACCTCGTCCAATGCCTGGCTCGAATTGCAGTGGTATCTTTATGGCGCGGCCTTCCTGCTGGCCGCCGCCTACACCCTGAAGCAGAACGAGCACATCCGCATCGACATTCTTTACGGAGCGCTTTCGCGGCGCAAGCAACATTGGATCGACCTTCTTGGGCATCTGTTCTTTCTGATGCCATTCGTGCTGGCGATGCTGTGGATGCTTACCCCCTATGTGCTCAAGTCGATCTTGAACGGCGAGGTTTCGACCAACGCCGGCGGCTTGATCATCTGGCCCGCCAAGTCGCTGCTGCTGATCGGTTTCGTGCTGTTGGGATTGCAGGGCTTTTCCGAGATCATCAAGAAAATCGCGGTGATGCGCGACATCATTCCGGATCCGACGCCATTCATATCGGCGCATGAAGCCGCGGAACTGGAAGCCAAGGCCCTGGTCGAGGAACTCACGAAATGATGGAACTCATCGCCCAGAACATGGCGCCGATCATGTTCTTCACGCTGGTTTTCTTTTTGATTGCCGGCTACCCGGTGGCCTTTGCGCTGGCCGCCAACGGGCTGGCGTTCTTCGTTGTCGGGGTCGAACTGGCGCCGTTTTCCAACAACACGATCAACCTCAGCTGGCCTTTGCTGAATGCCATGCCGGAACGCTTCTGGGGGGTGCTGTCGAACGAGACATTGCTGGCAATTCCGTTCTTCACCTTCATGGGCATCGTGCTGGAACGATCGGGCATGGCGGAAGACCTGCTTGACACCATCGGCCAGCTGTTCGGCCCGGTGCGCGGCGGGCTGGCCTATGCGGTGATCATCGTCGGCGCGCTGCTGGCCGCCACCACCGGCGTCGTTGCCGCCTCGGTGATCGCGATGGGGCTGATCAGCCTGCCGATCATGTTGCGCTACGGCTATGACCGCAGCCTTGCCTCGGGCGTCATTGCCGCCTCGGGCACGCTGGCGCAGATCATTCCGCCCAGCCTGGTACTGATCGTTCTGGCCGACCAGTTGGGGCGTTCGGTGGGCGACATGTATCGTGGCGCGCTGCTGCCCGGCCTGGTGCTGACCGGCATCTATCTGGGTTACGTCGCGCTGATGTCGATCTTTCGGCCCAAGTCGATGCCGGCGCTGCCGAAAGAGGCGCGCACGCTTGGGTCGGGCGTGACCTCGCTGCTGGCGATGCTGGTTCTGGCCGGGGTGGTGTTCTATTTCGGGCAGAACTGGATCGATGCCGGGCAGAGCAAGAACGCGGGCATCCTTGCCGCAGCGCTGGCGGTGATCGTGATCTATGTGCTGGCGATTCTCGACAAGGCGCTGAAGATCAACACCATGTCACGGCTGGCGCAGCAGGTGATCATCGTGCTGATCCCGCCGCTGGCGCTGATCTTCCTGGTGCTTGGCACCATCTTCCTTGGCATCGCAACCCCCACCGAAGGCGGCGCCATGGGCGCAGTGGGGGCGCTGGTGCTGGCCGGCGCCAAACGCCGGCTGAGCCTCGATGTGGTCCGCTCGGCGCTGGCCTCGACCACGCGGCTGTCGGCCTTCGTGATGTTCATCCTGCTTGGCGCGCGGGTGTTCTCGCTGACCTTCTACGGCGTCAACGGCCATCTGTGGGTGGAACATCTGCTGACTTCGCTGCCGGGCGGCGAACTTGGGTTCCTGCTGGTGATTTCGCTTCTGGTGTTCCTGCTGGCCTTCTTCCTCGACTTTTTCGAACTGGCCTTCATCATCGTGCCGTTGTTGGCGCCGGCGGCTGAGAAAATGGGCATCGACCTGATCTGGTTCGGCATCATCCTGGGGGTGAACATGCAGACCTCGTTCATGCATCCGCCGTTCGGGTTTGCACTGTTCTACCTGCGATCAGTGGCGGCGCGGGTGCCCTATATCGACAAGGTCACCGGCATCACTATGCAGCCGGTGAAAACCAGCCAGATCTATTGGGGCGCCGTGCCGTTCGTGTTCATCCAGGTGCTGATGATTGGCATCGTGATCAGCTTCCCGGGACTGGTGATGCATTACAAGGGCCCGGCAATCGACCCGTCGACGGTCAACATGAACCTGCCCGACATGCCCGGACTTGGCGGTGGTCTGGGTGGCGGGCTGGAGGGCGGCTTCGGCGGCTTTGGCCTGCCGCCGCTTGGCGCCCCGGCACCGGGCAACTGAACCTGACGGTGGCGGCGGCATTGGCCGCCGCTTGCCGCGGTCATGTGGCGCGCGCGTTTTCTGGGCCATGCCGAGGTCCGGCTGGACACTTTGCCGGTGCTGACCGCCGCGATCGCACTTTACGAAAGCGCGGGGTTTCGGCGCATTGCCGCCTACAACGACACGCCCTTTTCCGGAACCCTGCATGTTGCCCGCGCGCTGCAGGGCAGCAGCAACGAAAAAGCCCCGGAGTTTCCCCCGGGGCCGGTCGCTTCGTGCCTCGCGTCGGATTAAAGCTTGCCGCCGCGCTGCTGGATCATCATGAACGTGTCGTAGTTGTATTCCGACAGCTGCGCCCAGACATAGGCATCGCGCTTGAAGGCAAGCTGGCTGTCGTAGATCTTCTTGAAGGCGGCGTTGGTGCTGGTGATCTCGTCGTAAACCTCCTGCGCGGCGTTGTAGCAGGCGGTAAGCACTTCGGCCGAGAACGGCCGCAGTTGCGCGCCGGCCGCCATCAGCGTGCGCAGCGAACCGGGGTTCTTCCAGTCGTAGCTGGCCATCATGTCGGCGTTTGCGGCCTGGTTGGCCGCGGTCAGCACGGCCTTGTAGGCGTCGGGCAGGGCGTCCCAGGCGACGGTGTTGAACATCGAATGCAGCGCAGCACCACCTTCCCACCAACCGGGGTAGTAGTAGTAGGGCGCGACCTTGTAGAAGCCCAGCTTTTCGTCGTCATAGGGTCCGACCCACTCCGCGGCGTCGATGGTGCCTTTTTCCAGCGACGGGTAGATGTCGCCGCCAGCGATCTGCTGCGGCACCACGCCAAGCTTTTCCATCACCCGGCCGGCAAAGCCGCCGATCCGCATCTTCAGGCCCTTGAGGTCGTCTGGCGTGTTGATTTCCTTGCGATACCAGCCGCCCATCTGCGCGCCGGTATTGCCGCAGGGCAGGGCGTGGATGTTCTGCGTGTTGTAAAATTCGTTCAGCAATTCATTGCCGCCGCCGTAGTAGAACCAGCCGTTCTGCTGGCGCGCGTTCAGCCCGAACGGAACCGCCGTGCCAAGCGCATAGGTCGCATCCTTGCCCCAGTAGTAATACGAGGCGGTGTGGCAGGCCTCGACCGTGCCGGCCGAAACCGCGTCGGCGGCCTGCAAGCCAGGCACAATTTCGCCCGCGGCAAAGACCTGGATGTTGAAATTGCCGTCAGTCATGGCGTTGACATATTTCGCCATCGTCTCGGCAGCACCGAAGATGGTGTCGAGCGATTTGGGGAAAGATGAGGTCATGCGCCAGTTGATCTTGGGCATGCTTTGCGCAAGCGCCGGCGAGGCAAGCGTTGCAGCGGCCGCTGCAGTGCCGCCGATGGCGCCTTTGCGGATAAAAGAACGACGATCCATTGGTAGTCCTCCCGTTGGTTCATTGTCGGAACACTGATCCTTGGCGCACGGCGGAATTGCCGTGCAACGCCATGTGTCGATTGGCTCCACTGGTCACTTTATATGACCAGTTTGACCTGTCCAGTGCGGATTTCGTGAAATCTTGCTGATAGCGCTAACCCGGGCTGAGGATGTGCGGTCAGGTCTTGAAGGCGCTTGTCCGGGGTAGTTCGATCCGCGCCACCTGCTCGGCGATCGGGTCCACCGCAAGCGGATGCGTTTCGCCCGAATGCGCGGCGACATTGCCAAGCGGCTGCCAGATACCACCCTTGTAAATCTCCAGCGCGCCAAAGCGGGCCTTGTAGCCCATCTTGCGGCTGCCGGGCACCCAGTAGCCCAGATAGACATAGGGCAGGCCGGCGCGGCGGGCGATTTCGACATGGTCGAGAATCAGGTAGGTGCCAAGCGAATCCTCGTCGCGCGAAGGGTCGAAGAAGCTGTAGACCATGCTCAGCCCGTCATCGAGCACATCGGTCAGGCACACCCCGCTCAGCGGTCGCGGAGCACCGTCGGGCACGGCGCGGCTGCGGTATTCGATCACCCGCGTCTTGACCGGCGTTTCCTCGATCATCGCGGCGAATTCGAAAATGTCCATGTCCGCCATGCCGCCGTCGGCGTGGCGGCTGTCGAGATAGCGGCGAAACAGCTGGAACTGCTCGTCTGTGGCCCAGGGGCTGGTGGCGTTGCGCACCAGATCGGCGCCGCGTTTCAACACCTTGCGCTGGCCGCGGCTGGGGTGGAAATCGGCCACCCGGATGCGCGCCGACAGGCAGGCGGCGCAATCGGCGCAGGAGGGCCGGTAAAGCACGTTCTGCGAGCGGCGGAACCCCTGGCGCGACAGCGCGTTGTTCAGCTTTTCCGCATCCTCGCCCTGCAACGCCGTAAACAACTTCCGCTCAACCCGGCCTTCCAGATAGGGGCAGGGTTGCGGAGCCGTCACGTAGAACTGCGGCGTAAGGGGCGGCGTGTGGCGCATGGGTCCAGTTGCTCGGGCAGCGATATCGGAAAGGCTAGCAAACACGCGCCCTGTCGCCAAGCAATTTGCATGGAAACGGCCCCGGCATGACACCGGGGCCGCACGGCCGTGGTCGTGACGATGCCTCAGTAGGCGCCGGAACCGCTGGCTTCGTCTTTCGGCGGCGCGGGCGACTCGTCGGCGGCCTTGGCGCGTTCGTTCAGATACTGGTCGAACTCGGCCTTGTCGCGGCTGTCGCGCAGCCGGCGCAAAAACGCCTCGAACTCGGATTGCTCGCGCTCCAGCCGTGCCAGGGTATCGGCCTTGTAGGCATCAAAGGCACTGTTGCCCGTGTTGCCGTGCATGTGGAAGTGCCGGGCGTGGTGGTGGTGGCGGTGGCTGCAATGGCTGAACATGCGTTTGCTCCAGATCATATAGGCAAGAAGGGCAAGGCCGACCGGCCAGAAGGTGATGAAGGCCAGAACCATCAGCACGATCCAGGCAGCGCGGCCGCGGGCGTCGAGCCAGGCCTCGGCGCGCCGGAACCAGTTGGCGCTGGCGCCCTGACCGGGCGAGGCTTCATAATTGACATAAGCAGACATGGGCTTGCTCCGTTGCGGGTGCCGTTGCGTTGCGATGTGAATAAGCTTCACATGTGATGAAGATCGGATCGCGGGGGCGTGACGTCAAGAGGGATGTGAAGATATTTCACATCGCGCGCCGAAACGCGCTCAGCAGGTGAACGCCGCAGTCTCGGCGGCGCTGATGCGGACCAGATCGGTGGGGGCAATGGCAAAGATATGCCGCGGCGTGCCGGCCGCCGCCCAGACCCGCGAAAATTCGAGCAGCCGCGGGTCGATAAAGGCGCGCAATGGGCGCAGATGCCCAACCGGCGCCACGCCGCCGATGGCAAAGCCGGTCTCGGCGCGGATCAGCGCGGCATCGGCCTTGCCAAGCGGCTGCCCGGCGACGCGGCTTGCCATGGCGGCATCGACGCGATTGCCGCCCGCAGTCAGGAACAGCACGACATGGCCGCTGGCCTGGCCGCGAAAGATGATCGACTTGGCAATCTGGTCCAGCGCGCAGCCGGCCGCTTGCGCCGCCGCCTCGGCGGTTCGCGTCTCGACGCCCATTTCCAGCACCTCGGCCGGCAGCCCCGCGGCTTGCAGGGCGGCCACGACGCGGGCAAGGCTTTTGCTCATGCGGATGGCCTCCGTCGGGGCAGGGCGTCAGGCTTCCAGCTCGGCGTCCCAATAGAGAAAGTCGAGCCAGCTGTCGTGCAGATGCCCCGGCGGAAACCGCCGCCCCATCGCGTTCATGTGTTCCACATCGGGCGCGTGCGGGGTGCTGCGCAGCGCCATACCGGCCTGGCGCAGCGACTTGTTGGCCTTTTTCAGGTTGCAGGGCGAACAGGCGGCGACGACGTTTTCCCAGTTGGTGGTGCCACCGCGCGACCGCGGCACGACATGGTCGAAAGTCAGGTCGGCGCGCGCGCCGCAATACTGGCAACTGAATTCATCACGCAGGAAAAGGTTGAAGCGCGTGAAGGCCACGCGCTTCTTGGGTTTCACATAGTCTTTCAGCACCACCACCGAAGGAATGCGCATCGCGCTGCGCTGACTTCGCGCCACCGCGTCATATTCGGCCAGGATGGTCACGCGGTCGGAAAACACCGCCTTGATCGCCTCTTGCCAGGGCCATAGCGACAGCGGGTAATAGGACAGCGGGCGAAAGTCGGCGTTCAGCACCAGCGCCGGGTAATGCCGCAGCGCCGCGGGTTCGCGCACGAAGCCCGAACGAAAGTCTTGCACTGCATGGTCATTCGGCATCAGCGCCTCTTTCCCTGCCTGCGAAGCGGCACGGCAAGGGGCCATGCTGCACCGCCACTATATCTTGCGTGCCGGCGGCGGCAAGCCCCGTCCTGTGCTGTGGCCGGGCCAAGGTGCCGCAGCAAGGTGACATCTGCGTGACGGCGCCGCGGCGGCAATCAGGCCAGATGCTCGCGCAGAAAGCCAAGCGCCGCCGAAAGCCCGTCAGGCGCGATGCCGTGGCCGGTGCCGCGCATGACATGGGCGTAGGTGTCGAACCCGGCGGCAACCAGCGCATCGCCCGCGCGGCGCATTTCGGCGAAATCGACCATCGGGTCGGCATCGCCGTGCACCAGCAGCACCGGCGGGCGCGAACGCGCGCTGGCCAGCGCCTCGGGGTGCAGCAACCGGCCCGAGAAACCGACCACGCAGGCCAGCGCGTCAACCCGCGCCGGCGCCACCTGCAGCGCCATCATGGTGCCCTGCGAAAAGCCCAGCAGCGCGATGCGGCCCGCGTCAAGCCCGGTTTCGGCGCCAAGCCCGTCGAGAAAAGCGTGCAGATCGCGCGTGGCCGCGGCAATGCCCGCTGCGGCTGTGGCGGCGCTCGATCCGTCCAGCCGCGGTATCGAAAACCACTGCCGCCCGAACGGGTTGCCGGCGCAGGGCTCGGGCGCGTCAGGCGCCAGGAACAGCGTGTCGGGCAGATGCGGCGCCAACGGATCGGCGAGGCCCAGCAGATCGGCACCGTCGGCACCATAGCCGTGCAGGAACACCACGGCAGACCGCGTGTCGCCCGATTTTGGCGCCCGCCGCCCGGTTTCCAGCTTCCGTGTCATCCCACCCCCTCGCGGCGTTTGATCTGCGCGTAATAGGCCCACAGAATGCGCGCCGCAACCGCGCGCCAGGGCGCCCAGGGTTCGGCCATCGCGGCAAAGGCGCGTGGCCGCGGCCGGTCGGGCAGCGCGAACAGCAGCCGCGCCGCCTCGGCCAGCGCCAGATCGTCGGGCGCGAAGACATCGGCCCGGCCAAGCGCGAACATCAGATACATTTCGGCGGTCCAGCGGCCGACGCCGGGCAAGGCGATCAGCGTCGCGCTTACCTGTTCGTTCGGCATCGCGCGCAGCGCGGCGTAATCCAGCCGGGCCCGCGCCAGCGCCGTCAGATAGCGGATTTTCTGGCGCGACAGGCCGCAGCCGCGCAAAGCATCCTCATCCGCCGCCGCCACCGTTTCTTCATGGGCAAGCCCCGCCGCATCCATCCGCGCCCGGATCGCACGCGCCGAGGCCACGGAAACCTGCTGGCCGATGATCGAATCGCGCAGTGCCAGAAAGCCGTCGGGCACGCGGCGCAGCGGCAGCGGGCTGAGATCGGGCAGCACTTTTGCAAACACTTGTTCGCGCCGTGCCAGTTCGGCCGCCGCCTCGGTAAGCTCGAATTCGGTGCTCAGGATCACGCCGGTCATCGCCGCCACTTTGCTGCAAGGGGTGGCGCAACGCCAGCCCTTTCCCTTTGCGCCGGCTGCCGCTATGGCTGCGCCATGACCCATTCGCAGGCCCTGATCACCACCTCGCAGGCCAATCGCAATGTCGCGGTGCTGGTGCTGGCACAGGCGATCCTGGGCTCGCAGATGTCGATGATTTTCATCGTCGGCGGCTTGGCCGGGCAGCAGCTTGCGCCCAACCCCTGCCTTGCGACGCTGCCGTTGTCGCTGGTGATCCTGGGGTCGCTGATCACCGCGCAGCCGCTGAGCGCCTTCATGCAGCGCCACGGGCGGCGCGCCGGCTTTTTGCTGGCCACGCTGGCGGGCGCCGCCGGTGCAGGCATCGCGGCGCGCGCGCTTTACGTGCAGTCGTTCGAGCTGTTCATGTTGGGCAGTTTTCTGACTGGCATCTACCAGTCGGCGCAGGGCTTTTACCGCTTTGCCGCGACCGATGGCGTGCGTGCGGCCGATCAGCCGAAGGCGATTTCCTATGTCATGGCGGGCGGGCTTGCCGCAGCGCTGATCGGCCCGCAACTGGCCAAGGCGACCTCTGAGGCGCATGTGGTGCCGTTCATGGCAACCTACCTGGCGATCGTGGTGCTGAATCTGCTGGGGCCGCTGCTGTTTGCATTTCTGCACAGCCCTGAAGAGCACCGCGTGGCGAAAGGCGCCGCGGTGCTGGGCCGCACGCGAATGCAATTGCTGCGCGATCCGGTGATCGCGGTGGCGATGATCTGCGGCATGGTCGCCTATGCGCTGATGAATCTGGTGATGACCTCGACGCCGCTGGCGGTGCTGGGCTGCGGCTTCACGCAGGGCAATGCCGCCGATATCGTTTCGGCGCATGTGCTGGCAATGTTCGCGCCGGCATTCTTCACCGGGCATCTGATCGCGCGTTTTGGCAGCCGGCTGATCGTCACGCTGGGGCTGTTGATCCTGGCCGCTGCCGGGGCGGTGGCGCTGAGCGGTTTCGAGCTGGAGCAGTTTTTCATCGCGCTGGTGCTGCTGGGGCTGGGCTGGAACTTCGCCTTCATCGGTGCCACCGCGATGCTGGCAACCGCCTACCGGCCGGAAGAACGCGGCCGGGTGCAGGGCATGAACGATTTCGTGGTGTTCGGCGGCGTGTTTCTGGCCTCGCTGTCGTCGGGCAGCCTGATGAACTGCACCGCCTCAGGCAGCGCGCAGGTGGGCTGGCAGGCGGTGAACGTGGCAATGCTGCCGTTTCTGGTGCTGGCCGGCGCCGCAATGATCTGGCTGATGCTGCGCCCGCGCGAGGCACGCTGAGCGCCTGGGCGCCGTGCTTGCGCGGCGATTGCCGCGGCGCGGCCTTTTGCTTTGGCCACCGCGCCCTATCTAATGGGGCAGGGAGCCCGCATGCCGCACACTGACAACAGCTATACCCGCCTGCCAGAGCGGTTCTTTGCCCGCATCGCCCCGGCGCCGGTCGAAGCGCCGCGGCTGCTGGCGCTGAACCTGCCGCTGGCGCGTTCGCTGGGGCTTGACGGCGACTGGCTGGCATCCGACGCGGGGCTGGCGATGCTGGCGGGCAATGCCTTCCCGGCCTGGGCTACGCCGATCGCGCAGGCCTATGCCGGGCACCAGTTCGGCGGCTTCGTGCCGCAACTGGGCGATGGCCGCGCGTTACTGCTGGCCGAGCTGCTGGCCCCTGGCGGCGGCCGGTTTGATCTGGTGCTGAAAGGCTCGGGGCGCACGCCGTTTTCGCGCGGCGGCGACGGGCGCGCCTGGCTGGGGCCGGTGCTGCGCGAATATCTGGTCAGCGAGGCGATGGCGGCGCTTGGCGTGCCGACCACGCGGGCGCTGGCCGCCGTGGCAACCGGCGAGCGGGTCTGGCGCGACGGCAGCGCGCTGCCCGGCGCGGTGCTGGCGCGCGTCGCGGCAAGCCATATCCGGGTCGGCACCTTCGAATATTTCGCCGCGCGGCACGATACCGCGGCGCTGGCGCTGCTGGCCGAACACGCCCGCGCCCGCCATTACCCGCAGGCGCAGGGGCCGCTTGGCCTGCTGGAAGCGGTGGTTGGCGCGCAGGCGGCGCTGGTGGCGCAATGGATGAGCTATGGGTTCATTCACGGTGTGATGAACACCGACAACATGGCAATATCAGGCGAAACCATCGATTACGGCCCCTGTGCCTTCATCGACGCCTACCACCCCGACCGGGTGTTTTCCTCGATCGACGTGCACGGCCGCTATGCCTTTGCGCAACAGCCCAATGTCGCGCTGTGGAACCTGGCGCAATTCGCCTCGGCGCTGCTGCCGCTGATCGGCGATGACGAGGCGGCGATTCCCGCCGCCACGGCGGTGCTCGACGGTTTCGGCCCGGCCTTTGCCGCAGCCTGGGAGGCGCGGCTGAGCGCCAAGATCGGCATCCGGGCGCCGCGCCCGGGCGACCGCGCGCTGGTGGAAACCCTGCTGGCCCGCATGGCCCGGCAGGGCGCCGATTTCACCCGCGTGTTCAGCGGCCTGGCCGATGGTTCGGCGCGCGACGAATTCACCGACCGCGCCGCCTTTGACGCCTGGGCGGCCGACTGGCAGGCCCGCGTGGCGGCCGAGCCCGCGCCGCAGGCGGTGCTGCGCGCCGCCAACCCGCAGCGCATACCGCGCAACCACCGTATCGAGGCCGCCATTGCCGCCGCCACCGAAGGCGACCTGGCGCCATTTGAACGTCTGCGCGCCGCCCTTGCCGCGCCGTTCGAGGCGCGTGCGGAATGGGCGGATCTGGCCGATCCGCCTGCCCCCGGCGAAGCGGTCACCCACACTTTTTGCGGCACCTGAGCTATTTGCGCAGCCGACGGAACTTGCGAAACAGCCTGCGGTTGCGGTCGATGAAGTCCTGCATCAGCGCCGCACTGCCGCCCAGGCCGCGCCCGTGCAGGTATAGCCAGCCCGAGCCGGCGCCGGCGGCGGCGCCCAGCACATCGATGATCAGGTCGCCCATCGTGTCGGCCAGCCCGGATTCCTGCATGTTCAGGCCAAAGACGGCATCGGCCCCGAATTCGAAGATTTCCCAGACCGCGCCGATGGTGACCGCAACGCAAAAGGCGATCAGCGCCAGCGCCCAGGCGGGGGCGGCGTAACGGTCGCCCTCGAACAGCATGAACACCAGCAGAAAGCCCAGAATGCCGAAGCCAAGCGCCGAGCCCAGGTGCAGCATGCCATCCCACCACCAGTAACGCTGATAGAAATCCGCCGCTTCGCCCAGAAAGATCGTGGCAAAGATGAAGGTGGTGATGCCGACCACGAAGCTCCACGGCAGCCGCACCCCAAGGCGCGAGACCAGCAAAAGCGGCACCAGCGTCAGCACGAAGGTCGCCGCTGCCACCCCGGCCAGCGGCCATTGCTGTTCCCACAACGCCAGCGCAAATTCGACCGCCAGCACAGCCCAGATCAGCTGCACCGGGAAGGGCTTTTGCCAGAACCAGCGAAACAGGCCCCTGATCTCCATCACCTCTATCTAGGCGGTCGGCGCGTGCGCGGCAACGGGGCTTCCCGCCGCACCGCGGCCCCCCCATATTGGCGGCATGGTTCTGCGCATTGCCTCATACAACATCCACAAGTCGAAAGGCAGCGACGGGCGCTTTGACCCGCAGCGCGTGATTTCCGTGATCAATGCGCTTTCGGCCGACGTGCTGGCGCTGCAGGAGGTGGATTTCCGCTTTGGTGGCAGGCCCGCCGCGCTGCCGCGCGACTGCCTGCGTGCCGATTGCGCGATGCTGCCGGTGCAGCTGGTCGGCAGCGGCCCGAAAAGCCTGGGCTGGCACGGCCAGACCCTGCTGCTGCACCGCGACATCGAACTGCAGTCGCTGACGCCGCTGCCACTGCCGGGGCTGGAACCGCGCGGCGCGCTGGTGGCAGACCTGATGGGCCGCATCGGCCCTTTGCGGCTGGTCTGCGTGCATCTGGGGCTGCGCCGTGCCGACCGGCGCGCGCAACTGGCGCATATCCGCGCCGCGCTGCGCGAAGAGGACGGCCGGCCGGCGCTGATCATCGGCGATTTCAACGAATGGGCGGCGCACAAGGGGCTGGAGGCCTTGCACGGGTTCGACCTGACCACCCCGGGCGCCAGCTACCCGGCGCGCACCCCTTTTGGCAAGCTGGACCGGCTTGCCGCCGGGCCGGGGTTGCTGGTGCGCCGCGCCGGGGTGTTCGATTCCGGCCTGGCGCGGCGCGCCTCGGACCATCTGCCGATCTGGGCTGACGTCAGCCGCAGCGTGTGAAATTGCCCCCGGCACCGCGCCGGGGGCTTTCGGGGGCTTCCGCGCGCGCCTCAAACCACGTAAACCCGTGCCGGAATTGCCAGTCAGCAGCAATCAAGGGAGCACGGCCATGAGCACGATCATCGACATCCACGCCCGCGAAATTCTCGACAGTCGCGGCAATCCGACCGTCGAGGTCGATGTCACGCTGGAAGACGGCACCATGGGCCGCGCCGCGGTGCCCTCGGGCGCCTCGACCGGCGCGCATGAGGCGGTGGAACGGCGCGACGGCGATGCGGCGCGCTACATGGGCAAGGGCGTGCTGGACGCGGTGCAGGCGGTGAACGGCGAGCTGGCGGAAAATCTGGTCGGCGAAGACGTCACCGAACAGGTCGCGATCGACCGGCTGATGTGTGAGCTGGACGGCACCGCGAACAAGGGCCGGCTTGGCGCCAACGCGATCCTTGGGGTCAGTCTGGCCTGCGCCAAGGCCGCCGCCGATTTCACCAGCCAGCCGCTTTATCGCTATGTCGGCGGCACCTCGGCGCGCATCCTGCCGGTGCCGATGATGAACATCATCAACGGCGGCCAGCACGCCGACAACCCGATCGACATTCAGGAATTCATGATCATGCCGGTGGCGGCGGCGAATATCCGCGAGGCCGTGCGGATGGGATCGGAAGTGTTCCACACGCTGAAGAAAGAACTGTCGAAGGCCGGGCTTGCCACCGGCATCGGCGACGAAGGCGGCTTTGCCCCGGCGCTGCGTTCCAGCCGCGAGGCGCTGGATTTCATTCTGCGCGCCATCGAGAAGGCCGGCTACCAGCCGGGGCAGGACATCTGCCTGGCGCTCGATTGCGCCGCGACCGAATATTACAAGGGCGGCAAATACGAAATGGCCGGCGAGGGCAAATCCCTGGACGCCGCGCAGAACGTGGATTATCTGGCCGCGCTTTGCGCCGATTACCCGATCGTTTCGGTCGAGGACGGCTGTTCCGAGGATGACTGGGACGGCTGGAAGCTGCTGACCGAACGGCTGGGCAGCACGCTGCAACTGGTGGGCGACGATCTGTTCGTGACCAACCCGGTGCGGCTGGCGCGCGGCATCAGCGAGGGCTGCGCCAACAGCTTGCTGGTCAAGGTCAACCAGATTGGCACGCTGACCGAGACGCTGGACGCGGTGCGCATGGCCGACCGCGCGCGCTATACCTCGGTGATGAGCCACCGCTCGGGTGAAACCGAAGACGCCACCATCGCCGATCTGGCGGTGGCCACCAAC
>Ga0326597_10005580_pt1 | contig 17421 bp, 13 predicted proteins | sample RVTome_12_FD_203789 | JGI IMG/M metagenome (GOLD analysis project Ga0326597, IMG submission 203789) | Soil microbial communities from uranium-contaminated site in the Upper Colorado River Basin, Wyoming, United States - RVT100D185 | ecosystem: Environmental > Terrestrial > Soil > Contaminated >... | reverse complement strand
GAGATCGAAGTGGCCGAAGATATGAAGGCGATGGGCGAGCACGTCAAAGAACTCGGCGGACTTCACGTTATCGGCACCGAGCGCCATGAAGCTCGCCGAATCGACTTGCAGCTTCGCGGCCGCTGCGGTCGGCAAGGCGACCCCGGTAGCAGCCGCTTCTACCTGTCGTTGGAAGACGACTTGATGCGGATCTTCGCCGGACCGTGGGTGAAGAGCATTTTGGAACGGCTCGGAATGCAGGAAGGCGAACGGATCGAAAGCAAGCTGGTCACGCGTCGAATCGAAGCCGCTCAAAAGAAAGTCGAAGAGCGAAATTTCGAAGTTCGCAAGAACCTGCTCGAATATGACGAAGTCATGGACGAGCAGCGCAAACGAGTTTACGGCTACCGCCAGCAGATTCTCGATGGTGTGAACTGCCGCGAACTGGTCGCCGATATGATCCGCGGGCAAGTCGATCACCACCTGAATGCGTTCACGCATCGCGATTACGCCGTCGAATCGTTTGCCCGCTTCGTCACCTCGCGGTTCGGCATGCCGTTCGACGCGAAAGATTTTCGCGGCATGGACTACGACAGCGGCGAACAGTTCGCGAGGGATGAGGCCGAACGGCTGGCCGAGATGCATGTCTTCGATGCGATCGAAGAGAATCTGGCCGGAGAGGAAGAGGAAGGCGAGTGGAATTGGGAGGCTCTCGCCAAATTTGGTAACACGCGGTGGGGACTAAACCTCCGTGACCGCGATCTCAAGCGTGAAGGGCGAGACCGCGTTGCGCAGTTGATGATCGACAAGGCGCGCGAGTCGATCGGACGCGTCGATCTATCAGAAGGCTCACAACTACTAGAGCCGGACTTTGCCGTCCGGACGATCGTGGGTTGGGTGTATCACAAGTTCGGGATCGAGTTGGACCTGGATAAAGTCAAGGCGATGGAGTTGCCCGATCTGAAAGACTTGGTCTGCCAGAAGGCGGAGGAGTGCTACGACAAAAAAGAGTTTGAATATCCGGTACTCGCCGGATTGCTTCGGTATACCTCCGGTTCTGGCCAGCACGAGCGAGTGGACCGCGCGGGTTTGGTCGCATGGGCCAAGAACCGTTTCCAGGCCGACGTCGATGTTGACGACCTGCGCAATAAACAACGCGACGAGATCCGGACCCTGCTCCTGAAGCACAGCTCGACCGACCGGAAGAATGCGGATCTCGCGAGGGCGGACGCGGCCAAGCGAGTCGAACAGGTTTTCGATTCATCAAGCCGTGGCCAACTCGCCGCGGCCGCGGGAAGTAAGGGTTCGCTCCAAGGACTTTCGCATTGGCTGCACGAGAACCTTGGCTATGAGATGTCGGTCGACGAAATCGGCCGGTTGGAGCGCGACGAGTTGGAGATCAAGGTCTTCGGAGCGGTCGAAGATCGATACCGTCCTGAGATTCGCCGCATGGAGCGGCAGTTGCTGCTTCAGATCGTGGATAGCGCGTGGAAAGATCACTTGCTCGCGATGGACCATCTTCGCAGTGCCGTGGGGCTGGCCGGCTATGCGCAAATGGACCCGAAGGTCGAGTACAAACGCGAAGGCATGCGGCTGTTCGAGAACATGTGGACCATGCTCGGCGAACGGGTCACGGATTTGATCTTCCGGATGGAACAGCTCGACGAAGGCTTCGTCGGTTCGACGTGGGTCGAGACTTCCGCGAGACACGACGAAGCTCGCAGCGCAAGTCAACTCGCCAGCGAGCAACAGCGGGCGATCGACGGCTCGCAGGATGTCAAGGTCGAAACGATTCGCAATCGCGCCGATCGAGTTGGACGCAACGATCCTTGTCCTTGCGGCAGCGGCCGCAAGTACAAACAGTGTTGTATGCGAAAGAACATGCCGGCCGCGTGATGCCGCCGCTCGCAGCCTCTTTGGGAAAATCAGCGAACGGCCGTTGTCTTAGCTACGAGACCGCGATCTGGTAATCGACCAAGAAACCGCCCCTCATGCCGCCAAGGAGCGTTTCGGGGATGCCGGCTTGCCGTCGTTCAGCAACGCCATCAGCAGGCTTGTTGTGCGTTGGACGGCGCCTTGCTGTTCGAGAACGATGCGACGAGCGTTCTCGCCGAGGCGTTTCGGATACTGCGGGTCGTCGAGGCATCTTTCAACAAACTCGCGAATCTGCTCGCCGTTACGGACCACGACTGCCGCGTCGCCATCCAGTAGCACCGCCACAACGCTACGGAAGTTCGTGGCGTTGGGACCGAACGACACAGCCGCTCCGTACGCCGCGGGCTCGATCATATTCTGACCTCCCCGCCGGGCCATCGATCCTCCGACGTAGGCGATGTGGGATGCTCCCCACCAAGCCCCCAATTCGCCAACAGTATCCACAAGCAGGACGCGCGCCGAGGCATCGGCGTTGCTGCCATCGAGTTCGGATCGTCGTTGCCATCGCGTGCCCGATCGGTCCAGCAGCGCCGCAATCTCGTCGAACCGCTCAGGGTGGCGGGGTGTCAATACGAGCCGCAAGGAAGGATGGCGCGGTACCAGCGAGAGAAAGGCGTCGATGGCAAGCTGTTCTTCAGGAGCCTGAGTGCTTCCCGCCAAAAAGACCTGATCCGATGGCACGAATCCGGCAAGTCGTGCTAGGTGCTGTGTCGTTTCGTTGTGGCGGTCAAAGACGGCGCGGTCGAATTTCACTGATCCCGTGACATGCACGACCTCCGGCCGAGCCCCCAACGATTGGAAGCCGTCCGCATACGCTTGCGTTTGCACCGCAATCAGGTCCATTCTCGCAATCGCACGTCTGAACAGGGCATTCAGCCGACGATACCCCCGATAGCTTCGGTCGCTCAGCCGTCCGTTCACGATCGCCACGGGGACGCCATGTTCCTTCGCGGCAGCGATCAGGTTCGGCCAGATTTCTGTTTCCGTTAGCAGGAGAAGCGAAGGCTGAAGCCGTGCGAGCGCCGTCCGGACAGCCCAGCTAAAGTCCAGCGGACAGTAGAACACGCAACGCTCGGCATACCTTTCTCGTGCCAGATCATATCCTGTCTTGGTCGTCGTCGAGATGACGAACTCGCAGCCGGGCGACTCATGCTCCAGCGACTGGATAAGCGTGCCGAGTAAGTTGATCTCGCCCACGCTAACTGCGTGCAGCCAGACGCAACGGCCTTTCCCTGGCCGACGGGGGACGAGCCCCAGCAGCCTCGCCCCCAGGCCCTCACGATACTTTCCCATGCGAATCGCGGCGTACAGCAACCAGGGAGAAGCGAGTAGCAGCGCCAGCAGATACACCGCGTTGAAGAAGTAAGGCACTGTAGATTCCTTCAGACCCGAGATGTGGGGAGTCGGGATTAACCAGAGTCGTACGAGATTCGTCAGAGGCGATCTATTTACCGTGAATACGTTACTGCGACAAGAGAGTTTCCAAACGCGACGCGGGCTAGCATGAACGGCTGACGTTGGATCGCACGACTGCGCTGGAATTCCGCCGAACCGCTGTTCATCGACGGGCAATTGCTATTCCCAACGTCTCCATAATCTTGGTAAAACCCGATACCTTGAACGTATCTTGTCTCGACACGGCGAAAGGAATTTGGCGATGAGTTCCAGCAGACCATCGGAGATGTACGCAGGCGTCGGGCAAGCCGATTTTCGCCCGAGTGTTTGGGAAATGGGCAGAGAAATCGCCATCCGGCTGTCGTGCCTGCGGCGGCCTTACTGGCGCTTCATGAGTTGGTTCTCGGCGAATCGCCCGTATCTTCAATTGATCAAGCGAGTGGCGCATTTGGAAGGAGATGTTGCTGAGTGCGGTGTGTTTCGCGGTCGGACTCTCCTGCGTCTGGCGATGTACGTGAATTCCGTCAACAAGAGGAAGACGGTGCATGGCTTCGATAGTTTTCAGGGGTTCCCGCCGCGCTCGGTCACAGAAGGTGACCTTGGCCCGAATCGTACAATGACCAAAGTGAGAAACCGGTTCAAACGCGCCGGCAGCGCTCGGGACCGGATCGAGCGTGTTGCATCGCATCTGAACCTCGAACTTGAAGTTCATGCCGGGTACTTTGAAGATACGGTGCCTCAGGTCGTTGCACGAGGCCGTCGGTTCTGTTTCATTCACTTGGATTGCGACATTTACGAGTCGTATAGAACTTGCTTGGCCTCGCTTTATGATGCGCTTGTCCCAGGCGGAATTATGTTGTTTGACGAATACGCTTGTCCCGTATGGCCGGGCGCGACAAGAGCGGTCGATGAGTTCTTCGAAGGCAAGCGAGAGCGGCCGATTCGTTGCGACGACCCAGGCCGTCCGGAGAAGCCGAGGTACTACATCGTCAAAGAACATCCTTCGGTGCAAGCACGTTGTGCATAGCTACTTGTGAACAAAGTGTGACGAGCGCATCTCGCAAACCTCATCAGGCAGATCGGTAGACGTAATGGATCTCAACAAGAGTACTTTGCAGAATCTCCGGCGAAAGTCGTCCTTTGTCGATGACGTTCAGATGCGCGACAACGTGCCGCTTTTTAGCTGGCTCGACATCAATCTGACCGAATTGTGCAATCGAAAATGCGTCTTTTGTCCGCGGGCCGATCCAGCGTTTTATCCCAACCAAAAGCTGCACATGTCGAATAGCTTGGCGGAAAAAATTGCGGGTGAACTTCGTGACTTGAATTACAAGGGCACGATCGTTCTCTCCGGCTTCGGAGAACCGATGTTGCACCCAACACTTGCTGAGCTCGTGTCCGTTTTTCGAGATGATATTCGCGTCGAGATGGTAACCAACGGGGATTTTCTGAGCACTGACAGAATCAGTCAACTGTTAGATGCGGGCGTGGATTTCTTTGTCGTTAGCATGTACGACGGTCCACATCAGAAAGACTCTTTCAACACCATGTTTGCAGAAGCGGGCTGTGGCGAGCAGCAGTACTTGTTGCGTGACCGCTGGTACAGTGAGGACGAAGGCTTCGGGTTGAAGCTCACGAATCGTGCAGGAACTGTCACCATTGGAATTCAGGATGAGGTCGATGTTACCCACCCCTGTTACTACCCGGCCTACTCGATGACGATCGACTGGAATGGCGATGTGTTGTTATGCGTCCAAGATTGGCACAAGAAGGTCAAGGCGGGAAATCTGTATGCGCAATCGCTGATGGAGGTCTGGACTTCTCCGCAGATGAAGAAACGCCGAACGGAATTGGCGTGTGGACGACGAATCTCGGCACCTTGCAATCTATGCAACGCCGAGGGGACGTTGCATGGACGGAATCACGTTCTGGCATGGGAAAAAGTCCGGAAAGCCGCCTAGTTCTTCTGTGGAAGTTTGGAACGATGAGCCTCCAGATTAACGAATCTCGGGACAATCCCGATGTGCTAGTCACGGGCGGATCGCGAGGAATCGGTTTGGCCGTTTGTCGACTATTGCATTCGCAAGGTCATCGGGTCACGGCCGTGGGGAGATCAGAAGCGGCGAGATTTCTCGAGCCAGGAATCCGATATATCCAGGCGGATCTCTCCGATCTTGACGAAGTGCATCGGCTTTGTGAACAGATTAGGCGGGAACCGCCTTGTATTCTGATCAACAATCTTGGTGTTGAACGGAACAAGCCTTTTGAAGACCTGTCGCTGGAAGATTTTCAGTACGTCATCAATGGAAATCTGTTGTCGCATTTTCTTCTCTGCAAAGCGACGCTTCCAACTATGGTGGAAAACAACTGGGGGCGAATTGTTTTCGTGACCAGTGTCTGGGGCCACATCTCTGCTTCTCGAAGACAGGCCTACTCCGCCTCAAAATTTGCCCTCCACGGGTTTGCCATGAGCTTGGCCGACGAATACGCGTCCAAAGGCGTTCTCGTTAACTGTGTAGCACCGGGCTTCATCAATATTGATGAAACAGGTTCTCCTGGCCGAGGCCCAGAACGAAATGACTTCCTTGCCAAGCGCATTCCAATGGGGCGCATGGGACAGCCTGAAGAGGTTGCTCGTTTGATCGAGTGGCTGGTGTCGCCCCAGTGTTCTTATATGTCGGCGCAGATTCTTACGGTCGACGGGGGCTTTCTCAATAGCGGTTCCCGCGGACAGAAGTTTTAGGCTTGCTGACCTTGGTCGAGGCGAAACGCCTCCTTCCGGCTGTGGCGTCAGAAAGGGGCATTGCCGGAAGAAACGCGGCGGATGCGAGTGACCACACGCTTGCAGTCGCTGATCGACACCGAGTGGGATAGGTTGCACGCCAGTTTGGCCCCATAAGCCACTCCGCCTTGTCTCGACTTTCCCGACTCGATCGCCGTATACCTCCGCCGGTCTTTCTCTGATAACGTGTGTCGGGCTGCACGCCGTAAGCGCCGGCGAAGTCAACTTGTTGCAACCGCTGGTCGAGCGTCTCCGTCACGACTTTCCGCATTGCGAGTGTGTCATTTCGACAACCACTCGAACCGGCTACGAGATCGCGACGAAGAAATACGCCGGGCTTACTGTCTTCTACTGTCCGCTCGATTTCAGTTGGTCGGTGCGGACCGCGTTGCGGCGGATTCGCCCCGACTTGCTGGTTCTCGCCGAGCTTGAACTTTGGCCCAACTTGATCCGCGAGTCGCATCGCCGCGGAACGTCCGTGGCCGTGGTGAACGGACGCTTGAGCGAACGCAGTGCGCGCGGGTACGGGCGCGTCCGCCGCTTCGTTCGCCCGCTGCTTCGCTGCATCGATCTGATCGCCGTGCAAAGCGAGTAGTATGCTGAGCGGTTTATCGAACTTGGTGCCGACCCCAACGTCGTCCAGGTGACGGGCTCGATGAAGTTCGACGGTGCGCAAACGAACCGCGGCAACGAGATGACCAGCCGACTGCGGCAACTCGCCGGGATCGACGACCGGGACATCGTCTTCTTGGCGGGCAGCACGCAGAGCCCCGAAGAGGAGTTGGCGATCGAGACCTATCGGACGTTGAAGGACGAGTTCGCGAACTTGCGATTGATCCTAGTCCCGCGACATCCCGAGCGATTTGCGGAGGTTTCACAACTCCTCGAACGATCGGGCCTCGCCTGGCAGCGACGGAGCGAGTTGCCCGACTCTCGCAGTGCAGACGCTCGCATTCTGTTAGTCGATTCGATGGGTGAATTGTCGGCTTGGTGGGGCTGTGCTCATGTTGGTTTTGTCGGCGGCAGCATGGGGAAGCGTGGCGGGCAAAGCATGATCGAGCCGGCGGCGTATGGCGTCGCGGTTGCGTTCGGCCCAAAGACACATAACTTTCGCGATGTCGTGCGTTTGATGCTCGCGCGGCAAGCGGCAGTCGTCGTTCAGGACGGCGGCGAGCTGACTGCGTTTGTGGAAAGCTGTTTGCGTGACCGAGAACGCATGCACGTGCTGGGGACTCGGGCGCAAACACTTGTCTCCGATCAACTCGGCGCAACTGGAAAGACTGCAGCGTGCCTCTCCCATTTGCTCCCCGAAGTAAAACCGCAAAGTCGGGCGGCTTAGCGTGGCGGAAATACCAAGTCACTGTTTGCTTGCTTTGCGCCGAGAGTTAGAATCAAGCAACAAAGCAAAACAGTGCCTACGAGCCAAGACGGAGAAGTTTCCATGAGTACGGTTGCATCGGAACTTCTGACAACTGAACAATTGCTCGCGATGCCGGACGACGGAATGGATCGAGAGTTGATTCAGGGTCAATTGAGGGTGCGACCAACGACGATACGCAATCGCTTTCACACGCATGCAGTCGCCCGAATCACGCATTTGCTGGAGAGTTGGCTTGACAAGCAGCCGAAACCACTTGGCGAAGTTCATACGGGTGAAGTGGGAACGATTTTGAAGCGAGATCCGGACACGACAGTCGGAATCGACGTGGCGTATTTTTCCGCTGAAGTCATTGCTCGACAGTCCGATGAGACCACGATGATCGAAGGCTCGCCCCGACTGGCCGTCGAAGTCCTCTCGCCTTTGGATAAGCTGGAAGAGGTGCGGGAAAAGGTCATGGAGTACATCAGCGCGGGCGTGGCGCTGGTCTGGATTGTCGACCCCTATTTCGAGACCGTCCAAGTTCATCGACCCAACGCCGCACCGGAGATGTTCAATCGCGAACATGCCCTGTCCGGTGGCGACGTACTGCCGGGTCTGGAAATCGCCGTGGCGGATATCTTTAAGCGAAACAATCGTACTCAGTGACCGCCGCCCCCGCCCTCGCGTCCTCGCGATTTGGCTGCCGCCGTGGTTCACGCCAATCTCGGCCTTGTGGCTGCTGACGGGCCGCGACAGCGTGTATACGCAAGAGTCGTTGTTCTTCAGCAAGGCTGCGGTCGTTACTTTCGGCGGCGCGGTTACGGTGCTGCACCTTTCGATCTGGTTCGCGCTTTACACGCTGTTCGGCACGTTCCACGAACACCATCTGTTGGGTGCGAGGCTGCTGGTTCCGGATCGGTTTACGCTCGACATCACCGCATCGCCAATTGTGGCAGGTGCGTTTATCGCCCCGTTCGTTTTCAAACGCGGCATGATCGTCACGTTGGTCGTGAGTGCCATCGTCGGCATGGCGACAAATTCTGTGATCGGCGGCAACGGTTAGGAAGCGGAAGCGAGTACATGCTAACTACTAGCAATGTGTTGATGTGGTATCTCGATGTCGGTCTGCGCATCACTTCTCGGCGACGCCGGTGGACTAGGTCCGAACCGAAACCACAGTCCAATGCTGATCGAGGCCAATACCAGGCCCACGGCGAATGTCGGCCAAAAGGACAGTCCAGTGCGGTCCGACAATGCGAAGGGGATGAAGAACGGCAGTCCCAGCGGTACGAGTACCAGCGTTTCTCTGGCGAGCTGAGTGATCACTGTCATCTCGCCTTCCTTGGTCCAGGTCATGATGAACGCCAAGATGCTGACCAAGGGAAGCGTCAACAGCAACGCACCCAGCCGAGGAAATCTGCCGGCAACCTCTGCGACGGCCACGATGACCGTCGCAGAGATGACAACCTTAAAGAGAGTCCAAATCATGGGTTTCAACCTATTCGTGGTCGTGGGTAGCGTGCGGTTCTTCCTTGAAGTCGCCAGAATACGGCGTGTCATCGATTACTCCGGTGATGGTGCCGGCATACTCCTGGACCACGCCCAGGCTCTCGTGATTGCCGACGAAGCGCGAGGCGGAGCCTTCTGAATCGCCTTCTTGCGGCGCTGCCTTGAGTGTGACCTGCATGGCTGGCTCATTGATGATTAGTTGAATCTCTGCGGCCGTGATTGGCGAGGCTGTTTTCTCGTCGTCGCCGAGAATGTAAACCGTTCCTTCGTGCTTATCGTGGTCGACCGTGAATTCCACATGGTACTTGCCCCCGCCCCAGTCGGCCAACGTTCCTTCGTGCGGACCGCTGCCGTGGCCGGCATGGGGCGGGTGTTCATCCGTTTGCGGCGAACTCTCGGGCGTTGCTGATGTTGTGGGTTGGGTTGCGGGCTGGCTCGATCCGCCGCAGCCAATCGCGAAGGTAAGCGTGCCGATCACAGTCAGCGAGGTCAGTGTTAGTGCGAACTTCTTCATGGGTTCAAACTCCGTTCATAGAGGGATGCCAGTTCATGCCGCGCGGCATGAGTTGATGGCTGGCAAGGATCAGGTTTAGGTAAGTACGTGTTCCGAGTTGCCTTCCAGTTCATGCGATCTCGCAACCTTTGCCGCGTCTTTGCCGCTGAACTTCAAGAACAATCCGGGGTGAATCAAAAACTCGCAAAATGTTGAAGTGACCAGGCCGCCAAGAATCACCGTGGCGACGGGATACAGAATCTCGCGTCCTGGTTCCTGGCCGCCGAGCACCAGCGGGACGAGTCCGATCCCGGCGGTTAGCGCCGTCATGAGCACGGGGGCCAGCCGCTCGAGACTGCCGCGCAAAACCATCTCCCGCGTGAACTCCTCGCCCTCCTCCTTCATCAAGTGGATGTAGTGGGTGACAAGCAAAATGCCGTTACGGACGGCGATGCCGCCAAGCGAAATGAAGCCGACGAGGCTGGCCACGGTCAGGTCTTGTTGCGTAATCACGAGCGCCATGACGCCGCCAATGAAGGCGGTCGGCAGCGCGTTGAGAATCTGCAACACGATCCGTACCGATGGAAACAGAATCATCAGGACGACGAACATGCCGATGACGGAAACTCCCGCGAGGATCACGATGAGTCGCGTGGCACTCTGCTGGCTCTCGAACTGCCCGCCGTATTCGACAAAGTAACCTGCGGGCAAGACAACTTGGCTTTTGACCCGCTGTTCGATTTCGGCAACGGCACTCGCCAAGTCGCGATCTTGCGTGTTGCAACGGATGACGATGCGGCGGCGGGCGTTCTCGCGATTCACGGCATTGGGCCCCGCGCCTTCACCGATGTCGGCCAGTTCCTGCAATTCGATCTGCCCTCGATTGTCCGGCAGGTCGATGCGTAGCCGTCCTAGGTTGGCATAATCCGTGCGATACGTGTCTTCCAAGCGAATCAGCAGATCGAATCGGCGTTGACCTTCCAGCACCTGCGAGACGACTTCGCCTTGCAAGGCCGTCTGCAAGATCTGCGCAACGTAGGCGCGAGTCACACCGTGAAACGCTAGATCATCGGGGCGCAGTCGGATTTGAAGCTCTTCCGTCTGTTTGATCGGCTCGACCACCGGCGGCGTGAGGCCCGGCACGGTTTGGATCGTTGCCCTCACGCGCTCCGCGAGTTGCTGCAAAGTGTCGAGGTCGTCGCCGTGAATCTTGATCGCAATCTGGGCGTAGACGCCGGAAACCATGTGGCTGATCAAATGTGCCAGCGGCTGCTCGACCTCGATATCGATGCCCGGCACTTCCTCGCGCAGCTCGCTGAGTAACTCCGAGATCGTCTCTTCGCGATGTCGACCCGAGTCGGGATTCATGCTCAGGATGTATTCGCCGGCGTTCACGGGAGCCGCATGCTCATCCATCTCAGCACGACCGGTTCGCCGTACGAAATGCAGAATCTCGCCTTTGGGATTCTGTTCGGTCTTTTGCATCGTGCGAAACTTGGCGTCGATGATTCCGGATGTTGCATTGGACGCATCGAGCGAGGAGCCCGGCGGCAGTGTCACATTGACCAACACGCTGCCTTCGTCGAATTGCGGCAGGAAGTTGCGCCCCAGTTGTGCGAATTGCCACGCCGCAACGCCAACTCCGATCCAAGTCGCCAACAGCAGCACGACCGGCCACGCCATGCTGATCCGAATCAGAGAACTGGCCATCCGTTTCAACGTTCGCAGCAGCAGTCCGTCGCGCTCCTGGTGCGTGGCCTTCGACTGTGGCAGCAGATAGTAGGAAAGCACGGGCGTCACCGTGAGCGATACAAGCAAGGAAGCGAGAATGGAAACGATGTACGCGACACCAAGCGGTGCAAACAATCGCCCTTCCACGCCGGAGAGCGCAAACAGCGGCAGAAAGACCAGAATCACCACGACAGTGCCGAAGACGATGGCACTGCGGATTTCCTTACTGGCCTCGTAAACGACTTGCAACGCCGACTTCGGTTCGTCGAGTGCATTGTTCTCCTTCAATCGCCGAAAGATGTTTTCCACGTCCACAATCGCGTCGTCGACCAGTTCGCCCATGGCGACCGCCACGCCGCCGAGCGTCATGACGTTGATCGACAACTCGCTTCCCGTCAGATATCCAATCAGGCGGAAGACCAATGTCGTGATGACGAGCGACAGCGGGATGGCCGTGAGCGTAATGAACGTGGTACGAAAGTTGAGCAGGAACAGAAACAGGATGATCAAAACGAGGAAGGCACCGATCAACAGAGCTTCGCCGACATTGAAGATGCCGCGATCGATGAAATTCTTTAGCTGAAAGAGCTCTGAGTTGACGATGATGTCGGCTGGCAGCGATGCTTCCGCTTCTTGAAATGCCGCCGTGATCGAATCCGTCAATGCGCGAGTGTCCACGTGAGGTTGCTTGACGATTGTGAAGACCACGCCGGGCCGGCCGTTCACACTGCCATCCCCGCGTTTGAACTGCGGCCCTTCCACGACACGTGCGACCTGTCCCAACAGGATCGTTCGTTTTTCATGGACCTTCACGGGAACTTTCCGCAAGTCCTCCAGGACAACTCGCGAATCCGGCCCCAACCGTCCCAGAATCCGAATGGGTCGCTCGGTTTCTCCGGTGATCGCAAAGCCACCGCTCGTGTTGATGTTACTTTCTTGCAGTGCGCGTTCGACGTCTTGCAGCGTGACCCCGTATTCGAGCAGCGCGGTTGGATCGACCAGAATCTGGTATTGCTTGCGGTCGGCTCCCATTTGAAAGACCTCGGCCACTCCGGTGACCTTGAGAATCCTGGGCCGAATGACCCAATCCGACATCGTTCGTAAGGCCATGAGGCGTTGTTGTTCCGTCAGGAATTCAGCCTCGAACTCGCTGCCATCGATCCTCAGCGTCGCCCGAGATCGATCGTTCTCTCGGGAGTCGAGCCAGCGAAGATCCGTGTATGGCACCTCTTTCCACGTTTCGTGGCGGCGACGATCAGCGGCTCGCCATACAATCAACTGGGTTGCTTGTTGTCCGGATGATTGCGGGCTGGGCGATTCGAGAACTTCTATTAAGTATTCAGTCTTGTCGATCGCCGTCAGCTCGCCGCCCTTGGGTCCCTGCTGTCGATAGATGCCTGCGATCACGATTTGCCCCATGATCGAGGACGGCGGCGTCATTTGTGGACTGATCCCTTCGGGCAGTATCCCCTCGAGTGATGAGAGGCGTTCCTGTACCGTTTGCCGCGCCGCACGAATCTCCGTCTTCCAATCGAATTCAATGTAAATGACATTCAACCCCGCGGTCGTTTGACTGCGCACATCCTTCACACCGTTGGCTCCCAGCAACGCAATCTCGATGGGCTGCGTGACGAGTGTCTCGACTTCTTCGGTCGCTAGCCCTGGAGACTCCGTGATGATGATGACACGCGGACGGTCGAGATCGGGAAACACATCGATCGGCATCGTCGTCGCCAAATATGATCCGTAGATCAGCACGGCAAGGCTGATCACCACGACCAGCATGCGATAGCGAAGCGCGAAACGGATGACAGCGTTGAACATCTGGGGTTCTTCTTGCAGTGCGGTGACTCGTCGAGCCACCTCTGGGTTGCGGATTAGTGTGCGTGCCCGGTGGGAACACTCTCACCGGGTTCGACGACGTGGTGAAACTGTTCACCCGCTTCTTCAATCGGATCGACATGCACCATCACCAACGAGACGTAACGCAAGTGGTGCTGCAATTCCCGCCTCACTTCTTTGCCGATGGCGTGCCCTTCCGTGACGGACAAGTGCGACGCGACGGCGACATTCAATTCCACGTGCAGGCGATGGCCCAGCCACCGCGCCCGCACTTCCGTCAGCTTCTCAACCCCTTTGGCATGAGCGGCCGCCTCTCGGATGTCATCCACGATGTGCGGCTCGACGCCATCCAGTATTCGGCTGAACACCGCTAAGCTAGACTGCCACACGATGTGGACGATCATCAGCGTGATCAACAGCCCAGCAATGGGGTCAGCCAGTGGGTAACCGAGCCACACGCCGATCGCTCCGAACAAGACGGCCAGACTGGTGAAGCCATCGACGCGGGCGTGATAGCCGTCCGCGATCAGGGCAGCGCTGTTGATCTCCTTGCCAACCTTGATGCGAAATACAGCGATCGCTTCGTTACCGATAAAGCCGATGATCGACGCCACCGCGACCGCCCATAAATGGTCGATCGGTTGCGGTGCCAGCAACCGTCGCACCGATTCGTAACCCGCGACCACGGCGCTGAACGTGATGATGGCGACCACCGTCAGACCGGCCAAATCCTCGACGCGCCCGTAGCCGTAGGTGAACTGTTTGCTCGGCTTCCATCGCGAAAACGCAAAGGCGATCCACAACGGAATGGAAGTGCCCGCGTCGCCAAAATTGTGGATCGTGTCAGCCAGCAGGGCCACGCTGCCCGAAAGCCACGCGATCACGACTTGAAACAGGGCGGTTACGGCCAGACCCACGAAAGACCACTTGATGGCCCAGATGCCCCGCGCCGAAGTCGTGATCACGGGGTCCACGACACCGTGAGTGTGGCCGTGCCCGCCATGAGCAGCGTGACCGTGGTCGTGATCATGGTCATGATCGTCGCCATCATGGTCGTGGTCATGGGATTGCGAGTGTTGATTCATCGTAGTTCCTTCGTGTCTGCCGCATCGAATGGCCATCAATTCTAGGGCTAATGCGGGGCGTGACTTGTGCCGTCCGCGTGGACGTGAACGTCGGCCTGGATTCCACTTGCGGCCTGGGCTTTCAACACGCGGTTGAGCGAAGCGCCGGAGCCTTGCGCTAAAAAGTTCCCTGGACCAAGACTTCCATCGTTGGCCAGCACCACATTTTGACGATCTTCGTGCAGGACGCGGACAGGGATGCGGTAGAACAGATCGCCGTTCTGGCTGAAGACGTATGCTTCCGGGCCCTCGCGAACGAGCGCGGCCGCCGGAACTACGATGACATTCTCAAATTGCTCAACTGGAATATGCAACCGCACTCGCTGTCCCGGTCGCAAACGCCAGACGAGAAACGTCTGGCCGTCCTTCTCGTAAGTCCGCGACTGATTCGTCAACGGAATGAAGAAGTCGAACGTGCGGCTGGCCGAGTCGATCGTGTTCGCCAAGTGTCGAATCTGGAATGCCTGTTCCAGCGGCGGCCAGTGTCCGCTGTCATCTTCGGCGAATTCGACATCGATCGGCCAGCCATTTTGCGCCGCTTGTTCGAGCATTGGCGCATCCTGCTTGAAAGCATGCCCTTCGATGAACAGCGACCGATGATTTGACAACACCGAGAGTAACTGTCCGGCCTGAACTTGCTGGCCGAGATCAACCTTCAACTCTTGAACTTCATAAACGAGCCCTTCGCCGCGCCCGTCGTCGATGAAAGCCACTGGTTGAACATCGCGTTCCTTACTCGCATTGCTAACCGGTGGAGGCGCGACGACATCGATCGTGGAAACAAAATTACCTTCGGTGATTTGCTCGAGCTGCCGAGGCATAAGCCCACGCGTCAGCAGATCCTGCCGGTACGCTTGAATGAGCCCTTCCTGTCGAAGAATCCGCTGGTCGAGTTCAATGATGCGGCTGCCCGCGATGGTCCCGCTTGTGGCAAGTCCCTCGATTCGTGTGCGTTCTTCCTTGATGAGTTCTGTCTCGCGCGTGGCCTTGAACAACTCGGACTGAGTGTTCTGCAAGTATTCGCTAAACAGACGCAGCGTGAACAAAATCTCACCGGGCCTGACGGTGTCGCCCGCGAAAGCATGGACCTGGGTCACGACACCCACGGCCGGCGAGGTGACGCCGCGATCCGACACCCCCGGCCGATCGACGACGAGCCCTGGTACTTGGATGTTTCGCCAGTAGGCTTGAACTGCCACCGCCTTCGAGACGAGCCCCATGTTCTTGCGCGCTTGCGGGCTGAGCTTGAGCACCTTGGCATCTTCGATTGGGGCCGCGAGTTCCTCCGCCTCGGCGGTGTGGGCGTCGGAACTAAGCCAGGGCAGCCAACGATCGCGTGACACGAACGCCGTGACACTTGCTCCGACAACGGCGACGGCTATCGCAACGACAGTCAGGACACGGACTATTCGCTTATGATTCATAGTTCCACCTCAGCAATTGGCTTAGATCCGCGGTAATAACGAGACAACAGGCGGGCTACGAGCAAACGGGATCGCAACGCGACGCGCGACACGAGAGGGCACCGAAGGCAAAGCAGTCGGTGCGGTGACGCGATTAAATGCGCAGAGAAAGCGTGCGCAGATAGAGGGGACAGGCCGCATCAAAAACCGACGACGGCTGACCGCGAATCGGTCCTAAGCGCAGCAACTTGTCGTTGCATTCGTCAGCAACCCCGAGCATGGCCACGAGGGCGATAAACTTCGCCGGGTGTACGTTCGGCGAGACTCCATCGCGAACCAAGGTCACCGCTCCCGCGAAGTACACCGCGTCCGCATCATGGTCGCCAAGAGACGCAACAGACGGCGGCAGGCCTCGCTCGTGATCACCGGTCCTGCGGTCACAATCGGAGTGATGCGTATGCGAATCCGTCGTGTCGTGGTCGACGGCGTGCGGTTTACTTTGGTCGCCGAGATGAAAATGCGGTCGCGACGCGTGACGATCCGGCTCTGATCCCTCTGCTGCGTGATGCGAGTGCGCAACGAACAAGCCTTGGTTGGCCAGCATCACAACAACAAGCACTAGGCAAACGAATCGACGGATCATTTTGGCTTTATCGATGTCTTTCTGATGTTGCAGGGACGTTTCAGAAGCGTCGACCCACGGGGAAATCATAGCTTAACGGCAGCATTCGGCAACCTAGCGTCCTGCAGATTCCGTTCCGACTCCGAGGCTGTTCGTAAGCAACAAACCGTCAATTTCAGCAGAACCTGTCCACATTTCACATAACGCCTCGACATATCCCAAGTTGGTCTGGGAGTACGTTCGCTGCGCTGTCAGGAGGTCGAGGAAGCCCAACTCGCCACTTTCGTAGCCTTGTTTTGTGAGAGCGAGACTCTCCTCTGCGTCGCGAAGAATCCCATCGCGGAAATTGCTTACCCGGTTCCGAGCGGTGAGATAGCGTTCGAGAACGAGGGCCAGCCGACCTTGCAGGCCAAGCTCCGTACGTTGCGCGGCCTGTTGTGCAGCGATAAGTTCGTTTTCGGCTTGGCGAATGCCACCTTGGTTTCGATTCAGGAACGGAATCGGTAGTGAGACGAGTAGAGCACCGTTGCTCGATCCGGTCGAATTGTCTTGCTGAACAATGCCTTGCACGTTGACATCCGGCACGGCCTCGACGTAGGCACGATCAACAGTCCAACGAGCACGCTCGATGTTTGCGAAGGCAGCTCCCATCTCGGGACTTTCGGTCACTAACCGTTGCAACGAGTCTTCCCAACCGTATTCTGGCGCGACATCGTCGATCTCACCCGCTAAAGGTTGCGGCAACATGGCCGGCGATCCGAGAACAGCAGCCAGTGCCCGCCACGCACCTATATGCTGATTGTGAGCTTGTTGATGGAAATTCATCGCTGAGTTGTTTTCGATCCTCGCCTGGAGCAAATCTCGTCGGCTCCCCTCCTTTTTCTCAAGAAGCCGCTCCGCCACCTGCGACGCTTGGTTGCCGATACTCACGAGTTCCTCGGCAAGTTCCAATCGTCGTTCGGCACACAGCACCTTGTAGTAACTCATGCGTACATCGGTCTGCACCCGGAGGGTTTGCGCTGCGAGGAGTTGTTCGGCCCGATTGATTTCCTCATCGACCACGTCTCGGTTGAGGCGGAGCTTGCCACCTCGGATCACTTCTTGTTCGATGTAGACACCATGTTGTTCGGCCAAGCCGCCGCTGCCGATCTGTTGCCCTGAGTAACCAAGTCGAGGGTTTGGTGGAAGTCCCGCTTGCACCCATTTTCCCCGCGCCGCTTCTACACCAGCCCATGCCTCGCCGATG
>Ga0326597_10005579_pt1 | contig 17423 bp, 21 predicted proteins | sample RVTome_12_FD_203789 | JGI IMG/M metagenome (GOLD analysis project Ga0326597, IMG submission 203789) | Soil microbial communities from uranium-contaminated site in the Upper Colorado River Basin, Wyoming, United States - RVT100D185 | ecosystem: Environmental > Terrestrial > Soil > Contaminated >... | reverse complement strand
ATCACCTCGCCAGCTGCCAACACGGGCCGCCCAGCCGCCGCCCTGTAGTGCCGACCTTTGCAGGTCGGCGTGAATCAAATCAACGCGTTAAGCTAAAATCGACCCGCGAACCGCTTAAGTCGGGCTAGAACCGCTTCAACAGCCGGTCGATGTACTCGAGCTCGAGCTCGGGCCGGAAGCCCTCGCCGGCGCGCCGGCGCAGCTCGTCGAGGATCTCGCGGGCGCGCTGCACGTCGGCCTTGTCCGGGATCTCGACGGTGCTGGTGTCCATGCCGCCGCGGGCCGAGGGCCGGCCCAGCGGATCCTCCTCGAAGGGCCCGCCCTCGAGCTCGTTGCCCTGGCCGCGGCCCATCTGGCGGGCCATCTCCTGCGCCAGCCCGCGCATGCCCTCGGCCAGCTGGTCGATGGCCCGGCCCTGGAACTCCGTGGCTTCGCCGGCTTGACCCTCGGACAGCGACTCGCGGGCATCGCGCATGGCCCGTTCGGCCCGCCCCAGCGCGCCGGGTATGTCGCCCATCTGCTCGCCTAGCTGGCGCATGACCTCGCCCAGCCGACGGCGCAAGGCCTCCTGCTCGTCGCTCATCCCCTCCATGCCCCGGCTTGGGTCGCGGCCCTGCTGCTCGCCGCGCTGGCCGCGGTCGGTCAGGCCGCGTTCGCGCGCTCGCGGCGACTGGCGGAAGGTGCGGTCCATCAGCTGCTGCTGGTCGCGCATCAGGTTGCCGAGGTCGCGGATCGCCTGGTCGGCGCCACGCATCTCCGGCGGCATCGCCATCATCGGGCCCGAGCGCAGGTTCTCCAGCATCTCCTGCAACTGGCGCAGCAGCTCGCGGGCGGCATCGCGGGCACCGAGCCGCGACAGCTCGCGCGCCCGCTCGAGCATTTGCTGCAACTGCTCGGAATCGATGGTCCTCGCCTCCGGGTCGTAGGGCAGCGGCTGCTCGCCCTCCCGGGCGCGCTGCATCGCCTGCTCGGCCAGCGCCTGCAGATAGCGCTGCATCGCCTCCTGCAGGCGGTCCATCAGGCGCTCGATCTCGCTCTCATCGGCATCGCGCGCGAGCGCGTCCATCAGCTGCTGCTGGATCTCGCGCAGCTCGCGCTCGGCCAGCGAAAGCCGGCCGTCCTCGATCCTGAGCGCGGTGTCCCACAGCAGATCGATGACCGGGGCGACCGAGCTGCCGACGCGATCGTACTTGAGGCGGGCGGCGGCCGCGCTCAAGGCAAGGCTCACCACCACGTCGTCGTCATAGGTCTCCGGCGCCTCGGCAATCGCCTCCAGCGCGATCGAGATCATGCGCCGCGCCTCGGGCGCGCGCACCAGGTTCTTGCGCTGTTCGATCACCGCCCGCGCCACCGGATGGCGGAACTGGCGCTCCGGCAGGGTGAAGCGGAAGTCGATGCTTTCGCCGGTCTGTTCCAATCCGTCAACGGCGACCAGCCGGAGCATCACCTCCATGCCAGCCCAGGGATGCGGGGTCAGGTCGTGGAAGCTGCTCTCGGCGGCTTCGCGGGCGCCCAGCGCCGGCAGCGGCAGCGGCCGCGCCAGCACCTCGCCGCGATCGTTCTGCGCCAGGCGAAACTCCGCCCGGGCGCCCATCAGGCCGTAATCGTCGGCAGCGGTGAAATCGAGTCTGAGCACGCCGCGCTCGGTGGCGCCGGGCGTGTGGCTCAGCCCGATCGTCGGAATCCTATCCGGCACCACCTCGACCGGCCAGTCGCCCAGCAGCCGGTCTTCTTGCCGCACCGTCAGGCGCTCGCCGCCCTCGATCTTGTATTCGAGCTCATGATTCAGGCGGTCGACGGTCTCGAAGGCCTTGCGGTCCCGACCGATTTCCAGCTGCGGCTGGCCGCGGCCGCCGTAGACGCGGGCCAGCAGGATGCTGCCGGCCGGCAGGCGGTAGCCCTCAAGCACTTCGGCGTTGAGCTGGAACGGCGCCATGCCGGTGTACTGCGGCGGGTTGATCCAGGCGTCGAGGCGCGCCGGCACCGCGGGCGGCGGGCTCAGGTCCGGCGTGAAGGCGCGGGCGATGCGCTCGAAGCCGTCGCGTCCGGCGGCCGAGAGGCCGACGATCAACGCCAGGAAGACGATGGCGCGAAGCGCGTAGACATCGCGGCGGCCGAGGCCGGGGCGGGGCCAGCCGACCCTGAGCCGGCGGATGGCCTCGCGCATGCGCCGGACATGCGCGTTCCAGAGGGCCTGGCTGGCCCGGTCGGCGGTCGGGCTGAGGCGATCCTCGATCACCGTCAGCGGGCGATGCTGCAAGCCGCTCTCGGTCTCCAGGCGCCGTCTCGCCTCCTCGCCGGTCGGCGCCCGCAGTCCGCTGAGGCCGCGGCGCAGCCCCAGCAACAGGGCGAGGGCGGCGAGGACCAGCAGGGCCACGTGCGGCCAGCCGCCGAACGCGGCCGGCGCGCCCATCAGCGCCAGGGCGATGAAGACGGCGATAATGGCGATGGCGGGCCAGATCGCCGGCCAGAAGCGTTCCCAAAACAGCGCCAGCCAGGCCAGTCCCTGTTTTTCCGCTACCCGACGTTCCAGATCGTTCACGCCGCACCTCGCGCCGCTTCGCCGTCTTCGTTGGCGAGCCATGGCGGCAAACGCTCTTGCCCGATCAGCGCCTCCAGGCTCTGCCGCGGCCGAACCACGGCGAAACGGTCGCCGTCGACCATGATCTCGGGCGCCAACGTGCGGGTGTTGTAGTTTGACGCCATCACCGCGCCATAGGCCCCGGCGGAGCGGATGGCGATCAGATCCTCGGCCGCCAGCGGCGGCGCCGGCCGCGCCTTGGCGAAGGAATCGCCGCTCTCGCAGATCGGACCGACGAAGTCCGCCGGCGTCAATTCGGCCAAGGCCGCGGCTTCGATCACCGGCTGGATCTCGTGCCAGGCGCCGTACAGGGTCGGCCGGATCAGATCGTTCATGGCGGCGTCGAGTATAACGAAGCGCCGGCCCTCGTCCTTGACATAAATCACCTTACTCAGCAGCAGCCCGGCGTTGCCGACCAGGTGACGGCCTGGCTCCAGCACCAGGGCGAGACCGAGCGGACCCAGCGTGCGGCGGATCAGTTCGGCATAGTCGTTGAGCGAGGGCGGGATCTCGTCGCGGTAGGCGATGCCGAGGCCGCCGCCAAGGTCGAGACGGCGGATCTCGTGGCCCTCGGCGCGGAGCGTCCGGGCCAGCTCGGCGAGGCGCCGGAAGGCGGCCTCGAAGGGCGCCAGCGAGGTCAGCTGCGAGCCGATATGGACCGCGATGCCGGCGGGCTTGAGGCCCGACAGCCGGGCGGCATGGGCATAGACCTCCGGCGCCCGCTGCCAGTCGATGCCGAACTTGTCGTGGCGCCGGCCGGTGCTGATCTTGTCGTGGGTGGCGGCGTCGACGTCGGGATTGATGCGGACCGCGATCTCGGCCTCGCGTCCCAGGCGCGTGGCCACCCGGCTCAGCGCCTCCAGCTCCGGCTCGCTCTCGACGTTGAATTCCAAAATGCCGACCTCGAGCGCGCGCGCCATCTCGGCCTCGGTCTTGCCGACCCCGGCGAAGACGATGCGCTCGGGCGGCACGCCGGCGCGCAGGGCCTTCTCCAATTCGCCGCCCGAGACCACGTCGGCGCCGGCGCCGGCCCGGGCGAAGGTGCCGATCACGGCCAGGTTCGAATTCGCCTTGAGGGCATAGCAGACCATGACATCGAGGCCCTGCAGGGCCTCGACATAAGCTTGATAGCCACGGCGCATGGCGGCGCTCGAATAGACGTAGGCGGGCGTGCCAACGGCCTGGGCGATGCGGGAGAGCGGCACCTGCTCGACCGTCAGCACGCCGTCGCGGTAGGCGATATCGCTCATGGCTCAGGAGCCCGAGCGGCGCGTCGTCGGCCGCTCTTCGCTTTCCTTCTTGGGCGGCGGTTCGAGGTCGCCCTTGCGGCCGCAGGCGGCGAGCGCCGGCAGCGCCGCCAGGGCCAGCAGTAGAAGACGCCGGTTCATCCCAGCCGCTCGCGCATGGCCTTGACCGCGGCCCGCACGTTCTCGGGCGCGGTGCCGCCGAGGCTGACCCGGCTCTGCACCGATTGCGCCACGCTCAGCACCTCGAAGGCGTCGGCGTTGAAGGCCGGTGCGATCGACTGCAGGTCCTCCAGGCTCAGCTCGGCAAGCTCGCATTGCCGCTCCTCAGCCAGGCGCACGACGCGCCCGGTCAGGTGATGGGCCTCGCGGAACGGCAGGCCCTGAGTGCGGACCAGCCAGTCGGCGAGGTCGGTCGCCGTAGCATAGCCGGCCCCCGCCGCCCTCGCCATCGCCTCGCGATCGAGGCGCAGGTCGCGGATCATCCCGGCCATCGCCGGCACCGTCAGCGCCAGGGTGTCGGCGGCCTCGAAGACCGGCTCCTTGTCCTCCTGCATGTCCTTGGAGTAGGTCAGCGGCAGGCCCTTCATCACCACCAGCAGGGCGTTCAAATCGCCGATCACCCGGCCGGCCTTGGCCCGGACCAGCTCGGCCGCGTCGGGATTGCGCTTCTGCGGCATGATCGAGGAGCCGGTGGAGAAGGCGTCGCTCAGGCGCACGAAGCCGAACTGCGGCGTCGCCCACAGCACCAGCTCCTCGGCCAGCCGCGACAGGTGCACCGAGAGGATCGCGGCCTGGCCGAGGTATTCGAGCGCGAAGTCGCGGGCCGAGACCGCGTCCAGCGAGTTGCGCATCGGCCGCGCGAAGCCGAGCGCCCGGGCGGTCTCTTCGCGGTCGATCGGGAACGAGGTGCCGGCCAGCGCCGCGGCGCCCAGCGGGCACTCGTTCAGCCGCTTGCGGCAGTCGGCGATGCGGCCGCGGTCGCGCTCAAGCATCTCGACGTAGGCCATCAGGTGGTGGCCGAAGGTGACCGGCTGGGCCGACTGCAAATGCGTGAAGCCGGGCATCACCGTGCCGGCCTCCGCCTCGGCCCGGTCCAGCAGCGCCCGCTGCAGCGCCAGCACGTCGGCGTCCAGGCGGTCGAGGGCGTCGCGCACCCAGAGCCGGAAATCGGTGGCGACCTGGTCGTTGCGCGAGCGGGCGGTGTGCAGGCGGCCGGCGGCCTCGCCGATCAGCTCGGCGAGCCGCGCCTCGACGTGCATGTGGATGTCCTCGCGCGCGGCCGAATAGCTGAAGCTGCCGGCCTCGATCTCGCGCTCGACCTGATCCAGGCCCTTCAAAATCTCGTGACCGTCCTCGGCCTTGAGGATGCCCTGGGCCACCAGCATATTACAATGCGCGCGGCTGCCGGCGATGTCCTGGGCGTAGAGGCGCTTGTCGAAGTCGATCGAGGCGTTGATGCGGGCCATGATCTCGGCCGGCCCGCCGGTGAAGCGGCCGCCCCAGAGCGCGTTCGCGGAACCGCCGACCGGGGCGGCGGGAGCACTGCCGCCGCTCTCGGCATCCTTGTCGGGCCGCTTCCTGGCCATGAGGCGTGTCCTTCGGTTCAATCAGCGTGCGTGAAAATGCCGAAATTCACAGCAAAAATCACCCCATTCTTGTGCGCAGCGGCAATTTTGCTGGGTTTCAAGTCCGCCGCCGCCGACGTGCCGACGACGCTGCTGAGCGGCGCGATGGCGAATTTCACCTTGGCCGCGCCGCAGACGCCGGCTCCGGAGATAAGCTTCGCCGGCCCGGACGGTCAGGAGATGAGCCTGGACGCGTTCCGCGGCAAGCTGGTGGTGCTGAATTTCTGGGCCACCTGGTGCGCGCCCTGCCGGCGCGAGATGCCCGATCTGGACAAGCTGCAGGCCCGCTTCGGCGGCCCCGGCTTCGAGGTCGTGGCGCTGTCGCTCGACCGCAAGGGCGCCGCGGTCATACCGCCCTTTTACGCCGAGGTCGGCGTCGGGCACCTGAAAATCTACAGCGACCGCACCATGAAAAGCATGCGCGCCTTCGCCGCCCCGGGGCTGCCGACCACCGTGATCGTGGGCCCGGACGGCAGCGAAAAGGGCCGGCTGATCGGCCCGGCGGACTGGGCCAGCCCCGAGGCGATCGCCCTGATCGAACACTTTCTGGCTGAGGCCGGCGACGCCCGGGCGCCGCTCAAGAGCAAGGCCGGCGGCTGAGGTCAACTCAGTTCTTCGGCAGCTTCTCCAGCGCTTCCACCAGCTCCGGCAGGGCCTTGAACAGGTCGGCGACCAGGCCGTAGTCGGCGACTTGGAAGATCGGCGCCTCTTCGTCCTTGTTGATGGCGACGATGACCTTGCTGTCCTTCATGCCGGCGAGGTGCTGGATGGCACCGGAGATGCCGACGGCGATGTAGAGCTCGGGCGCCACCACCTTGCCGGTCTGGCCGACCTGGAAGTCGTTGGGCACGTAGCCGGCGTCGACCGCGGCGCGGCTGGCGCCGACGGCCGCACCCAGCTTGTCGGCGACGGCGTAGATCAGCGGGAAGTTGTCGCCCGACTGCATGCCGCGGCCGCCGGAGACGACGATGCGCGCCGAGGTCAGCTCGGGCCGCTCGGATTCCGACAGGGCGTGGCCGACGAAGCTGGAAAGGCCCGGATCGGTGGCGCCGTCGAGGCGCTCGACGCCGGCGCTGCCGCCGCTCATCTCCGCCTTCTCGAAGGTCGTGGTGCGCACGGTGATGACCTTCAGCGGGTCCGCCGACTGCACCGTCGCCATGGCGTTACCGGCATAGATGGGGCGCACGAAGGTGTCGGCCGACTTCACCTCGGTGATGTCGGAGATCTGACTGACGTCCTTGAGCGCCGCCAGCCGCGGCATGAAGTTCTTGCCGTCGGTATTGGACACCGCCAGCACCGCGGCGTAGTTGTCGGAGAGCGCGGCGAGCAGGGCCGCCATCGGCTCGGCCAGCATTTCGGCGTAGTGCGGCGCCTCGGCCAGCAGCACCTTGGCGACGCCCTTGACCTGGGCGGCGGCCTCGGCCACGGCGGCGCAGCCGTTGCCGGCGACCAGCACGTGGACCTCCGAATCCAGCGCCAGCGCCGCGGTGACGGCCGCCGCGGTCGCCGATTTCAGCTCGGCGTTGTCGTGATCGGCAACAACCAGGACCGCCATCAGATCACCCCCGCCTCGTTGCGCAACTTGTCGACAAGCTCGGTGACGTCCGCCACCTTGACGCCGGCCGAGCGCTTCGGCGGCTCGGCCACGTTCAGCACCTTCAGCCTGGGCGCCGTGTCGACGCCCAGGGCCTCGGGCGTCTTCTCGTCGATCGGCTTCTTCTTCGCCTTCATGATGTTCGGCAGCGAGGCGTAGCGCGGCTCGTTCAGCCTGAGGTCGGTGGTCACCACCGCCGGCATCTTGAGCGCCACCGTCTGCAGCCCGCCGTCGACCTCGCGGGTGACCCTGAGCTTGCCGTCGGCCAGCTCCAGCTTGGAGGCGTAGGTGCCTTGCGGCCAGCCCAGCAGGGCCGCCAGCATCTGTCCGGTCTGGTTGCAGTCGTCGTCGATTGCCTGCTTGCCGAGGATGATCAGCTCCGGGCTCTCCTCGGCGACGATCGCCTTCAGGATCTTGGCAACGTGCAGCGGCTCCAGCGCGGCGTCGGTCTTCACCAGAATGCCGCGGTCGGCGCCCATGGCGAGCGCGGTACGGATCGTCTCCTGGCACTGCTGCACGCCGATCGAGACGGCGATGATCTCGCTGACGGTACCCGCCTCCTTGAGCCGGATCGCCTCCTCGACGGCGATCTCGTCGAACGGGTTCATCGACATCTTGACGTTGTTGAGGTCGACGCCGGTGCCGTCCGCCTTGACGCGGACCTTGACGTTGTAGTCGACCACCCGCTTCACGGGGACAAGGACCTTCATGGGTGTGCCTGCTCCGATCGAAAGCCGGTGGCGCGCCGCCGCCTGATCCCGGACGGCATCCTGGCGCGCCGTTGCGGGCGCAAACTATGCGCAGGCCCAGGGCCTGTCAATCGAAGCCGGCCGCGCTCCGGAACGCCGTCAGCGGTTGGCCCCGGGCACCCACAGCACGTCCTTGGCGCCGTCGTCGTTCAGGTGCCGGCCGAGCACGAAGAGGTGGTCGGAGAGGCGGTTGATGTACTGCAGCGCCGGCGGCGCCACGGCCTCGACGCCGGCCAGTTCCGTCATCAGCCGCTCGGCCCGGCGCACCACGGTGCGGGCCAGGTGCAGATAGGCGGCGGCCGCGCTGCCGCCGGGCAGGATGAAGGATTCGAGCGGCTTCAGCCGCGCGTTCAGGGCGTCGATCTCGTCCTCCAGACGGCTCACCTGGGCCGGGGCGATGCGCAGCGCGCCGGCCCGCCGCGCCTTGCCCTCCGGCGTCGCCAGGTCGGCGCCGAGGTCGAACAGATCGTTCTGGATCCGCGCCAGCATCGCGTCCGCTTCGCCGGTCGTGTGCAGGCGGGCGACGCCGAGGACGGCATTGGCCTCGTCCACCGTGCCGTAGGCGGCGATGCGTAGATCGTGCTTGGGCCGGCGGACGCCGTCGCCGAGGCTGGTCTCGCCCTTGTCGCCGCCGCGGGTGTAGATCCTGGTCAGCCGAACCATATCCCGGACCTCAGCCGCCCCCCTTCAGCAGGAAAAACAGCACGATGACCGCCAGGGCGGCGAACTGCAGGCCGACGCGCCAGCGCATCAGCCGGTTCGAGCGCGCCCCGGCGGCGCGGCCGCGGCCCATGGTGACGACGCCGAACACCAGCACCGCCAGGATCGCCACCAAAAGGGCGCCGAGCAGGTATGAGAGGAACTGCTCCATCACTCCCCTTCCTGCCCCCTCCTGGCCGGCGCGCCGGCCAGGCCGGCCTGCTTCAGCTCTGTGGCCCGACCGACTTCCAGTAGCGGTGGTTGAGGAACCAGAGGCTGCGGTCGTGGCCGCGCTGCAGGCAGTGCCGGAAGGTGATCAGGCTGCTCTTGGCTACGGCGGCGCCGCAACCCTCGATGGTCGCTTCGGCGATCTCGCGGCCCTGTCGCCGAATCCGCTCTGGCGCCTGCTGCAAGGCGGTCTGCCAGGCCTGCCGGCGCTGCTCTGGCGTCGCCATGTCCTTTTCCGGCAAGGCGTTGATGACGTAGCTCAACAGCCGCGCCCCGTCGGCCTTGTCGCCGCCGCGATCGACCAGCTCGTCGCCGAGGACGCGGTTGGGGCCCAAGGTCGCGGCGATCTGCTCGGACTGGTGCGGCCGGTGATGCCTGGGCAACGGCACCGGCAGCAGCGCCACCCGTTGTCCGACTTCGAGGGCCAGGCTCTCGGCCCCCTTCGAGACCAACAGTTCGGCCGGCACGCTGACGCGGACCGCGGCGTAGCCGCGTTGGCTCGAGAAACGGGCGTGCGGGGCGGCGTCGAGGCGCGCCACCGTGCCGTCGACGCGCCGGGCGATCAGCGTCAGCTGACCCGCCGCCAGCGCGTAAGGCGAATCGTGCGGCGGCCCGGCCCGGCCCGGCTCCATGCAAAAGGCGCTGAGCTCGGCCCGGCATTCATCGCCCTGACAGACCAGCGGCACGGCGCCGTCGGTGCTGAGCAAGGCCAGGATCTGGGGTTCGGCCCCGGCCGGACCCGCCGGCAGCAGCAGTCCCGTCAGGGCCAGGGCGGCGAGAAAGCGAAATCGCATGGCGACATCTCCCTTGTTCGTCAAGGCAGGCGCCGCGCGGCAGCGGCCATGGGTCATGCCGTCGCACGAGCGCCGCGCCGACCGCCTTGCCCGTGGGGCGAATTGTCGCAGAGGGCCAGCGTGCCGGCAACTTGGGATTTCCCGATCATCGGACTGGCCCTGTCGGCGTCGTCGTTGACACTGCGCCGGCCCATTCACGACACTCGCTGTCGCGCTCCGACTTTGTCAGATGGGAAAGGACATGCCATGAGCCAAGCAGCGAGCCCCATGTGCGTTGGCGCCGAGCCGTGGCGGGTGAGCCTGGAGGAAGCCAGGGCGGCACCGATTCCCGAAGGCCGCCGCTCCGCCCTGCTGATGGCCCACGGCAGCATGACGCTCCGCTATTACGCGCCCAAGCGCGTCGATCCGCAGGAGCCGCACGACCAGGACGAGATCTACTTGGTGGCTTCCGGCACCGGCAGCTTCGTCAACGGCGACGACCGCGTCCGTTTCGGGCCCGGCGATGTCTTGTTCGCGGCCGCCGGCGTCGTCCACCGCTTCGAGGACTTCGGCGACGACTTCGCCACCTGGGTGGTGTTCTGGGGGCCGAAGGGCGGCGAGGGGCCGTGATCGCGCTCTGAATCTGCGTCGCCTTCGGGCGCCGGCGGCCAAGTCGATCCATGGCCCTGGAGGGCCCAGCTCCCGGCGGGTAAACTCGCGCATGATGGCGAGGCCCACGGGCGATGCCGAGTAGTGGACGATGCCGTCGGGGACGGCGGCGGTGGCACCTAGCGCGCCTTGCCGCGGCTTCAAGGGGCGTCGGCGGTCGATGACGGCGCTTTGGACAGGCCGCCTGCCGCTGCCACGCGCCTTTTGGCAATACGGCGTCTTCTACATGGCACTGGCAAATCTCGGCGCCACGGTCATCGCCCTCTCTGCGCTGTCGGCCGACCTGCCGGCGGCCCTGGTGGTCGGCATTTTCCTGCTGCCGGCTCCTTACATCTTCGTGGCCGTGGTCGGTGTGTGGCGCAGCGCCGACAGCTATGACGGGCCGCCACATTGGGCGACGCTGGCGCGGATCGCGGCGCTGGTCTGGGGCGTTTTCATGGTCTTGCTCTGACACGGACCCGCGCTGCGAAAGCGGGCCTCGTGTTCCGCGGCGGAAACCCTGAACCCGAAAAAATCTTGAACGAGGTGACATACGTCACTTCTTCTTCCGGCGAACCCCCTCAAATATCAGGCGTAGGCGACTTGTAGGTTCGCCGCCGGCAGATGCAGCCGGATGCTCATCGAGTAGCTTGGTTCAGTTGCGGTTGCGTAGCGTTCCAGTCGAACCCTGCGCCGGTCTTCCCCTCCCTGCCGGCGCTGTTTAGACCCGGCCGTCGCCAGACGGCCGGGTCGCGTTTTTGGACCTGCCGGCGCCGCGGCAGCCGTGTTTCAACCTCGACATTCCACGGTGAACCACCTATATTGCACGGCATGTTGACGGTATGGACACCTTCCGGGGCTCAGGCCCCGACGATCGGGCGAATTAGCCGCCCGGCCACGTTCAGTGGTCGGGAAGTGCCTTCGCTTTCGCTCGATCGAGTCGAGGAGTCCGTCCGTCATGTCCGATCCCGCACTTAGTCCGAACTTAGAAGAACCGAACCCGGAGCCGGCGCCCGCGTCGCATCGCTACCACGTGCGCGCCGTGGCCGACCCCTCCGTGCTGTCGCGGGTCGTTGAGCAATTCGTGCTGCGCGACCTGATTCCGGACCGGGTCAGCTGCCGGCGCCATGGCGCCGACGAGCTGCGCATCGACCTCGAGGTCGCCGGCCTGGCCGAGCACGAGGCCGGCCACGTGGCCCGGCGCCTCAGTGCCTTTCCGTCGGTCACCGGGGTGCTGCTGCAGCGCGGCTGAGACGCCGCTCAATCCAGGCCGGCCAGCCGGCGCACCTCTTCCGGGGCGACACCGTCCTCGCGGAGGGCGGCAAGCGTTGTCGCCTGATCGCGCTTGGCGAAGCGCCTGCCGCTGGCATCGGCGAGCAGGCGGTGATGGTGATATCGCGGCGTCGGGTAGCCGAGCAGGGCCTGCAGCAACCGGTGCAGGTGGGTGGCGTGAAACAGGTCCCGGCCGCGGGTCACCAGGGTCACGCCCTGCAGGTGGTCATCGACGGTCACCGCCAAGTGATAGCTGGTCGGCACCTCCTTTCGCGCCAGCACCACGTCGCCGAGCTGGGCCGGGTCCGCCATCACCTCGCCGGCGATCTCGTCATCCCAGAGCAAGGGCGCGGCCCCGATCCTTTCCAGGGCCCGGACGGTGTCGAGCCTGAGCGCGAAGGCCTCGCCCCCGGCCATGCGGGCGGTGGCCCGGCCGGGCGCCAGCGCGCGACAAGTGCCGGGATAGAGTGGCCCCTCCGGGCCATGCGGGGCGCTCTGGCTGCGCCCGATCTCGGCCTCGATCTCCTTGCGGGTGCAAAAGCAGGGATAGAGCACGCCCAGCTCTTTGAGCCGGGCCAGCGCCGTCCGGTAGTCCTCGAAGTGCTCGGACTGGCGGCGCACCGGCGTCTCCCACTCCAGGCCCAGCCAGGCGAGGTCGCGGAAGATCGCGGCCTCGAACTCCGGCCGGCAGCGGCCGGCGTCGATGTCCTCGATGCGCAGCAGAAACCGGCCGCCGGCGCGGCTAGCCGCCTCATAGGCGACCAGGGCCGCGAAGGCGTGGCCGAGATGCAACAGCCCGTTGGGGCTTGGCGCGAAGCGGGTCACCACCATAGCATCGGTGTCGCGCCGCAGCGGCAGCGCTGTCAACCGGCAGGCGGCGGGGACACCAACCGACGGGGGCGGCTTTGGGCGAGATTCAGGTTCTGGTCGTGGGCAGCGGCGTCATGGGGCGGGGCATCGCCCGCACCTTCGCCGGCGCCGGCATCGCCACCGGGGTGCTGAGCCGGCGGCCGGCGGCGGTAACGGGGCTCGATGCCGGCATCACTGTCGTCGGCCAGCTGCCGGAGCCTCCGCCGGAGCTGATCATCGAGTCGATTCCGGAGGTCTTCGAGCTCAAGGCCGCGCTCTACCGCGAGATCGAAGCGCACTATGCGGGCGCGCCGGTGCTGGCGTCCAACACCTCCGGCCTCTCGCTCGACGCCCTGGCCGAGCCGCTGGCGCAGCCCGAGCGCTTCTGCGGCATCCATTATTTCCAGCCGGCCGACGTCGCCCCGCTGGTCGAGGTGGCGCGCGGCGCGCGCACCAGCGAGGCGACGATGGCGAGCGCGCTGCGCCTCGTCGCGGCCTCGGGCAAGACCGCGATCGTGCTGAACGAGGCGGTGCCGGGGCTGCTGATCAACCGCCTGCAACACGCGATCCTGCACGAGGCCTATCACCTGATCGAGCGGGGCATCGTCACCGCCGCCGATGTCGACCTGGTGGCCAAGCGGCTGCTGGGTCCGCGCATGAGCGTCACCGGGCTGATCGAGCAGAAGGACCTGAGCGGCCTCGACACCCACGCCCTGGCGCAGGCGGCGATCGTGCCGCACCTGCACCACGGCGCGACGCCGAGCCCGCTGATCATGAACAGGCACGCCGCCGGGCGGATCGGCGTCAAGAGCGGCACCGGCTTCTACGACTGGCGCGAAATGGACGTGGGGGAGTACCGGGTCTGGGCGGCGGCGCTGCTGACGCGGCTGCTGACGCTGCTCGACACCGAGCGCCGCGGCGGCCCGCCGCTCAGCGCCGACGATGACGACTGAGCGTGCCCGTGCCGACCGGGCGCGGCGCCTGCTGCGCCGCGGCGTCGAGGCGCTTTCGGCCGGCGATCGCGATCTCGCCCGCATCCATCAGCGCTTCGGCCTGCCGCCGACCCGAATCCGGCCCGAGGGCTTTCAGACCCTGTTCAAGATCATCGTCCAGCAGCAGGTCTCGCTGGCGTCCGGCGACGCCATCTGGCGGCGGCTCGAGGCCGGCCTCGACGGGGCCGGGCCCGAGGCGGTGCGCGCCGCCGATCCGATGCGGCTCAGGGGCTTGGGCCTGAGTCAGCAGAAGGCCGCGTACGCCCACGCCCTGGCCGAAACGGTTTTGGACGGAACCCTGGACCTGGCTGGGTTGCATGACCTCGACGATGACGCGGCCGTGGCCCGGCTGACCGCGGTCAAGGGCATCGGCCGCTGGACCGCGGAAATCTACCTGCTGTCGGCGCTGCAGCGCCCCGACGTCTGGCCGGCCGCCGACCTGGCGCTGATGGTGGCGGCAGGCGAGGTGAAGCGGCTGGCGAGTAGGCCCGATGCCAAGGCCTTGCGCCTGATCGGCGAGGCCTGGCGGCCCTGGCGGGCGATCGCCGCGCGCCTGCTCTGGCACCATTACCGCCATGCCCGCGGCCGCGAAACGGCTCTGTGAATCGGGCCGGCGTTGGGTTAAGAAGCAACCGGGCGCCGGAGTGTGGAGTGCAGCGAGTGGACGGACGCGTGCGTTTGGACGGGCCGCGGATGCCGCCGACTTCCGGCGGGCCGGCGCAGCAGCTGGTCGTCCTGCTGCATGGCTACGGCGCCGACGGCGAGGACCTGATCGGCCTGGCGCCATACATCGCCCGGCTGCTGCCGAACGCCGTCTTCCTGGCGCCGAACGCGCCCGAGCGCTGCGCCATGCAACCGATGGGTTTCCAGTGGTGGGGCATCCAGAGCTTCAGCCACGCCGAGCGGCTGGCCGGGGCGGAGTGCTGTGCGCCGATCCTGAACGACTTCATCGACACCGAACTCGAACGCTACGGCCTGGCGGAAAGCCAGCTCGCCCTGGTCGGCTTCAGCCAGGGAACGATGATGGCGCTGCATGTCGGGCTGAGGCGGCCGCGTCAGCTCGCCGGCATCGTCGGCTACTCCGGGGCGCTGGTGGCGCCGGAGCGCCTGCCCGACGAGATCCGCAGCAAGCCGCCGGTGCTGCTCGTGCACGGCGATCGCGACGAGCTGCTGCCGCCCGACTCGACGCTCGAGGCGGTGCAGGGGCTGTCGCTGGCCGGCGTCACCGTGGAGTGGCACCTGAGCCGGGGCGTGGCCCACGCCATCGCCCAGGACGGCCTCGACCTGGGCGCCGCCTTCCTCAGGCGGACCCTGAACGGCCAGCTCTAGGTCTTGCGGGGTTGCCGGCCGCCCGGAATCGGCAGGCCGTGGCCGGCATAGATATGCCGCCTGGCGCCGTCTGGCCGCACCGGATGTGGTGATTTCGCTGGAAAACCGGCGATCCAACTGCCACAATTCCGCCGCCGAGGACGGCGAGATTGGCCGTCCGATCGCCTTGAAGCAGAGGTCATAGGTCACGCATGAGTCTGGCCGCGCACGCCAATCCGGCCCTGGTGCTGAACGCGGATTACCGCCCGTTGAGCTACTTCCCGCTGTCGCTTTGGCACTGGCAGGAAGTCGTCAAGGCGGTCTTTCTCGACCGCGTCAGCGTGCTCTCCGAGTACGACCGGGTGGTGCGCTCGCCCGGTTTCGAGATGCGGTTGCCGAGCGTGATCGCGCTCAAGACCTATATCCAGCCGGCCAAGTATCCCGCCTTCACCCGGTTCAATCTGTTCCTGCGCGACAGCTTCAGCTGCCAGTACTGCGGCGCCGACTTCGACCTGACCTTCGATCATATCCTGCCGCGCAGCCAGGGCGGGCGGACGACCTGGGAGAACGTCACGACGGCTTGCGCGCCCTGCAACTTGCGCAAGGGCGGGCGCACGCCGGGGCAGAGCCGGATGCATCCCCGCGTGCCGCCGCGCCGGCCGACCGTGTTCGAGCTGCACGACCGCGGCCGCGGCTTCCCGCCCAACTACCTGCACGACAGCTGGCGCGACTATCTCTACTGGGATACCGAGCTGGAACCGTAGGCGCCGCCCTCAGAGCCGCTCCGAGAGCCAGATGGCGAGGCGGGTGCCGGCCCTGACGGCGCGGCTGAAGGGCCGGTAGCCGAAGGCCGCCGCGGCGTCGTGCGCCAGCGCCGCCTCGCGGTGCGCGCGCTCCTCATCGCCGAAGCGTGCCAACAGCTCGGCGAGCGCCGGCTCGTCCGGCCCCAGGCGCTCGACCTGGCGGCGGTAGTGCTCGTCGATCACCTCTTCGACCGCGGCGGTGGTGGCCATGGCGTGGCGCTCGCTCAAGAGCGCGCTGCCGGCCCCCAGCAGGAAGCCGGCGGCGCGCCATAGCGGGACCAGGGCGGTGGGACGCACGCCGCGCGTGACCACCAGCTGGTCTAACGCCTCCAGGTGGGCACGCTCGGCGTCGGCCATCTCGCGGATCGGCGCCTCGCTGGCCGTGCCGGCGAGCACGGCGAGTTGGCCCTTGTAGATCTGGACGGCGCCGAACTCGCCGGCCTGATCGACCCGGAGCGCGCGGTGCAGGGCGGCTCCTGCTTCCAGGTCCCCCGGCAGGCGCCGCGGCGATGCCTGCCGCGACGCGCGCCGGCGCCGCCCGGGCCGAGGCTTCGCCGCCCTCATCGCCGGCCTCCCTGCCGCGACAGCCGGCCGGCGGCAACGAGGCTGAACAGCGCCAGGGCGGCCGACAGGGCGACGTTCCAGGCGGCCATGGAGAGACCGAACAGCGACCAGGCGACCTCGTCGCAGCGCACCAGCGGGGCCGCCAGCACCTGCGCCTTCAGCTCCGCCAGGCTGCGCGCCCGGCCGATCTCGGCGGTACATTCCGCGGTGCCCTGCCACCAGTGCTGCTCGACGCCGACGTGGTAGAAGGCGAGCCCCGCGTTGGCGAGGAAAACCGCGCCCGCCAGGGCCAGCACCCAGGCCGGCGAGCGGCCTGTTGCCGCCAGGGCGAGGCCGAGGCCGCCGAGCAGGACGGCGATGGCGAAGGGCCAGCGCTGGTAGAGGCAGAGCACGCAAGGCTCGAGCCCGAAGCCGTACTGGGCGGTGAAGGCGAAAGCCAGTGCCGCGGCACTCGCCGCCAGGATCAGGGCGGGTGCGGCCCAGGGCCGGTCGATCAGCACATACATGCCGCAGATATAGGCCGCCGGGGCCCGCCGCGAAAGCCGCGCTGCGGCCGATCCGGGTCGGCGCGATCGTTAGATGACATATTTGAGGGCGACGAAGCCGCCGATCAGCAGCACGACGAACGCGGTGGTGACCAGCGCCAGGCGCCGCTCGATGAAGGCGCGGATCGGCGGGCCGAACTTCCACAACAGCGCCGCCTCGATGGCGAAACGCAGGCCCCGGGCCAGCACCGAGGCCAGGATGAAGGTCGGCAGGCTCAGGGCTACGGCGCCCGAGGCGATGGTGATCACCTTGTAGGGGAACGGCGTGATCCCGGCGGTGAAGACGATCCAGGCGCCGTGCTCCCGATAGAGCGCCTGGAATTCGGCGAAGGCGGCCTCGTAGCCGTAGAAGGCGAGCAGCGGCCGCGCCGCCGCCTCGTAAAGGCCGAGGCCGATGGCATAGCCGGCAAGCCCGCCGGCGACCGAAGCCACGGTCGCCACCAGGGCGTAGAGCCAAGCCTTCTCGCGTGCCGCCAGGATCATCGGCACCAGCAGCACATCGGGCGGGATCGGGAACATCGAGCTCTCGATGAAGGCGATGCCGGCCAAGGCCCACAGCGCGTGCCGGTGCCCGGCCAGCCGCATGGTCCGATGATAGAGCGCCTGCAGCATCGCCGGGGCCGTCCTCGCCTGTCCGGCCGGCCCTATAGCAGCCGCGGCGCGGCGCGGCAACGCCGGGCCGTCAGCGGGCAAGGCGCGCGGCCCGGGTGCCCGCCGCAAGGGGCGGCGGCACGGCAGCGCTTTGTTGCTTTCGGCCCGCCAGCGGCTATGATGCCGCGCGCCGTGCCCCTGTGGCGGAATTGGTAGACGCGGCAGACTCAAAATCTGTTGCCCGTGAGGGCGTGCTGGTTCGAGTCCGGCCAGGGGCACCACTGGCGCAACGGCGCGGCGGGAACCGCCCGATGGATCGAGAGACGATCGCAGCCATCGTTCGCGAGCACGCGGC
>Ga0326597_10005578_pt1 | contig 17428 bp, 15 predicted proteins | sample RVTome_12_FD_203789 | JGI IMG/M metagenome (GOLD analysis project Ga0326597, IMG submission 203789) | Soil microbial communities from uranium-contaminated site in the Upper Colorado River Basin, Wyoming, United States - RVT100D185 | ecosystem: Environmental > Terrestrial > Soil > Contaminated >... | reverse complement strand
GGAGGTCATGACCGGCGGCCCGCGGACCATCGGTCCCGACAAGCTGGCCGCCGAAGCCGTCGAGATCATGGAGCGTTTCAAGGTCAACCAGCTGCTGGTGACCGACGCGGAACGAAATCTGCTCGGCGCGCTGAACATGCACGATCTGTTCCGCGCCAAGGTCATCTGACCTCGGCGGGCGTAGCCGGCCGAGGTCGTGACTCGTGACCGGTGACTGGTGACAAGAACCGATCTCAAAATTGCCGCAAGACCAGACCGAATAGGCAGAATTGAGGATGCTCTGCAAAAGTCATCCCCGCGGAGGCGGGGATCCAGTAACGGTCTGTTTGGCCTGGATTCCCGCCTTCGCGGGAATGACGAAATGCGACTTTTGCAGAGGTTCCTTAACAGGATTTGCAGGATTCAACCGCGCACTGGCTATCGGGTCATTGGCCTGTCTTAATCTTGTTAATCTTGTAAATCCTGTCCATTCTTGTTCTTGAGACGGGTTCTGGTGACTGGCGACTGGTGCTGGAATGCAGGAAATCTACGATAGGGCACGGAATATCCGCGTCGCGATCTTCGACGTGGACGGCGTGCTGACCGACGGGACGCTGTACTACGCGGACTCCGGCGAAGAGATGAAGGCTTTCAACGTGCAGGACGGCCACGGCATGCGCATGCTCCAGGACAGCGGCGTGGCGCTCGCCATCATTACGAGCCGCACTTCGCGGCTGGTCGAAGCGCGGGCGCGCAACCTGGGCGTCGAACTGCTGTTTCAGGGCGTGGCCGAAAAATCGGCCGCGTTCCGGTCGCTGCTCGACCGCTGCGGCGTTGCGCCGGCGGCATGCGCTTATACCGGTGACGACCTCGTGGACCTCCCGGTGATGACGCAGTGCGGGCTCGCGGCATCGGTGCCGGACGCGCCGGCGCCAGTACGGCGCAGGGCGCATTACGTCACGCGCGCCCGCGGCGGGCAGGGAGCGGTGCGCGAGGTGTGCGAGCTGATCCTGTACGCGCAGGGCCGGCTTGCCTCCGGCGTCGCATCAGTCGCCGGCATATGACCGTCGGCTGCGGCAAGGGCACGGCTACCGGGACGCCGGCATGACAGGCGATCGCTTGACCACCCTGGCGCCGGTACTGCTCGTCGGCATGCTGGCGGGGCTCACGTTCTGGCTTGACCACATCGCGCAGCCGTCCGTTCAGGACACGGGCGGCAGCCGGCACGACCCGGATTACATCGTGGACCGCTTCTCCGCCGTCCGCATGAGCGAGGCCGGCGTGGCAAGCTATACCCTGTCCGCAGCGCGAATGATGCACTACCCCGACGACGACTCGACGCTCATGACCGAGCCGCGTTTCGTGAGCTACAAGACGGCGAAGGCGCCCGTGACGATCACCGCGGACCAGGCGGTCGTCTCGTCCCGGGGCGAGCACGTGTACTTCCAGGACAACGTGCGGGTCACGCGCGCCGCTCACGGGACGGCGAGCGAGCTCGTCGTTCGAACGCCGTACCTGCACGTCATCCCCGACGAGAATTTCGCGAAGACCGACCGGGCCGTCACGATCACCGATGCCGCGATCACGGTAACGGCGGTCGGCCTGGAGCTGGACAACGACACCCGCATCATCAAGCTGCTCTCGAACGTGCGGGGCACCTACGACCCGCGAACCGCGCCCCGCGGAGCGGGCAAGCGATGATGGCGGCATGGCGGACAAGGATGCTGAACGCTTGAGCGCGTATTGCGACAACCCGCGGCCGATGCGAGCTGGCGGCCTGCGCCGCGCCGCCGCCTGGACGGCGCTCGCGTGCTGCGTGTCGGCCCTGCCCGTTCCGCCCGCCGCCGCGGAAAAGGCCGACCGCGAGAAGCCGGTGCACCTGGAAGCGGACCGCGTCGCGATCGACGACGCGAAGCAGACGGCGCTCTTCGAGGGCAACGTCGTGCTCACGCAGGGAACCATGCAGATCAAGGGCGAGCGCATGGAAGTGCGGCAGGACCGGGACGGCTTCAAGTACGGGATCACGTGGGGGAAGCCCGCGTATTTCCGGCAGAAGCGGGACGGCTACGACGAAGTCATCGAGGGCTGGGCCTCGCGCATCGAGTACGACGGCGGCGCCGAGAAGATGCAGATGTTCGACAACGCGCGCCTGCAGCGCGGGCAGGACGAAGTGCGCGGCAACTACATCTCCTACGACGCGAAGAACGAGTTCTTCCAGGTCACCGGCGGCGGGACGCCGACGAGCCCGTCGGGCACCGCGCCGGGCCGCGTGCGCGCCGTGATCCAGCCCAAACCGAAGGAGAAGCCGCCGGCCGCCCCTCCCGTCACTCTCAAACCCGCCGATACGATCGACGCGCCGCGTGAGAATTCCGGGACCCGCAGCCAATAAGGCCGGCGACGATGCCGGCGCGGCGGCGTCGGGCATGCCGCGGCCGTCCGCGGGCGCCGCTGTCGCCGCGCGCAGCGAGCTGCGCGCCCTGCGCCTGAACAAGCGCTATCGTTCCCGGGTCGTGGTGAAGGACGTGTCGCTCGACGTGCGCAGCGGCGAGGTCATCGGGCTGCTGGGCCCGAACGGAGCGGGCAAGACCACCTGCTTCTACATGATGGTGGGGCTGGTCCCGATGGACGGCGGCGAGCTTTACCTTGACGACACGCGGCTCACCCACATGACGATGCACCGCCGGGCGCGGCTGGGTGTCTCCTACCTGCCGCAGGAAGCCTCCATCTTCCGGCGCCTCACGGTCGCGGAGAACGTCCAGGCCGTGCTCGAGCTCTACAACAGCGATCCGGAGGCGATCCGCGACAAGCTCGACGGCCTGCTCCACGACCTCGGGGTGGGCCACCTGCACGCGAGCCCGGCGATCAGCCTGTCCGGCGGAGAGCGGCGCCGGGTGGAAATCGCCCGCGCGCTCGCGACCGAGCCGCGATTCATCCTGCTCGACGAGCCGTTCGCCGGGGTGGACCCGATCGCCGTGCTGGATATCCAGAAAATCATCGGGTTCCTGAAGTCGCGCGGCATCGGCGTGCTGATCACCGACCACAACGTGAGAGAGACTCTCGGCATCTGCGATCGCGCCTACATCATCAACGACGGGTCCGTGCTCGCCTACGGCAAGCCCGAGGAGATCGTTTATAATGAGAGCGTAAGGCGAGTCTACCTGGGCGAGCATTTCCGCCTCTAGCGCCGCTCCAACCCGCTTTCCCCGCACTGCATGAAGCATTCCCTCCAGCTCCGGCTGTCTCAGCACCTCACGCTGACCCCGCAGCTGCAGCAGTCAATCCGGCTGCTGCAGCTCTCGACGCTCGAGCTGAACCAGGAGCTGGAGCGCATTCTGCAGGAAAACCCGCTGCTCGAGCGCGACGACGAGCCGCGCGAGTTCGCCGCGCCGGGCGTGGAATCCGGCGACCGCGCCGCGGACGCCGCGCCCGCCGCCGAGATCGAGGCCGCCGAGTCGGCGCCGGCCGCGAACGACAATGTCGAGTTCGGCGAGATGGGCGACGGGCCCGGGGCCGGCTACCGCGAGGACGGCGAAGAAAACGAATATTCGCAGTTCGCGGCGAGCGCGCCGACGTTGCGGTCGCACCTGATCGCGCAGTTGTCGCTCATGAACGTGTCGGAGCGCGACAGCAGGCTCGTCGCCCTGCTGATCGACTCGCTCGACGACGACGGCTACCTCTCGCAGAGCCTGGAAGAGCTGGCGGCGCTGCTGCCCGCCGAGCTGGAAGTCGGGCTCGACGAGCTGCAGATCGCCCTCCAGCACCTGCAGCACCTGGAGCCCGTGGGCATCGGCGCGCGCAGCCTGAGCGAATGCCTGGTGCTGCAGCTCGCCACGCTGCCGCCCGGGACGCCGTTCCGCGCCGAAGCGCTCGAAACGGCGATGCACCACCTCGAGACGCTGGCGGCGCGCGACTACGCGCGGCTGCGGAAGCTCCTGCATTGCGATGACGCGACGCTGCGCGGCGTGCAGAAGCTCATCATCGGCTTGAATCCCAGGCCGGGGCGCAACTATTCCTCCGACGAGACGCGCTTCGTCATTCCCGACGTCATCGTCCGCAAGGTCAAGGGCGTGTGGATCGCCTCCCTCAATCCCGATGCCATGCCGAAGCTCCGGGTCAACCGTCTCTACGCGGAGATCCTGCAGCGCAACCGCGGCACGTGCTCGCAGCAGCTGACCAGCCAGCTGCAGGAGGCGAAATGGCTGATCAAGAACGTGCAGCAGCGCTTCGAGACGATCCTGCGCGTCTCACAGGCCATCGTCGACCGGCAGCGGCATTTCCTCGAGCACGGCGAGGTGGCGATGCGGCCCCTGGTGCTGCGCGAGATCGCCGAGGCGCTCGACCTGCACGAGTCGACGGTATCGCGCGTCACCACGCAGAAGTTCATGCACACGCCGCGCGGCGTGTTCGAGCTCAAGTATTTCTTCGGCAGCCACGTCGCCACGGAGGCCGGGGGGTCGGCCTCCAGCACCGCCATCCGCGCGCTGATCAAGCAGCTGGTGGCGGCCGAAAACGCGCGCAAGCCGCTTTCCGACGGTCAGATATCGGAGATCCTGTCCCAGCAGGGGATCGTGGTCGCGCGCCGGACGGTCGCGAAGTACCGCGAGTCGATGCAGATATTGCCCGTCAACCTGCGAAAATCCCTGTAGTCCGGGGACCACACGAGGAGGCAAGGATGAACCTGAACCTGACCGGGCACCACGTCGAGATCACGCCGGCGATCCGTGATTACGTGTCGAGCAAGCTCGAGCGCATCACGCACCACTTCGACCACGTGATCGACGTCAACGTGATCCTGTCGGTGGAGAAGCTCAAGCAGAAGATCGAGGCGAACGTGCGCGTGCGTGGCCGCGACATCTTCTGCGAGAGCACCGAGGCGGACATGTACGCGGCGATCGACGGCCTGGTCGACAAGCTCGACCGCACCATCATCAAACACAAGGAACGGTCCCTTGAGCACCGCCATAGCGGCACGCCTCCCAAGCGCTCGGCCGACTAGTGACCCCGGCGAGCGAGCGCCGGCCGCGCCCGGCGGACCGGGACTGACCCGGAGCCCGACATGAACCTGGTTGCCAAGCTGCTGCCGGCCGAGAACGTCGTCGTCGACCTCGACGTGAGCAGCAAGAAACGCGTCTTCGAGCAGGTCGGCCTGCTGTTCGAGAACAACCACCAGATCGCCCGTAGCCAGGTGTTCGACAGCCTGTTCGCGCGCGAGAAACTCGGCTCCACCGGCCTCGGCCAGGGCGTCGCGATCCCGCACGGCCGGATCAAGGGCCTGAAGGACGCGCTCGGCGCCCTGGTGCGGCTGAAGCAGCCGATCCCCTTCGATTCGCCGGACGGCCAGCCGGTCGGCCTCATCTTCGTGCTGCTGGTGCCCGACCGCGCCACCGACGTCCACCTGCAGATCCTGTCGGAGCTCGCGCAGATGTTCAGCGACCGGGCGTTCCGGGAAAAGCTCGTCGCGGCGCCCGACGCGCCGCGCCTGCACGATCTCATCACACACTGGCAGCCCCATGGCACGAGTCAGCATAGCCAGGTTGTTTGAGGACAACCGGGAGAAGCTGAAGCTGGAGTGGATCGCCGGGCGCAGCGGCGGCGCCAAGGAACTCAACAGCGAGCTCGCCCGGGACTCGCGCCAGGGCCTGATCGGCCATCTCAATTTCATTCACCCCAACCTGATCCAGGTGCTGGGGACCTCGGAGGTGAAGCACCTGGACGGCATGGACGCCGCCAGCTGCCACCAGGCGCTCGCCCAGGTCGCCATCAAGGAGCTCTCCTGCTTCATCGTCGCGGGCGCGGACCATACGCCCGCCTCGCTCGTCGCGGTGGCCGACGCGAAGCACATCGCGCTGTTCCAGTCGCCGCTCGCGAGCGTGGAGCTGATGTGGATGCTGCGCCCCTATCTCGCGCGCGCGCTCGCGGAGAGCACCACCGTGCACGGCGTGTTCCTCGACGTGCTGGGCGTGGGCGTCCTCATCACCGGCGACTCCGGCGTGGGCAAGAGCGAGCTGGCGCTCGAGCTGGTGAGCCGGGGCAACGGCCTGGTCGCGGACGACGTGGTGGAGCTCTACCGCATCGGCCCGGAAACGGTCGAGGGCCGCTGCCCGCCGCTCCTGAAGGATTTTCTCGAGGTGCGCGGCCTGGGCGTGCTGAACATCCGGACCATTTTCGGGGAGGCCGCGCTGCGGCCGCGCAAGAACCTCAAGCTGATGGTGCACCTCGCGCGGCCCGCCGGCGCGGAGTTCGAGCGGCTGCCCCTCAACGCCGGCACCGAGGAGGTCATGGGCGTCGAGATCTGCAAGGTCACCATACCCGTGGCCGCCGGGCGCAATCTCGCGGTGCTGACCGAGGCGGCCGTGCGCAATTACGTGCTGCAGCTGCGGGGATTCGACAGCACGCGGGAATTCGTCGCGCGCCAGTCCCAGTACATGAAGAAGAGCGACTCGTGACTCGCGGCTCGTGACTGGAGCGCGTTTGAACCCCTTGAGAAAACTCTGCGAAAGTCGCATTTCGTCGTTCCCGCGAAGGCGGGAATCCAGGCCAAACAGACCGTTACTGGATCCCCGCCTCCGCGGGGATGACTGTTGCAGAGCATCCTTAAACCGCTTCGTTTGCGACGTCGAGCCGCGAGCCGCGATCCGCGGCCCGCGTATTTCCGCGCAATGCAGCTGATCCTGATCGCCGGCCTCTCGGGCTCGGGCAAGAGCGTGGCGCTCAACCTGCTCGAGGACAGCGGCTATTATTACGTGGACAACCTGCCCGCGAAGCTGCTGCCCGAGACCGTCCGGCTCCTCGCCGCCGGCGCGCAGCCGCGGGTCGCGCTCAGCATCGAGCTGCGCAGCGCGGAAACGGCGGCCGAACTGCCCCGCCAGATCGCGGAATTCCGAGAGCGCGGCCACGACCTGCGGGTGCTGTTCCTCGAGGCGAAGACCGAGACCCTGATCAAGCGCTTCTCGGAAACCCGCCGGCGCCACCCGCTGTCGGACGACAAGCTCACGCTCACGGAGTGCATCGAGCGCGAGCGCGATCTGCTGGCGGGCATTGCCGGGCTCGCGCACCGCATGGATACCAGCGACATCGGCCCGAACACGCTGCGCCAGTGGGTCAGGGAATTCACCGCCGTGCCCCCGGCCGGCCTCACGCTGCTGTTCGAATCCTTCGGCTACAAGCACGGCATGCCGCTCAACGCCGACATCGTGTTCGACGCGCGCTGCCTGCCCAATCCCAACTACGATCCGCGCCTGCGGTCCCTGACCGGGCGCGATCGCGCCGTCGCCGATTTTCTCGGCGCGGACCCCGCCACCCGCAGGCTGCTCGAGGACATCCGGCGCTTCGTGTCCGACTGGCTGCCCGCCTTCGACCAGGACGGCCGCAGCTACCTCACCGTGGCGGTCGGCTGCACCGGCGGCCAGCATCGCTCGGTCTATCTCGTCGAGGCGCTCGCGGGCCGGTTCCGCGAGCGGCAACGGGTAATGGTCCGGCACAGGGAACTGAAAGCGTGAACGGTGAATGGTGAACAGTGAATGGAAGTATCCGTTGCACGTCTCGCATTTTCCGTTCACCGTTCACTATTCACGATTCATTGATTGGCTGACGTGATGCCCGATCCCGCTCAGGAAGTCCACATCTTCCCCCTGAACACGGTGCTGTTCCCCGGGGGGCTCCTGCCGCTCAAGGTGTTCGAGCTGCGCTACGTCGAGATGACCAAGGCCTGCCTGCGCGACGGCCGGCCGTTCGGCGTGTGCCGGATCCGGGAGGGACGCGAGGTCGGCACGGCAGCGATGCCGGAGGCGGTCGGCTGCCTCGCAACCATCGAGCAATGGGACATGCCGCACCCCGGCATCTTTCATCTGGTGGCGCGCGGGGGCGAGCGGTTCCGCATCCTTGAGTCACGCGTTGCCTCGAACCAGCTGATTTCCGCAGCCGTCGAGCCGATTCCGCCGGACCGCGCGGCCGGGACCGTCGACGCGCTGTGCCGCGAGGTGCTCGCCGCGATCGTCGAGAAGGTCGGAGCGGACCGGTTCCCGGCGCCGCTGCTCCTCGACGACGCGACCTGGATCGGCTACCGGCTCGCGGAGGTGCTGCCGTTCGACGGGCAGCTGAAGCAGGAGCTGCTCGAGTACGAGGACGCGGGCCTGCGCCTCGAGCGACTGCGCGCGCTGCTGGTGAAGCAAGGAATCTCCGGCACGAGGCGATCGGAGATTCCTTAATGAAGGAGCCGACTGTCCATTGAAGCGTAACGGACATCTCTTTTGGCGCGGCTCGCGCGCCTTAGTCGCGGCACTATTCGTTGTCGTATCGCTGCTCGCTGGCGCCGCCAGTGCCGCGACTCACGCGATCGACATTCCCCCCTGGTTCCGGGAAACCTTCCTCGATTTCCGGGAGGACGTGCGGGAGGCCGCGCGATCGGGCCGACGGCTGATGGTCTATTTCGGGCAGGACGGATGCCCCTACTGCCGCGAGCTGATGCGGGTCAATTTCGCCCAGAAGGACATCGCCGACCGGGCGCGAAGGCATCTCCATGCCGTCGCGATCAACATCTGGGGCGACCGCGAAGTCACCTGGCTCGATGGCAGGACCTACACGGAGAAAACGTTCGCCGCGATGCTCAAGGTCCAGTTCACCCCGACATTGCTGTTTTTCGACGAGAAAGGCGTGGTCGCTCTGCGCCTCAACGGGTATTACCCCCCGCACCAATTCCGAGTGGCGCTCGATTACGTTTCGGGCAGGGAGGAAGGCCGGACGCCGTTCTCCGCGTACCTGCGGCGCCACGCCGGCGAGCCGGCGCTGGGCCGGCTGCACGACCAGCCATTCCTGATGAAGCCGCCGCTCGATCTCGACCGCTCGCGCCGGCGCGCCGCGCGGCCCCTCGCCGTCCTCTTCGAGCAGAAGACCTGCGCGGCATGCGACGAGCTCCACCTGAAGGGCTTCCAGGATCGCGCCGTGCGGGCGCTGGTCGAAAGGTTCGAGGTCGCGCGCGTCGAGCGGTTCGGCAACGAAATGCTCGTCACGCCGCTCGGCAGGCGGACAACGGCCGGCGAGTGGGGCCGGTCGCTCCAGGTGGCCTACACGCCCACGATCGTGTTCTTCGACGCGGGCGGCCGCGAGGTGTTCCGCATCGAGGCCTACCTCAGGCCCTTCCACCTCGCGTCCGCCTTCGACTACGTCGCGAGCGGCGCCTATCGCGACCAGCCCAGCTTCCAGCGCTTCGTCCAGGCACGCGCGGAGAAAATCCGCAAAGCGGGCGGCCACGTCGATCTTTGGTGAAGCGTGACGTAATGGTTCGTGACGTGATACTGCGTGACGTGATGGGGCGTGACGTGATGGGGCGTGACGTGATGGGGCGTGAGGTGATAAGGCGTGTTCGTTACGAAAAGTAAACGCCCTGACGCTTTACCATGTCACGCCGTTCCATGTCACGCTTGACCATGTCACGCAACACCATGTCACGCTTCACCTAGAGTGCGGCGAGAATACGCCGCACCGGGGCGGGAATGGCCGCGCCGCGCGCCTCCTCCAACGGCAGCCACACGGTGCCCGGCGTCGTCGCCTGGGGCACGAGCGCGGACACCTTCACGTGCAGCGGCCGGATGTCGAGCTTGAAATGCGTGAAGCCGTGCGCGACCGCCGGCAGCGGCTCGACTTCGATCACGCGCGCGCCGAAGCGCTGCAGGCAGGCCGCCTCGATGTCGGACCGGCGCGCCGACTCGGGCAGGCACCACAGGCCGCCCCAGATCCCGGAAGCGGCACGCTTCTCCAGCAGGACTTCGCCCGCGCGGGTCAGCACCAGCATGACCGTGCGCTTGTGCGGCAGCGGCCTGCGCGCGCGCCGGCCGGGCAGCCGGGCGACCCACCCGCGCCTGAGCGCGACGCAGCCGGCGCGCACCGGGCACAACGCGCATTTCGGCTTGCTCCGCGTGCAGACCGTGGCACCGAGGTCCATGAGGCCCTGGGTGTAAGCGGCGAGATGGCCGCGAGGCAGCAGCCGCTCGGCCTCGCGCCACAGCCGGTCGGCGGTCTTCTTCTCGCCGGGATAGCCGTCGATGCCGCGATAGCGCGCGAGCACGCGCTTCACGTTGCCGTCGAGGATCGCCTGCCGCGCCCCGTACGCGAACACGCACACGGCCGCCGCGGTCGAGCGGCCCACGCCCGGCAACGCCGCGACCTCCTCGATGCGGCGCGGAAAGCGCCCGTTGCGCGCCCCCGCGATCGCCTGCGCGGCCGCGTGCAGGTTGCGCGCGCGCGAGTAGTAGCCGAGGCCGCTCCACAGGCGCATCACCTCGTCCAGCGGCGCCGCGGCCAGAGCCTCGACGTCGGGAAAGCGCGCGAGAAATCGGCCGTAGTAGGGAATCACGGTGGCGACCTGCGTCTGCTGCAGCATGGTCTCGGCGACCCAGATGGCGTACGGATCGCGCGCGTCCTGCCACGGCAGGTCGTGGCGGCCGTGCTTCTTCTGCCAGGCGACGATCTTCGCCGCGAATCCCGTCATCGGTCGCCGCTCCGCAGCGTCGGTGAACGGTAAACGGAGAACGGTGAACGGAAGGCCCCCAAGACCTCAACGGCGGAGAATCCAGTAGAGCCCATTAACGGTAAAAACCGCTTCGTCAGGGAAAAGCGCGCGAGAAACGCAACTTCTTTACCGAGCATCCGTTCACCGTTCACTGTTCACTGTTCACTGTTCACTGTTCACTGTTCACCGGTCACTGGTCACTGGTCACGGAAGTTAGCGGCCGAAGAGACCCTTCAGCACGTCGCGCGTGCTGCCGGGCTTGACCTCCTCTTTCGGGGCCGTGGTGCCCGGCTTGGGCGCGTCGCCGCCGAGACGCCTTTGCAGCGCGTCCTTGAGTCTTTGCTCCGCCTGCTGCCTCACGGCGCCCTTCGCCAGGGCGGCGAAATCGAGCTTGTAGGACGGCGCGGCCAGCGGCCCGGCGACACGCACCGGCACGGTGAGGCCCTTAAGATCCTCCATCTCGCGCCCGCCCTGCCCCTTGCTCGTGCCGACGAGGGTCGCTCTGACGAGATAAGTGAGCGTGTCCGCCCCGATGTTGATCTCGCCTTCGCCGCCGACGCGCAGCAGCGGCGACTTGAGCGACAGGTCGTTATTGCGCGCCACGCCGTTCTTGATGTTGAAGGTCGCCGTCAGCTCGGAAAAGTCGGTCTTCTGCGACTTGTCCGCCGCGTGCGTCTGCTCGCCGCGCAACGCGCCCAGCCTGGCCCTGGCGTTTCGAATCGAGCCCGCGATGTCGATGCCCTTCACCGCGCCGTCGGCGAGCTTCACCGCAGCGCTGCCGTTCAGCGCCTTCTTCAGCGCGTCGACCGTATTGCCCCGCGTGGTCACGTCCAGCGTGACGTTGCCCCGGCCTTCGAGCGAGTCGTTGGCGGCGAGGTCCCTCAGGAATGGCCCGATGTTTATCCCCGTCATGTTGTGCCGCACCGCGAACGCCGGCACCGTGTTGGTGGCATTGATGGCGATCGCGCTGGCAAGCTTGCCATCGTAGAGCCGCGCGGTGAGCGGGCTGATGTCCAGGCGCCCGGCGCTTGCCTTGATGTCCGCGCGCACGTTGGACGCCTTGACGTTGTTCGCCTTGAACGCGCCGATATTCAGGTTGCCGCCCCCGCGCAGCAGGCGCAGCGCCGTCAGGTCGAACGGCGGGGCCGGCGACTTTCCGCCCGCGGGCTTTCCGCTCCCCGCCGCGCCCGCGGCCGGCTTGGCCGACAGGTACCGATCCACGTCGAGCCGGTCGACGTCCACTTTGAACGTGACGGCCAGCGGCGCGAAGCCCGCCACGCCAAGCTGCGCCTTCACGTTGCTTTCGTCGATCCGGCCGGACAGCGCGGCCCGCGCGCGCTCCTTCGTGCCGTCCACGGACGCGTTGCCCGACAGGTTCCCCGCAACACGCCTGCCCGGTATATCGGGTCCGCTCGCGCTGAGGCTCGCCTGCAGCTGCGGCAGCTCGATCTGCCGTGCCTCGATGTTCCCCGCCAGCGGCGACGCCAGCTTCGCCTGGATCGCGAGATCGCCCTGCTTCACGTCGATATCCAGGGTCGCTCGGCCGGCGCGAAACGCCCGCGCATTGCCTTCGACGCCCGGCAGCGTCAGGTTCGCCTGCGTCGTGCCTCCCCGTCCGGCGAACTTCGCCAGCACCGTGACCTTGTCCCCGGTCGCCTTGTCGGCGGCCAGGCTGAGGCGGGGCGCTTCGAGACGCACGTCGAACGCGTCCTTGCCGCGCATGCCCGTCATCGAGACGCTGAGGCGGCTCGCCGAGTACGCGCCGCTCGCGATGTTGGCGGCGGCGCTGCCCGTCGCCTTGAACGCCAGTTTCGTGATGCCCGCCGCCACGCCCTTGGTCTCGAACGCCAGGTCGTCCAGCGCGAGCGAGCGGCCGGGATCGAACGCGAGCCGGGCCTTCAGCGCGGTCTGCAGGTCGATCCTCGGCTTGTCGCGCTGCGTGCGCACGGACAGCTCGATGTCGGTTGGTACGGCCGGCGCGATGCGGCCGGTCTTGAGATTGAGCTTCGAGAATGCGTACTTCAACCCCGCGGACTGATCGGTGTACTGGATCGCGGCGTCCTCGATCACCACGCCGGCAATGTCCACCTTGAAATCGGCCCCGGCGCCGTTGGCCGCCGGCGCCTCCTTAGCGGCCGGCACGCCGGCCAGGTCGTCCGCGTTGGTACGGCCGTCCCTCGCGCGCACCACGTTCGCCCGCAGCCCCTTGACGCGGACGGTGTCCACGACCGCCTGCTTCGACAGCAAGGGCAGGAGCTTGAGCGAGACATGCGCCGATTCCACCGCCGCGAACTCGCGATCGCTCGCGCGCTCCGAGAGCGATGCCTTGCCGATGTCGGCGCCGATGCTGGGCCAGAAGGACAGGCGAATGTCGCCTTCGAGCCGGAGCGTGCGTCCCGTATTCGCCTTCACCAGCTCGACGATCCGGGGCTTGTACTGGTTGGGGTCGAACGTCGCGGCGATATAGGCGAGCGCGGCACCGGCCACGAGGACCAGCGCGCCCAGCGCAATCAGTACGTACTTGAGGATTTGCATGAATTCGGCTCCCAGCCTCGATTCCCGGGTATCCGCGCAAGGTGGAGAGGGAAATCATAGCTCGAATCCCCGGACCGCCGCTTCCAGCCGCGAAAGGGCGCACGGCAGCTCCCGGGGCGTCACAAGAATTGGAACACGCTAGAATGCGGTGGTTTCACCCGACCGCCGCAAAAAGAGGCGGATCCGGTTTCGCCCGGCACACCACTCGCGTCCGGCAGGGGGAGTCGGGATGAGAAATCGAGCAATGTCATATTGTTGCTAAGAGCGTCCAACAAAATAGACTCCCCTCCTTACGAAGGAGGGGTGGATGCGAAGCAGACGGGGTGGTTTGGAATATGAACGCTTCTCCCACCACCCCGTCACCTGCGGTGACACCCCGCCCATCCCGCCGAGCTGCATCTCGTCGGGCGTTCGGCGGCTCGAAGGTGCGCAGGCACATCCTCCCACCACCCCGACTCCTGTCGGAGTCACCCCTCCTCGGGCAGGAGGGGATGCTTTGTCCCGCTTCGCCCTCGGGCAGGAGAGGAGCCGGCAAGGGCTTGGCGCTGTCTCTCATTTTGTTAGGCGTTCTAAAGCTCGACTGACCTTACAAGGAGGAATCATGCAGCCAGCCGCACTTGATCGCATCATCCGCGCCGTGGCAGCCGGCACGATCGTCCCGGCGTGCCTCGCCGCGGGCATCGCCATCGCGACCGGGGGCCTGAAGCGCGCGGCCGTGCTGCCCAAGATTCCGACGGTCGCGGAAACGCTGCCCGGGTTCGAGTCGGTGGGATGGTATGGCGTGCTCGTCCCCGCCGGCACGCCGCCGGATATCGTCGCGAAGCTCAACACCGAGATCAACCGGGGGCTCAAGGACCTGCACCCGGTCCTGCTGCGGGACGGCGCGGAAACGATAGGCGGCACGCCGGAAGACTTCGCCAGGCATTTCCGCGCCGAGATGACCAAGTGGGCGGCGCTGCTGGGGGAAATCGGACTGAAGCCTATGTGATGAAGCGTGACTCGTGACTCGTGACTCGTGGCTCGTGGCTCGTGGCTCGTGACTGGGCTCAGTCGACAACCGGAAACCATTTCCGCCATCCACCACAAAACAAAAGAGCCCCGCGCGGGGCTTATTTGTTTGGAGCGGGTGAACGGAATCGAACCGTCGTATGCAGCTTGGGAAGCTGCCGTTCTACCATTGAACTACACCCGCCAGTCCTGCTTTTGCGGAACGGGTTTGGCGCCCGTTCCGCACTGTACCTTTGCCCTCCCCCTCAGGGGGAGGGGGAAGGGGTGGGGGTGCAGGAATTTTACGGTTTTTTGCCGTGAACGCCTATGCCGGAGTTTCCGGCCGGCGGCCGGGCCGGGTACGTTCCACGCCAAAACGGTATGATCAACCCCAAATGCAACAGTTGAAAAGGCGTGATCTATCCGACGCGGCGCTGCTGCGGCTCACCGCCGCCGTCGTCATTGCGATCGCTCTCTGGTTCCTCGCGCGGCCGTGGCTCCCCGAAGGCTGGCGGGTGCCGGGAAGCCCGGCGCTCTACCTCACCGGCGTCGCGGGCGTCGTGCTGCTCCTGGTGCCCGCCGCGTTCGCGTTCGTGAAGCGCGGCGGCCTGACGCGCGATCCCGTGCGCTGGTTCAACGCGCACGTCGTGTGCGCCTGCCTGGGCGCCGTCCTCATCGCGATCCACTCCGGCGGCTACCTGCGGCGGGCGCCCGCGCTGCTGCTGCTCACGCTGCTTGCCCTCGCGGTGCTGGGCATCTGGGCGCGCGTGCGCGGCTCGCGCCAGATGGCGGCAACGTTCGCATCGCGGGCGCCCGCCTTTTCCGTCCCCGATGCCGCGACGCGCGAGCGCCTGAAAGTCATCATTTCGGCCAAGCGGGAACTGCTGGCCGAGCTGGACCCGCAGGCCAGGGAGGGCACTTTTTCGGTGACGCTGTCGCACTGGTGGCGATCGCCCCGGGCCGCGCGCGCCTACCACAAGCTCGCGCGCGAGGAAACCTGGCTGCTCGGCACGCGCCGCATGATCGGCGCGCCCCAGGCCTGGTGGCGGCCGCTGCACATGGCGCTCGCCTGGATCTTCGTGCTCGGCGCCGCGATCCACGTCGTGACGGTGACTTTCTTCGCGGGCTACGTCGCGGACGGCGGCCCGATTACCTGGTGGCACCTGACCGCATGGTGACGCGATGAACGCCCCTCTCGAAATGCAGGACGCCGGACGGCTCGCGCTGATGATCGACCTCGAGCGCTGCACGGGCTGCAAGAGCTGCGAGGCCGCGTGCAAGCAGGAGCACCGGCTCGGTCCCGGCGAGTACCGCAACAAGGTGGTCTGGGCGAGCGACCTCGAGGAAGCGGGCCTCGCCTTCCTTACGCTCACCTGCCAGCATTGCGAACGGCCGGCGTGCCTGCGCGCGTGCCCGGTGAATCCCAAGGCGATCGAGAAGGACCCCGTCACCGGCGTCGTCAGCGTCGTGGAATCGCGCTGCACCGGGTGCGGCGAATGCGTGATCGCCTGCCCCTACAGCGCCATGGGCTACGACCCGAGGGAGCACCACGCGGTCAAATGCGACCTTTGCGCGGACCGGCGTTCCCAGGGGCAGACGACCGCGTGCGCCAGCGTCTGCCCGACGCGCGCCATTCGCTTCGGGCGGCGCGACGAGCTCCTGGAGGAGGCGGCGCGCGAGGGCCGGACGCCGCGCGACCAGAATCACTTCCTGCTGGGGCCCGCGACGGTCTACCTCGAGCGCGTGGCCGCGCAGGAAACCGCCGGCGCGGCGAACGTGCCGGCGCGCATGGCGCCGGGACACGGCTCGCGGCCCGCGTTCATGGACGCGACCGCCGCCCAGGCAACCATGGCGGAAGCGAAGCCCGCATTTCCCTACGGGCTGCCGCGCGAGGCGGCGACCGCCGACCGCGTGGTCCCGGGCGGCTGCAACATCTGCTTCAACTGCTGCTCCGCGAACTTCCATTTCAAGGGCACCGAGCTGGTGCGCATCACCGGCAATGACGACGATCCGCTGCTGCAGGGGCGCGTCTGCCCGAAATCGCAATTGACGCTGCAGATGTACCACAGCGAGCACCGGTTGCTGCACCCCCTGAAGCGGGTCGGCGCGCGGGGAGAGAACCGGTTCGAGCGCATTTCCTGGGACCAGGCGCTCGATGAAATCGCGGAGAAGCTGAAGCGCGTGCGCGACGCGCACGGGCCCGAGGCGCTCGCGATGTTCATCGGCACCCGCACCGGCACGCTCGACGGCCGCGGCTACACGCGGCTGTTCGCCCAGATGTGGGGCACGCCGAACAAGGACGGCACCGACCCGTTCTGCGGGGCCGCCAAGAGCGTCGCCTTCGAGCTGACCCAGGGCCGCGTCGGCAGCGGCAACAGCTACACGCCGGACGATCTCGGATCGGCCCGGCTCTACGTCTATATCGGCGACAACCAGGCGGAAACGCGCCCGGTCTATTTCGGCATGATCAACGACTGGCGCATCCGCAACGGCGCGAAGATGATCGCCGTGGACCCGCGGCTCTCCGCCACCGCGGCCAAGGCCGACCGCTGGCTCGCGATCCGGCCCGGCACCGACATGGCGCTCGGTCTCGCGCTCGCCCAGCACGTCCTGGCGCGCGGGCTGCACGACGCGCGCTTCTGCAGCGAATGGGTGCTCGGCTTCGCCGAATGGCGCGATTTCATCCTCGCGCGCGGCTACACGCCGGAGTGGGCCGAGCCGATCACCGGCATCGCCGCCGCCGAGATCCGCCGCCTCGCGGAAGAGATCGCCGCCGCCGACGGCTGCGTGATCTTCGCGAGCCGCGGCGTCAACCAGCATACCAACGGCACGCAGACCAACCGGGTGCTCATGTTCCTCGCCGCGATCACCGGCAACTGGGGCCGGCGCGGCGGCGCCTACTTCAACATGACCCACGGCAGCCCCATCCAGGCGAACGCGCCCGGGCACCGCCGCGCGAAGATCACCCGGCAGAAGGTGCGGCGCAGCCCCGCCGGCTGGACCGACGCGATGCTGCACGGCAAGCCGTATCCCGTGCGCGCGCTCATCGCCTGCAACAATCCCCTCGCGCAGTGGCCGGGCCAGGACAAGGTCCGCGCGGCCTTCGAGTCGCTCGACCTCCTGGTCCATATCGAGCTCTTCGCCAACGAAACGTCCGCCTACGCGGATTACGTGCTGCCCGCGGCGACCGGCATCGAGAAGGGCGAGATCGGCCGCTCCAACGACGACCGGCGCATCGTGTGGATCGACAAGATGATCGAGCCGCCCGGCGAGGCGAAGGCCGACGGCTGGATCTGGATCGAGCTCGGCAAGCGCTTCGGCTTCGACGACGTGCTGCAGGAGCGCTACAAGGATACCCGGGTGTTCTGGGACGAGGCCCTGATCGGCAGCGAGCTGATCCGCGGCTGCACGCAAAAGCGG
>Ga0326597_10005577_pt1 | contig 17431 bp, 14 predicted proteins | sample RVTome_12_FD_203789 | JGI IMG/M metagenome (GOLD analysis project Ga0326597, IMG submission 203789) | Soil microbial communities from uranium-contaminated site in the Upper Colorado River Basin, Wyoming, United States - RVT100D185 | ecosystem: Environmental > Terrestrial > Soil > Contaminated >... | reverse complement strand
CGTGTTCGAGCGAACACGGGAGTTCGGCGTGGTTCGCGCCGTCGGAGCCCGCCCCCGCTTCCTCTTCGGCGTGGTGCTGACCGAGAGCGTGCTCCTATCCGTCGTGGGCGCTGCGCTGGGCGTGCTGCTCGGGCGGCTCGGATCGGCGGCCGTCAACGTCGTCTCGAACGGCCTGATCGGCCTCGGTGTCGCCGCGGTGACACCGAGACTGGTCGTGTTCGCACTGCTGGTCGCGATCGTGATGGGCTTGCTCTCAGGTCTCGCACCGTCCGCCCGCGCCGCCCGCATCGAAATCGCCGATGCCGTCTCGATCGGAGGTTGACCCGTGCCCCACCGTCGCTACCGACTTCTTGCCCGCCCGCTCTGCCTGTTGATTCTGCTCGCGTCGCTTGGCACCGCCCAGGCTCGCTTCGAGTGGCGCGACGTTCGGCAGGTCGTCGAAATCAGGACCGATGGCAGCATCGTCGTGGACGACACCCGGACGCTGTGGACGGACGAGGACTTCGGCGAGGCGTACCTGTGCATTCAGCACGGACCGGACGTCTCGATCGAGCTGTTGAGCGGCAGCGGAGCGGTGTCGGACGGTCCGGAAGCGTACGCCTACCAGCAAGGCTGCGAATCTGGCGCTGCAGGAACAGAACTGGTGGTGGCACATCGCGACGCCCGCGTGAAGGAGCGTCGGGTGAAGTTCAGTTACCGGATCGAAGGCGCGCTGCAGGTCCACGCCGACGTGGTGCAGTGGTATTGGGAGATCTACGGCCGCGAAAACGTCCCGCCGGCGTTGGAATACCACCTGACGGTCACGGCACCCGGCCCGATGGCCGCTCCTTACGACGCCTACGTGCACCGCTTCTCCAACCCTGAAACCCCCACGGTCGAGCTGTCCGGCGACCGCTCCCGCCTCGACGTACGTTTCACCCGCATCAGCGCGGGCCAAGGGGTCGAGATTCGCTACCTGATGCCGCCGGCGCTGTTCGAAGTTCGCGGCCAGGGCCAGCGTTTCGAAGCGTTCCTCGAGGAAGAGGCGCGGATCGCCAACATCGGCGTCCCCGGCTCGCCCAAGGTGGTCGTGCCGTCGCGCCTCGAGGTGACCGGCCCGAGCGCCACGGTGCGAGGTTCCGCCCGAGCGGGCAGTTCCAGCGTGGCCGAGGTGACGGCGACTCCCCGCGGCGGGAGCCCGCTGGTTTGCCAGGGCACCGACGCCTTCCGTTGCGAGCTGTCCGGGCTCGGCCTGGGCACCACCGCGGTCGAGGTCCTCGCTTTCGGCTCCGACGGGGCGATCGGCTTCGCCACGGTGACGGTCGAGCGGATCGGCTTGATGGAGCGAATACGCCGCCACCCGGCGGCCGCACTGCCGGCGTTGATCGCCGCCCTCTGGCTGATCGTCGGGGCGGCCCGCGCGTATTTGCGTGTGGGTCGTGAGCCGAGAGTCGACGCGATGCGCTATCCGTTCGAGCCCCCATCCGACCTCGCCCCCGCCGAGGTGCCGCAGTTGATGACTCAGAGCGGCCCTAGCGCCGGTTCGGCCGGATCGTCGTTCGCAGCGGTGCTGATGGAGCTAGCGCGCCGTGGACATCTCGCCTTCGACGGCGAGGGCCGCAAATTCGAGGTCCAGCTGCCGAGTGAGGACGAGGCGCGCCGCATCGCAGAGCAGGACCCTCTGAACGGTTACGAACGCTCGGCCCTCGAGCATGTGCGCGCAGCGGCGGCGACCCATCGGCGCGGCGATGATCTGCGCCTGGATCTGCGCGAGCTCAAGACCTACGCACAGCGCAAGACCGAGTTCGTCAAGCGCTGGGCGAAACAGGTTCGCGAGGTGGTGGTCGAAGCGCGCGGTGGCGCGCTGGTGCAGGAGGAGAGCACGAAGGTTTCGCGACGCTGGATGGTCCGTTCCGTGGCCGTCGCCGGGCTCGCCCTCGCGTCGATCTGGACTCTCGACGGCGGCGCCTCGGCCTTGGCGATAGCGTCCCTGGTCGTGGCCGTAGCGACCACGGTCTTCGCCGGGGCCGCCATCCCCGCCTGGAAACCGGAGGTTGCACGAGAGGTCGCTGGCTGGCGCGGTTTCAAACGGACGTTGAGCGACTACACCATCATGAAGGACGCGCCGAACGACTTTTTCGAGCTGTGGGACAGCTACTTCTCTTACGCGGTCGCGCTCGGCGTAGCCAGCAAGTTCCTCAAGACGCTGGGGCGTGCCGCGCCGGAGCACGGCTACGACGCGCACCGGCTCACCTCAAGTGCGGGCTGGATGGGCTCTGCAGCGCGCAACGCCTCGAGTCTCGGCAGCTTCGCGGAGGCAGCCAGTTCGCTGTCGAACGCGATTTCGTCCGCCTCGTCGTCGGCATCGTCCGGAGGTTCGTCCAGCGGCGGCGGTGGCGGCGGTGGCGGTGGCGGTGGCGGCGGCCGGTGAAGCCGGTCGGGCGGGCCGGTTAGCATGCCCAGCGTGCTAACCGCCGTGAACCTCAGCCGCACCTACCGCACTCCAGCAGGCGACGTCGAGGCGCTGTGCGACGTCTCTCACGACTTCGGGCCGGGCCTAGTGACCGCCGTGATGGGCCCATCCGGCTCTGGCAAGTCGACGCTCCTCAACCTGCTCGCCGGTTTCGACCGGCCGAGTCAAGGGTGGGTCGCACTCGACGGCGCCCAACTCGGCGAACTGCACGAGCGCGAGTTGGCCGGCCTTCGGCTACATCGCTTCGGCTTCGTGTTCCAGGCCGCGAACCTGATCACCGTCCTGCCGGCGCGCCGAAACGTGACCTTCCCTATGGGCCTGGCCGGGTCGCCGCGTGCGAAGCGCGACGCGCGCGCGATGGAACTGCTCGAGCGGTTCGGCGTAGCGCACCGAGCCGATGCGCTTCCCGCCAAGCTGTCAGGAGGCGAGCGGCAGCGTGTCGCACTGGCACGGGCGCTGGCCAACGATCCCGACGTCGTGTTCGCAGACGAACCGACCGGAAGCTTGGATCGGCGCGCCGGCGCCGAGGTGGTGGCGGCGCTCCGGGAGGTAGCCGGTGATGGGCGTACCGTAGTGGTCGTGACGCACGACCCAGACGTCGCGGGCGCCGCCGACCGCGTGCTCGGCATCGTCGACGGCCGGTTGGCGCAGGTCGGCGTCGTCGCTCCGCACCAAGTCGCGGACCGGTGAGCCGCCCCGGCGACGCGGCGGCGACCCCTTCACCGTTCCGCCTCGCAGCCGTACTGACCGCCGCTGTGCTTGCGATCAGCCTCGCAGCGATCTTCACACGCCTAGCAGGAGCGCCGGGCGTGGTGGTGGCGTTATGGCGCATGGCGTTCGCGACGGTCCTGATCGCGCCCGCCGGAGTCCGGGCGTTGTTGCGCTCCCCACCGAGCTGGCGCGCCGTCGGTCCCGCCCTGCTCGCAGGCGTGCTGCTCGGTGTGCACTTCGCGACCTGGCTCAGCTCGCTCACCTACACCACGGTGGCTGCCAGCGTGACGCTGGTGACGACCTTCCCGATCTGGGTCGCGCTGTTCGGTTGGATCGGCGGCACGCGCCCGACGCGGGGCGTGCTGGCCGGCCTCGGCGTGGCGATCCTCGGTGGAACGGCGATCGGCTTCGGGGACCTGCACGGGGGCAGTGCTCCGCTGCTTGGCGACGCACTGGCGCTGGTCGGCGCGATCAGCGTAGCCGGCTACTTCCTGTTGGGCAGGTCGGCGCAGCGGTCGGGACTGTCGACCGCTGCCTACGGCGCGATCGCATACGCCACCGCCGCGCTGGTCCTGGTTCCCCTCCCGGCGCTGCTACAGGTGCCCTACCTGTCATGGCCGGCAGACACCTGGCTATGGATAGCAGCGATGGCGCTCGCTCCACAGCTGGTGGGGCACACCGGGCTCAACTGGGCGAACCGGTTCCTCGACCCGACCGTGGTTGCCACCGTCACACTGCTCGAACCGATCGGAGCTGGCCTGATGGCCTGGCTGCTCTTCGCGGAGGTGCCCGGACCGCTGGTTCTGGTCGGTGCTCCGGTACTGCTGACGGGGGTGGCGATGGTCGTACGGTTTCGGAGGCGCGAGGTCCGGGTGGCGTCGGTCACGCGTTCACCCGCCCTGGGCACGAACCAGGAGAATCTGCTAGAATGACGCGCGTGATCGTGGTCCAGTATCGGCGTATTCACGTTCCTTGTACGGACCACGCTTCCTGGTGAACCCAACGGTGTCGGACCCGACCCCGCCGCGAGCGCGGCGGGACGTTCGCGTCCAGGCACGAGAAGGAGCGCGCGTGGAGAAATCGAGCAAGGGCTTCAAGAGCGGCGACCAGGTGGTCCTGCCCCCGTACGGCGTCGGGATAGTGGCCGGCACCACGACCAAGACGGTGGCGGGCAACGACCTCCAGTACTACCAGGTGGACTTCCCCAACGGAACGTCGCGGGCGTACGTGCCGGTCGACGCGCCGCAGGAGGCGGGTCTGCGCGCGGCCCTGACCGAAGACGAGGTCCACAGCGTGCTAGAGCGCCTCTCCAACGGGCGCATCAACCTTCCTAAGCAGTGGGCCGCCCGCCACCGGCGCGTGACCGATATCCTGACCTCCGGCGATCCGTACCAGATCGCCACCCTCGCCAGCGAGCTCCGGCGCTGGGACCTCGAGCGTGGACTGCCCGACCTCGACCGCCAAGCGTACCGACGTGCATTACGACTGCTGGCCGGAGAGATCAGTGCCGTGCTGGATATAACCAGCGACGACGCGCGGGCGATGATGGACGTGAGCGAGGACGAAGTCCTGAACTGATCTTGGAGCGAACCTCGACGACGGCCCCGACCGCTCGTTGGGCCGTCTTCAGGCGCGTCTCGCCCGATTCTGGACCGCTGGCTGCACCTTCGCGACATCCAGGCCAAGGTAACGAAGCGCGATAGCCCAGGCTGCGAAGTCATCGATCGGCTCTCGTGGCGCCCGCAATCCGCTCGGCAGCATCCGAGCGAGGCCTCGCGCCGGCACCGCGCGCTTCCACAGTTCACGCGCTTCTAGGCTGCTACCACGCTCGTCCACCACGTGGACGTCCAGGCTGCGTTGCGCCAACTCCAGGCGCAGCTCGCGACGGCCGGTCCCCGCACCTATCACCACGGTGCACGACGCCGGCAGCTCCAGGTGTGCTACCTCGTCGTGGCGTAACACGGCACGCCGCAACAGGCGACCGTCGCCATCGACCAGCGCGAAGCCGACGTTGCGGCCCGGATCGAACGCAGCGATGATCATTTCGCCGTCAGCCTACCGCTGTCACGGCAGCGAAGTCAGCCCGCCACCGTGTTCTCGTCCATTTCACGAAGCGTGGCCCGCCGGTATCGACCGGCGGGCCACTGTCGCTTGACTTGTCCGGCGAGGTGCCGGCGGGGGGTGCGCCCGGAAGCGCTTCGACCTCAGGCTTCCGGTCTGCTGCCCTCCCCCACGCCGGCACGTGCGACGCCGCTGGCGGCTGGACGCTCGGACTCGAGCAGTGCCAACGTCTCCGCGTCGGCGACGCGGGTGGCACGGATCACATCGAGTCCGGTTCCGGCGGGGATCAGGCGGCCGAGGATGACGTTCTCCTTGAGGCCGACTAGGTCGTCCGACTTGCCACTCACCGCCGCTTCGGTCAACACGTGGGTGGTGTGCTGGAAGCTGGCTGCCGACAGCCAACTCTTCGTCGACAGGCTCGCCTTGGTGATGCCCAGCAGCACCGGCTTCCAGCTCGCGGGCGCCTTGTCCTCGTCCAACAGGCGATCGTTGACCTCTTCGACGTCGAAACGCTCGACCGTCTGGCCCTCCAGGAACTCGGAGCCGCCCGACTCGAGGATCTCGACGTACTTGAGCATCTGCTTGACGATCACTTCTATGTGCTTGTCGTGAACGCTTACGCCCTGGCTGCGGTAGACGCGCTGGATCTCGTCGACCAGGTACGCCTGCACGGCGTCCGGGCCTCGCGACTCGAGCAGGTCGTGCGGGTTGATGGCGCCACGTGTGAGCGGCTGGCCGGCTTCGACGGTGTCGCCGTCACGGACGACGATGCGCACGTTGCGTTCGACCTTGTGGCTCTTCGAGAACTCGCCGTCCTCGGAGTTGACGGTGACGCGGATCTTGTCGTCATCCTCGTCGATGGTGACGATGCCGTCGAGCTCGGAGATGAGGGCTCGCGCCTTCGGCTTGCGCGCCTCGACGAGCTCGATGACGCGCGGCAAGCCCTGCGTGATGTCGCCACCTGTAGCGATTCCGCCGGTGTGGAAGGTTCGCATGGTCAGCTGCGTGCCGGGCTCGCCGATCGACTCGGCGGCGATGACACCCACCGCCTCGCCTAGACCGACCTCCCGCATGGTGGACATGTCCATGCCGTAACAGGCGCGGCACACGCCAGCACGGGTCTGGCAGGTGAGCGGGCTACGGACGAACGCGAGCCGCACCTCCGGGTGCGCCTTGAGAGCTCCGTACAGGGCCTCTACGTCCTCGCGCTGCAACATCGCGCCAGCGTCCCAGGAGCGGTCGCCGAGCTCGAGCGGATGCGCGAGCCGACGGCCGTAAAGGGTCATCTCCAGATGGTTCTTCTGCCGCAACCGACCGTCGCTGCCGTAGAACGGCACTTCGATCGCGTCTGCGGACCCGCAATCGTCCTCCCGCACTACCAGCTCGTGAGCGACGTCGACGAGCTTACGGGTCAGGTAGCCGGAGTCGGCGGTGCGCAGGGCCGTGTCCGCCCCACCCTTGCGTGCGCCGTGGGTCGAGTTGAAGTACTCGAGCACATCGAGCCCTTCGCGGAAGTTCGCGCGGATCGGCAGCTCGATCGTCTCTCCCGAAGGCTTGGCCATCAACCCGCGCATGCCCGCGAGCTGACGGATCTGCTGCGGGTTGCCACGGGCGCCTGACTGTGCCATGACGAAGAGCGGGTTGAACGGCATGTTCTTCGAAAAGTTCTCGAACACGGCATCCTTGACGCGCTCGGTGGTGTCGGACCAGAGCCGCACCACCTGCTGCTTGCGTTCGGCCTCGGTGACGAAACCGCGCTCGAACGCCTGACCGATCTTGCCGAGCTTCTCCTCGGCCTCGGCCAGCAGTTCCTTCTTCTGCTTGGGAATGGCGACGTCGTCGATGCCGATGGTGATGCCGGAGGTGGTGGACAGCTCGAAGCCGTGCTGCTTGAGGGCGTCGAGAAGCCGGGCGGTGCGATCGACGCCGAGTCTCTTGAAGCTCTCGACGACGAGGTCCTTGAGCGCGCCCTTCTCGTAGGCGACGTCGTAGCGGATCAGTTCGGCCGGGACCTCCATGCCGTCTTCGCCGACGGTCTCCTTCACCATGCGGGCGAAGAACATGCGTCCCGGGCTGGTTTCGATGCGCGACCCGTCGATGACGACGGTGACGACGTCCTGCATGTCGATCTCGCCGGTCTCGACGGCAAGAAGCGCCTCGTCTACGTTCGCGAACCGGTACTTCAGCCGGCCCACCGAGGTGTCCTTGCCCGCAACCGTGATGTGGGAGTTGAGATCGACCTTGCCCGAAGCGTGCGCACTCAGCGCCGCCTCGACCGTGTCGTAACCGCCGTCCACGCCTTTGCGGCCGGTGTGCACCTGCGTCAGCACGAACAGGCCGAGGATGATGTCGCGACTGGCCTGGACGTTGGGGTTTCCGTGCGCCGGCGACAGGAGGTTGTGGCTGGAGAGCATCTGGAGGCGGGCTTCGGTCTGAGCGTAGACCGACAGCGGCACGTGGATCGCCATCTGGTCGCCGTCGAAGTCGGCGTTGAACGCCTCGCACACCAGAGGGTGGAGCTGAATCGCCTGCCCCTCGACCAGCACCGGTTCGAACGCTTGGATGCCGAGTCGGTGCAGGGTGGGCGCGCGGTTCAAGAGCACGACGCGATCCTGGATGACCTCCTCCAGGGCGTCCCACACCTCGTCCCGCAGATTCTGGGTGTTCTCAAGCACCCGCCGGGCGTTCTTGATATTGCTGGCGATGCCGCGCTCCTCGAGCTTCTTGAACAGAAACGGCTTGAACAACTCGAGCGCCATGCGCTTGGGCACGCCGCACTGGTGCAGCGAAAGCTGCGGGCCGACCACGATGACCGAGCGGCCCGAATAGTCGACACGCTTACCCAGCAGGTTCTGGCGGAAGCGTCCCTGCTTGCCGCCTAGCAGGTCGGTCAGGCTGCGCAGGGCACGGTCCGATCCGGGGTGTACGACGGCGCTGCCGCGGCGGCCGTTGTCGATTAGCGCGTCGACCGCCTCCTGCAACATGCGTTTCTCGTTGCGCACGATCATCTCGGGTGCGCCCTGTTGGATCAGCTTCTTCAGGCGGTTGTTGCGGTTGATGAGGCGACGGTAGAGGTCGTTGAGGTCGCTGGTAGCGAAGCGGCCGCCGTCGACCTGGACCATCGGCCGCAGGCTTGGCGGCATCACCGGTACCGCCTGCAACACCATCCAGGCCGGGTCGTTGCCGCTGCGCAGGAAGCTCCGCACGATCTCGAGTCGCTTGCGAGCCTTGGCACGCTTGTGGCGCGATGGCGAGCTCATCTCCTCGACCAGCTCCGCTTCGAGCTTGTGGAGGTCTATGCCTCCAAGCAACTCCTCGACCGCCTCGGCCCCCATCTTCGCCTCGACGTCGTAGCTCTCGATCAGCCGCACCTGGCGTCGCACCAGATCGATTTCGACCCGGCCGCTGATGTCGGACTTGATGCGGCCATCGTCGGCGAGCTCTTCACCGGGGACGACGCGGTCGCCGTTGACGACGAGCGGCTCGTCCTCGTACGGATAGACGCGCGCCCGGCTGACGATGATGCTGGCCGGCTGGGCGAGGTGGACGGTGCCGTCCGCGGCGGCAACGATCTCCTGCGCGGCATCGATCGCGCCGACGATCTTCTCGCCCGCCTCGACCTCGGCCCCGTCACCTACCAGTACGTGCATGGTGGGGTTGACTTCGAACGTCTCGCTGCGAGCCCATTCGATCTTGGCCGTGAAGGTGACGATCCCCTTCTTAGCCTTGCTGGCGCGAACGGTCGCTACGGCGTCCTTGGGCAGGGTGAGTGTCGCTCCGGCGGGCGCCTTCGCGATCGCGTCCCCTGCCTCGACGAACTCGCCGTCGCCGATGAGCACCTCCATGCCGGTCGGCAGCAGGTAGCTGACGAGCACGTTCTCGTCGTCGGGGTCGCGAATTACCGCCACGCCGCCGTCGCTGCCGATCGGCAGAAGCTCGACGACGCCCTCCTCCTCGCTGGCGAGGAAAACCTCGTCCGTGAGCTCAGCGATCGGCTGGCCGCCCTGGTAGCTTTCCTCTTCGATCCAGTCGTCCTGGGGCAGCAGCAGCCGCCCGTCGCGCGACTCGCGGTAGTCCACCCGGATCCGCCGCGGGAATCGGTATTGCGCGATGCCGGCGATCTTGGCCTTGGCACCCTTGGCGAGCTGTTGACCGACCTCGACCGTCTCCCCGTCGCCGACGACCGCCTCTTCGTTTTGGGAGACGCTGTACGTCTCCTGCCGGCCGTAGCGCAGCTGGCGGTACTCGTCGTCGCTGAGCAGGTCGCCGCGCGACAGCGGCCGACCGTCGAGCTTGGCCCCCATCGGGTCGGTGACGATGTACTTGGCGAAGTAGAGGACCTGCTCGAGCTGGCTGGTCGAAAGGTTCAGTAGCGAGCCGACCTTGCTAGGAATGTCCTTGACGTACCAGATGTGGGCGCAAGGGGTGGCCAGCTCGACGTGACCCATGCGGTAGCGCCGCACGGTCGCCTTGGTGACCTCCACTCCGCACCGTTCGCACACCTTGCCGGCGAAGCGCTGCCCACGGTATTTGCCGCAGGTGCACTCCCAATCCTTCTCGGGGCCGAATACGCGCTCGTCGAACAAGCCGTCGCGCTCAGGCTTCAGCGTGCGGTAGTTGATCGTCTCGGGCTTGGTGATCTCGCCGTAGCTCCAGTCACGGATCTGCTGCGGACTCGCGATCCCGATCTGAACCTTGGTGAAATCGTAGCGCCTGGTGTCCTTCATTCGCTCCCTCTCGAAAGGTGCCCTCATGTCGCTCACCAGTGCCTCCCCGCCTCATCGAAGATGCTGACGGTATGCCCATCGTCGTCCTGGACCTTGACGTCCAGACCGAGCGAGTGGAGCTCCTTGACGAGAACCTTGAACGACTCCGGAATGGTCGGCTCGAGCACGTCGCTGCCTTTGACGATCGCTTCGTACGCCGCATTGCGGCCGTCCAGATCGTCGGACTTGATGGTGAGCATCTCTTGCAGCGTGTGGGACGCGCCGTGCGCCTGCAGAGCCCAACACTCCATCTCACCGAGGCGCTGTCCACCGAACTGCGCCTTGCCACCCAGCGGCTGCTGCGTAATCAGGCTGTATGGGCCGGTCGACCGCGCGTGCATCTTGTCCTCGACCATGTGATAGAGCTTCAGAACGTACATGATCCCGACCACGATCGGCGCGTCGATCGCCTCACCGGTCCGGCCGTCGTAGAGGACCGACTTGCCGGAGCGCGCCAGTGCCACCTGCGCCTCGTCCGAATCGAGGCCGTCTTCGAGCACTCCGAGCTTGACGGCGCGGCGAATCACCTCGAGCTCACGGCGGTCGGGTTGGAAGCCTGCCTGCTGCGTCTCGGCGATCTCCGTGCGGGAGGCCTCTTCGAGCAGATCTTTGATCTGCTCTTCGCTGGCGCCGTCGAAGACCGGCGTGACGTAACTGACGCCGTGTTTGTAGGCGGCGAGACCGAGGTGGGTCTCTAGGATCTGACCGAGGTTCATTCGGCTGGGAACGCCCAGCGGGTTGAACACCAGGTCGACCGGCGTGCCGTCGGCCAGGAACGGCATGTCCTCGGGTGGCAGGATCTTGGCGACGACGCCCTTGTTCCCGTGGCGGTTGGCGAGTTTGTCGCCTTCGATCAGCCGGCGCTTCTGCGCAATGTAGACGCGCACCATCTCCTGCACGCCAGGCTTGAGCTCGACGCCGTCGTCGCCGCGGCGGAAGCGGACGGTGCGCAGCACCACGCCGCCGTCGCCGGGCGGAACGCGCAGCGAAGTATCCTTCACCTCCCGTGCCTTCTCACCGAAGATCGAGCGCAGCAGGCGCTCCTCGGGCGTGGGATCCTTCTCGCCCTTGAAGCTGGTGTGTCCGACCAGGATCGAGTTGTGCTTCACGTCCGCCCCGATTCGGACCACGCCGTCCTCATCGAGGTCGCGCAGCGCCGCTTCGGAGAGGCCCGGTATGTCGCGCGTGATCTTCTCGGGGCCGAGCTTGGTCTCGCGCGCCTCCTTCTCGAACTTCTCGATGTGGACCGATGTGTAGACGTCGCCGCGTACCAGCTTCTCGGAAAGCACGATGGCGTCCTCGAAGTTGTAACCGTCGAACGGCATCACCGCGATCAGGATGTTCTGGCCAAGCGCCAGGCGTCCGTTCTGCGAGGCTGGACCGTCGGCGATGACTTCGCCCTCGCTCACCAGCTGGCCGAGCTCTACCACCGGATGCTGGTCGAGGTTGGTGTTCTGGTTCGAACGCTGGAAGCGGGTGAGCAGGTACTCGCGCTCGACCTTGGCTGCGCTGACGATGCGGATACGCTCGGCATCGACGTAGGTGACTGTTCCCGCCTCGAGCGCCATCACGCAGGTGCCCGAGTCGAGGCTGATGCGTTCCTCGACCCCGGTCCCGACGTATGGAGCGTCGGCGCGAATCAGCGGAACCGCTTGCGACTGCATGTTCGAACCCATCAGCGCGCGGTTGGCGTCGTCGTGCTCGAGGAATGGGATCAGCGAGGTGGGCACCGAAATGATCTGCTTCGGCGAGACGTCCATGAAGTCGACGTCCTCGCGGGCGGCGAAGACCGGCTCGCCCTGATCGCGCGCTACGATCCGCTCGTTGACGAACGACCGGTCGTCGGCCAGAACCGTATTGGCCTGGGCGATGACGTACTTGTCCTCCTCGTGCGCCGTCATGTAGATCACGTCGTCGCTGACCTTGCCGTCGACCACGCGCCGGTACGGCGCCTCGATGAAGCCAAGCGCATTGACCCGCGAAAAGCTGGCCAGCGAGGTGATCAGGCCGATGTTGGCGCCTTCAGGCGTTTCGATCGGGCAGATCCGTCCGTAGTGTGTCCGGTGCACGTCACGAACGTCGAACCCGGCCCGCTCCCGGGTCAGACCGCCAGGTCCGAGCGCGGAGATGCGGCGCTTGTGCCGCAGCTCTGAGAGCGGGTTGATCTGGTCCTTGAACTGCGAGAGCTGGCTGCGCCCGAAGAATTCGCGCAGCGCTGCCACGATCGGACGGTTGTTGATCAGCTTCTGGGGCGTCGCGGCGTCAGGATTGCCGAGCAACATCCGTTCGCGCACACCGCGCGCCATCCGGCCGAGACCGACGCGGACCTGGTCGGCGACCAGTTCACCGACGGTGCGAATGCGGCGGTTGCCGAGGTGGTCGATGTCGTCCTCGCTGACGTCCTCGTCGCCGGCTTGCAGCTTGACGAGGTACTGCAGCGTCGGCACCAGGCCGAAGTCCTTGAACTGGCCGTCCTCGAACCCGAGCAGCGTCTTCGGCTCGACGGCGAGGCCGAGCTTCTCGTTCACCTTGTAGCGACCCGCTTCACCCAGGTCGTAACGACGCGGATCGGCCAGCAGGCCGAAAAGGTAGCTGGTGGCCTTGTCCACCTTGGGGGGGTCGCCCGGCCGCAACACCGTGAACAGCCGCAACAGCGCCTCCTCGGGGGTGATGCCGGCGGCCTCTTCGTGTTCCAGCGTCGCATCGATCCACGACTCGTGTCCGGTGAACATGTCGCGAATCGACTCGTCGGAGTGCCCCAGCACGCGCAGCAGCAGGGTGAACGGGAACTTGCGCTTGTTCACCTTCATCCACAGCACGCCGGCGTTGTCGAACTCGAGCTCGATCCACGGTCCGCGCTTCGGCATCGGGATGATGCTGGCGGTCAGGCTCTTCGCGCCGCTGCTGCGCACCGAGCTGGTGAAGTACACGCCGGGCGAGCGATGGATCTGCGAAACGATGACTCGGTCGGCACCGTTGATCACGAACGAGCCGTCCTCGGTCATCAGCGGCAGGTCGCCGAGAAAGACCTGGTCCTCCTTGATGAGGCCGGTATCCTTGTGCACCAGCTGCAGCTTGGCGAACAGGCCCGACTGGTAGCTCAGGTCCTTCTCGCGGCACTCCTCGGGGCTGAACTCCGGGTCGGTGAGGGTGTACTCGAGGAAGTCGATGACGAGGCCGGTCTGGCGGCCGCGCTCGGTCTCGTCGATCGGGAAGATCTCCCGGAAGGCTGCCTGTAGCCCGTGCATCTCGCGCGCGGTCGGGGCGACGTCGCGTTGCAGGAAGTGTTCGTAGGATGTAATCTGGATGTTGGTGAGGTTGGGCAGTTCCGCGACCTCGCGAATGCTGCCGAACGACTTGATCTCGCGCATCATCACCCCTTCACTGCTTGTTTCGTTGCGTGTGCCGACTGCGGCCGGTGTTGCGGACGCAGCGACGAAGGCGCGAACGATCTTCCTGGCTGAGTGCACGGCAGCGACGCGACGGGCCACCGTGGTTCGGTGGAACGAAGACGTGCGACGTGCGATAGGATGTTGTCGGGCAGCCGGTGGGTCCGAATTGAACGGTCCGATCTGGAGGACGGGTCGTCCTGGACGGGTCGAACCGTCGTGCTCGATGCGCTGCGCAAGTCCACCTCCACGGGGAGCAGGCGGGCGAACGGTTCAAATAAGGAGAATAGCGGAAAATACGTGGCGGTCACGTCTCGTAGGTACCTGCGTGGGTACCTGCGACCCGAAGTGAACCGCGTTCGGGCGGTTGCGCCCGGCCGACGGTCGGTCGCCCGGGCGTTTCCGCTTGCATCCGGTGCGCGCAAGGCGCCTTACTTGACCTCGACGGACGCGCCCGCGGCCTCGAGCTTTTCCTTGATCTCGTCCGCTTCGTCCTTGCTGACGTCCTCCCTGACGACGCCGCCGGACTCGACGAGCTCCTTGGCTTCCTTGAGGCCGAGCTGCGTGATCGCGCGGACCTCCTTGATGACCTGAAGCTTCTTGTCGCCGGCGCTGGTGATCGACACGGTGAACTCGGTCTGCTCCTCCACCGCGGCGGCTTCGCCACCGGCGGCGGCTCCAGCTGCCATCATCATGCCGGCCGGCATCGCGGCGGTAGCCTCGACGCCCCACTTGTCTTTGAGGGCTTCCACCAGATCGACCAGCTCCAGGACCGTGAGGCCGCTGAGCTGTTCCACCATCGCGTCTTTGTCGATTGCCATGTCAGTTCCCTTCCTTCAACTTCTCTTGGTAGTTGTTGATTACGGACACCAGCTTCCGCTGCGGACCCTCGAGAACTCCGACCAGCCGCTGCATAGGTGCCTGAAGGACACCGATCAGCTCGCTGAGAAGCACGTCGCGGGACGGCAGCGTGGCGATCTTCCTGAGCGCTTCCGCTCCGACCTGACCGCCTTGCAACAGACCGCCTTTTGCGGCCGGCAGCTCCTTGGGGTGATCCTTCGCGAAGTCGGCCAGCGCTTTGGCCGGTCCGACCGGATCGTCGCCGACCAGCACCAGCGCGGTCGGTCCCTTGAGCGTCGCGTCGAAACCGTCGATCCCCTGCTCCTTGAGGACGACGTTGATCAACGTGTTCTTCGCGACGAGCAAGCGACCGCCGGCCAGACGCACCGAAGCGCGCAGCTTGCCGAGATCCCCTGCGGAGAGCCCCTGGTAATCGACGACGAAGAACGTCTTCGCGTCCGCGAGTACTTCGCGGAGCGAAGCGACCGTCGCTGTGTTCTTCGGGTTCGCCATGGATTGCTCCCATTCATGCTCGTTTCGTTCGCCCCGGGCGGGGTCGAACGTGCCGCGAGGCGCAGCGTGGGGCGGGCCTTCGGCCGTTCCCGGACGCCTCGGCAGGATCTTTAAGCCTGGCAGGCCCCTGCTGTCTCCAACGCCATCAGGTGGTTCGGGCGACGCCCTTGGAGGGCGTCTTTACCCCCGCTACGCACCGGGATGCAGTAAATCAAATTGTGACCCGGACACTGGGGCCCATGGTCGAGGTGAGGTAGACGGTCTTGACGTACTGGCCCTTGGCGGAGCCGGGCTTGGCGGACTCGAGCGCCTGACGCAAGGCGGTGAAGTTCTCCGCCAGTTGCTCCGGCGCGAACGACGCCTTGCCGATCGGTGCGTGGACGACACCGGTCTTGTCGGCCCTAAACTCGATCTGACCAGCCTTGAGGGCGGTAACGATAGCGGCGATGTCCGGCCCGACCGTGCCGGCCTTAGGGTTGGGAAGCAGGCCGCGCGGACCGAGGATCCGGCCGAGTTTCGAGCCGACGGCGGCCATCATGTCCGGTGTGGCGACGACGGCGTCGAACTCTAACCAGCCGCCGGCGATGCGCTCGATCAACTCCTCGCCCCCGACGACGTCGGCACCGGCCTCCTCGGCGGCGGCGATCTTGTCACCTTGAGTCAGAGCGACGACGCGGACGGTCTTGCCGGTCCCGTGCGGCAACGCCACGGTGCCGCGGACGGTCTGATCGCTCTTGCGGGTGTCGACGCCGAGGCGCACGTGCGCCTCGATCGTCTCATCGAACTTCGCGGTCGCGAGCTGCTTGACCAGGGCTGCGGCATCGCCGACCGAATGGAGGGTGGTGCGGTCGACCTTGCCGGCCAGGTCGCGATAACGCTTCCCGTGCCTAGCCACGCTCGGGCACCCCCTCGACGTTCACGCCCATCGAGCGGGCGCTGCCGGCGATGATGCGGGCGCCGGCTTCATCGCTGCTGGCGTTGAGGTCGGTCATCTTGGTGCGGGCGATCTCGAGGCACTGATCCCAGCTGATGGTGCCGACCTTGTCGGTCTGCGGAACGCCCGAACCCTTGTCGATGCCGGCGGCCTTCTTGATGAGGTAACTCGCCGGAGGCGTCCGCATCACGAAACTGAAGGAGCGGTCGGCGTAGATGGTGATGTCGACCGGCACCACCGCGCCCGCCTGACTGGCGGTTGCGGCGTTGTACTCCTTGACGAACTGCATGATGTTAGCGCCGTACTGACCGAGCGCCGGTCCTACCGGCGGTGCGGGCGTCGCCCCACCGGCAGGCAGCTGCAGTTTCACGATTCCTGCGACCTTCTTGGCCATACTTCCTCCTAACGCTCCCCCGGACGCTGGCCGGCGCCGGGGTCAATCGCGTGCCGCGTCAAGCCGTCAACTCTTGACGACCTGCGCGAAATCGAGTTCGACGGGTGTTTCACGTCCGAAGATGGAGACGAGAACCTTGAGCGTGCCGCGGTCGGGATTGACCTCGGACACGACGCCGGTGAAGTCCGCGAACGGACCGGAAGTGACTTGCACCATGTCGCCGACGTGGAAGGTGACCTTGATCTTCGGTGCTTCCTTCGAGCCGGTAATACCGAGGCTTCCGAGCATCCGCAGCTCTTCGTCCGGCGAGAGTGGCACGGCGCGGGTCGAGGTACCAACGAAGCCGGTCACGCCGGGGGTGTAACGCACTACTTCCCACGCTTCGTTGGGCTCGTCGGGATTATCACCGAGGTCCATCTGCACGAAGATGTAACCGGGGAACAGTTTGCGCTTGACCACTTCTCGCTTGCCGCCGGCTGCGTGTTCCACCGTCTCCTCGTTGGGAACGACGACCTGGTAGATCCGATCCGAGATTCCGAGCGTCCGCGCCCGGTTCTGGATGTTCTCCGTGACCTTGTCCTCGTGGCCCACATAGGTGTGGACGGCGTACCATTCGATACTCATGCGCCTCGGTCCTCCCGGGGCCGGCGGCCCCATGGCGGGGTGTGTTGACCGATCAGGTGATCAGGCCTATCAGGTTGCCGAGCGTCGTGTCGGCCACCAACAGGAAGGCGACGGTCAGGAGCACGAACAGCAGTGTCGCCTGGGTGGACTGCACCACTTCGCTGCGCGTGGGCCAGGTGACCCGCCCGAGTTCGGCGCGCGAGTTGCGGAGGTACTGCAGAATCGCTTTCACGCCTCACACCTTCACTTCTTTGTGAACCGTGTGCTTACGGTCCCAAGGACAGTACTTGCGCAACTCGAGCTTGCTGGTGGTGTTGCGCCGATTCTTGTTGGTCGCGTAGTTGCGGCGCTTGCACTCGCTGCATTCGAGCAGCAACCTGATGCGGACGTCACTCGCCATGTTGATCTCCTGCTTCCGTCGTGCGGTCCCGCGTCCCGCAGGGGGAACTGGCCGCTTGTCGAAGCCGCGTCCCGCCGCGGCGAAGTCGCCGTGCTGCCGCATGGCGGCGGTGCAACCCGCCGACTATAGCAGCTTCCCAGGCGTCCGTGCGTCGCCCGGCGTGTCGGGCCGAAGCACGCGACGCGGAGGTGAGCGACGAAGAGGGCTCGCCCTATTCCTCGACGGCAGTCACGACACCAGCACCCACAGTACGACCACCCTCACGAATCGCGAACCGCAACCCCTCCTCCATCGCAATCGGCTTAATCAACTCCACCAACAACTCCACATTATCCCCCGGCATCACC
>Ga0326597_10005576_pt1 | contig 17431 bp, 13 predicted proteins | sample RVTome_12_FD_203789 | JGI IMG/M metagenome (GOLD analysis project Ga0326597, IMG submission 203789) | Soil microbial communities from uranium-contaminated site in the Upper Colorado River Basin, Wyoming, United States - RVT100D185 | ecosystem: Environmental > Terrestrial > Soil > Contaminated >... | reverse complement strand
AGCAATGACGGCGTGCGCGCACCCGATGCCTTCGTGCAGATGCCGCTGACGCAAACCACCGAGGTGCAAAAGCTGCGCTTCCTGAGCGAGCCGCTGCCGCACGATGTGCTGGTGGCCGGGCCGATGGTGCTGAACCTCTACGCCGCAATCGACCAGGACGACACCACCTGGATCGCCGTGGTCAGCGACGTCGGCCCCGATGTCTCGGTGCGCACCGCGCGCGAAGGCGAGCATGATGTGCCGAAGGATTTGCCCGAGCGCGAGATCACCCGCGGCTGGCTCAAGGCCTCGAACCGCGCGCTCGACCCGCAGCGCTCGCAGCCCTGGAAGCCGTGGCACAAGCTCACGCGCGAGGCGCGGCAGCCGGTGGCGCCGGGCGAGATCGCCGAATACGCGATCGAGATTCTATCGGCGGCCAACCTGTTCAAGGCGGGCCACCGCATCTGCCTCGACATCTGCGCGCTCGATGTGCCGACCGGCGTCGGCGGCGCGACCAATGTCGAGTACATTTCCTATCACTTGTGCGGCAGCAGGACGGTGCTGCACAAGGTCTACCACGACGCGGCGCATCCCTCGCATATCCTGCTGCCGGTGATTCCGCGGGAGTGAGCGCGTGTCCCGGACTTTGTTGTGCGGGCAACGGCCCACGCGCCCACCATCGCCGGCTGTGCGCATCGACGTCGCTGCAAGCCTGCCGCATTTAGCACTGGCACCTTGATCGTATCCGTTCCCGGATGCTCAGGCACAATAATCACACGCTCATCTTGGCTCATGGCATAAACAGCACAACCGCAATTGATGCAATGCTGTGGACCCGGACTTGCGGTACGCTCCGTCCCCCTTCAGGGCAGTATACTGAGTAGCGGGATTAGGAGCGAGCCCCGCCTAATCGGCTCAAAATTCAAACTGAGACACTACCCACCCCCGGGGGACCCACCCCCGGGGGACCTTGCGGACGCATCGATTCCGCATGAAACTGGGGCAAGACCGCTCGCCGAGGAGCAACCGCCATGTTTCTTCGCAACGCCTGGTACGTCGCCGCCACCGATCGCGAAATCGGCCGCACGCCACTGCGCCGCATCATCATGAACGAACCGATCGTGATGTATCGCACCGAGGCCGGTTTGCCGGTCGCGCTGGAAGACCGCTGCGTGCATCGCCATCTGCCGCTGTCGATGGGCAAGCTGGTCGCCGGCGACATCCTGGAGTGCCTGTATCACGGTCTCTGCTACGACACGTCCGGCGCCTGCGTGAAGGTGCCGGGGCAGCCGGCGGTGCCGCCGGGCGCGCGGGTCAAGGCCTACCCGATGGTCGAGCGCTACCATTGGGTGTGGATCTGGATGGGCGATCCGGCGCTGGCCGACCCGGCCACCATCACTGATTTCCACTGGTTCGACGATCCCAACTGGGGCGCCGCGCAGCGCTATCTGCACGTCAAGGGCAACTGGCAGCTGGTCGTCGACAACCTGCTCGACCTCACCCACCTTGCCTTCGTGCATACCACCACGATCGGCACCCGCGCGCTGGTCGACGCCAAGGTGAAGGTCGACCGCTCGCCGGACGACGTGCTGGTGACGCGTTGGACCATCGACGCGCCGGCGCCGCCGACCTTCATCAAGGCCGGCGGCTTCACCTCCAACGTCGACCGCTGGCAGATCATCCACTTCACGCCACCGTCGTTCGTGCGGCTCGACGTCGGTGCGACGCCGACCGGCACCGGCGCGCCCGAGGGCCGCCGCGTCGGCGGCATCTCCATGCGCAACCTCAATGCGATGACGCCGGAGACGGAAACCACCACGCACTACTTCTACGGCCAGGCGCACGACTTCGACATCCACAATCCGAACACCACCGAGATGATCATGAATCAGATCACCACGGCGTTCCTCGAGGATCAGGCGGTGTTCGAGGCGCAGCAGGCGAACATGCTGCAGATGCCGGACGCGCCGCAGGTCGACATCAACGCCGACACCGGCGTGTTGCAGGCGCGCCGCATCCTCGACCGCCTATACGCCGAGGAGCAGGCGGCGCTGGGGTCGCGGCGCACCGCGGCGGAATGATCGGGTCATGACGGAAGCGGGTTCGTGGCATCGCGTCGCCGCGGTGTCGGATATCGCCGACGGGGAGGCGAAGAGCGTTCGCGTCGGCGAGTTGGAGATCGCCCTTTGCCGCGTCGACGGTGCGATCTGCGCGTTCGAAGACCTCTGCCCGCACGCCTACGCCTTGCTGTCGGAGGGCTTTGTCGAAGGCGGCGAGATCGAGTGCCCGCTGCACGGCGCGCGCTTCGAGATCGCCACCGGGCGCTGCTTGGCGCCGCCCGCCGACCGCGATTTGCAAACCTACCCGGTGCGGGTGGATGGGGATGATGTCTTCGTCGAGATTGATACGCAGGGCTGACCGCAAACCTCACACTGTCGTGCCCCGCGAAGGCGGGGCACCAGTATTCCGCATCGACAGAGGGGCGCTTAGTCTGGCGCCAATTCCGAACGACTGTGTTTACTGGATTGCCCGCCTTCGCGGGCAATGACAGCGGAGAGGTCGTCACTCACAGGTGTTGTTTGGCACTCAATCATAGTGCTGCCACACCCAGTCGGCGCTGCTCATCAGCGCCGCGTCTTCGTTCGACCGGCCGATCAGCTGCAATCCGAGCGGCATGCCTTCGTCGGACAACAGCGGCAGCGTGATCGCCGGCGTACCGAGCAGCGAGGCGGGGACGTTGATGGTGGTGTCGCCGGTCCAGGACAGGCCGACTGGCGCTGCCCCTGCCGCGCCCAACAAGACAAAGCCGTCATAGTCGGCGGCGAGCTGGGCATAATGATCGCGGATTTCCTGCCGCCGCCGCAGCGCGCGCTGGTAGTCGTCGCGCGTCATCGCCATGCCGGACGCGAGCCGTTTGCGCATGGGTTCGCTCAGGCCGGGATGTTTGGCGTAGATCGCGAGCGGCCAGCGCCATTCCCAATCGCCGATCTGGAAGGTGACCGGGGCGGCTTCGGCAATGACCGGCTCGAATGCTTCGATTTTTGCATCGTCGCGGCGGCCGGCAACCGCGATGCCAAGCGCGGCGAGGCGCTTGCAAGCGCCGGCGAACGCGGCGCGCGCGCCCTCGCTGGCCTTTGCCCAGCCGGCGGTTTCCAGCGCCGCCAGCCGGCGCGGCATCGTTGCCGCCGGAATGCCGGCCGGTCCTTGCAGCCCCGGATAGCCGGGATCGCCGCCGACGCGCGCCACGATGGCGGTGGCGACGCTCCACGCATCCTCCGGCGTCGCCGCCAGAATGCCGACACAGCTCTGCGTCAGGTGATCGAACGAGCCGCCGCGGTTGAGCGCGCCGTAGCTCGGCTTGAAGCCGACGCAGCCGCAAAAGCTTGCCGGCCGCAGCGTCGAGCCGACCACCTGCGAGCCGAGCGCCGCCGGCAGGATGCCGGCACCCACCGACGCGGCCGAGCCGGCGCTCGACCCGCCGGCCGTGCGCGAAAGGTCGTGCGGATTGCCGACCGGCATCAGCGGTACGCTGGCGGCAAACTCCGTGGTCACGGTCTTGCCGAAGATGATGGCTCCGGCCTCGCGCAGTGCGTACACGGACGCCGAATCGCGCTTGGTCTCGAAGCCCGCCCAGATCGGCGAGCCTTGCCCGGTCGGCATGTCCGCGGTTTCGATGATGTCCTTGATGCCGATCGGCATTCCGTCGATCGGCGAAAGCGGCTGGTTGGCGCGCCAGCGCCGGTCCGAGGCGGCGGCGGCGGCGATCGCCGCCTCGCGGGCGACATGGACGAACGCGTGCATATCCGGCTCGACCGCGTCGAACCGCTTCAGACGGGCGGCGAGCTCGCTGCTCGGCGAGGCATCGCCTGCGGCAAACCGCGCCGCGAGCGATGCATATGAGGACGGGCGTGACATCCGGCGGCTCCCCTGCGGCCCAGCGGATGCCGGGCGGTTCAAGCGGCTGAATTCAACCGCCCAACCGGCCGCGCGGTCAATGGCGGGACGACATTGCGTGGGACGCATGAGACGCAACCTGGCAATGCCGGGTGCCGGCCCGACGCGTTGTCATCGCGCGATCCCGGTTGCACACTGCCGTCTCGGGCAGGGAGGCAGGCACAGCCATGAGTGAACAAACCGCGGCCGAGGGCGACTTCGACTACATCATCGTCGGTGCCGGTTCGGCCGGCTGCATTCTCGCCAACCGCCTCTCCGCCGATCCGCGCAAGCGCGTGCTGGTCCTGGAAGCCGGCGGCTGGGACAACTGGATCTGGTTCTACATCCCAATCGGCTATACGCATTCGATCGGCAATCCGCGCGCCGACTGGATGTATCAGACGGCTCCCGAGGAGGGACTGAACGGCCGCAGTATCCCGTACCCGCGCGGAAAAGTGATCGGCGGCTCGTCGGCGATCAACGCCATGATCTACAATCGCGGCCAGGCGCGCGACTACGATCATTGGCGCCAGCTCGGCCTCACCGGCTGGGGATGGGACGACGTGCTGCCGATCTTCAAGAGGCACGAGGATTTCGCGCCCGGGGCAAACGCGGCGCATGGCGCCAGCGGCGAGGTCAGTGTGGATGTACAGCGGGTGCACTGGGACATCCTCGATGTGTTTCGTCAGGCCGCGGCCGAGGCCGGCATCAAGGCGATCGAAGACCTCAACGCCGGCGACAACGAGGGGATGGGCCCCTACCACGTCACCCAGAAGAACGGCGTGCGGTGGACCGCCGCGCGCGGATTCCTCAAGCCGGTCCTGAAACGGCCCAACCTGCGGTTGGAAACCGGCTGCATGGTCGAGAAGGTAGACATCGAAAACCGGCGCGCTGCCGGCATCCGCTGGCGCCAGGGCGGTGTTGCGCGCTTCGCCCGCTGCCGCGGTGAGGTCGTCCTGGCGGGCGGCACGATCGGCTCGACGCAACTGCTGTTGCTGTCCGGCATCGGCCCGGCGGCGCAATTGCAAGACCACGGCATCCCGGTCGTGCTCGACAAGCCCGGCGTCGGCGAGAACTTCCACGATCATTTCCAGGTGCGTACCGGCTACAAGGTCACCGGCGCCAAGACCCTCAATCCCCGGTTCCACTCGGTCGCGGGCCGGCTCGGCATGTTCTGCGAGTATGCGTTATTTCGCCGCGGGCCGCTGAGCATGACGCCGTCGCAACTCGGCATCTACACCCGCTCCGATGCAAACCGCGATTCCGCGAATATCCAGTTCCTGGTCCAGGCGCTGTCGCTGGAAAAGCTCGGCGGGCGTCCACACCCGTTTCCCGCCATTTCGGTGACGCTGTGCAACGCGCGCCCCACCAGCCGCGGCTACATCCGCCTGCAATCGAGCGATCCTGCCAAGCAGCCGGCCATCAAGCCGAACTATCTCGCGACCGACGACGACAAGCGGGTGACGCTCGATGGCATTCGCACCGTGCGCCGGATCGTGGCGCAGCCGGCGCTTGCCCGTTACCAGCCGACCGAGTTCATGCCGGCCGATCCACCGGTCGACGACGATGCGGCGCTGCTCAGAATCGCGGGGGATACCGGCGGCACCATCTTCCACCCGGTCGGGACCGCGAAAATGGGACGGCCCGAGGACCCGATGGCGGTGGTCGACGAGCGGCTGCGGGTGATGGGAATCGATGGCCTGCGCGTAATCGATGCCTCGGTGATGCCGACGATCACCTCCGGCAATACCGCCGCGCCGGTGATGATGATCGCCGAGAAGGGGGCGCGGATGATGCTGGAGGATGTGGGGGCATAGGCCGCTGCGATCCGTGGCCATGCACGCTATGCGGGCTTCGTCTCCTCGCCGGGGTCGTACGGCGTGCGCGCCGCCATCTCCGCGCGCTCGCGCCGGCGGCGCCACACCGCCGATGCAGCCACGACCGCCAGACAGACGAGACCCAGGCCGTCGGTCCATAGACCGGGCTTGACCAGCAGCAATCCGCCGCCGAACGCCAGCACTCGTTCGATCGACCCATGCCGGGTGATGCTATACCCCTGCACTCCGACGGCGATCATGAGGGTGCCGACCAGCGCCGGGACCAACGCAATGACGACCTCGGCCGTGCTTCCCTGCAGCAGCAGGCTCGGTGCATAGGCGAACATGTAGGGGACGACGAACGCCACGATGCCGACCCTCAGGGAGGCCATGCCGACCGCATGCGGATTGGCGCCGGCGATGCCGGCGGCAGCATAAGCGGCGAGGGCTACCGGCGGCGTGATCGCCGCAATGCAGCTGAAGTAGAAGATGAACATGTGCGCCGCCATTGGCGTAACGCCGAGCTTGACCAGCGTCGGAGCCGTCAGCGACGCCATGATGATGTAGACGGCGGAGACCGGCATGCCGCAGCCGAGAATAATGGCCGCGATCATGGTGAGGATCAGTGCAATCGCCAGCGAATCGCCGGCCAGCGTCGACATCACCGCTGCGAAGTGGGCGCCCAGGCCCGTGAGCGAGAGCACGCCGACAATGATTCCCGCGGCAGCCGTAGCCGCCGCGACCGGCATCGCGGCGACCATCCCGCTCTCAATCGCTTTGAGGATCGCCGATGGATGGGCATAAATCCGCGTGGCCGGCCGCAGCGCAGTCACCAGCACCAGCAGCACGATCGAATAGAACGCCGATTTCAACGGCGACCAGCCGTACAGCAGCATGGCCACCAGCGCCACGATCGGCAGAGCCAGATGTCCGTACTGCCGGGCGACGTCGGCGAACTTCGGCAACTGATCGCGTGGCAGTCCGGTAAGGCCTTCCTTGGCCGCTTCCAGATCGACCATCCAGAACAGCGTCAGATAGTAGAGGACGGCCGGGATCAGGGCCGCAATTGCCACATCCCGGTAGGGGACGTTCAGGTACTCCGCCATGATGAACGCCGCGGCCCCCATGATCGGTGGCACCAGCGAGCCGCCGGTTGAAGCCACCGCCTCGATGGCGCCTGCCATCACCGGTCTGACGCCGGTGCTTTTCATCAGCGGAATGGTGAAGGTGCCGGTCATCACCACATTGGCAACCGGCGAGCCCGAGATCGTTCCCAGCAATGCGCTCGAGAAGACGGCCGTCTTCGCCGGGCCGCCGCGCTTGGTCCCGGCGAGCGCATAGGCGGAGTCGGTAAACAGCCGGCCGCCGCCGCCGGTGTTGAGCATGGCGCCGAACAGAATGAACAGAATGATGTAGGAGGCAGAGATCGCAAGCGGCAGACTGTAGATGGCCTCGCTCGACAGATAGAGGAAGGCGATCGTGCTCTCTAGGTCAAACCCGCGATGGGCGATCAGATCCGGCAGCCGGTTGCCGAACAGCGTATAGAGCATCAGCAGCAGACAGGTAATCGGCAGGACTGGTCCGGTGGTGCGCCGGGCGGCTTCAAGCACAACGATAATGGTAACGGAGCCGAGCAGCAGCTCGGTGAGGCCGGGAATCCCGACACCAAGCATGCGGTTGTCCACCGTCACGATCAGGTAGACGTTGGCGGCGACGCTCGCGAGCCCAAGACAGACATCGAACCAAGGCTGCGAACTGCTGCCGGAGGCGCGCTTGTGGTGGTAGAGCAGCAAGATGAGAAACGACATGAACGCCCAGTGCACGGAAATCTGGACGTGGCTGGCCAGGAGGCCAAAGGCGCCGGTGTAGAGATGGAATGCCGCCGCGCCGACGACGACGGTCAGGAAGAGGACCCGCCAAGGTCGCGTCAAGGCGCGACGGGCGGTGCCCTCTTCCACATCACTTATTTTGCTATTCTGGCCGTCGTTCGCCAACAATCCGCCTCCCGGCCGGCGAGCGGTCTATTTCAGGACCCCGCGCTCCTTGAAGTAGCGCGCAGCCCCGGGATGCAGCGGCAGGCCGCCTTTGGGCCCGTTCTCGACCTTGATTACCCGTGCGGACGGATGGGCAGCGCGGAGGTCGTCGAGGTTCTCGTATGCGGCCTTGACCATGCTGTAGACGAGGTCCGGCTTGAGGTCCTTGCGCGCGATGATGATGTTGGAGGTCCCCAGGGTCAGGACATCCTCGGCGGTGCCGTAGATGCTCTTGGCGAGCATGCCCTGGCCGTAGAACGGATATTTGTCCAGGAACTCCTTGCGCTTGTCTTCGGGAACGGAGAGCAGCCGAATCGACCTGCGAATTCCGATCTCCTTCACTGCCGGAACGGGCGGGGCGGTATTGACGATCGCCGCGTCGACGTTGCCGTCGGCTAGAGCCGAGAAGCCGTTGTTGTAGTTCACATACACCGGCGTGTAGGCATTCGGCGCGATGCCGTGGAGGCCGAGAAGCTGGTTCATCATCAGTGCGGTGGTATTGCCGGTCGGGCCGACGGCGATGCGCTTGCCCTTGAGATCGGGGATGGACTTGATCGGGGAGTCTCCCAACACCACGATGTGCAGGTGTCCGCCGGCCAGGCCGCCCATGAACAGCGCGATGTTCGGCTGCTGTTTGCCCTTGTAGACCTCGATGCCCCCAAGCGCCCAGACCGCGAGATTGGCGTTGGTCGGGCCGAGATCGATCTTTCCAGCACTCACAAGCACGGGATTCTCGAGAGCGCCGTTGGTTGCTCTCACCCGGGCCTCTACGTTCTTCACCTTGGCACTGAAGATCTTCGCCAGACCGGTGCTGATGGCGTAATAGGTTCCTCCGGTCGGACCGCCGCCGAAGGTAATGAATTCAGCGGCCGGACTGCGCTGTGTTTCGAGCGCGACAAGTGCGACAGTCGCGGCGGCATAGGTCCATAACTTGCGCATGACTTTCTCCTCTTTTGTGCGCCAAGCGGAGCGGCGCGTGGGGACGAAGACTTGCATCCAAGGGTTTTCACAAGGCGGAGCACCAAAAACGGCCGAGCTCATCACGTTCCAGTTGATGACGCATGCGAACCTCGCTCCAGGCCAGCAGCACCGCGCGGTAGCGGTGTTCCTTTGTCGCATCGATGATGTCGCGGAAGTAGACCGGCTTGCGCAGGCAATCTTCGATGAGCTTCACCAGCTTTGAATCGACCGCAGGACCGGAATTCACAGATAATCCTCCAAACGAACCTCGTCCTTGAAGGCGGGCACGATGCGCTCGTAGCGGAAGGCGGGAATACCCTCGGGAATGGTCGCGTCGATGCCGAACTTGGACGTGGTCGGCAATTCGCCCGGCTTCAAATCCCACGGCCGCACGCTCGGATCGACATGCTTGCCCTTCATGCCGCTCAGGATGACGATGTCCTTGTCGGCCTGGCAGCGGAACGTGATCGCCCACTCCACTTCGTTGGGATCGTAGATATTGATGTCGTCGTCGGTGACGATCGCCTGTTTGACCACCGGCAGCGTCAGCAGCGCGGTGAGTGCGTTCTTGCCCTCGCCGGCGCGCTTCTTGATGGATGCGATCACCGACCAGCCGCAGCAGCCGCCTTCGGTGGCGCGCACGGCGGTCACCTGGATGCCGGCCATGCCCAGCACGCGCATGCAGGCTGCTTCCGTCGCCGGGCCGTTGAGCCAGTCGTTCTCCCACGGCATCTGCAGCGCGTAGAAGATCGGGTTCTTCCGGTGCGTGATGGCATTCACGCGAAACAGCGGATTGTGTTTGAGGTCGCCCTGCATGCCGGCGAATTCGCCGAACGGGCCTTCGTCGGCGGTCCAGCCGTTCGGCAGCAGTTCGCCTTCCAGCACGATCTCGGCATGCGCCGGCACCGGGATGTCGACGGTCTTGGCCCGCACCAGTTGCGCCGGCTCGCCGCGCAGGCCGCCGGCGATCTCCATCTCGTTGACGCCGGCCGGCGCTTTGAAGGCGGCAGCCATGTGCTCGTAGGCGTGCACGCCGATCGCGACCGCCACGGGGAGCGGCTGGTTGCGCTCGTAGGTGCGGGCGTAGAAACGCCGCAGGTCGGAGGCCGTGAACAGATCGATGGCCATCTCGCGCCGGGTGCGGAACATCATCCGGTAGCAGCCGGCATTGAGGCCGAATTCGGAGTCCTCGGCGAAGGCGACGCCGGCGGAGATATAGGGGCCGCCGTCTTTTTCGTGCATGAAGGGGATCGGCAGTGTGGTGAGATCGACGTCATCGCCGGTCGTCACCACGTCCTGGCAGGGCGCGTCGGAGACGGTGACAGGCGCCAGCGGCCGGGCCGCGGCCTTGGCAAATCGCGTCCCGAGCTCGCCCTCCGGCCAACCGAGCGCGGATGCAGTGCGCGAGCGGGTCCAGAAAATCCCGCCGGCAACCGGCGTATCGTAGCCCTCGACCTTTTCGCACAGCAGCGCGGTGGGCGCCTGGTTGCACAGCGCGGAAATGTGGCGCGGGTGAACCGGGCGCGTCACGCGGCGCAGTTGCCCCTCGCGCTCCATGCGCGACAGCATGCCGCGGAAGTCTTCCTGCCGGTTGCTCTGGGTTGTGGCCATTCCCCGCCTCTGTCTGCCTGGCAGACTACGACCTTCGCTAATGCGGGCTACGCAGGCAGACTGCCCAAATTTAGGCTGTTGCCCTCGCTCTCCGCTTAATCATACTATCTTCTAGCACATCGTTTCAGCGGGGTGTCCATGCTCGACCGGGCCGATAATGTCGACAACCAGAGTCTGCGCGGATTCCTGCGGATGGTGGAAAACGACTTCCCCGACGAAATCATCCGGATTCGCGAGCCGGTCGATCAGCGCTTCGACATGACGGCGCTGGTATTCGAGCTGGAGCGCTCGGGGAAAAACCCGGTCGTGGTGCTGGAAAGCGTCGCCGGCTATGACATGCCGGTGATCACCAACGTCGCGGCGAACCGCCGGCTGCTGGCCGCCTGTCTCGGCGTCGATATGCGCGACCTGCCGACCGTGTTCCGCGAGCGGTGCCAGAAATACATTCCCTGCGAGCAGGTGGCGGAGGCCGCCTGGAACGAGGTGGTGATCGAGGGCGACGACGTCGATCTCGGCAAGCTGCCGGTCCCGCTGCAATTTTCGGTCGACGGCGCGCCCTACATCACCGCCGGGCAGATTTCCGCGCGCGATCCGGTCACAGGCGTCGATACCACCGGCTTCCACCGGCTGATGCTCAAGGGCAGGAACCGCATGGGCGTCTCGCTGCATTCGCGCCGGCGCATGTTCGAGTTCCACCGGCGCGCGGAAGAGCAGGGCAAATCGCTGCCGGCGGTGATTACGCTCGGCACCCATCCGCTGCACTATATGGGCTCGATGGTCTACGCCTATCCGCCGAACGTGCGGAAGTTCGAGATCATCGGCGGGCTGTTCGGCGAGCCGTATCGGCTGGCGCGTTGCGGCATCGACGGCCTGGAAGTGCCGGCCGGCGCCGAGATCATCATCGAAGGCGAAATCCTCGCCGGCGTGCACGAGCCGGAGGGGCCGTTCGGCGAATTCACCGGCTATGCGTCGTACCGCAGCACGCAGAACGTGTTCGTCGCGCACCGCATCCGCATGCGCGGCGACGCCATGTACCATGCGGTCACCTCGGGCATGTCGAAGGACCACATCCTGGTGTCGTGCATTACCCGCGAAGGCGAAATCCTCAACGCGCTGCGGCGCAACCTGCCGAACGTGCGCCACGTGCATGTGCCGCACAATACCTGCGGCGCCTTCATGGCATTCATCTCGATGAAGAAGACCGCCGACGGCGAGCCGCAGATGGCGGTCATGGCGACGCTCGGCACCGAACTCTACACCAAGTACGTGATCGTCGTCGACGACGATGTCGACGTGTTCGATATCAACGACGTGATGTGGGCGGTGGCAACCCGGGTGCGGGCCGAGAAGGACATCTTCTTCATCCCCGGCGCGAAGGCGGCGATCCTCGATCCCACCTCCGATCCGGAGAACTTTACGGTGACGAAAATGGGCGTGGATGCCACACGCCCGGCGGGCCGCGACTTCGCGGAACGCCTCGTCATCTCCGACGAGCAGCGTGCGCGGGCGCGCTCGATCCTGGAGGCGGCCGGTGTGAAGCTGTAAGCGCGTGGCCGGCCCGCCTTTGTCGTCAGAGAGTGCAGAGAGAATCTGGAGGACAACATGAAATACGTGGTTTCAACAATTTTCGCGGCGGGTGCGGCGTGTCTCGTGGCGCTTTCGGCATCCGCACAGGACAAGGTCAGCCTCCGGTTCGGCACCGTCGGCGTCGGCTCGTCCTGGTACAACTACGGCGCCGGCATGGCCGACATGGTCAAGGCGAAGCTGCCGGCCGGCTCATCGATCGACGTGCTGCCGCGCGCCGGCGGCATCGGCAATCTCAAGCTGGTGCAGTCCGGCGAAATGGAGATCGGCATCAGCTTCTCGGTCACCTCGGGCGATGCCTGCCGCGGCGTCGGGCCGTTCAAGGCGAAGCACACCAATGTTCGCGCCGTGCTGGGCGGACTCGATGCCTATTTCCTGGCGGCCTTCGCCACCAAGAAGTCCGGGGCCACGTCGTGGGAGGACATCGCCGCCGCCAAGAACAAGTTCCGTCTCCTGACCACCGCGCCGGGCGGCTCGGGCGAACAGGCCGTGCGTGACGTGCTGGCGCTGCTCGGGTCGGGCAAAGAGGAGATCGCCAAGAAGGGCGGCCGGGTCGCGCCCGCGTCGCGCGCCGGCGCGGCGGAGACGATCCGCGACGGCCAGGCGGACGGCTGGGCGCACATCGTCACCCGCGGGCATCCCGGGGCGACGCAGATCGCGACCATCAACGACGTGATCGTGCTGCCGCTGCCGGAAAAGGCGATCAAGGGCATGGCCGCCAAGGGCTGGAGCGTCGCCACGATGCCGGCCAACCTGTTCCGCGGCCAGACCCAGCCGATCCAGACCGTGAAGATGGCGTCGAGTATCATCGCCGCGGCATCGGTGCCCGAGAGCGTCGTCTACACCTTCACCAAGACCGTCGTCGAGAATGCCGCCAAGCTGCCGAAGATCCATGCGGCGCTCGCCGACTTCGATCCGAAGCAGGCGGCGGACAAGGGCCTCAACGGCAACTGCCCGATGCATCCGGGCGCGGCCAAGTACTACAAGGAAGTGGGGCTGCTGAAATAGGCAGCACCGCACCGCGACATCGAACGTGGGACCTTGAGCATGCTGCCGGCCCGCGCGGTCCGCGTGTTTGTGGGTGTCATAGCGATCGGTCTCACGTTCGTCGAGTTCCTGCCGCTGATCTTGGGAAGGCCGATCTATGATCTGAGCTTTCTCGGCACCCATCTCGGCGCGGCGCTCGCGGTCACCTACGTGATGTTCGGCCCGTGGCAGCGGCGCGAGGAAGACGCACCGGTGCCGCTTGTCGATTTCGTCCTGGCGCTGGCCTCGCTGGTCTGCGCCGGGTACTTCGTCAGTCAGGGGCTGCGGGTCCTGGAGCGGATCGAGGGGGTCGATGCGGTCTACACCGCCGACATCGTCTTCGGCATCGGACTGATCCTCCTGCTGCTGGAGGCTTGCCGGCGGGCGACCGGAATCGTCCTGGCTTCGGTCGCCGTGCTGTTCATCGCCTACATCTTCCTCGGTCCCTACCTGCCCGCGATGCTGGAGCATCGCGGCATGCAGTTGTACCGATTCATCGATCTGCAGGTGCTGTCGACCCAGGCGATCTTCGGCACGCCGATTTCCGCCTCGGCGCATATGGTGTTCTATTTTCTTGTGGTCGGCGCCTTTCTCGAACGGTCCGGCGCCGGCAAGATGTTCGTCGATCTCGCCTATTGCGTCACCGGCCGCGCCTGGGGCGGCGCCGGCAAGGCTTCAGTGATCTCGTCCGGCCTGTTCGGCACGGTATCCGGCAGCGCGGTGGCCAACGTGCTGATCACCGGCATCGTGACGATCCCGCTGATGAAGCGCACCGGCTTCAAGCCGGTGATGGCCGGCGCGATCGAGGCGACCGCATCGACCGGCGGGCAGATCGCACCGCCGATCATGGGAGCGGCCGCGTTCATCCTCGCCGACATTGTCGGCATCCCCTATGCCGACGTGGTCTATGCCGCCGCGGTGCCGGCGCTGCTCTACTACTTCGCGATCTTCATGGTGGTCGACGCCTATGCGCGCCGCGCCGGTCTCGGGCCGGACCCGTCGCTACCGGTCGCCCAATCGCTCATCGGCTTGCGCGAGCGCTGGCATCTGCTGCTGCCGCTGTTCTTCATGATCTATCTGCTGATGTCGCACTATTCGCTGCGGATGACCGGCGCCGTGACGACGCTGCTGATCATTGCCGTCAGCTGGGCGCGCCCGTCGACACGGATGTGGATCGTCGCGATCTATCAGGCGATCGTGCGGGCCGTGCGGGCGGTGGTGGAGGTGGCGATCCCGTCGGCGGTCGCCGGCATCATCGTCGGCACACTGGTGCAGACCGGCATGGCGCTGCACCTGCAACGCTGGCTGCTGGATGTCGCCGGCGGGTCGCTGGCGCTTTCGCTGGTCGGCGCCATGATCCTCACCATCATTCTCGGCATGGGGATGCCGACGGCGGCAGCCTATCTGGTCTCCGCGATCCTGGTGGCGCCGGCGTTACAGGAACTTGGGATTCCGGCGCTTGCCGCGCATCTGTTCATCTTCTACTTCGCGATTCTCTCGATGGTGACGCCGCCGGTCGCGCTTGCCGCCTATGCGGCTGCGGGGCTGAGCGGCGCCAACCTCTGGACCTCGGGGCTGGCGGCGTTTGCGCTGGCGATCCCGGGATTCCTCATTCCTTACGCGTTCACCATCGATCAGGGCATCCTGTTGCAGGGCAGCGCCCTGCACAATCTGCACGTGATCGGCACGGTGGCGGTCGGCGTCGCGACACTCGCAATGGCGACGGGAGGCTATCTGCTGGGTCCTCTGACTTGGCCGTGGCGCGTGCTGCTGTTCTGCGCGGCGCCGCTGTTGATCGCGCCCGAAACGCTGACCGACCTGATCGGCGTCGCCGGCGTTGTCGTGGTTCTCGGCTACCAGATCTGGCGGTACCGGCTCGGGCAGCGTGGGTCTCCCCGCAAATCCCCGGCAGGCGCCTAGCAGCATGATCCCGAAACGTGGGAACCGGTTTTCGGAAAAGATCATGCTCAGTCAGCGAATCGAGGCCATGATCCGATTCACCAAACAGGTGCGAGACCGCGATGTCAGGACGCGGCGACTTGCGCGTGCTCCTGCCTTGCCGCGCGGAAGACCTGCCGCGCCGCATCGAGGTTGATCAGGAATATCCCCAGCCCGACGATCAGATCGGGCCAGGCGGAACGCCAGGCGAACGCCGTCAACAGTCCTGCCGCGATAATAGCGATATTGGCGAACACGTCGTTGCGTGCCGAGAGGAACGCCGCGCGCGTCAGCGACCCGCTGTGATGTCGGAAGCGCACCAGCATGACGGCGCATGTCATGTTGACGGCGAGCGCCCCAAGACCGGCGAGCGACAGTGGGAGCGGGGCAGGGGCAAGCGGCAGGTTGAACTTGGCCCACGCGGTCCAGAGCGTGGCGATGCCCGGCATCAGCAGAATCGCAGCCAACGCCATTCCAACGAATGCACGCTTCCTCGCCGTCCATCCGAGGGCCGCTACGATGAGGAGGTTGACCGCCGCGTCTTCGAGAAAATCGATGGAGTCGGCGAACAGCGACACGGACGCGATGGCAAGCGCCACCGCGAACTCAACGCCGAAATACCCGAGATTGAGCAGCGCTACGATCAGCACCGCACGGCGCAAGCGATCCTGCATCACGGCGGCAGGCTAGCATCGGCCCCCGGCCCGATCATCATGAAAGTCTTGGCGATACCGGTGACCGCCCGCATACTGGCAAGCCGGACCGGACCTGCCATCACCCAGCGCGGGCCCCTCGCTGCCATGTTTCAATCGTCCACGGACGTGGGGAACACTCTCTCCGTCCGGACCAGTCGGGTTACGGAAGGATCGCATGCGAACGCTCATCTCGGCCACCTGGATCGTCGGTCACGAGAACGGCCGCCACCGCCTGATCCACGACGGTGTCGTCGTCTACGACGGCAACAGAATCGTCCACGTCGGCAAGAGTTTCGAAGGCGATGTCGACAAGACCATCGACGCGGCCGGCAAGCTGGTGGCGCCGGGGTTCATCGACACCCACGTCCATACCGGCCACCGCGCCACGCATCGGCTGATCACGGATACCGGCCGGCCGATGTATTTCGGCCAGCCGTTTCTGGAAATCAGCGTGCCCAAGGAGGGCGCGGTGGTGAAGGGCGATCCGCGCTATCTCAAGCACGGCGATGCCGGCTCCGAGGGCGCGTTCGCGCTCAACGCCACCTTCACGGTCGCCGAACTGCTGCGTAACGGCGTCACCACCTTCGTCGAGTTCGGCAGCCAGGCACGCGTGCAGGATTCACTGCTCGCCGAGGTGAAACGGCTCGGCACCCGCGCCTATCTTGCTCCGGGATACGATTGCGGCCGCTGGGTCGGCGACGAGAAGGGCCGGCTCAAGCGGGTGCGCAACGACCAGCTCGGCCTCGACGGATTGAAGACCGCGCTTGCCTGGATCGAGAAGAACGATGACGCGCTCGGCGGCCGCGTGCGCGGCATCCTGGTGCCGCGTGAGGTGGAGACATCGAGCGTGGAGCTGTTGCGCCGCACCCGCGAGGCGGCCGACGCCCACAAACTGCCGATGGCGACGCATGCCGCCTACAGCGTGCTCGAGTTCCACGATGTGGTGCAAGAGCACATGATGACCCCGATCGAATTGCTCGACGATCTCGGGCTGCTGCGTCCGACCATGAACATCGGCCACGGCAACTTCATCGCCGACAATCCCAACCTCAACTATGCCAAGGCGCGCGACCTGGAGCTGATGGGCAGGGCGAAGGTCTCGATCTCGCACTGCCCGATCAACATCGTCCGCCGCGCCCGCGTGCTCGACAACTGGAAGCGCTACCGGGAGGCGGGCATCAACATCTCGATCGGCTCCGACACCTATCCGCGCGACATGATCATGAACATGCGCACCGCCTCCTACATGGGCAAGGTGATGGGCCACACCTATTTCGCCGCGACCGCGGGCGAAGTGTTCGAGGCCGCGACCTTGGGCGGCGCGATCTCGGTCGGGCGCGACGACCTCGGGCGGCTCGCGCCCGGCGCGCTCGCCGACATCATCATCATCGATATGACCGGCGGCAACACGCTGCGCTACGGGCCGGTGCGCGATCCGGTGCGCGGCGTGGTCGAATGCGGCATCGGCGACGACGTCGAGACCGTGATCGTCGACGGCAATGTGTGCATGGAGAATCGCGTCATCCCCGGCGTCGATTTCCGGCAATTGCGCGAGCAGGCGCAGGCCGCCGGCGAGGCGATCTGGGCGACGCTGCCGGAATGGGACCCGCTCGGGCGAACCGCCGAACAGGCGTGCCCGTATTGTTATGCGGACGTGGAGTAGGGGACGCGCACAGTCGTCCCCGCGAAAGCGTTGCACACACTACGTCCACACGTGCTGCTGTATTGGAAATCGGCCGGTCGTGCCGCGCGGTCCCCTCCCCCCGGAGGGGAGAGGGACAGGGTGAGGGGGCCCCAAGATTCTCAGTAGTCCGGTAACCCCCTCACCCCGACCCTCATATGCGCTAGGTTTAGC
>Ga0326597_10005575_pt1 | contig 17435 bp, 16 predicted proteins | sample RVTome_12_FD_203789 | JGI IMG/M metagenome (GOLD analysis project Ga0326597, IMG submission 203789) | Soil microbial communities from uranium-contaminated site in the Upper Colorado River Basin, Wyoming, United States - RVT100D185 | ecosystem: Environmental > Terrestrial > Soil > Contaminated >... | reverse complement strand
CGACTTCCTCAACGACGTCAACGGCCTGTTCGTCCAGGCGGACAACGCGAAGCGGCTCCGCCGCCTCTACGCCCGTCTGACCGGCATGCCGGCGCCGTTCGACGACGTGGTGTACGAGAGCAAGCAGCTGATCATGGAAACGGCGCTGGCGAGCGAGCTGAACATGCTCGCGCACGCGGCCGCGCGCATCGCGCAGGGCAACCGCCACTCGCGCGACTTCATGCTCAACAGCCTGCGCGACGTGCTCGCCGAGGTGGTGGCCTGCTTCCCGGTGTACCGCACCTACGTGACCGACGCCGGCTGGACGGTCCGCGATCGGGAGATCATCCATGCGGCCATCGCGCGGGCCCGGCGGCGGAATCCCGTGCTCGAAGCCACGGTCTTCACCTTTCTGCGCGACGTGCTCCTGCCGCCTGGCGCGGAACGGCACGGCCACGAGCCCTTGACGGCCGACCCCGAGACCGCGCGCCGCCTGCAGTTCTCGATGCGCTTCCAGCAGTACACCTCGCCCGTGCAGGCCAAGGGCGTCGAGGACACCGCGTTCTACCGCTACAACGTCCTGCTCTCGCTCAACGAGGTAGGCGGCGACCCGTCCCGCGTGGGCCGGTCGGTCGCGGCGTTCCACGAGACCAACGGCCGGCGGCTCGCCCGATGGCCGTTCGCGATGCTCGCGACGGCGACGCACGATACGAAGCTCGGCGAGGACGTGCGCGCGCGCATCAACGCGCTGTCGGAGCTGGTGAACGACTGGGGCCGCGAGGTCTCGCGGTGGATGCGGCTCAACCGGGCGAACCGCACGCTCGTGGATGGCGAGCCCGCGCCGGATCGTAACGACGAGTACCGCTTCTATCAGGTGCTGACCGGCGTCTGGCCGACCGACCTGCGCGAGCCCGTGGCGCCGCCGGCGCTCATCGAGCGCCTGCGCGAGTACATGCTCAAGGCGATACGAGAGGCGAAGTTGCACACGAGCTGGGTGAACGCCAACGAGGCCTACGACGCGGCCACGGCCGCGTACGTGGAGCGGACGCTGTCAGGCCCGGCGTCGACCCGCTTCCTGACCGCCTTCCTGCCGTTCCAGGCGCGCGTGGCGGCGCTCGGCATGGTGAACGGGCTCGCGCAGACGGTCCTCAAGCTGACCGCGCCGGGCGTGCCGGACCTGTACCAGGGCAGCGAGTTCTGGGACCTGAGCCTCGTGGATCCCGACAACCGGCGCCCGGTCGACTTCGCCGCGCGCGAGGCCGCGCTCGCCGCGCTCGAGCCGGTGCTCGACGATCGGCGGCTGGTGAACCAGAGGGATCGCAACCCGCGGGCGGACGCGGTCGGGAAGCTGCTGGACGAGTGGCGGGACGGCCGGATCAAGCTCTACGTGACCGCCTGCGCCCTCCGGGCGCGCCGGCGCGATCCCGATCTCTTCCTGCGCGGCGACTACGTCCCGCTCGAGATCGACGACGCGGCGGACGCGCACGCCGTCGCCTTCGCCCGCCGCCACGAGGGCCGCGCCCTCCTCGTCGTCGCGCCACGGCTCGTCGCCGGGGCCGTGACGCCGGAGCACCCGCGGCCGCTCGGGCCGGCAGTCTGGAAGATCTCGCGCCTGCGGCTGCCGCCGGATCTGGCCGGCCGCCCGTTCCGCAACCTGCTCACCGGCGAGCGCCTCGAGCCGGCCCGCAAGGGCACCGAGTCGTGGCTGTTCCTGGCGAAAGTGCTCGGTCGATGCCCGGTGGGGATACTGGAAACCGAGAAGTGACACTTCAGATTGCCCACCGCAGCAGCACCGACCCCACGGTGAATCCGGCGCCCACCGAGGCGAGCAGCACCAGGTCGCCCTTCTTCAGACGGCCTTCGAGGATGGCGTCCTCGAGCGCCAGCGGGATCGTCCCGGCTGTCGTGTTGCCGTACTTCTCGAGGTTGATGATCACCTTGCCGTCGTCGAGGCCGAGGCGCTGCGCGGCCGCCTCGATGATGCGGCGGTTCGCCTGGTGCGACACGAACAGGTCGACCTCCTCCAGTTTCATGCCGTTGCGCTCGAGCACGCGCCGCGAGATCTCTTCGGTCTTCCGCACCGCGAACTTGAACACCGTGGCACCCTCCTGCTTCACGTAGTGCAGCCGCTGGTCCACCGTCTCGTGCGACGCGGGCCTGAGGCTGCCGCCCGCCGGCATCTGGAGCGCCGGGCCGCCGCTGCCGTCGATCTCGTGGGCGAAGTCGATCAGGTGCGGCTCGTCGTCGGATGCCGGGCTCAGCACGACGGCGCCCGCGCCGTCGCCGAAGAGGACGCAGGTGGCGCGGTCCTTGTAGTCGATGATGCTCGACATGACGTCGGCGCCGACGACCAGCGCGTGATCGTGCGCGCCGCTCGCCACCATCTGCATGCCGACCGACAACGCGTAGGTGAAGCCGGAGCAGGCGGCGCCCAGATCGAAGCCCCAGGCGTTCGACGCGCCGAGCTTGTGCTGGAGCAGGCAGGCGGTGCTCGGGAACATCGTATCCGGGGTCGTGGTGCCGACCACGATGAAGCCGACGTCCGCCGGCGTGAGGCCGGCCTGCGTGAGCGCCTTGACGGCGGCTTCCTTCGACAAGTCCGACGTCGCGACGCCCGGATCGACGATGTGCCGCTCCCGGATGCCCGTCCGCTGGAGGATCCACTCGTTGGAGGTCTCGACCAGTTTCTCGAGGTCGGCGTTGGTCAGCAGGCGGGGCGGCACGTAGGTGGCCAGCCCGGCGATCTTCACGCGGCGCAGCGCGCCCGGCGATCCCGTCACCACAGCGTCGAATCCTTTCCCGGGGCGGGCAGGCCGAAATACTCGTAGGCGCGCGGGGTCGCCACACGGCCCCGGGGCGTGCGGTCGAGAAACCCGATCTGCATCAGGAACGGCTCGTAGATGTCTTCGATGGCCTCTTTCTCTTCGCTGAGGGCGGCGGCGATCGTGCCGAGGCCGACCGGCCCGCCGCCGAACTTCTCGATGATCGTCAGGAGCAGCCGCCGGTCCATCTCGTCGAAGCCCAGCGCGTCCACGTCGAGCAGCGCGAGCGCGTCCTTCGCCACCGGCTCGCTGATGGCGCCGTCGGCGCGCACCTGCGCGAAGTCGCGTACGCGCCGGAGCAGCCGGTTCGCCACGCGCGGCGTGCCGCGCGATCGCCGCGCGAGCTCGTCGACCGCCGGATCGTCGACCGCGACGTCCATGATCCGCGCCGAGCGCCGGACGATCTCGCCGATGTCGGGGGTCGTGTAGAAATCCAGCCGGTGCACGATGCCGAAGCGCGCCCGGAGCGGCGACGTCAGCAACGACGTCCGCGTCGTCGCGCCCACCAGCGTGAACGGCTGGACGGGCACCTTGACCGATCGCGCGCTCGGCCCCTGCCCGATGACGATGTCGAGCTCGTAGTCCTCCATGGCCGGGTAGAGGATCTCCTCGATTACCGGGCTCATGCGGTGGATCTCGTCGATGAACAGGACCTCGCGCGGCTGGAGGTTGGTGAGCATCGCGGCGAGGTCGCCGGGCCGCTCGAGCACAGGCCCGGCGGTCGCGCGCACCGCCACCCCCAGCTCGTTGGCGATCACGTAGGCGAGCGTCGTCTTGCCGAGGCCCGGCGGGCCGTACAGCAGGACGTGATCGAGGGCCTCGCCGCGCTGGCGCGCCGCGGTGACCGACACGTCCAGGTTCTCGCGGATGCGATCCTGGCCGATGTACTCCGCGAGCGTGCGCGGGCGCAGTCCGACCTCGTACTGCGCCTCCGCGTCCGCCCGCGTCGCCGAGACCAGCCGATCCTTCGTCATCGCGTCAGTGATCTGAGCACCGCCCGCAGGCTCTCCTCGAACGAAGCCTCGTCCCCCCGCTCCACCATCCGATCGATCGCCTTCTCGGCCGCGGCGCGCTGGTAGCCCAGGTTGACGAGCGCCGAGAGCAGATCGTCACGCAGGCCCCCGCCGTCGGCGGCCCCGGCCGGCGCGCCCGGCTCGGCGACGAGCGCCGGCGGCAGCCGGTCCTTCAGCTCGAGCCCGATTCGCTCGGCCGTCTTCTTGCCAACGCCCGGGATCGCGGTGAGCCGCGCGGTGTTCTGCGTACGCACGGCGCGCACCAGCTCGGCCGGCTCGATGCCCGACAGCACCGCCAGCGCCACGCGCGGCCCGATCCCGCTCACGCCGATCAGCCGCTCGAACAGCGCGAGCTCGAGCGCGGTGGCGAAGCCGAAGAGCGCGATCGCGTCCTCGCGCACGTGTGTGTGGATGCGCAGCGACACGGTGACGCCCGCGTCGCCCAGCGTGTAGAACGTGGACAGCGGCACGGCGACGTCGTAACCCACGCCGCCGACGTCGACGACGACGCGGTTCGGCTTCTTGTCGAGCAGCCGGCCCGTCAGCAACGCGATCATCGGTCAGGCCTTCTGGCGCGCCGGCCGGTACTGCCGCCAGCTATGGACGACGCGGGCGCCACGCGCGCCGGCGCGCGGCGCCTCGACCGGCGATCGGCTGTGCAAGTGGCAGATGGCCACCGCCAGCGCGTCGGCGACGTCGTGCGGCGACGGCGGCGCGTCGAGCCCGAGCAGCAGCTTCACCATGCTCTGCACCTGGCGTTTCTCCGCCCGCCCGTAACCGACGACGGCGTGTTTGATCTCCGCGGGTGTGTAGCTCGCCACCGGCACGCCGGCCCGCGTGGCGGCCAGCAGCGCGGCACCGCGCGCGTGGCCCAGGAGCAGCGCGCTGCGCACGTTGCGCGCGTGGAAGACATCCTCGACCGCCACGCAGTCAGGGCGGTGTCTGGCGAGCAGGGCGTGGAGTCCGTCGTGAATCGCCAGCAGCTTGTCCGGAAAAGACGCGTCGCGGGGCACGGCGATCGTCCCGCACGCGATCAGCCGGTGACGGCTGCCGTCGCTCTCGACGCAGCCGTAGCCGGTGCGGAGAGAACCGGGATCGATCCCGAAGATCCTCACGCCAGGGAGGCCTCGATCTCCTTTTCCTCGATGTCGAAGTTCGACCAGACCTGCCGCGTGTCGTCGTGCTCCTCGAGCAGTTCCATCAGCTTCAGCATCTGCTGCGCGGTCCGCCCCTCAAGCTTCACGTAGTTCTGCGGCAGCATCGACACCTCGGCCGTGATCGGCTCGATGCCCAGGGCCTTGATCGCCTCGTGCACCCGCTCGAACGTCTCCGGCACGCAGATGATCTCCCAGTTGTCGTCGTCGTCGCGCATGTCGTCGGCGCCGGCCTCGAGCGCCGCGGCCATGAGCGTCTCCTCGTCGGCCTGGCTCTTCTCGATGACGACGTAGCCCTTCTTGTCGAACATCCAGGCCACGCTGTTCGCCTCGCCGAGGTTGCCGCCGTGCTTCAACAGCAGATGGCGCAGCTCGCCCACCGTGCGGTTGCGGTTGTCGGTCAGCGTGTCGATCAGCAGCGCGGCGCCGCCCGGACCGTAGCCCTCGTACATGACCTCGTCGTACGACATGCCGGGCTCTTCGCCGGTGCCGCGGCGGATCGCCCGCTTGATGTTCTCGGCGGGCATGTTGACGGCCTTGGCCTGGTCGACGACGGTGCGGAGGCGGGGGTTGGCGTCGGGGTCACCACCGCCCAGCCGGGCCGCGACGGTCATTTCCTTGATGATCCGCGTGAACGCCTTGCCGCGCTTCGCGTCCGCCGCCCCCTTCTTGTGCTTGATCGAATGCCATTTGGAGTGGCCTGACATGCCGGATCTCCCGTGATTCCAATGAAATACGACCGGAAATTCTACCACGAACGGTTGGAGGCCGCTCATCGCGCCGACGGCCGCGCTCGCGCCGGCCGGCCGCTGCAAGCCGGGTTGACTCTTACCACGGCCTGGTAGCGAAGCTTCGCCTCAAACCGCCGAGTGACGGACCAGCGGGCCAGGACGGCGAACCTTCGCTACTAGGCGGCCGCAGAGCGGCCGCAACTAAGACAGCTTCTAAAGCCCAAAACTTGCTTCATTCGTAAGGACACGGGCTTTAGAAGATGTCTAGCGGCGCCGCGCGAGGATGAGCCAGACGTCGGCGCGGGGGTCCCAGGGCCCGCCCTCATAGTCGCCCAGAACCGCCTCGATCCGGAAGCCGGCGTGCTCGATCCGGCGGGTCATCTGCGGCACCGACAGCGTGCGGAACACGAGCGAGAAGGCGTGGGCGCGGCGCGTACGGCCGCGGCGCTCGATGTACTCCTGATCGAAGATCGTGAGCCGCCGGCGGCGGTCCTGGCGGACCGACTCGATCAGCGTCAGGTGCGTCCCGCGCCTGAGACCCGTGCCGCGCAGGCTCACGTGCCGCCGGTACTCCGACCAGCGCGGCAGATCGGGGACGAGATCGACGCCGAACAGCCCGCCGCGCGCCGTGACCCGGGCGACTGACTCGAGCGTGGCGGCGAGATCGGCCTCGCGCACGAGCGATTGGAGGATGCCGTACGGCGCCATGACGAGACGGAACGGCGCCGGCCGCCGGAACGGCAAGTGTCGGATGTCGCCTTTCAGGATCGTCGCGCGCGCGGCGCGCAGGCGGCGAATCCGCCGCCGGGCCCGAGCGAGCATCGGCGCCGACCGATCGACGCCGACGATGGGCACGCCCGATCGCGCGAGCGGCGCGAGCACGCGCCCGGTCCCGCAGCCGAGCTCCAGCACACGCCCGCCGGCGCGCGCCGCCAGCCGCGTCCAGAACCGGACGTCGCGCCGCCCCAGCGTACGGGCGTTCTCCCAGTCGTAGAACGCCGCGTAATCGTCCCAGCCCTGCCAGCCCTCCATCACGTTTCTCGGATGCCGACCGTCGCGAACGCGCGATTCCCCCAGCCCTCGCGCAGGTGCTTCAGGGTCGCTGACGTGAGGATGTCGATGTCGCGTGGCATGCGATCGGGCCGCGATCCGGCGTCGGGCGCCTCACTCTACCACAGCGCCCGGACCAGGCCCCGATCCCGCGAGGTCGTCGAGGACCGCGGCACGCACCGCCGCGAGGCGGGCCAGTCCGCGGGTGGGACGCAGGCGCGACAGCGGCAGCCGCCGCGCCAGCGACACGAGTCGATCGAAGTCGCGCCGCAGCACGGCCGCCTCGCCGACGTCGAGCCGGTAGAGGTGGCCGATCAGCGCCGCGAGCGCCGCGCGACCGCCGAGTGGCGTGATGGTCGCGGCCGGGCGATCGGGTCCGGGCCGCGCCGGCGGATCGAGGACGTACGCCCTGACGAGCGGCACGGGCCGCCGTGCGAACCGGAACCGAAGGGCCGCCGGCACCCGGAGCTTCCCGGTGTAGTGGGCCGCGCGGACGGCCCCGCCGCGTCCCCCGTGAAGCCGGCGGGCCGTGCCGGGCCACAACCGCACCGAGGGGTAACTGGGCACGGCGCGCGGCCGGCGGCGGCCGACCTCGATCAGTAGACAGTCGTCGGTGACCAGCGCGTCCCCCGCGGCCGCGAAGCCCGCGGCCAACGTGCTCTTGCCCAGCCCGGTCGCGCCCAGGAACGCCACGGCGCCCGCCGGCGTGACGACGGCGCTGGCGTGCAGCACGAGCCGGCCGCGCTCGGCGAGCACGAGCGGCCACACTTGGTTCAGGAACAGGTGACGCACGGTCTCGATCGGTGTGGCGTGCCACGGGTACACCCGCACGCGCGAAGCGCCTGGCAAGACGAGGAAGTCGCACAGCCGAGGAAATCGCAGCAGGTAGCCGCCACGGACGCGCGCGAGGCGCGTCCACACGCCGCCGCCGGCGTCCGGCCAGGTGTGAGACCAGGCCGGTCGCGCCGGCGCCACCGGCCCGGCTGCCCGGACGAGCCTGCAGTCGGGCCGCGTCCCGCCCACGGGTACGAGCTCGGGAAACGCGATCGCGCTCGCGAACGTGAAGTCGGAAACTCTGTAGATGGGCATGCTCGCGCGGTCCGGGCGCCGCGGCATCAGTCGGCGTAGCGCGTGAGGACCTCGGCGACGAACACCGCCGCCTCTTCAGGCGTGGCGAACAGGTCGGCGTGCCGGCGATGCATTTCGCGTTCGATCGCTTCGACGGTCCGCTCGCCGTCCGCCAGCTCGAGCACCGACCGCCTGGCGTGGCCGCGCGGCGTCAGGCGGGGCCGGTGCCCCGGCGTCGTCCGATGCAGATCGCCGCGATCGAAGAGCATGCCGCGCCAGGTCGAATGCCTGAAGCGCGCGCGCGGCTGCGACGGATCGTCCTTCGGGACGACGGTCACGGTCCAGACCAGGATCGAGTCCTCGGGCCGGACCTGCATCGACATCCGCACCTCGTCGCCCGCCGCGACCTCGACCGGGCGATCGACGGGCAGGAAGACGTGGCGGCGGTTGATGCGGTCGGCCGCGAGCGGCGAGTTCGTCATCGTGACGCCCGGCGCGAGATCGGCCGTGAACCAGCCGCCCACTCCGTGCAGCGTCCCTTCGCGCTCGACGCGAACCGCCGCGTCGAACCGCAGGGGCCGCGGCGCGTCGCGCGTCAGGTCGATGCGGCCCAGCGGCGACGCCGCCGACAGCAGCTCGCCCGGCTCCAGATGCCGCGGGTACCCCGTGTTGACGGCGATCGCGCGCGCCGCGGACATGTCGAACCCGGCGGGACGCCCACGCCAGAACTCCACCGGCGCGTGCGCGTCGGCACACTCGACCGGCGCCGCCCACAGCTCGATCGCCGCGGGCACGAGCCGTCCCCCCGGCGCCAGCAGCCGCCGCCTGGCATCGTCGAAATACTCGACGACGCCCGCGTCGAACCCGAACCGGCCGATCTGGTCGCAGACGACGACATCGACGCGCCCGGGGAGCGACGCGTGCGTCGAGTACTCCTTGATGTGGTGGATGCGGTCGCCGAAGCCGTTGGCGACCGCGATTTCGCGGGCGAGGCCGACGAGGCTGGTCACCTCGACGGCGTAGACCGTGGCGGCGTCGGCGCGGCACGCGAGCAGGCCGAGGATCCCCGTGCCTGCGCCGAGGTCGAGCACGATGTCTCCGGCCTCGACCACCGCGGCGATGGCGCGCGCGTAGGCGTCGAGGCGGTGACGATCCGACAGATACTCGCGATGCTCGTCGATGACCAGCGACACAGCGGTCTCGTTCGCCTCGCTAGAGGCACTTGGCCATCATGCCGCCCCCGGCCTCGCCGACCGTGCCCGATCCCGCCCGCGTCAGCTTCCCGATGCTCCCGTACTCGGTCAGCACCGGCGCCGCGTATGGCCTCTTCGCCGGCCGCGTCGCATCGGCCTTCCGCTCGGTCGCCTCGCCCGCCGGCCGTGCTGTCACTGCCATGCGTTACCCCCAGGGTGCCCCTCCATTATGACCCATGTTGGCGCGGACCCAGCGCTCGACCGACCAGATCGCCCAAAGCGAGATCATCTGGACCTCGTAGCGGGTGTCCCCCGCCCGCGCGGACTCGGCCGCCGCGCGATACAGACGGCGCACGCGGTCGCCCCGCACCCAGCCGAGACCGGCGATGGCCATGTTCGAGAAGCACGCCTCGCCGCCCAGCGCCTCGAGCGCCTCGAAGTACAGCGCACTGTAGTGGACCTTGGAGGTCCGCCGGCGGACCGCGTCCGGCAAGCGACCCGCCAGCGCGCGGCGGAGCACGACCTTGCCGACATCGGCGCGCTGCCGCTGCTCTTCGGGCAGCGCCAGCGCGAACTCGACCAGCCGGCGGTCGTAGAACGGGTGCCGGTACTCGACGCCGCAGGCGGCAGCGCCCCGCTCGAGCTGTTCCTTCATGAGGGCTTCCCAGCCCGACTCGAGCTGGCGCCGCACGTCCGCCCTGGCATAGCTGCCCCGCCAGGGCGACGGATCGGGCGGGCGGAGCCGATCGTCGAGACCGACCCGGCGGGCGAACGACGGCTCGATCCAGGCCGGGACGAGCGTGCGGCCGAGCAGCCGCCGGACGGCGCGACGCGCGACCAGCGGCAGCAGCGGCCGCACACCGGCCGCGAGCACCAGCCGCAGCGTCCGATCGACCGGGCTGCCGGCGGGCGCCGCGCGGAGCAAGCGGACGAGCGTTCCCCACTGGCCGCGCCGAATCAGATCGGCGTAGTAGAACTCCGAACCCTGCAGCCATTCGTCCCCGCCCACTCCGGTCAGGATGACCCGAATGCCGCGCGCGCGCGCGGCATCGACGAGCGGCTGCAGCATGGCCTCGCCGGTCGGCGCGTCGGGGAGATCGCGCGAGCGATCGGCCGACGCCGTGAGCAGCCCCGGGTCGAGATCGCCACCTCGCAGGAGGTGCGCCCTGACGCCGGCGTGGGCGATCATCGCGTCGATGTATTCCCGCTCGTCGTAGGGCTTGCCCGGGAACTCCAGCGAGAGCGTCTCGAGCGGGGGCGCCAGATCGGCGGCGGGCCGCGAGGCCGCGAGCGCGACGACCGAAGACGAATCGAGGCCGCCGCTCAGATGGGCGCCCACCGGGGCCGGCGCGCGGAGTCGGCACGCGACCGCCCGATCGAGGACGTCCAGGAAGCGTTCCGCGTACTCGCCGTCGGTCCGGCACGACAGGTCGAGCGCCGCGGGCTCCCAGTAGCGGCGCTTCCGCGCGCGCGAGGGCTCCACGATGAGCAGATGCGCCGCCGGCAGGCGGAGAATCCCGCTGAAAACGGTTTCTTCGAGCTGGACCGGGCGGGCCGCCACGTGCTCGCCGAGAAAGCCCTCGTTCGGCCGGACGCGCGCCCGCATGCCCTCGAGGGCGAGCAGTGCCTGCAGCTCGGACGCGCACCAGAACACGTCGTCCTCGAGGCGGTAGTAGAAGGGGCGGATGCCGAGCGCGTCCCGCGCGCAGACGAGCCGGCGGTTCGGCGCGTCCCACAGCGCGAAGGCGAAGTCGCCGATCAGCCGCTCAATCGCCCGTTCGCCCCACCGTGCATACGCGGCCAGGACGAGCCGGGCGTCGGCCGCGGCGCGGTCGACGGGCGCGTCGAGCGCGTGGAGGATCTCGTCGCGGTTGTCGAGGCGTCCGTCGAAGGTCATCCAGTGGAGGCCGGCCTCGTCGCCGAGCGGCTGGGGCGCCGCGGACGAGTCGGGCGTCGTGTGCAGGGCCGCGTGGCCGAGCCCGGCGGGACCGTCGAGATGCACGCGCGATCCGTCCGGCCCGCGGTGTCCGAGCGCGGACATCAGGCGATCGAGGCTCGCCCGATCCGCCGCGCGCCCGTCACGATGGAAGATGGCGGCGATTCCGCTCAGAGACGTCCTTCCACGCCGCGCGGACCGACGCGCCCGAGCACCGCGAATCGGTCGCGGGTCTCCGCGCCGGTCCCGATCGCGCGGCCGTCGTGCTCGACCCACGCGTGCGCCGCAAAGGTGCCGCGCGCGCGCGACACGCCGACCACCACGCACGCCTCGTGCCCGTGCGCCAGCAGCAGGCGCCCGAGGACCAGCGCCTCGGCCAGGCAGCCCGCCGCCGGCCGGACCACGCGGGCGGCGCGGGCGATCTGCGCCGCCAGCTCGTCGGCGGACACCTCCTTCGTGCGGCGCCGTACTCGCAGGACGCGCGCGGCAACCAGCCGGAACGGCAGCAGCCGCACGGCGAGCCCGCAGGCCCAGAGCAGCCACACCACGCGCGGCGCGGCGTCGGGTCCGGAGGATGGCGTGGTCATGACGGCGAGGGCCGGCCCTGGGGCGGCGTGCCGGGCTCCCGGATGTCGACGAGGCCGCTCGCGACGAGCCGCGCGGCGAGCTGCAGCAGGTCCGCTTCGAGGCGCGCGGGCGCCACGTCGTACTCCTCGAGCAGCTGCGCGTGCAGGCGACGCAGCGGCGCGCCTTCACCCAGCAGCGACCAGATCCGCGTGCCCACCGGATCGAGACCGAAGTAGAGCCCGGTCTCCAGGTGCAACAGGACCGCTTCGCCGTCCAGGTCGCGAAAGACCACGTCGGGGCTGGCGATGAGCACGTGATCGAGGGTGATCGTCGTCATGGCGCGCGGGGCGGCCGAGCCCTACGATTCCACAATCGCGCAGGCCGATCAAGCCGCGAGGCCGTGCGAACCTCGTGCACCCGAACGAGTCCCGTACCCACAAGTCCAGTTTTTCTAGTATCTTAGAGCTCTCGTGACGGCGGCGGATCACCCGGCTGCGGGCGGCGCGTGACTGCGCGCTGCACCGGGTTGCTTTCGGCGAGGGGTTGAGGTATTATAGAGTTCGTTATTGTCATATAAATGACTTTCAGGCTTGAACGCGCCTGGCGGGCCGGACGTGTGCAACTGCCGATACAATAGGAGTCGGGCCATGATCAGGAATCTCATCGCGGTGGCAACGGCGCTGGCGACCGTGGCGGGGACCGCCGTCGCCGTTACCGCTCAGGATCCGGCCCAAGGCACGTCGATCGCGCGCCGCGTCCCGGTCCGGACGGGCGTGCCGCTGTCGGCGCTGCGTGCGACGTCGGTCATCGGCTTCGCGTGGACGGCGACCAGCGCCGGCATTCCCGACGCGACCGTGCAGTTGCGCAACGTGCTCTCGGGTCGCGTCGAGGCCACCGAGGTGACGAGCGCGGTCGGCGAGTTCGTCTTCACCGACATCGAGGGCGGCACGTACGTCGTCGAGCTGGTGAACGACGGCGGACGCGTGGTGGCGTTGGGCGCGCCGTTCACGGCGGCGCCGGGCGAGACCGTGGCGACCTTCGTCAGGCTGGGCATGCCCGCGCCGTGGTTCACGGGCGCGTTCACGAACACGGCGGCGGCGGCGGTGTCGTCTGCGGCGAGCGTGGGGATCGCGGCGGTCACGCCGCCGGCCCAGAACGCAAGCTCGGATCGGTGAGCCTTCCTCGTACACTCATCCGGCGTGTTCGATGACCGAGACGACGGGGCTCGGCCCCAACCGCACGGCCAGGCCTGCGGGGATGCCTCCCGGGTTCCCTGGGTACCCCGCCGACGGCGACGTCCACCTGCTGGACCGCCTCGGCGTCATCTATCGATACCGCCACATTCTGATCGCGGTCGTCACGCTGGTGATGGTCGCGACGATCTTCCAGACCTACACGACGGTGCCGCTGTACCGCGCGAGCGCGCGCGTCCTGATCGAGGACGAGCGGCCGCCGGTGGCCGGCTTCCAGAACGCCGAGTACTACCTCTACCAGGATCCGGAGGTCTACAAGAACACGCAGTACGCGATCCTGCGCGGCCGCGATCTGGCGCGCACGGTGGTGCGGAAGCTCGACCTGATGAACGCCCCGCTGTTCCAGCGGACCGACGCACGGCCATCGGGGCTGCGCGGCCTGCTGTCGGGGATCCGCTCGCGCGCCTCGGATCTCGTCGTGGGCTGGTGGTCGACGTCGGGCGGCCCGGTGGATCCTCCGGCGCCGGACGAGAGCGCGGCGGAGCGGGCCCTGGTTGGTGCGTTCCTGGCCGGCGTGCGGGTGGAGCCCGAGCCGGCGAGCCAACTGGCGAACGTCGTCTACATTGCGCCCGACCCCACGTTCGCGGCGCTCGCGGCCAACGCGCTGGCCGAAGCGTACGTCGAGCAGAACCTCGACGTGAAGCAGCAGAACACCACGAAGACGCTCGACTGGCTCGGCGAGCAGATCGCCGAGCGCGAGCGGGCGCTGCAGGCGAGCGAGCAGGCGCTCGCGGACTACCGCGACGCGAATAATGCGCTCTCGCTCGGCGACAACAACGTCGTGGCGAACCGGCTCAACTTCTTCAACGAGCAGGTGAACCAGGCGCGAACGCGGCGCGTGCAGCGCGAATCCCTGTACAACCGCATCAAGGACGTGAAGGGCGACGACCCGGCGGCCGACACCTTCCCGATCATCGCGAACAACGGGAACTTCCAGCGGATCCGCCTCGAGATCTCCAGGCTGGAGCAGGACAAGCTGGCGCTGACGCAGCGCTACGGCGAGCTGCACCCGGAGATGGTGAAGCTGGCGAGCCAGATCGAGGACGCGACGAACCGGCTGCAGCTCGAGATTTCGACGGTGGTCGACTCGGTCCGCCAGGACTACGAGAGCGCCGTCGCCGATGAGCGGCGGCTGCAGGCGGCGTACGCCCAGTCGGAGCGGGAGGCGCAGGAGCTCAACCGCAAGAGCATCGACTACTCGGTGCTGCAGAACCAGAACAAGACGAACCGCGACATCTACGAACAGCTGCTCAAGCAGCAGCAGGAGCTGAAGGTCTTGAGCAACAGCCGCGCGAACAACGTGCGGATGGCCGAGCGCGCCGAGGTGCCGGGCGGGCCCTTCACGCCCAACGTCCCCCGGAACCTGATCGTCGGCTTCGCCATCGGTCTGGCGATCGGCGTGCTGCTCGCGTTCGGTCTGGACTACCTCGACGACACGATCAAGACGCCGGAAGACATCACGCGGCGGCTCAATATACCGTTCCTGGGGCTGGTGCCGGCGGTGCGGGGCGAGCGGCTGCCGTTGCTGTCGGGCCCGGTGCCGCACGATTTCGGCGAGGCCTACCGCGCGCTGCGCACGTCGCTGGTGTTCACGAGCGGCGGCGAGACCACGCGCGTCATCGCGGTGACCAGCTCCCAGCCGCTCGAGGGCAAGACGACGACGGCCTGCAACCTCGCGCTGGTGCTGGCGCTCGGCGGCTCGCGGGTGCTGCTCGTCGACGCGGACATGCGGCGCCCGAGTGTGCACCGCGCCCTGGGGATGCACAACGGCATCGGCCTGTCGCACGTGCTGGTGGCCCAGGCGCGCGTGCGCGAAGCGATTCAGCGGACCGAGGACCCGAACTTCTACGTGATGACCGCGGGTCGCACGCCGCCCAACCCGTCGGAGCTGCTGGCATCCGAGCGCATGAAGGTCCTGCTCGCCAATCTCTCCGCCGGCCCGTTCGACTGGGTTCTCCTCGATACGCCGCCGGTGCTCGCGGTCACCGACGCCGTCGTCCTGACGCCCTGCGTGACGGGCGTGACGTTCGTCGTCGGCGCCGAGATGACCCGGCTGCGGCTCGCCGAAAGCGCCGTGCAGATGCTGATGGTCAGCAAGCCGCATGTCGTCGGCGCCGTGCTGAACCGGGTCAACTTCGACCGGAACAAGTACTACTACTCGCGCTACTACGGGTACCAGTACAAGAGCTACTACGGTCAGGCTCCCGCCAAGACCTGAGAGGAACGAGCGAGTGTTCCCGGTCCTCGCAGTGAACGCACTGGTCGTGTGGTCGCTGCTCGCGGTCGGGTCGGTCTATGCCTGGGGCGCCATCCCGGTCGCGCTGGCGTCGGCGGCGATCGCGCTGTGGACCCGTCCCCGGTTCGGTGGATCGACGGCGCCCCGCTGGCTCGACGGCGCGCTCCTGGCGCTGCTGGCCGCCACCGCGCTCCAGCTTCTCCCCCTCCCGCGCCCTCTCTTGAGCCGCCTGTCGCCGTCGGTCGGGTCGTTCGACGCCGTCTATCGCCTGGGCGTCCCGGCCGACGGGCCGCGCGCGCTCGCGCTCGATCCGCCCGTCACCGCCTACACGCTCATCATCGTCGCGGGCATCGTGGCGCTGTTCTGGAGCTGCCGACGCCTGTTTGTCACCGGCGGGGTGCGCCGCTGCGTGCGGACCATCAGCTGGCTCGGCTTCGCCGTGTCGATCGGCGCCGTCGTGCAGCGTGCGACGGCTCCGGGCTACGTCTACGGGTTCTGGCAGCCGCTCGACCCCGGCGCGTCGCCGATCGGTCCGGTCGTCAACGCCAACCAGCTCGCGGCGTGGCTGCTCCTCGCGCTGCCGCTCTCGATCGGCTACCTCGTCGCCCACCTCGAAACCCATCGCTCGGACCGGCTGAGCCGGAACTGGCAGTCCCGCGTCCGGCAGGTGATCGACGTCCGATCGCTGTTCCTCGCCGCCAGCAGTCTGCTGATGGCGCTGGTGATCCTGTTCTCGGGCTCGCGGTCGGCCATGACCGGCCTGTTGATCGCGGGGCTGTTCGGCTGGCTCGTCGGGAGCGGACGGACCGGCCCGGACAGCCGGAGGACGATCGCCGCGCTGGCCCTCGTCCTCGGCGTGGCGGCGATCGCCTGGCTCAACCTGGACGCGCTCGCGGACCGGTTCAACCGCCTGGATGCCGGGATCGCGAGCCGCACGATGATCTGGCGTGATACGCTGTCGGTCGCCGGCCAGTACTGGTTGACGGGGGTAGGCCTCGGCGGATACCAGGCGGCCATGACGGTGTATCAGGCCGCCACCCGCGAGGTGTTCTACAATCACGCCCACAGCCAGTACCTGCAACTGCTGGCCGAGGGCGGCCTGTTGTTGACGCTGCCCGCCGTGGTTGCGATCGCGGCGCTCGTGATCGGTGCGCGCGCGCGCCTCGCGGCCGACCGGTCGGCCATCTGGAGCATTCGGGTGGGCGCCGCGTCGGGCCTCGTCGCGGTCGCGGTTCAGAGCGTGTGGGAGACGGTGCTGCGGATGCCAGCCAACGGCGTGCTGATGGCGGTGGCCGCCGCGATCCTCCTCCACCCGCCGCCGGGCGACGATTCACAGGGCTGATTGCGGCCGATGGCGCTGCGTCTGGGATTCGACATCGACGGGGTGCTCGCCGATTTCCGCACGGCCTTCCAGGCCGCCGCGCGCGGCGTCGCCCAGCTGGCGGCCGACATCGACCCGGACGCTGGGGACGAGGAGCCGCTGACGACGCGCGACGTCCGGCGCGTATGGACCCACATCCGACGGACGGCCAACTGGTGGACCAAGCTCGACGCGTACGAGCCGGCGCAGATCGCCCGCCTGTACGCGCTCGCCCGCCGGCTTCGGTGGGAGGTCGTCTTCATGACCCGCCGCCCCGAGTCGGGCGGCGATCCGGTCCAGTTCCAGACCCAATGGTGGCTCGAAAGCCACGGCTTCTACCTGCCCGCCGTGGTCACCGTCCCCGGATCGCGCGGCGACCTCGCCAACGCCCTGCGCCTCGACATGATCGTCGACGACCAGCTCCACAACTGCGTCGACATCGTGAGCGGCGCGCCGGCCAAGGCGATCCTGCTCATGCGCGACGTGTCCGACCTGGCGCTTCGCGAGCACGCGCTCAGCCGCGGGATCGGGGTCGTGTCCACCCTCGAGGAGGCCCTCGATGTCCTCGAGCGCGCGCAGCAGGTCCTCGTCGAACGGCGCGGGCGCCTGAACCGGCTGATCGACTGGTTCCAGACCGGTCGCGAAGGCGCGCTCCCCCTCCGGCCTGACGCGCCACGACCGAAACCGAGCGACGAGTAACGGACGGTCCCGGCACACCGCTGCCCGCACCGTTCGCCGATGTGCGCCGCTAGACATCTTCTAAAGCCCGTGTCCTTACGAATGAAGCAAGTTTTGGGCTTTAGAAGCTGTCTTAGTTGCGGCCGCTCTGCGGCCGCCTAGTAGCGAAGATTCGCCGTCCTGGCCCGCTGGTCCGTCACTCGGCGGTTTGAGGCGAAGCTTCGCTACTGTCCCGACCCAGTGATTCGTGGCATAAGTCCCGGAGCGCGCTCCCAAGAAACTACATCTCGGCCGCCAAATGCCAGGAGCCGCTAAATGCCTGCAGAGACACGGGTTGCCGGTATCGCAGCCCTGGCGACGAGTTTCTGATGCGATGTCTCGCGATCACATCGCGT
>Ga0326597_10005574_pt1 | contig 17439 bp, 15 predicted proteins | sample RVTome_12_FD_203789 | JGI IMG/M metagenome (GOLD analysis project Ga0326597, IMG submission 203789) | Soil microbial communities from uranium-contaminated site in the Upper Colorado River Basin, Wyoming, United States - RVT100D185 | ecosystem: Environmental > Terrestrial > Soil > Contaminated >... | reverse complement strand
GCCAGGCCTTCGAAGCGTCATCGCTCTCCTTACGCTTGCGTGACATTGTGATCTCGTGATTTTACGTTCAGTGTCGTTTCCAGTTTCCCGATGCTAACCGTCGAAGATAACCGGCGCCGGGTCTGCCACGACCTGAACGAGAAGCAATCCGCCTCGAGCAAACTATTTTGCGACTTCGGTCGAACGGCAACGCGAGCGTTAGGCGGTGCACGCCGACGTTACAGTAACACGATAGCCACTCGGCGTCATGGTGGCTTCGCAACCTACGATTATTCTCTTGTCGTGCGGGAATAGACTGTGTTTTCTTCGAATCAGAGCTTGGATCACCTCCTGGACCGCCGCGTCATCTGAGGTGGTCAGTTCGTGCGGCGCTTCGGCAAGCTGCGCCCCGCGCTCAGCTTCAGGCACTGTAGCGATGTTCCAGGAGAGGGAAGCTAAACCAACCAGAGTTTTGTACATTTTCAAGGTGATTGCTTCATGCTGATACGGTTCGATAAGTTCTATGATGGCCGCGGAAAGAGGAGCCATCGGCGCCGCCGCGGGCGGGAGCGCCGGCCGCAGGGAGTTTATCGCCGCTTGGACAAACGCAGGAGGGACGTTCTTACGCTGACGTTTTCTTCTGCTCGCCCGTCCCATAATTTCTACTTGCCAGAATTTCGCGTCGCCTTCAACATGTTCGCGCCGTGAGGTTGGCGTACTAGAGGAGACTAGGGAGGAGACTAGAGGACGAGACTAGAGGGACGTAGGTCCGAATAGTCCGTTATCACCAAAAGGATTTCGCCTCCCACCCGTTTCTGATTAGCACCTGCTTGCCCACCGTGACCCCTCTCAAGACGCTCTGCCTCGACACTCGCAGCAACCTTCCGAGCCTCGTCGGCCCTAGTCCGCCGACTCGAACGGCCACGTAACTGATTACGCCCCTCGCTTCCACCACCTCTCGTCTCCGACTTCCGACGCTCAACTCCGTAGCCTTCAATCCAAACTTCTCGGCCACGCTCGTCAGTAGGTTCTCCAAACAGGCAGTCGCGTCAGCGGCGCCGGTTGTACGACTCGTGCTCTCCACCTTCTCCGCCTCCTTCCAAATCCCCTCAATGAACTCGCTACTGCCCAGAACTCGCTCGTCATACGCCCACCGCTCTCGACCGCGGCGCAACGCCACTACCTTGTCCCAGCCACCGATACTCCGCACCAGTCCACCTCCTTGGAGATCTTCTCGGCGCCCCTGCTCCACGCCGGAGGCGACAAATTCCCGGTATCGAGCACGGGTTTCCCCGGCTATTTGCCCAAACTGGCCCAAGACCAAATCGACATCCTGCCATTCGCGATTTACAACCCCAACGAGGGTACTGTGGCCCGTCCACGGGTACTGATCTAAGTCCTCCAATCGCATTACCACCCCTGCCCGAAGCGGGTTCAAATGAACGTAGCGCACGAGTTCCAGCAGATACGAATCCTCCTCGACCAGAATCGACTTGTAGCGGTTCTGAAACAGATGTCCCCAACGCCGGTGCCGCCGGTTAAACCGCACCGCATAGCCGGTGAGGAGCCGGCGCATCGTCGTCGAAAGTCCTTCCGAGCCCGAGAGCAAAAGGACGTGGGAATGATTTGACATCAGCGCCCACGCACTCTTCGGACCTACGTCCCTCTCGCCTTGTCGTCATGCCATCCTCGTTTGCCCTTAGCCTAGCCTGCTTGCGTCGAGTGCTACGATGTTACGATTGATCATTGCTGTCCGGAATTGGGTTCCCGGGCAAGCTAGGTGGCTGGGTGGTTTGAGCCCGTCGCTTGCGCCCGCGCGAAGTCTCTGCGAAGGCGTGAATGTCCGTTTCGCCGGAACGGAGGAAATCCAGAAAGGATACTTCCTTGCGCCTGCAGGTTTCATACAGGCCCAGCATGACGAGATATTCATCAATGCCAGTTTTCGTCGAAGCACCACCAATTTGCTTACGCAGCATCACAAAGGCTTTGACCGCATGCTCGGCGTTGTTGTTGTTCCAAGGCACTCCGTCGTGTTCGAGAAACGTGAATAGCGTGTCTTGATGGCTCTCAAATCTCTTCCGGTATTTTTGAGCGAGATCGCTCTTCAACGTCTCTTGGTGCAGCCTTTTGAAGAAAGAACTTACGGCACGTTGATGCTTGCGGAGGAATCTCGCTTTTAGACCGAACTGATCCACCGTTTCAATCATCGGTTTGAGCAGCAGTCCAAATTGGTTGGCGAGCCACTTCATGTCCTCATCGAAAGGATGCTTGAGCAGGTCGCCGTTCAAGTCGCGTAGCAAATGGACAAGGCATTTCTGCTGAGGACACGGAAGCGAGTCGTACGCAGCATAGAAGTCGCTCACAAGGACGCCATTGAAATCCTTCAACATCTCGCCAAGAAACGCGCCTTCGCGGTTGTCCGTCTGGAGATAGATCGTTTCGTCTGCGTCGCAGAAGACCCAAATGAATGCCCTTTTTCCTCCAAGGCTGACATGAGTCTCATCTGCATGAAGAACGTGGCCCTTGACAAGTTTTAGTAGCATTTCATCGCGAGTACCGCGGTACAATTCGAAAGCCCTCTTTTTCAAACGATCTACTATAGCCGTACCTTTGCGAAAGCCGAACAGCGTATACAACGCATCTGCAACTGAACGCCGCGAGACGCGTTGCTGGATAAGTTGGTACATGACAAAGGATAGTAGACCAGAGCCTTCTTTGTGCTTTGGCCATTCCTTCGGGCGATCGGTGAATCGGGTGCCGCAATACTGACACTTGTACGAGCGGTGAACGTACTGCACAACCGTTCGTCTCAACCCGCCCCGAGTGAACTTTAAATCCTGAACAACTTTTCGCACTTTGTACCACTTGGCAAACTTCTCGTTGCATTTCGGGCAAGCATCCGCCAATGCTGACTCTGTTATTCGGGGGAGAATCGGCCTACCCGTTTTAGTGCGAGTTGACGATCTCTTGCGAGCTTTCGACCTGGAAGCGGTTCTGAACTGTACCTTCTCTCGTTGGTAGTCCCAGTATGCGGCCTGGTTGATGTATTCAAACTCTGGAACGGCATATTCCATTTTCCCAAAACGGTAGGGCATGTCGCACTTGAGCGAGTCCGTCTGAACCGCGTCTCTGCTGCCCAAATTCACCCCCTGTTGTTGTCCAGGGAGAAGGCGACATATCTCCGTCACCAAGTGATCTACAGCAGCGCAGTCGGCAGCGTTATATTCGATCAGCGACTGCCGATCCGTTTCGCATCGGGAGATTTCCCAATCGTGCCGGCAGATGATGGAATGCAGGCCAGATGGGAACTTTGCGGGCCAGGCACATCCGAGCCAACCGGCAATTCCTTTCAGGCTGTTTGAAGCTGTCGGGAAGTAGAACTGCGCAAAGAGGAACGACACGAGATTTACAGTAACGCCGAGCGCCTTGGCCGCGACCGAATCTTCCAGCGGCTTTTCATGCCGATGGCTCATGATTTTCACGAATGCTTGCTCGTAGCTTCCGTAGTGAATTAGCACCGGCCTTTCGACGGTGTTGAGGATGCCAAGAAATTCCCGCCAAATCTTTCCTTCGTCCTCGACAGTGTCCGCCCACAGGCTATGGCGGACAGCAGATTCGCCGTTGCCGATGAGTAAGCCGATGAGGTAGTAAAAATCGCGGTCGGGCAGTCCCTCGACATCTAGGAAAACGGGCGTGCCTTCGATCTTCAGTTCGGGGCTGCCGACAATGTGGATTTTATTTTCCCGGATCGCCAGCGCCTTGATCGAGTGATGGTACTTCTCGCGTTTTTCACGCAGTCGTTTGGGCCGACGGCGGGGACGGAACGTGTAGGAGAGTTGTGCGATGGTGAAGATGCCTTTGTTGTGAAATTTCTTGCGTTCCTTTTCAGTCATGAGGGCCAGCAGGCTGAGATCGTCCTTCTCCACCGCCTTCTGGTGGCAGCGGGTTTGGAACTCACACTCAGGGCAATGTCTGTTCAAAATGAGATCAGGGGGCGACGCGCTAGAAAGCAGGGCGGCAGCTTTCTCGATGAGTGTGCGTATTTCGGTCACCAAATCTGATGTCTTCACCTTCAGCATCGCATGGTCGTCTCCATGGATGATCTTGCCGGACGGCACGCCGCGACCGAGGATTTTCGATAGTGCAAGGCAGTCAAACGCCAGTAGCAGCTTTTCGGCTCGGCCGACTTTATTGGTACAAACGAAGCGGATAGGGATGAACTGTGCGGCTTTGCCTCTGCCAAACGAGGGTTCGCGCTCTACAATGGGAATCCGAGTATCGATATTTGGCGCTTGCACGCGGAGGTCTGCCGCGACTCGCCATGTCGCCGTCTTTAGATTCTCGGTCGGCGGTGCCACTACACGCTCGCCCTCAGGCACCTCGGCAAGCAGCCGTTTGATTCCTTCCGCCCGACATGACTCGTCCCTCGCCTGAGCCCACGCCGCGTATGCGTTGCTCGTTGCCTGCTCGCCTGCATACTTCAGCCAGCATTTGGTCGGGCACTTGACGTAGGCTTCGAGGAGTTGCGACGTTATTGTCATCGACGGATTTACTCGTTTTCGTCGAAATGAAGGATTCGTTTGCCGTGCTAGAGCGCGCCCCGTTCAAAGTTCCATGTTCAACATTCAAAGGTAATCCCCTCCCCAACCTTGAACCTTGAACTCTGAACCCGGAACGTACTCCGCACGCCGTTAGGCGAGCGGGAGCCCCACCACCTTTGCCGGATTCCGCGTGCAAACCGTATAAAGCTCTTCCTGGTTCAAGCCGAAGGCTTCCATATAGCCGCGCACCAGGCGCATCGCTTCGACCGAATCCGGGAAGAGCGGCTCCCCGGCGTCGCTCGAAAGCGTGAAATGCTCCGGCCCAACTTCGCGGATGGTGTTGTACATGATCTGCGGGTCGACGCCGAGGAGCGGCGAAAGCTCGTCCCAGGTAAAGTTGAAAAGAATGCCGGCTGGGCTAAGCTCTTTCATCATTTCCGGCGAGACGTTCAGAAACGGGCTGAAGGGATGATCGATCACGGCGCGTTTGAGACCGACTTTATCGACTTCCTCGGCGAGCCTATAAATCTCCTTGTGTGTCGCATGGCCGAAGAACAGCGCGACGTTTCGATCGGCGCAGATGCGCACGATGTCGCGCACTTCTGTTTTTAGCTTGCCATTCTCATCAAGATCGTAATGGCCGAGCCGCATCGCTTCGTCCCAGGGGATCGGCCCAGTCCAGCCGGGCGCATTGCGCTCCCGGGTGAATCGTCCATAGGTGCCGACCGTGCTCATGGTAACGACGTGGGTGAAAACCGGCAGCCAGATCGCGCTGACACCGTGGTCGATCATTTCGCTAACCGTCCTCGCTGAAACCGGCGCCATCTGCCCGCCGCATACATAAGCGGACCAACAAGTGATCGGCGTGACGCCTTCTTGCTCCGCCCAGCGATTCACGTCGTCCTGAACCGCTTGAGTCACTTTTGCCGGATCGTCGCCCGCGATGCTCTTGAACAGCAAGCCTTTCATCTCCGCCAACGAGGCGCGCCGGGCGAGATCGTATGGGTCTTGTTGCCCCTCATGGGCGTGACAGTGGATATCGATGGCGTCTTTGACTTTGATATGCGGGGGGTGAACGACACCGGGCTTGTACTGCGTGCGCGCGGCGTAGGACGTGACGCAGCGCTCGTGGGTCGGGGTGGATACGATATTGGCGCTCATGAAATCGCTCTCCTTAGCAGCCGCCTCTTCACTCCAATCGGACCCCCTCTAATTTCCCATCATCTTCTTCACTCTATCGATGACCTCTGGAGGTTGGATCATGATGTCTTTGGCTAGCGACTCCAGCTCTTCGCCGGTTGTTATATCCAGGTCCCATTTACGTTTCTTGGCATCGGCCAATAGCTCGGCGTCGTTCAGCGCCTTGCTAAAAGCTGTGCGCAAAATTTTAACGCGGTCGGCAGGCGTGCCCGGGGGGGCAATGAAAGGACGACCGAGATCGCCGGCTGAGAGCAGCACTTTTGCAACGCGCTTGATGGCATCGGGGGTTTTATGTGTCTCCATCAATTCGTATAGAGTTGGGACATCCGGCAATTTGGGATGGCGCGTGGCGCCGCTTTGCACCAAGGCGCGAATGAAACCGTTCTTTATCCACGTACGGGTGGGTTCGCGGGCGACGTATGCCGAAACGGTGCCAGCGCGGCAGTGCGCTTCGCCTTTCTCGATGGCCAAATTCATGTCGCCGCCGCCGCCGTAGCCGGCGACGATATTAAACTTAAGGCCGAGCCCTTCCTCGAGGAGCCGCGGCAAGAAATAACTCAATCCGGACCGGGCTAATGCTGCGCACCTTGGCGGCTCCGCCGCCTTGCGAATGTCTTCCAAATTTTTGTACGGGCCATCCGTTCGAATGTACAACACCTGATCGATCCGCTCCGGCGAACCGATCCAGGAAAATTTCGGCCAGTCGAATTTTACTTCCTTGGCGCCGACAAGCTGATCGATGTAGAGGGCCGGATTGATCAATCCGAGAGTCAAACCGTCGGGTTTGGCGATGTTATAAACGTAGTTGGCCGCGATAATGCCGGCAGCGCCCGGCATGTTTTGCACCACGATATCGGGACGTCCCGGAATCTGTTTGCCGAGATGCTGCGCGATAAAGCGCGCCCAGTCGTCCATCGCTCCACCGGCGGAGTTGCCGACCACAAGCCTGATGGTATTGCCCTTAAAAAATTCAGGCGCAGCGGCACGTGCGCTGCTAAAGAGAAAGCCAAAGCCAAATAGAAAAGCTACGCTAGAAACGATTCTTTTCATAAGATCCCCCTCGCTAAGTCTTGCTTTGTGCGGCCAAATTTAATCGAGGCCAGCTGCTTTGAACAAGTTTTTTAAGCGTTGATGCAAGAAATTTGTCGAATCGCGCCTCCGCCATAGGGTCACTGCAGTTGACGGCTCACCGCGAAAGTAATCGAAAGGATTGTGTTGTGTCAATTGAAATCCTAGGCGTTGTTGAAGCCATTTTCAAGAATCGAAGGCGGCCGGGTCTAACAATGGTGTCTAAAAGTGTGGTAATCAAGGTCGTGCCTCTAAGGAGGCATCCGACCATGTGGCAAGGGAGTTTGTCATTTGCATGGTTGCCGTTCGTGCTTAGTTTCTGGATAGCGAATACGGCCTACTCGTCCGCGCGCGAAAACGGTCAAGCCGCAAGAGAAATGATCGACACGCGCTCTCTTGACGAGATGGAGAGGAGCGGATTCTTCGAGCAGCTTTGGGACGGGATGCGCTAGGAGCAGCCGGCCAAGGTCGAGCTGGTGATAAAAAAAACACGGAGTGCTGAGTACTGAGTTGGAAATCCGGAAATACTCAGGACTCAGGACCCGTCACTCAGCACTTCGGCGGGGAGAAACGATGAAAAAGGTTTTTGGTTTCTTACTAATCATCGCAGTCTTGGGCGGTGGCGCGATCGCCGAGGCGCAGCAGTCGGGGAAGATCCCGCGGATCGGATTCCTCGGGAACTCCACACTGGCCCTTGAGGAAAATCTCGTCGGGCCCTTTCGCGAAGGGTTGCGTGACCTCGGCTACGTCGAGGGCAAAAACATCTTGATCGAGTATCGATGGGCCGAAGGAAAGTACGAGCGCTTTCCCGCCCTCATCGGCGAGTTGATTGCCCAAAAGGTCGATATGATCGTTACCGCCGGCACACCGGCTTCCCTCGCCGTCAAGAAGGCGGCGCCGTCGATTCCCCTCGTCATGATCGCCGTCGGCGATCCCATTGGCACGGGTCTCATCGAGAGCCTCGCGCAGCCGGGCGGAAACGTCACAGGGTTGACCTCGATTGCGGCGGACTTGGAAGGAAAGCGGATCGAGCTGCTGCGGGAGGTCATTCCCAGGCTCTCCCACGTGGCCGTCTTCTGGAACCCTGCCAGCCCTTTCCAGGTAGTGGCCGAGAAGGAAGTGCAGGCCGCGGCCCGGGCATTTAAAATGAAAGTGTTGTCCCTGGGGGTGCAATCACCGGAGCAGTTCGACAAAGCGTTTGCGACAATTCGCAGAGTACGGCCAGGCGCACTACTCGTATTGGCGGATCGTCTCTTCCTGCACAATCGCGCGCGCATCATGGACTTCGCTACGAAGAACCGCTTGCCGGGGGTGTATGCGTACCTGGAGTTGGTAGAAGCGGGCGGCTTGATGTCCTATGGGCCAAGCTACGCGGACATGCACAAGCGGGCCGCCACCTTTGTGGACAAGATGCTAAAGGGTAGAAAGCCGTCTGACCTGCCCGTCGAGCAGCCGATGAGGTTTGATTTCGTGATTAATCTGAAGGCGGCGAAGCAGATCGGCGTGACGGTTCCGCCGAACGTGCTGGTGAGAGCGAGCAGGGTGATCCGATGACAGTGCTGAGTAACGAGTGCTGACTTGAAGAAGGCCACTCATGTCTCAGCACTCACGCCTATGGAGGATCGAGCGGAATCACGCAATAGCACGAACAAACCAAACGCAGGCTTTGGAATGAATTAATCCTATTTTTTTTCAGACCGAAGGAGTAGTAATATACATGCGTCTAAGAGATGATAGCATTTCCCGGCGGATATCGATTGGTTTTAGGAGGTGATCATGAAGAAGCGCGCTGTTCTCATTGTTCCGGCTTTGGCACTTTTATTTTCCTTAGTAATCATCCCGTTGGGGTCGCCTGCCACCCTTGAGGCTCAAAGCGAACCCTTCTTCAAGGGCAAAACCATCAAGATAGTTGTCGGTTTTACCCCTTCAGGATTCTACGATCGCTGGGCGCGGGTTGTCGCCCGGCATATGGGGAAACATATTCCAGGGAATCCGGACATCATCGTCCAGAATATGCCGGGCGCTGCATCAGTGGTGGCGGCTAACTATGTCTACGGCGTGGCCAAACCTGACGGATTAACTGTCGGTATGCCCAGCGCCAACATTTACATGGATCAGCTCGTGGGGCGCCAGGAGACCAAATTCGATGTGCGTAAATTCCAATGGATCGGTACCCAGGACAAAAGACACCTGGTTTTTTATATGCGCTCCGACACTCCTTATAGGTCCGTCGGGGATATTATCAAAGCCAAAGAGCCACCCAAGTGCGGTGAAACTGGCACTACCAGTTCGGGCTATCTTTTGACCAGAATTGTCGATGAGGTCTTGGGCGGAAAGTTAAATATGGTGTTGGGGTATCCGGGGGGCGCTGAGGTTGATTTGGCGGTCGAGAAAGGTGAGGTGATGTGCCGTGGGATGAGCATCGATCCTTACTTTGGTCGCGAGCCGTTTATCAGTTGGGGCAAGAAAGGCTTTGTTCGCTTGCTGCTTCAAACCGGGAGTAAACGCGATGCCAGGGCTAAGGACATACCCACGATCTATGAGCTGATGGATCAATTCAAAACTCCCGATATCAACCGCCGCGTTGTCCGGGTCATTCTTGCCGGCGCCGAATTCGGCAGTCCGCTTTTTGCTGCTCCCGGCACGCCTACCGACCGCGTAAAAATTCTGCGAGAGGCGCACGCCAAATCGATGAAAGACCCTGAGCTGATAGCCGAGGCCAAGAAGGGTAAAATGGACATGGACCCGTCCACAGGGGAGGAGTTGCAAGAGGTGACCAAGGAGGTTATGGCCCAACCCCGCGAGGTTATTGAACAGGCGAAGAAGATCACCGGAATGTAGCGCCTATCATTCCCAACGGTGGGTATCGGCGCATTGCGCCTCCACCCACCCTACAATTTCGCTCGACGTCCGTTTGATGTGATACCCCGCAGCAAGCAGCGGGGTAGTTCAATTCGTCGCCGAGGGTGACCCGAGGAAGGAATCAGAGGTAGATATAGCAATCAACCAAAGGAGCGCACTGCTTAGGTGCACTGCTTTGGTGAGTTCGTGGGTGGCCGATTCGCTAAGCCTGCTGCACCGCGCTCAGCTTCCAGAGGTTGGGTCCGACGGAGTGGGCAAACGTCCAGTATTCTTCAAACTCCACCGCTATCGATTTGCTGTCAGTGATCGCGGCTCCGGTTTTTTCGTTCGGAGATGGTCGCCACTCGTTTCTCTAATGAGATGCGCAAGCGCGGCCCTATGTTTCAACGCGGGCGCGGGGCAAGGGGAATCCATATTCACCGTCATTGAAGACTATTTAGAGGCCGCTGTCCGGCTGAGCCATGGCAACGGCGCGTGCCGGGCTACGGCTCCGCTCCCAGAGCACGAGACTGATGCCCATCGCTAGCCCCAAAGCGTCGAGGACGAGCCATGGGCCGTGCCACGTCGGCAGCATAAGCAGGAGACCAGCCACACAGAAGATCCCGCGCTTGATCCAGCCCAATAGACGAAACAGATATCCCGCGCACCCGACCGCGAGCAAGAACGTGCCGATGGAGGCGGCCAAGACTGCGAGAATGATTTCGCCTCCGGTTCCCTTTAAAATAAGCGACGGATGGAGTGCGAAAGCGAACGGAACGATGTAGGCGGCGATGCCAAGCCGCATGCCGGTCCAGCCGGTTTTCCAGAAATCTGAGTGGGCGATGGCGGCTGCAGTGTAAGTCGCTAGACAATTCGGCGGCGTGATCAGTGAGAGCATCCCGAAGTAGAACAGGAAAAGGTGAGCGGCGAGGGGATCTATGCCGAGCTGCGCCAGCGCCGGTCCGACGAGCACGGCGAGAGTAATGTAGACTACCGCGGTCGGCAATGACATACCCAAGAAAATGCACACGATGGCCGTGAGTCCGAGCAGTAGAAAAACGTTGCCTCCGGACAGGGTGACCAGGATAAGCGAGAGCTTGAAGGTCAGCCCCGAGAGTTGGAGGGCGCCGATGACGAGACCGGCGAGGGCCGAGATGACGACGATGTCCAGGAGAGTCCGGCCGGTGTCCTCAAGGCACGCTACGATGCCCTTGAACGTCGGGCGTGTCTCTTTTTGCAGGGTGCCGACGAGCAAGGTGAGCACGACGGTCAGCATCCCGGCTTGACCGGCGTCCCAGTTCTCGATCATCAGCGCGTAGATCAAAAAGCCGAGCGGAATCAAAAACACCCAACCAAAACGCATGACGCCGCGCCATTTTGGAATTTGCGAAACGGGCAATCCGCCGAGGTTATGTTTGGCGGCTTCCAAATCCACCTGGGTGAAAAGCGCGATATAGTAGAGTAGCGCAGGCACGGCAGCTCCGAGGGCCACCTGACCGTACGGAATATTGAGAAACTCGGCGATGAGAAAAGCCGCCGCGCCCATGACCGGCGGCGCGATTTGACCGCCGTTGGAAGCTACCGCCTCGATGGCGGCGGCCAGATGCGAAGGGTAGCCGGTGCGCTTCATCAGGGGAATCGTGATCGCGCCGTCCACGGCTACGTTGGCGACGGCGCTGCCCGATACGGTGCCGAAGAGACCCGAAGATACCACCGACACTTTCGCCGACCCGCCGCGGTAGCGGCCCATGGCGATCAGGGCGACATCGGTGATGAACTTGTCCCCGCCTACGGCATAGAGCGCCTGGCCGAACAAGATGAATGCGACAACCACGCTGGCGGCGACGGTCAAGGGAATACCCAAGATTCCGCTCGAATCGAGATAGAGATAGGTCGCAATACGCTGCCATGAAAAGCCCTGGGTATATAAGATACCGGGAAGCAAGTAGCCGAACTTCGCGTAGAGAATACATGCCGCCCCGAGTCCTGCGAGCACCGATCCCGCGACACGGCGGGTGGCTTCGAGGATTAGTAGAACCGCCAGTCCGCCGAGCAGCCAACGCTCGGGCGATAGAATGCCGAGCCGGTAGGCGATCGAGGGATACATCACCATGACGTAGCCGCCCGTGAGTAGGCTGCCGACGCAGCCGAGCCAATCGAACCACGGTACGCGCGGGCCTAATTCCCCCGGGTGGACTTTGACGCGGATAAACACACCGGCCACGCCGAGCCCGAAGAAAAGCCCCAAAAACTGTTCTTTGAAGAAAGTGAAATCGAGATAAATCTGGAGCTGGCCGGCCCACGCGGCCCCGGTCAAGGTCAAGAGCAACAGGAGCGCGCGATCCACAATGCTCGCGGGTCCACTTAGCGGACGGAATTTTCCCGAAGAGTTCTGATCGTCGCTCACTCTTACCTCTTCGCAAATATCATCTCTCGGCGGGCGGGTGCTGAAAGCTCTACTGTTTTCTGCGCGCCCCGGCGCATCGCATTAACGCGACGGTCTTTGCGATCGACTTAAACTGTTTCAACGCTCACACCGCTTGCCGGCTCGTGGCACGGCCGCAACCGTCTCGCCGCGCAGATACCGATTTCATACGGAGCGAGGTCGAATTAACGCCGTATCATATGCCCGCCGAATCAGGAGTCCTGTGGCCGGACAGGCCCGGCTTTTACGGGTTCAACGCTATGAGCTTGCGCTGGGCTGCGTCCATGTCGGCGGACCAGCTCTTATGCTCCTTGTAGAACTGCACTGCTGTCGGGTGATAGGGGATCGTCACTTCGGGATCCACAGCTCGCTCGCGTGTCCATTCCCTGAACCCGGGGTGCACCGGAGGTAGCTTGGCGATATTGTCCCAGATCGCTTTCAAAACGGCCTGAACCACTGCATCCGGGATCCTCTTGTGGCCGATCAGATAAATGTCATAGGTATAAGTGCAGGTATCCTCGACTATGCCCGTCGACGAGCCCGCCTTCATCGTCGAGAGATAATACCCCGGCACCGCCTTCTTGATGCGCTCCTCGCCCTGTTTCGAGCAATCGAGCGGAATGTAGCGAATCCCAACGGAGGCGTCGGCTTCCTTCACCTTTGCGGAACCGATGGCGTGGGTGGTGACGTCGGCCCGTCCTTGAACGAGTGCGTCCACGCCTTCGTTGACCGCGGGAACGGGGACGACTTTAACGTCGCTCCAGCTAAGCCCGCCGTTGGAAAGCGCGCCAAAGACGTTGTACCAGACCGCGAGTTGAGCCGGATACTCGCCGGTGACTCGTTTCCCTTTGACATCCTGGATGGTTTTGATCGGCGAGTCTTTTTTCACGATCAGGCTGCTGCGCAACGGCGAGCCGCGCATGATGAGGCGGGAACTAGGCACATGCGGGTAGGGATTCCTGCCGCCGATCTTCAGCCGGTTCGGTCCCTGGTAAGCGAGCCCCATATCAACGGCGTTGACTGTTCCAAAGTCGAGCTCGCCGCCCTCGATGAGCGGTAAAAAAGTACTGGTGCCTGCGTAGGGCTGCACCTGCGCCTGCACCGGCGTCGATTCACTGACCACCTTGGCCAATCCGCTCGCCAGGGCGTAAAAAAGCGAGCCTGGCGGATTGGAGCCGATGCCGACGGACTTGGGCAACTGCTGTGCTTGAGCCGTTACAAGGAAAAGCACCAGAGAAAAGAAAGCGGCGGCGATCACTAGCGATAATTGATTCCAGCGGATGTTCATTTGCGTTCCTCCTTCAATGGTGCGCTCAATCTATGCCGATGAAGTTCGTTGTGTCAACGGCGGCAAAGTCAGAAAGCAGGGAACCTCGCCATCCCCTGTCTTTTTTGGATATTCAGGCTTCCGTGTGGCTAACCTGGCCAACGCTATTACAGTGCGAGGACACGGAAATTGCACCGCGGAGGCGCTGAGGTCGCGGAGAAGGGGGAGTAGAAAATAACCTCTGTGAACTCTGCGTCTCTGTGGTGAATAGTCTCTCACAGTAATCCCGGGAGACCCTCTCTTTTTTACACCGGCTGCGCCCCCAAATGCTTCGCGAGAAAATCTCCGATGAGCGGGCGGTAGCGAAAGGGCATGTTGTTGCAGACGTGATTGCCGCCTTCGAGCAAGACCCATTCCTTGGGGCCCGACGCTTCGTCATAGGTTCGCTTGGCCTGCTCCACCGGTACAAAATCTTTAGTGCCGTGCACGGCCATCAGCGGACAGAGGATCTTCGGCGCCAAACCTTCGAGCGTGCAGCGGTTGTGCAGCTCCACCAGTTTCTGCTTGTCGTAGACCTTCCAGATATGCGCCACGCGCGCGAACTCGAAAGGATCTTCGAGGCGGTTGAGCACGCGGGTGCGGTCGTACATGCCGCCGGTAAAGGCGCAGGCCTTGATGCGCGCGTCGCAGGCGGCGGAGCGCGGCGCGAGATAGCCGCCCATGCTCGGACCGAAGACGCCGACCCGCCCGGCATCGACTGCGGGCAGTTTTGCGAGGTAATCGATGACGGCCGAAGTGGCTCGCTCGAACTCGACGATCATGCCGCCTTGAAACCAGCTCTCCCCCTGTCCCGGTCCGTCGAAGGTGAAAGTCGCCATGCCGCGACGCAGAAAACCGTCCTCCATCGTGCGCGCTTCTTCCTTCGTGGACTCGAGACCGGAGATAATCACCACCACCGGCGGCTTCTTGCTTCCCGGCGGCACGCGGTGATAAGACGCCAGGCGAAAAGTTTCAAAGGGCACTTCGTGGCGAACGGCAGGCGGATCGAGATAAGGCGCGGCCTTGGCGTAGCACTCGACGCGCTTCTTCGCCGCCGGAATATACTCGTCCAGATTATGCGAAGAGTTGTTGCAGCCAAAATGATAGGCCATCGACGCCATGAGGTACGCCTCAGTGGCACTCGCCCGGTTGCTGGCGGATTCAGCCTTGCGCGCGAACTCCTCGTGCCCGGCGGCAGTCACGCACCACTCCCGGCACCAGTCGTCCCAGGTGCGGATGCGTTCGCCGGTCGTCATGAGATCGTTGTAATCGATCCCTTGAACAATCATGCGCGGCGCCCAGGTTTTCAGAACGTGATCGACGGTGGGGTCGGGATGATTGGCGAGCATGTGAGTGTCTCCGTATTAGATAAAGCTGAACTTTCAGGGCTTCGTGGTGATGTTTGGTTTCGCGCTCGACGTTTCGATAATAATTGGGTTGCAAGCTATGGTGAGGTAAATTTCTGTTAGGAGCCCCGTATGCCTAAATTTACACAGACTTAGGCGACTTGTTCTTTGAGTTCACTTGGATGCAGTGAAAGATACTCCCTCACCTCAAGGTTCATTAGATCGACTTCGGCCAGGAAGCCTCCCGCCGATAACCGATAGTTTTGCGGATTGGTTTCGACCTGACGGAGTTTTTCCACTTGTTGCTGAAAATATCTGATGCGCTCCTTGGTCCCTTCAAGTTCTTGATCGTTCCTAATCATCGCTGGTCGCCTCGACTATTCCTCGTTGTGTTTTGTCGCGTTTGGATTGCCAATACTCCACTTCGAAATGTTTCTCAATCGGCCATTTGTTCCGTTCGATTGCGACGGGCAGAAATTAATCAGCTTCCAGTTCCGGCACGTGCTCATCTTCGTATTTCTCTATCAACACGCCGATGATTTCCATGAGTGAGGCCAAGGGATGCGACTCGTCTTCTCCCACTTCGTCAATCAAGCTGTCGAGCAACCCGACGAGCCGGCGATACTCTTCTTCCGTATGAGGGACGAAAACCGTGCTCGCTAACAAAGACCAGGCATTTACGGTTTTGTTCACGTCAAGATTCTGCATGATTTACTCCTTCCACTTTTCCTCATTGTATTCGGCGTGAGTCAGCACAGCCCGAATGTAAATCTTTTTTCGATTATAGTGAATGGCCGCGATCAAGCGAACTCTGTTCCCAACAACATTGAATACAGTTAGTTTACCAACTTGATCGGCAGATGGAAAACTAGTCCGCAATTCAGCAAAATTCGAGAAATCATTGTGCTTTGCCAGGCTATACCAACGGGCCAAAGCCGTCCTCGCTTCGGGATATTTGTCAGCAAATTCATTGAGGCGTTTGCGGGTGATGACATGTATACGGGAATGATTCGGTCCTACGTTAGGGGAAGCGCTCACGAGCAGCCAACGCTGCTACGGCTAAGTCTCCGATCGAGGTCGCTTGCGGAGACTAAGACCAGGCGGCGGTGGGATCGGGATGAGTAGCGAGCATGATTGCCTCCGTAGCGAACAAAAAATTGTCTGAGCCGATTAATCCGAAGAAAAAATTAGTATTGTGTCCCCCGAATCACCCCGAATCCAACAGACCCGTGCGCACGATTAATTCTTTTCTCTCCACCTCTCCAACACCCTGCGAATGGCTTCTTCTACGGTGCCGCGAGCTTCCCACCGGTCATATCCCCTTGCTAAGAACTCATCGTATTGGGTCTCTCGATGCCGGACGTGAGCGATGACGGCTAAACGCACCGCTTCTTCATCGAATGCCTTGGCCGACGCTGACCTGCCGACGCGGCCGCTATACTTGCGGCAGGCGTGCTCGGCTATTTCTTGCTCTCTTCCCCTGGGGCATTTGGGGAAAAGCGCTCTCACGCGAGCGGCAAACTGGTCCACGTAGCGGTGATCTAATTCCGCTCTGCGGGTGGCTTCCCGCTGCTTGCGAAGTTCTCTAGCCTCGCTGTCGGCCAGGCACTCCACTTCGGCTTTTTCTAATCCCTCTTGTTCCACTAGCAAACCCTGCCGCTCATATTGCTTCCGCGCACGGATCCATTTCAGCACAACAGCAGAAAGGGTCGAATGCTTGCGAGCGCGTCGGGTCAAAGCCGCGTTACCGGAAGGAAGAAAAACCAGATGATCCAAGTCGGCGCAGGTTAAACATAGAGCCCCCTTCACTCCGGGGAGCGCGATCCAAGCCTTCGAACCGAGATTGTCACCGCACTCATCGCAGATCGATTCGCGGTTCGAGATAAACACCTTGAGTTCCTGATTCGCTTCATGCTGCGCTTTCATAATTTGCTCGCGAATATGTTCGATGCGACATATCGTGGCTGCGATGATGTCCCGTCAGCGCACCACTCGCGGCACCAGTCGTCCCAGGTGTGGTTGCACTCACCGGTGGTCATGAGATCGTTATAATCGATCCCCCTGAACAATCATGCGCGGCGCCCAGGTTTTCAAAACGTGATCGACGGTCGGATCGGGGTGAGTGGCGAGCATGTGAGTGCCTCCTTCAGTGAACGAAAAAGTTGTAAGGTGTTGCGGCTTTGTCAATCGCGGGCTGTCAGAGCCGTGCTCTGCGCTTTTTCGATTTCTTCCTCAAGCGTCCGTTTGTTCCGTCGAGGGTTTTTTCCAGTTCCCGACGACTGATCGTCTTTTGCCTGCGTCGCTCTTCGATGAGTGTCCAGAGTTTCTCGCTGCTGCCAAGCTGCGATTGCTCCTCGTCCAATCCGTCCACTCCCAACACGGGCGCCACTGGTTTACCTTTCCGTGTCACAACAACCCGATCGCGTCGGGCATCTTTGATGCAGGTTTCTAAAGTTGCATGCTCAAGACCAATGGTTTTCACATTGTTCCTCCGTTGTTTATGAAGCGGCTTCTTCGCGAATCATCGCGCATCCAAGCGAAGGGCGTGGTTAGGGCTGGGGGTCTCTACGATACTCATAAGTGTACTCTGCGACACCTACTTTGAGACAGTCTCTGAACGCTTCGGGAGCGCCACGTGAATCTATCGACGTGATAATCAATGTGTGACGAGGGCAATCTGCAAAGCTTATCTCTAGGCCGTGCCCGTTCCATGCTTCGCCAACGGCTCTAACC
>Ga0326597_10005573_pt1 | contig 17442 bp, 13 predicted proteins | sample RVTome_12_FD_203789 | JGI IMG/M metagenome (GOLD analysis project Ga0326597, IMG submission 203789) | Soil microbial communities from uranium-contaminated site in the Upper Colorado River Basin, Wyoming, United States - RVT100D185 | ecosystem: Environmental > Terrestrial > Soil > Contaminated >... | reverse complement strand
ATCGACCGCAACGCGTTTGCGCCGTTTTCTCATGACGGGCAGACGGGCACGAAGCGCATGGAAGTTGCGGAGCCGGGTGCCTTGACGTTGCTCGGCACCGGGTTGTTGATTAGGGGCTTTGCGGGCCAGCGGCGCTGGAGCGAACCGCCGCGCGGATGAATTGACTCGGCAGCCCGTTGAGTCTGCCAGCCTCTCGCCACAAGGATGCCTGCGGATGCTCACGTGTCCGCAGGCGCTTTTGTTTAGAGCGTCTGCCAGTCGAGCGTCAGCATGACGTTGCGGCCGGCTTCGTTGAGTCCCGACCCGTGCACCCGGTAGTTTTGATCCGTGACATTCTCGATCGCGGCCGCGAGTGTCAGGCTATCTGAGAGCTGCCAGCTGCTGCGCAGACTGAGAACCGTATAGCCGGGCGTGCCGCCTGGCGGAATTCGGGAAGTGTCGCCTTGATCGCGAGTGGACAGTTTATGTTGGCTTTGGGCGTCAACGACAAGGGCCTCGAGCCAGTAACGCTCACCGGGATCCCGCCACTGCAATCCGATAACAGTTGTGATCGGCATCATCCGGTCAATGGGTTCGCGAACCAGCAACGGCGCCGAGGTCGGATAGGTGTCCACTGCACCATCCGTCCAAGTAAACGCCCCGACCAGGCTCAGGCGATCGCTGAAGTGCCAGGCGCCTTCCAGCTCGATACCTTGGCTAAAGCCGCTACCCGCATTACGTTTGGTGACTTCGTTGGCGCCATCGACGATCGCGCCTGTCGGCGTGCGCACGATCAAGTCTCGAATATCGGTGTAATAGTAAGCCGCTTGCGCCCAAGCTCGGGGCAAGTCGATCTTCGCGCCGACCTCGTAGGAGATAAACGACTCCGGGCTGAGATTTGCCACGGGCGTCTCGATCTCATCGGTGCGGGCAGTGTCCAAGCGCGTGAGGTCGGAGAGATTGGGTGCGCGAAAGCCTTCGGAAATCCCGCCGAACAGATTCCAGCGGCTCGTCGCCTCGGGTTGAAATCGAACACGAACACTGGCGACGGTTGAGTCCCAATGGTCTTGGATTTGTGCGGGGTTGCCGCTGCGAGGATCCTCGACCCGGTTGGCGTCTGCTGCGGCGTAGGTATAGCGGATACCGGGAATGATCTCCCAACGCGTCCCGAGCGGCAGCTGCCGCTCGGCATAGAGGCCGAGCAGGTCGTAACTGGCATCGTCGGCGACTGGCCCCTGAATGGAGATGCTTCGCAAGCTACCGTCGGCGTTGAAGTCGCGCCGAACCGAATCCACCGAATCGCGGTAGTTCTCCATGCCGTAGACCCACTGCCCGCGCTCGGCAAGTGTTTGTCCTTGCAGTGACAGGCCGAGCGTGGCCACATCGAATCCTTGCCGGTCCGTGCGTCCATTGCCGCGCAAGCGCAGCCGGCGCTCGCCTTGCTCCTGCCAGGACAGACTGCCATGCCATTCGCTTACGCGGCCGTCGCGACCGGCGCTGTGATATTGGAGATAGGTCAGCTCGCGATTTTGGTCGAGCGATCGAATCTGATCGGAGCCGCTGCTGCTGCCCCGGAATGGCTGCGCATAGGTCGTGCTATGCGTGCGCCAGGCGTCGTCTTGATCGAGCTGTTGATGCCCGAATGTCAGCCGGCGGTCGTCATCGAGACTGTACTCCAGCTTAAAATCGGCATCGCGCTCGTCATAGCCGCTGTGCGGTAGCACACCCGCGCCGCTCTCGAGATCGCCGAAGTCTTTCAACGAGTAGCCGAGCAGGAAGCTCAGGTCCCCTTGCCGGTAGCCCAGCTGCGCGCGGCCGACGCCGGATTGTTCCGCGTCCGAGTAACGATAGAAGAATCGGCTGCTAACGCCGTCGGCGTCAGGTGCCCGTTGGCCGCTCAGCAATAAAGCGTTCACGGTTCCGCCCACGGCGTCACTGCCGTACAGCACGGAGCTCGGTCCCTTGACGATTTCCATCCGGTCGATGGTTAGCGGGTCGACCGTGTTCCAGTATTGGTTGGGCCCGTCGCGGAACGTCGAGTTATTGAGGCGGATACCGTCGATCAGAAAAAGGGTGCGAAATCCCGTGAAGCCGCGGATGAATGGCGAGCCCTGCCCGTGGCCGGTTTTCTGCACCAGAATTCCCGGTATGCCCTGCAAGGCTTCCGGGACCGTGCGCACCTGCCGGCGATGCAGCAGCGTCTCACCATCGAGCGTATGGGAGTAATAGGGGACGTCGGCGGCAGCGCGCTCCGTTCGCGTTGCGGTGACGACGATTTCGTCGAGCCCGCCGCTCCGGGTGGAGTCCTGAGCGAAAACGGCGCTCGCCGATAGTGACAGCAACAAAGCCATCGTGGTGAAACGCAGCATGGTCGCATTCCTTGTTGTTATTCGTAACCGCGATTCTGCGGTTGGCCTCGAAGCGGAATGTTGCAAGAACCATACCATTTTGCGAGCGCTGGCATGCCGATTAAGTTAATGCAAATCAGTTGCTTATCCATTTACCTTAATCTACCCCCAGCCAGTTTGTATAGAAAATAGACATGCATTCCGGCGGGGACCTCCATGCGCGCGGCGAAGTAACGGCCACGGTTGTGGCGACGACACTGTTTAGCGGCCATTGCCGTGTGTGCGTTTGTTGTACAGCGGTTCGCAACGTCTCGAACGATGCGAATCTAAGCGATTGATTTTCCCGGAGGTTTGTCTTGCCAGGGTCGGGCGTTACTGGCATGCTTCTTGCTAAATTTTAAAGACCAGGAAGCGCCTTTCGAGAAGGGCCCGTCGGATCATGCCGACTTCCCGGTCGCCGAGGAACGGCGGCGCTCAACAAGAACAACGAACGGGAGGCAAGGAAATGCACGCACAAACGACAAGCTGTAAGACGGGCGTATGGATCATTGGCGCCTTGGGCGATATCGCAACCACGATGATTGCCGGCACCTTGGCAATTCGTCATGGGCTGGCCGGGCGTATCGGCTTGGTCTCAGACCTGGATCCACTCGATCGACTCGATCTTGCACCTCTGGAAACGCTCGTATTCGGCGGTATCGACATCCACGGTCACAACTCCGGCGAGCCGATCGCCCGAACTATCAGAGCCGCTCGCGCGGTCGCGGAGCAATCGCGAACGCTCTCGCCGGCGCTATTGGAGACGATCGCGCCCGAACTCGAGCGCATCGACCGGGATATCTGCTCCAGCCCCGACTTTCACTGGAAGAGCCAGGGCCCGGTGGATACCGTCCCGATGCTCCCGGAAGTGATCGAACAGCTGCGCGCACATATCCGGTCATTCAAGGCGCGCCACGACCTCGATTGCGTTGTCGCCATTAATCTCGCTTCACCGGAAGCACTACCGTTACCGAGCTCCGCTTGGGAAACGCTCGGCGCATTCGAAGCGGCACTGGCCACAAACGATCGCCGCGTAATTTCGCCGAGCCTTGCGGCGGCCTATGCCGCATTGCAAGAAGGTTGCCCGTATCTGAATTTCACGCCCAACCTCGGTGCGAGCATTCCGGCGTTAAAGCAGTTGGCGCTGCAGAATCAGCTACCTTTTTATGGCAACGATGCCAAGACCGGCGAGACGCTGCTCAAGACGGTCCTGGCGCCGATGTTCGCGAAACGCCATCTCCACATCATGAGCTGGGAAGGCATCAATCTGCTCGGCAACGGTGACGGCAAAGCGCTCGCCGAGCCGGATCGGCGCGAAAGCAAATTGCGCAACAAGAGCGAAATCCTCGAGAAGCTGATGGGCTATCCGCTGCATTCGGGCGTCAATATCAACTACGTGCCATCGTTGGGCGACTGGAAAAATGCCTGGGACCTCATCCACTTTAAAGGCTTCTTGGACGTGCCTATGACGATGCAGTTTACCTGGCAATGCTACGACTCCATATTAGCGGCGCCGCTGGCATTGGACATGATCCGCCTCGCCGAATTCGCCGTACGCCATGACGAAGCCGGCCCCATGAAGCATCTTGCGAGCTTCTTCAAGAACCCTCTGGAGGTCGAAGAGCTCGCGTTTTTCCCGCAGTTCGATGACTTGCTTCGTTACGCCCGCGACCATCTCGCACGGCAGGAGACCCTCGGTGAAGTCACTCAGGCGCGAGGCGCTTAGCGGGGCAGTCGCAGTCGTCGGTTTCCTCGTGCTGGCAGCGTTCGTCCAGCTACCGTTCGATCGGGAATCCATGGCGCCGTCGGCTCGGCTTGCGATGCATGCCGGCGCCGTCACCAGCACCGCATGGCTGTGGCTCGCGAACGCTGCAGCCTACGGTTTGCGGCGCGATCTGCCGACGCAGTTGCTTGTCGCGGCCGCCGCCGCACTCGCGACGGTCGCGCTCATCCTGGCGACGGGCCCGATCGATGCACGGAGCTTCGGTCTTGGTGCTGGAACCTTCGTGTTGGTGGCGTGTTTCGCAGTCGCGCTCAGCGGGCTTGAAGGCGTTTTGCAGAACCGGCTGCTCAGTACAGTGGCACTCATCACGGTGACATCGCTATTGGTGGCCGCGCCGCTTTGGCTCGGCCCCGTCGTAGAGAGTTTTGCGGGCGCCGAGTCGCTCGCGAGTTGGGTCTTAGCGCTGAGCCCCTTTAGCTATCTCGCGGTACTTGCCGACTTCGATTTTTTGCGCACGAGCTGGTTCTACGAACACTCGGTGCTGGGCTCACTGCGTTACCGGTATCCGTCCGCGTGGATGTTAACCGCGCTATATTGCACACCCGTAGTCGTTGCTGTCGGACTGCGGCTGCGATCGACACGCCCCCGCCTCCGCAAGATGTCTCAATCTATGCTAGCTGCCAAACAACTATAAGGAGCGATTCGAATGAAAACTTCACGTTGGCATCACTTACTGTTCACTGTGGCTTGCGGCCTCGCCCTCGTGCAGGTCTCGCCGGCGTTCGCGCAGAATATGGATTCCGACTTGCGCTCGCGGGCGCAGCGTGCCGTGGATGAGGGCCTGCATTATCTGCGCGGCCAGCAGGCCGCGGACGGGTCATGGTCGAATTCCGCCGGAGTGACCGCGCTCGCGCTGCGCGGGTTTTTGGAAAGCCATCGCGGCTACGACGAATCCGACGGCGCGTTCATCACGCGCCCGATCAGCTTCATTCTCGCGCACGTGAACGACGACGGCTCCATCAGCGAGACGAATCAGAACCGCAACTACAACACGGCTGTCGCAGTCGTGGCGCTGAAGGCTTTGAACAATCCGGCCTACGACGACATTTTGCGCAACGCGCAGCGGTTTCTCAGCGGCTTACAGATCGATAGCGAAGATGGCTATGAACCCGACCATGCCTACTATGGCGGCATCGGTTACGGCGGCGATGAGCGGCCGGATCTTTCCAACGCCTATATGGCGATGGAGGCATTGCGCGCGACGGCGCTCGATCCTGCGAGTCCAGTGTGGGAACGCGCGCTGATATTCATCAGCCGTTCGCAAAACCGCAGCGAAAGCAACGATCAAGAATGGGCCGGCAATGACGGCGGTTTCACCTATATGCCGGGCTTCAGCCCGAACGGCGAAACGGGATCCTATGGCGGCATGACGCATGCGGGTTTGATCAGCTTGCTGTTCGCGGGCGTCGACAAGAATGATCCGCGCATTCAGGCGGCCTACGACTGGATCCGGGCCAATTACACGCTCGAGGAGAATCCCGGTTCGATCGACAATCAGGGCCTTTACTATTACTACACGACGTTCGCCAAGAGCATGGCCGCCTTCGGCGAGGCTGAGATTACCGATACGAACGGCACTGTGCACAACTGGCGCAATGACTATGCAAACAAAATTCTCAGCCTGCAGCGGCCGGACGGGTCGTGGGTCAACGAACAGTCGCCACGCTGGTGGGAAGGCGACGCCAACTTGATCACGGCGCGCATGGTGATCGGCTTGAATCTGGCAACACGTTGAAGTTGACCGCGTATCGGCGCGCTATGCCGGTCGCGAGCAGGTGGCGGTTGTGTGGCTGCCGATGGATCGTTGCAGTCGTAGCGCTCTACGGCGCGCGCGCCGCCGCATTGGATGTGGAAGTCATTCCGGCGTGGGAAGGCTATTACGCACCCGGGGAGGCTACCGAGCTACTGGTGCGCGTCAGCTCGCCCGTCGGCGGCCGACTGCGGCTCACGGCAGGTGATGACGCGATGACGAGCGTCGCGCAGCTGAACGTGCAGCCGGATGCTGTCACCGTCGTCGCGCTGCCCGTGCGTCCCGCCGCGGGCAGTGTCACGATCACGGCGGCACTCGGCATTGCTGCGGCCACGGAAACCCTCGTCAATTTATTGCCGCTAGAACGGCCGCTGCGCGCCGTGGTGATCGGTCTCGGTACTGATCTTGCCGCGTGGCTGGCCGAGGATGACGTTAGTCTGCCGGTGCCGGTGGCCGCAAGCGCATTGCCGCAAACGGCGGCCGGCTACGCGCCGGTGAGCCAGCTGGTCATGGCCGCTGACGTGCTCACGCAGGCGAGTCCCGAACAGCGGCATGCTCTGGCGCAATATCTCGGCGGCTGCGGTCGCTTGTTGCTCGCGGCAACCACGCCCGCGGTCGATGCCGCGCTGCGGGCGCAGGCCGGTTGCAGCGGGCGATTCGTGATGACGGCGGCGAGCGCTGCCACAGACGCCACGCGAGCGAGCGCGGCGGCGCGGCCGCTGCCGGGCGCCCGCGCGCTGCAGGCGATGCATGCCGCGGCCCCGCGATTGTGGTGGTTGGCCGTGGCGTTCTTCGCGGCCTATGCCGCCATCATGTTCGTACTCGGCGGGGGCAACCACCGCCGTGCCTCGGTCGGCATGTTGCTGGTGCCGGTGCTCGCCACGGGGCTCCTGGCGGCAACTTGGTCGCGCGGCGAGCCTGAGTTCCGATTCAGTCTGTGGCTGGATCAGGATAGCGATTCCAATATCGCGCGCTTCCAGGCGCTTTTGGATGTTTACGGGCAGGGCACTCAGGCGATCGAATTCGTTCAGCCGCGCGAGCTCGGCCTACCGGTCAATCTTTCGCCGGGCCCCATGGAGATCGAGGCAGTCGCGGGCGCGACGAATATTCGTTTACAGTCCCTTGTGCTATCGAGGCACTCGCTGAGTTTTTCCGGCGCGGTCGAGCATCTGCCGATGTTCAGCATCGCCAAGGGCCCCGACGGCTTGTCCGTCACCTATACCGGTCCGGGCGAATCGCCCGCCGCGACGCTCGCTTGGGACGGCCGCTATTTTCCGTTGCCGACGTTGCGTACCGCGCAATCGTGGCAACTCGACGACGCTGCGGCAACGATCCCACGCGAACGGTTGCCGCAGGCGCTGGTTGCGCAGGGCGACGGGTTGCTAGTGGCCTTGGGTAGTGCGGCCAGTTCCGCGTCGCTCGCGATGCTCGTTGGCCGTAGCGCAGCAGTGTGGCTGATGTTGCGCCCGCCGGGCACGGAGCACGCATCGTGACGGCACGACCTGCCGCATTGCTGCTCGCGCTCGGTTGCGCCCTCGGCGCCGTGATCTGGCTGTTCGCCCAGGCGCGCCTCAGCATCGCGATTGCGCAGCCGGTCGCAGCCCTCAGCGTGATGGCCGCGCAGCTTTTGCTCCTCGTGCAGGCGCTCGCGCTTGCGGTGTGGCTTCCGCTGAGCTACTCAGCCGGGCGTGCGCCGGGCGAAGCCGCAGGCGTTGGCATCGCGTTGGTAACGCTCATTCCGATGCCCGCGTACGCGTTCATATGGCTGAGCACGGACATTGCGGCACGCACGCTGCTGCTCGCGGCGCTTTCTCTGGCGGCGGGCGCCGGCGTGGCGGCGGCGGCGCTCGCGCTTGCGCAGCGATTGCGCGCCTGGCGGATGCCCAGTCCGCTGCTACCCACGGCAGCGCAGATTCTCGGAATTGCAGCGGCGTGGCAACTGCACGAGCCGTGGATGCGATGGCTGGCCCTATGAATCCCTCGGCCCTCGATCACTTGTTGCGGGCAGTACGCAATCGCTCGTGGCGAGCAGTCATCGCGCGCCAGTCGCATCGTGGACTCTGGTGGGCCGGCGCGAGCATCTTGGGTTTGGGTATCGTGCATCGCTGGCTATGGCCGGTGTCGCTGCCGGTCGCGCTTGCAGTGTCGCTCGTACCCGGCGTTGCGTTACTCGCGTGGGCCACATTGCGTGGTCGGCCGAGCCTGCGGCAATGTGCGCGTGCGGCGGATGCACTGTTCGGCGGCCAAGAATTGCTGGTGTCCGCCTACGAAGTGAGCCGCGGCGAGCAGCAGCACGCGGCCGCTGCAGGAACGCTGGTTGGCGCACGCGCCGCGACCGCCGCCGCACAGTGGCGGGAACGATTATCGAGTCTCCCGGGCGTACGCCACCGCATGACCCTACCCGTCAGCCTCGCGTGCGCCGGGGTATTTCTGCTCGCCAATAGCGGCGCGCTGCTCGAGCCGAGCTCACGGACCCCGGCGGCAAGCTCGGTGCAGGCGGTCGATGCAACGGCGCCTTCATTGACCGGTGCGCAGCCGCTGGCGCCGGAGCTCGCAGCGGCTGAGCTCCGCGCACGGCCAATGGTGCGAGGCGATGCGCCCGGTCCGCCGGAGGATGACGCTGCCGGCCCGACTCCGCTGCTGCTTCCGGATGTCCTTCAGCGCGGCATCAACGTTTCGAGTCAGCAGGAGGCGGGGCAGCTCGCGACCGCCGCGCGTCCCCGCATCCGCCCGGATGGCGTTACGGAGTTACCCGAAATGGACGTCAGACTCATCGTCGTGGATGCCGTGCAAACGGCCGCGCAGCTGGTAGCCGGCGGCGGCGGCAGCGAGCCGGACAGAACTGCCGATCCGCGCGCCGCGCTCGTCGCCGGCCCCGGTAGTCGCGGCGTCGGCACCGATCCCAACGGGTTCAATGTTTTCGATCCCGCTCAACGCCGCTATGCGGCCGTGTATTTCCGGGCCCAGGCAGCATTGCCAGAGGAGACACCATGACTCTTAGCGTGGAACGGGCCGAAGCTCAGTTTCAAGGCGTACACGACGACCTCGAACGGCTGCGGCGTGCCCTGAACAGTGTCATCGTCGGCCAAGACGAACTCATCGATGAGCTCTTGACCGCGGTATTCTCCGGCGGCCATGTGTTGCTCGAGGGATTACCGGGCTTGGGTAAGACGCACTTGGCGAAAGCCCTGGCCAGATGCCTGAGTTTGCAGCTGGCCCGGATCCAATGCACACCGGATCTCATGCCCTCGGACATCACCGGCAGCGAAATTTTGCTGCAGGATGAACGCCGCACGGAGCAGCTTGGCTTTCGCCCGGGTCCGATTTTCGCCTCGATGGTGCTGGTCGATGAGATCAATCGGGCGACGCCGAAGACGCAGTCGGCACTGCTCGAGGCGATGCAGGAGCAGCAGGTGACCTACGCCGGCGTCCAGCATCCGTTGCCGCAGCCGTTTTGGGTCTTGGCAACGCAGAATCCGATTGAGCTCGAGGGGACGTATCCGCTGCCCGAGGCACAGCTGGACCGCTTCGCGATGAAGCTCAAAGTGAGTTATCCCTCAGCGGAAGCGCTGACGCGGCTCATCGATGTGGCCCTGGACGCCGAACCCGCGGACCACGTGCCGGCACAACTCGATGCAGCTCGGGTCCAGGATGTTCTCGGCTGCGCCCGCGCGGTGGTGATGTCGATGCCGGTTAAACAGGCGGCGGTGCGCTTGATCACGGCCACGCAACCCGAGGATGACGATGCGCCAACCGAGGCGCGCGAGCATTTTCGTTACGGTGCAAGCCCGCGCGCCCTGCAGGCGCTGCTGCGCTGCGCGCGGGTGCACGCGCTGTTGTCGGGACGCGCGCATTTGGCTATCGACGATCTTGCGGCAGTGGCCAAACCCGTGCTGCGCCATCGCGTGCTGCTGCGCGTGGACAGCGAGATCGGCGGCACGGATGTTGATCAGGTATTGGAGGACATCATTCGCCAATGGCACGCGAGCGTTTGAACACGACCGTCACCCAACCTGACGAAGCCGAGCTCGCAGCCGTCGCGCGGGTCGCCGAACGCCTGTTGGCCGGGCGCCCGCTCTACGATCCAGGGCTACGGCTCGTGCAGCGCCGCGCCGGCGCTGGCCTGGAGTTCCTCGATTATCGCAGCTACGTCGCTGGCGACGATTTACGCAGTATCGATTGGCGAGCCACGTCGCGCTCGCGGCGGATCCAGGTGCGCCGCTTTCATGAAGAGGCCGCTGCCGATTGGATGATCTGCGTGGACCGCAGTGCGTCCATGGCCACCTCGGGCGGCGACAAATGGCAGCTGGCGGTACAACTGGCTGCAGCGATGGCCTATGTCCTGTTGAGCTCGAGTAACCGCGTGGGGCTGGCGCTATTTAGCGATTCGGTGGACGGCATCTGTCCCCTCGGTCGCGGCCATCGGCACTATGCGAATGCCCTGGAGACCTTGGTGGCGCAGCCGCCGCGCGACGCCGGCGGCGCTTCCAATCTGACGGTTTGTACGCGGGTGACGCGACCCGGGACGAGCGTGATCGTCATCAGCGATCTGCTGACGGCCGACGGGATGCAAGCCGGGCTCGCGAGACTCAAGCGCACGGCGGGTCCGCTGCATGTCTTCCAGGTCAATTCCGAACGAGATTTTGCGCTGGCCGGCGACGGGCCGCTCACGCTTGTCGATGCCGAAAGCGGGCAGCAACTCGCCGTGCTCGCCGACTCGTCGCTCACGGCGGAAGCGCGCGCCGCATGGGCACAGCATCATTCTGCGTTAGCCGCGTACTGCGCGCGGGCGAACATTCATTTAACCGCGGCGCGAACGGAGCAGTCTTGGAAGACTGCGGTGCTTGGTCACCTCAAGCGACTGGCTGGGCGACATGCTTGAGTTTGCCGCACCGGTCTGGCTGCTGGGATTGCCGGTCTTGGCGTTGGTCTGGTGGCTGCACCGCCTGCGCAATGCTGGCGCGCCGATTCCGGTCGCCGCATTGTTTTTGTGGCGGCATTCCCGGCAGCGAAGCGCCTCCGGCCTGATCCTGGCGCGTCGCGCCGATCCCCTGTGGTGGCTGCGCGCCGCAATCGTCGCCGCGATACTGACGGCGTTGGCTGAGCCGCAATGGCTCACGCGTGCAGCGCCCATCGTCGTGTGGATGGACGACTCGATCAGCATGCAAGCACTGGAGGGCGAAGTGCCGCGCTGGCAGTTGGCCAGTGATGCGCTATCCGCTGCGCTCGATTCCGTCGATACCGACGAGGTGACGCTCCGATCCCTCAGCGATCCCGCCGCGTTGCTGCGTCTGAATGGCGCACGATCCGCCTGGCCAGCCGCGATTGCCGGCTGGTTCGCGCAACGGGCGTTCGCGGAGCCGTGGTGGCCCACACGCAGCGAACTCGTGCCCGATGCGCGGCATTGGATCGTCGCCGACGGTGCCGATCCGGCGACGCCGACGTGGATCGCGGCAATGCCGATCGAGCGCATCGTGCAAGTCGGCGCGCGCACGGACAATCTGGCGATCACGCGCCTGGCCGTGCGGTCCGCGCTGCACGACCCGCTGCGTTGGCAAGGGCTCGTCGAGGTCAGTAACGCTTCGGCGCAAACGTTGACGACGGATGTTGAGCTGCGCGTCGGCGCGGACCTGCATGCGCGCTGGCCGCTGAGCCTGCCGCCCAACGCGACGTTAGTGAGGTCATTTGAAATTGCCGCGTCGGTCGCGGAGCTCAGCGCCGAGCTGACGGCAAGCGATGCCCTTGCCGGCGACGGCCGGCTGACGCTGGCGTTGCCTGAGGCACAAGTATCGACGCGGATTGCGGGGCCGTGCGGCCCAAGTCTTCGTCAGGCGCTGAACGCGCATCCACGCTTGGCGTTCGGCGCAACGACCGCCGGCTTGCGCGTGAACTGCGCAACGGACCGTCCCGGCCTGTCGGTACCGACTCTTTGGGTTCACCCCGGCGAGCGTGCCGCGGCGGATCCGAGTGCCGCCGACGCCCTCGTGGCCAGTACCGGACACACTCCCGCAACCCTGACATCCTTATTTCTCGAGTCGGCGTGGATCACTCCGCTCGATGCCGGACCGGTGGACGGCCAAACTTGGTTGGCTTTAGGCGAGCGGCAACTCGTCGTGTACGAGCCGGGCCTGGTGCCGATGGTTCATGTTCTCTTTGATCTCGAGGATCCCGAGCTCATCGCGCAGCCAGAGTATCCGATCTTGGTCAGTGCCTTGCTGACGGCGCTGCACCCGCCAACGGCACTCGATCAGCAGCAAATAGCGTCCCGCGACCGGGCAGCCTCGGTCGTTAGCCCGGCGACATTGGCGTTAAACGACGCGACCGGCACGCAGACGCAGAGTGCGGGGGGCGATGCGATTGCGACGGCGCCGATCCACCTGCAGGCGCTGCCGCTTGCGGTCGCGGTGCTGCTTTTGTTGCTCGACAGCGCTGTGCTGTTGACGGCACGCAATCGGCATTTGGCGCATGCAGCCGCGCGGTTGGGATTGGCTGGAATTCTTGCGGTCGCGCTGCTGTGGCCGGGGCCATTCCAGCGCCAAAATCCTCGCGACCTACTGGTGTTGTGGGACGACTCTTCAAGCATGGACCGCGCGGAACTCCAGTTGGCTTGGGCGGCGTTGGGGCGGCTCGCCGCGACCCTACCGCCGCACAGTCGCGGTAGCGTGATCCGGTTTGGCGTGAGTGCGCAGGTCGAAGCGCCGTATGCCGAGAGCGTGATTCGGGACCTGGCGCAGGGGGCGGCACCGCAGCGAACGACGCGACTCGATCGCAGCGGCACCGATCTCGTCGCGGCGCTCGAGCGCGGCCTGCGAACGACCGATCCCGCGCGGCCGACCGCCATCGCGCTGATTTCCGACGGGCGGATGACCAGCAGCGCCGCGCAACGAGAGCGCGGCGCGGCCGACACGGTGCTCGAACGAGCCCGCAATGCCGGTATTCCGATTTACGCATTCACTCCGGTGGTTGCAGCGGCAGCGACACTGCGCGTCCATGCGCCCGATCGTGCAACCGCCGGTAAACGAGTCCCGATCGACGTTAGCTTGGCATCGCCTGAGCCAACGCGTGGCCGATTGAGCTTGCTGCTCGATGACGCCGTGGTGGCCACGGCCGATATCGATCTTACCGCGCAGCGTGAAACGCCTATTCGGTTTTGGCTCACGGCGACCCAACCCGGCGCTAAGACATTGCGCGTGCACTGGGCGAGCGCGGCGGGCTCTCTCGAGAGGGAGCATGGCTTGCAGGTGTTGGGCGAGGTTCCTTGGCTCATGGTCGCGCGCGAGGGGGAAGCTGACGCCGGGGGGCATTTGCGCGCGGCGGGTTGGTCTTTGACTTCGGTCACGCCGGAGGAGTTGCCGGCTTATGCCGACCGTTTGGGTGACGCCGCGGGCCTGGTGCTCAACGATATCGCCATCGCCGATCTGCCAGCCGCGGCCTGGTCGGCGCTGAATCGCGCGGTGACCGAGCGGGGCACGCCGTTGCTGGTCCTTGGCGGCCCGCGTTCGTTTGGCGCAGGCGGCTATCGTCACTCCGATCTCGAGGGCCTGCTGCCGGTCACCGCCCAAGTGCCGGACCCCCGGGCCGTGAGCGCCGTGCTGTTCATGGTGGACAGTTCGGGCAGCATGGGCCGTAGCTTCACGCATTTGCACCCGATGGGTTACGCGCAGCGTGCCGTCTTGGAGACCGTCCGAACCCTGGGCGCCGAAGATCAGCTCGGCGTCGTGGCATTCGACGTCCAGGCGCGCACGATCTTACCGCTCGCTGCGTATCCCGATCCGATTGCGGCGGTCGAAGGTCTGTGGACGACCCTCGGACCGGCCGGGGGCACGCGCCTGCGGCCCGCACTGCAGGCCGCGATCGCAGAACTCGGACAATCCGCTTTGAGCCGGCGTCTGCTGGTCCTCGTGACCGACGGGTTTTTGGCGCAAGAGGACGTGAAGGCCTCCGTGCAGGCCCTGCAAGCCGAAGGTATCGAGCTCTTGGTGCTCGCGGTGGGTCGCGAAGCCGACGTCGCGGCGCTGCGTGAGCTGGCAGGCGCGGACAATGTTTTTCGAGTAGATCAGGTCAGTGAGCTGCCGACGCTGATGCGTTCCGAGGTCGAGCGTCGCCGTCATCCGATGCACGAGGGACCCACGACGGTGCGCGTGCGCCGAGCGCTACCGCAATTCGCATCGAGCGAATCATTGCCAAGCTTAGCCGGTGTCATGCGCACGCGGCCGAAGTCGTCGGCGACGGTTTATCTCGAGGCCGACTTCGGCGATCCGCTGCTGGCCGCGCATCACGCCGGCGCCGGCCGGGTGGCGGTCCTGCCGGCGGGCCTGGGCGAATGGGCGCGCGCCTGGACCGGGTCGGCGCAGTGGCCGGAGTTTGCCGCGGCACTCGATGCCTGGCTCGCGGATCGATCGGGCGCTGCCTATCTCCATGCCGAAGTTGAAGATCTTGGCGACGGCTGGACCCTCGGTGTCGATGCCCTCGATCGCGAAGGCCACTGGAGCGATGCGCCGAGGATGGACCTGACGCTGGTCGGTCCCAGCGGCGCGAGCGAACGGCTCGGCGTTCCCAGGACGGCCCCGGGACGCTATGCGCTGCAACTGCCGACGCCGTCGGCCGGCCGGTATGTGCTGGCATTGACCAATGGCGAGCGCAGCATTCGCCGGGTCTTTCACCGGGCCGCCGACGTCGAGATGCGCTCGCTGAGTGCCGCCGCTGCGCTCGAGCCCTGGCTCGCCGCAGGGCTCCTGCAACCCTGGCCGCAGCGTAGCGCCGACTGGCGGTTTAGCACCGGGCAGGCGAGTACGGCATTGCGGGCATGGCTGTTGCTGGCGCTCGTCGGTTTGTACTTCGCGGCGCTGGTTGCGCCGTATCGAACGACGCTGCAGCTCATCATCGCCAAGCGCCTAATGCGCTTTAAACGGGAACACTAAACCGGTGCGGCTCGCTTACAGCACGAATGCCTACACCCGTATGCCGCTGGCGACGGCGCTCGCCGCCATTGCCGATCTCGGCTTCGCGGGCGCGGAGATACTCTGTGATCGACCGCACTGGTTCGCGGGCGAAGTGCCCGCAGCCGAAGTCGAACGCATCGCCGATCTGCTGCACGAACGCGGGCTTAAGATCAGTAATCTCAATGCGAACACCGCCAACGGTTATTTCCACCCGCGGCCGCCCGAGAACGTGTTCGAGCCTGCGCTCAGCAGCGCGGATGAACACTATCGCGCCTGGCGGGTGCGCTACAGTATCGCGGCCATCGAGCTTGCCGCGCGCATCCAAGCGCCATGCGTGAGCGTAACGGCTGGCCGCCCGACGCCGGGCTGCGATCCGGGCGCGGCGTTAGGCTATCTGCGCGAGAGCCTCGTGGAAATTTGCGACGCAGCGGCGCGCCACGACGTGTTGATCGGTGTGGAGTATGAGCCGGGGCTCTTGATCGAGCGTGCGGCAGAACTCGCCGCGCTCATCGAGGAAGTCGGCTCGCCGCAGCTCGGCGCGAACTGGGATATCGGCCATTCGTTTTTGGACGGTGAGTCGCCGGAGGCGGCCGCACAGTTGCTCGCGGGTCGGATTTGGAACGTGCACGTCGAAGACATCAAGGCACGCAAACACTTCCACCTCGTACCCGGCGACGGGGATCTGCCGTTCGAGCGCTATTTCAATGCGCTGCGCGCGCAGCAATATTCCGGTTTCCTGACTGTGGAACTCTACACGTATCCGGAGCAGCCTGATGCCGTCGGCCGTCGCTCGCTCGAGTACTTGCAAGGCCTGCTCGGATGATGGCCTGGACACCTTATTTACAGCTCGTACGCGCGCCCGCACTATTCACCGCGGTCTCGAATATCACGGCGGCACATCTGCTCGCGACCGGCGGCGTGATCCAGTGGCCGGCATTGCTGCTCCTGTGTGCGGCAAGCGTGGCGTTTTTGAGTGGCGGCATGGTGCTCAACGACTGCTTCGACATAGGCGTCGATGCGCGCGAGCGACCGGGCCGCCCGCTGCCGTCGGGGCAAGTCTCACGCAGCGTCGCGTGGGGGCTCGGCACGGGCTTGCTGGTCAGTGGTGTCGCGATCGCGAGCCTGGTCAACACCGCGGCAGCGAGTTTTGCCGCGGCGCTTGCCGCCAGCGTGCTCGTCTATGACGGGTTGCTGAAAGCGACCTGGATTGGGCCAGTGGCCATGGGCCTGTGCCGCTATCTGAATTGGATGCTCGGGCTGTCCGTGGCGGCGCTCGGCGTAGCGGCATGGCTGATCCCGCTCCCCGTACTCCTTTATATAGCCGCCGTCACCGTGCTCAGCCGCGCCGAAGCACGGGCGCAGGATCGTGGCCTGGTCGTGCTCGCGGCGCTCGGCATGCTGTTCGCCGGGGCGACGATCGCGCTGCTCTGGCTCCAGGGCATTATGGTAAATATCTGGGTGCTACCGATTGCGGCTGCGGCGCTGCTCGCCGTGCTCTATCTACTCGCCGAGACTTACCGGGAATTCTCGCCGCAGCGGGTGCAAAGCGCGGTCGGGCGGCTGATCTTCGGTATCATTCCACTGGACGCGCTGCTCGTCGTCGGCGCCGGGATCTGGTGGGGCGTGCTGCTGGTTTTGCTGATGCTTCCCGGCCGCTGGCTCGGACGCCGTCTGTACGTAACTTGACCATTGGAATCGATGCCCGTGAATCAATCGATTGAGCAACAACTCGCCAAGCATCTGGATGCGCTGCTGAGCGCGGAGCAACGCGGCTGGCTCGACGATGCAATCGCAACGCTCGTCGCCGATCGCGATCCGGTGGACGCCTTGCTGCGCTATTTCCCCAGCGCCCGACGCAGGCTCGGACGACTCCCGGCCGCTGCTGATGCGACGATTCAGGTCGACGACCGCGAGCTACCGCTGGCAGGGTGGGAAGCGAACGACCTTGGCCGCGCGGCCATGCTGGTCGCGCTGTGCGCGCGCCAGCCCGCCACCGAATTTGTACCGATTTTGTTTCGCGCCGGCGATGAGACCGAGCGCATCACGATCGTGCGCAGCCTGGCGCTGCTGCCGGATGCCGAGTTGCTGAAGCCCGTCGCACTCGAAGCGGGGCGCGGCAACAGTGCCGCATTGTGCGCCGCGCTGGTACTCGATAATAGCTATCCCGCGCGGCTTTACACCGAGCACGAGTTTAATCAGATGGTGCTCAAGGCACTGTTCATGGGTTTGCCGATCGGCCGGATACTCGGGCTCGAGCGGCGCGCGAACCCGGAGCTCGCGCGAATGTGCGAGGACTTCTTCGACGAGCGGACGGCCGCCAACCGGATGGCGCCGCTGGATATCTGGCTGGCGATGGTCCCGCACGCGTCACCGCGGGGGCTCGAGCTCGCCAAGACCTATCTCGGCAGCGTCGAGCCCGGCCACCGCTTTCATGCCGCATTGGCGCTCGGTCGCCGCGCTAGCCAGGACCCAGAGCTTCGGGCGCTCCTGAAGCTGCGGCGCGAGACCGAAACCGACGAGCGCGTATTGAGTGCGCTCAAGCTCGTCACCTGATTTCGAATTGTCATAGGAGACACCGATGCGTTACTTCGATCCTCATAT
>Ga0326597_10005572_pt1 | contig 17442 bp, 17 predicted proteins | sample RVTome_12_FD_203789 | JGI IMG/M metagenome (GOLD analysis project Ga0326597, IMG submission 203789) | Soil microbial communities from uranium-contaminated site in the Upper Colorado River Basin, Wyoming, United States - RVT100D185 | ecosystem: Environmental > Terrestrial > Soil > Contaminated >... | reverse complement strand
ATGGTGCGGATGATGCCTCCGATGATGGGGATGCTCAGGATCAGCTCGACGATGAAGCCGATGATGTCGAGCACGAGGTTCACGACCTCGCATACGACCCGCGCGACCCACTTGCCGACGGTCACTATCACCCAGCGGATCACTTTCACGGTGACCCAGACCAGCCAGCAGAACAGCTTGTTCAGGCACAGCATCCACCAGTTGCACTCCTCCTCGCGGCAGCGCTCCTCCTGGCGCTGCTCCCATTCCTCGATCGGCTGCTCGACCTGTTCCTCGACCCATTCCTGGACTTCCCGACACACTCGTCCCATGGCTCGTTCTCCCTTCGTGCGCGCGGCGGCTTACCGCGCACCGCTGATCATCGCGCCGATGTCGTCGGCGATCTGGATGAGCTGCCAGCGCGCCCACACCAGACCCAGCAGCTTGCCCGTGAGCGCGCTGAGCACGGCCACACCCCCCAGGGCGAGCACGTGGACGGGGCTGAGGCCGGCGAGCTGGCCGCCGGTAGCGAAGAACCAGGCGATCATGGCCGCGACGCCCACGCTCATGAACAAGCTCGCGCTGGCGCACCCGCAGGCCTGCTGGTACTCGCGCGCGAGCGCCGACATGCCGAGGTTCCGCTCGGGCGGGAGCTGCGAAAACTGAAAGAGCACCGGCGGCGTGTTTCGCATGCGGCCGACGAAGCGCACCTGGCGACGCCAGTCGTGCAGCGCGGCAGCGTCGCGGATCACCAGCGTCTGGCGCGGCGCGCTCGCCGGCGTTGCCGGCGCCGGGCGATGCCTGGCGGCGTGCATAGTCGATGCGCTCATCACGGTCCTCCTGGGCGGTGTACTGGCCATCGGATCGTTCAACGGTTGCGGCAACGCCGTCGCGCCGCGCGCAGCCGGACATCGGATTTCGCCCCGGCGCGGGCCGGCGCTAGACTGGCGCCATGGCCGTGCACGCCCTCGTGTTTCCCCTCGATGCGCCCGCCGACGGTGCGCTGGCGCGGTGCCTCGACGCCCTGGCGCGTTTCGAGACCGCAGACGGTGCGCCGCTTCGCATCGCTCTGGTCGTGGAGGGCGGTGCCGGCGCGGCGGCCACGTTGACCGCGTCGGCCGATCTCGCCGACCTGCTCGAAGACGGGTCGGTGCAGGTGGTGCCGAGCTCCGGCGGTGCGGGAAAGACCCTGAGCGCCGTCCTGGAACGCTGCCGGGCAGCGGCCGCCGATGCGGTGTTGGCGACGGACAGCGCCGAGTGGATCGAGGCGGCCGAAGCCCTGGGGATGGACGTACTGCGGCTCGGCCGCGGTGAGTGGGGGCTGCTGCCGCTGCGGCTGGCGCAGCGGTATTTTCCGGGCGCGCCGGCCGCGCTCGAGGCGGGTGTCAGCGCCTGGCTCGCCGCCCGGCACGACCTGGAACTGGTCAACGCCTCGGCCCCCGTGAAGGGAACGCTCGACGTGCGTGCCAAGCGCTGGGTGGCGCTGCGCGACGAGCGGCTGGAGGAGCTCGACGGGGTCGAGGTCCGGCTGCCGGTGAGGATCCGGGTGCGCCTTGCCGGCGAAGACCGCCCGCCCGAGCTCGAGCCATCCGACGCGCCCGCCGAGGCGGTCCGCGAGGCCGTTGAATACGTCTTGTCGCTGCAGCTCCATGCCCGGATCGGCCTCCTGGGCGCCGCCCTGCCGGCCGGCGCCACCCATGTCATCGAACAGAACGCCGCAGGCCGGCGGCGCCTCGTGCGCCGTCGCTTCGCCGCTCAGTGACGGCAGGCGAAGCGGACGCGCGTCAACACCTTCTTTCCACGAACCTTGCGAACCGCGTGGGTGGGCTTGCCCGCGCTCGCCCTGGCCGCGGCGAGGGCCGAAACCTTCTTCTTGCCGAGATCGATCAGCCCGTTGTCGAGCAGCATCTGCACGAAGCCTTTGACCTCGTCCTGGGTCACGGCGGCCTGGGGCAGCGGGCCGAGCACCGCGGCGCTCGCTGCGGAGCGGCCCACGAGCATGGACTCGGCGGCCACCGCCACCACGCCGCGCAGGCTGGGGTCCACGCCGGACAGGGACACTGCGCGCCTGTGCACCACCTCCGTCACGCGCTGACCGGCGATCGCCTTGGCGTGCACCTCGATCTTCGGGTGCTTCGGCGCGCGGATGCGCTGCATCAGGTCGCGGCGGGTGGCCGCCGAGAGCTTGGCCGCCCTGGCCGCGACGCGCAGCTGCGGGCCGGCCAGCGCCGCCGTGGGCGCGAGCATCGCCGAGGTGCCGAGCGCCACGCTGTGGTAAGCGAAGGCATCGTGGATATCCTGACGGTGAGCGCCGCCGAACAGCTGCTCGTCGGCCAGCACCATGGCGCGGCCCACCGACTGGAAGAAGCGCGGCGACTCCGGCGCCACGCGCGTGCCGGCGATGAGCAGGCGCCCGGCGATGTCGGCCGCCTCGCGCAGCGCACTCTGGTCCCAGGACGGCTGGCGGTTCCACAGCAGGCCCAATAAGTCGTACAGGCAGCCGCTGAACACGCGCCCGAAGCTGTGGATCTCGGAGGTCAGCACGCGCGGCCCGCCGCTGGTGGGCAGGGTCGAGGGCAGCGACCAGTTGTAGAAGTTGAAGGCGTGGCGCGGCTCGGCGGCCGGGTGCGAGGCGCCGATCTCGCGCCGCACGCCGTCGGACAGGTCCTCGGCCGTGGCCTCCAGGAAGTGCTCGGACCACAGGCTCGGCGAGATCTCGATCAGCCGCTCGCGGCTGCGCCGGTGCGCAAGCGCGGTCAGGATGGCGACGCAGTCGCCGAAGGCCTCGTGAAACGCGCCCGTCTCGAGATAGAAGCTGTCCCACAGGTCAGGGCGGATGGCGTCGAGCAGCGCGTGGCCGGCCTCGTGCGCCACCACGTCGGTGCTCGCACCCGACTGCGTGGTCTTGGCGCCCGTGGTCCAGTGGAAGAACGACAGGCTGCGCCGGTCGTAGTAGGCGTTGAGGTCCTCGCCGGCATCCTGGCGCAGCCGCAGCCGGCGCCGGTTGACGGCCCAGCGCGCAAGATCCTCATCGAGCCTCTCCCAGGTCTCGACCGCAGCGAGCGCACCCTCGCGGCACTGCCAGAACAGGAACTCGGGCGTGCCGGGCTGGTAGCGCGCCTCGGGCGCCTCCCCCTGAAAGGTGAACCCGGCGCGGTTTGCGGGACGGTCGGGACGCGGGTTCTTGTTGCTCATCGACACGTCGTCGAGGGCCAATGGATCATTGGGAATGAAGTTGATGGCCATGGCGGATCCTCCCTGTCAGGCGTGCGCGGCCGCACGCTGGCTTACCGCTCAAATGTTGCGCCGGGCCGGCCGCCGCGCACAACGCGTGGCCGGACCACCGGGCGGGCCGTCGCCGCCGCCGGTCCGTTGTGCGCGGACGGCCCGGAACCGGCTAGAACCTCACCCTAGCGCGCCCGGCGCGCCGCAGCAGTAGCAGAATTCACAGGAAAGTGGTGACGTACGTCACACGGGAGGGCGCCCTTCGACGAGTCCGTAGTGCGCCGGTCCAACAACGCAGGAAGAACGATCGCGGGCGGGGAATCGCGACCAAGGAATCAGGACGAGCGAAGCGAGGACGGGCAGCCTCAACCTGAACGGAGCCGGCGGCGGCTTAAGCCGAGGCGCCGGCCTGTTGTGCCTGCAGCCACTCGGCCGCGGCATCGCGGGTACGCACGACGTTGACGGTGTAGCCGCCGGCCTCGTCGAAGGCCGCGAACACGCGGCCCATTCCGAACTCGAGGTCCTTGGGCGCGACGATGGCGACCGTGGTGGGACCGCGGCCGTTCTTGTGCTCGGCGATGTAGCGCGAGAGGTCCACGACATCGTCGAAATAGAAGGTGGTATGCGCGTTGGTGAAGTCCCACGCCGTGTACCGGGAGCCCGAGTACTCCGGTTGCTCCCACACCGATGCCAGGGCGTCGATGAAATCCCGCAGGCGGATCTCGCCCTCGATGTCCACCCACGCCCAGCCCGTAGCGGGGTCCACGTCCACTCTGTACATCATTGCGCTGGCACCTCCAGGCGCGCCCGGCTCATGGCTCGAATCTTACCTGAGACAGCCAACGCGGGTGAAGGCGACCGCGACGGCGCGTCCGCACGCCGCTCAGTCGATCTCGTCGTAGCCCTTTCCGATGAACTCGATCAGGCAAAAGCCGTGCCCGAACGGGTCCGCCATGTGCGCGATCCGGCCCCAGGCGTGGGCGGCAATATCGGCCTCGAGCTCGGCGCCGGCGGCCAATGCCCGCCACACCGCGCTTTGGACGTCGTCGACGACAAAGTCCAGGTGCACCGGCGTCCAGTGCCGCGCGTAGCTCCGGGCCTGGGCGAGGCCGCGGGCGGGCGCGGTGCCCGCCGCCTTGGCCAGAAGCCAGACGGGCGAGGGGGCCCCCAGCATTTCGGCGCCGCTGTCCCCGAATCTGCGGCCGACGTGCAGCCCCAGTGCGTCCCGGTAGAAGGCGATCGCCCGTTCCAGGTCGTCCACGTCGATGTTGACCAGCAGCTCCACGATGCGTCCGCCGGCCCTCAGCCGACCTCGAGCACCATCTGGTGCTGGCTGAGCTCACCGCGCCGGAAGCCCATGCGCTCGAACACGCCGCCGGCCTCCTCCGGACACAGTGCGGGCACCTCCCACGCGCGGTCCGGGAAACGCGCCATGAGCGCGCCGATCAGCGCCGCCGCACGCCCGAGCCCGCGCGCGCCGGGCTCCGTCACCAGGCCGCGGATGCGCACGGCGCGCGCGCCGGGGTCGGACACGACGACGTAGGCACCGTCCAGCGAATACCCGCGCTCCGGCGGCGTCAGCCGCACCAGCGTCTCGGCGCGGATCTGCCACGGGAGATCTGGCGGACCGTGGGCCGCCATCCGGCGCGCCACCTCGGCGATGTGCACCTCCTCCAGGTGCGCCGCGATTCCAACCGCCGCGGAGGAAAGCGCGTAGGAGACCAGCCGGCGCAGTGGCCTGAAGCCGGCCGAGTCGTACAGGGCCTGCGCGGGAGCGTTGCCCACGATGACCTCCAGCTCGAGGCGCCGCACGCCCGCGGCGCGAGCGTCCCCGATCACGCCGTCGATCAGCGCCCGTCCCGCGCCGCGCCCGCGCGCGGCGGGCGCCACCGCCATCGCGGTGATCCGCGCATCCCAGCCGCTCCGGGCGACCAGCGCGACGCCGGCCGCGACGCCGTCCACCACGGCGAGGCGGCTCGCAGCGGCGTCGACCCCTTCGAGCACCATCTCGCGGAGCAGCGATTCCTCGTCGACGCTCAGGTCGACCACGTAGTCGCCGAACGCCTCATTGTAGACAACGCAGATCTCGGCCAGAGGCAGGGACAGGAGGGGGCGGATCGCTACAGACATCCCGCTCCGGCGCGTCGGACTAGTTGGCCAGGGCGCTCGGTATTGCCCCGTCGAACGGCTTGCGCCAGTGGTACACGCGCATTGGCGGGACATTCAGGAACACGACGCCGATCTGCGGCTCGCCCAGGACGCCGCGGCCCAGGCGCACGACGTTATCGCGGAACTGGTAGGCGACGAAACACCCGCCCGGCGCGATCGACGCCCACACTTCGCGCAGGATCTGCCGGCCGAGGACCGACGGCATCGTGGAGAACGGGATGCCGGAGATCACCACGTCGGCGGGAGGCAGGTCCGAGCGGATCAGCGCGTCGCGAATGTGCTGGGCGCTGCCCAGGTGCACAGTCAGGCGCGGATCCGGGAGGGCGCTGAGAAGCGACACGAAGCCGGGGTTTATCTCGATGGCAAGCAGCCTGGCATGGGCTTGCATCGCATCGAGGATCGCCTGCGTGGTGCCGCCGGTGCCCGGCCCGAGCTCGATGACGGTCCTGGCCCCGGCGACGCCGGCCATGGCCACGATGCGCCGCTCGAGAAAGCGCGAGCTCGGAATGACCGAACCAACCTGTTCGGGGTTTCGCAGGAAACCCATGAGGAACGCGACCCCGTCGTTCACTGCAGGCCGCACGGGTTTGTCATTGGGCATGCCCCCTATCATAGTGATTCTCTCGCCGGCCTCAAGAGCCGTTAACGGGATCCGGCGGCACAGGCGGCCCGATCGCAAGATCCACCGCCCCCGCGCGCGTCGCGCCATCACCGTCATCCGCATCGGCACCGACACCACGCCGCGCACGTCCCGCGGGCCTGCCACCGCCACGAAGCCCAGTCGTTCGTAGAACGGGCGGGCATGCAATGACGAATTGACCGTGAACTCGCGCAAACCGTCAAGCTCCAGACACGCCGCCATGGCCGTGCGCCACAGCTCCCGCGCGAGCCCGCGGCGCTGGTGCGATTCCGCGACGAACAGGTGATACAGGTGCGATCCGTCGCACACGCCGACGACACCTACGATGCGTCCCTCATCCTGCGCCACGTGATAGCGAAAGCCGTCCCGCATGGTTGTCGCGATGCGATCCGTCGCCATGGTCGCGAGCAGATATTCACGCCCGCTTGGGGTGAACTCGTGAGCGATGTACTTCTCGCTCAACGCGATCAGCAGCGCGCTGATCGCACCGGCGTCGGCGGGTGTGGCGGGCCTGATGTCGAACATGCGGTGACGTCCGGGGTGCGAGGTCCGAGGTCCGAAGTGAACATCGGGCGTCGAGGGTTCGTCGTCAAGCGGCGCGAAGGACTGAGGACCGGGAGGAAAGGACCGGGTACGCGAAATGCGCATTACACATTCCTTGCGCAGTGACGGGCGGCCGGTGACCGGCCCCATCGCGGTACGCAGCACTCAGGCCTTCACCAGACGTCCCCGGTTCCAATACGCTCGCCCTTTCCCTCACTCCCACTCCAGCTCGTCATACACCCTCTGTGCATTGCGCCCGGCCAGGATATCGAAATTCTTCAGGTAGCCGAAGCGCGACTGGTCCAGCGCGCCGATGTTCTCGATGCCGCGCGCCTGCTCGCGGAAGTCCGCAACGGCGTGGCGCAGGAACACCAGGTAGTCGTAGGTATCCGCGCGCGCGGTCGCGAGATCGGTCGGCCGGCCGTGACCGGGAACCACGTGCTCCGGATCGAGCGCGGCGATGGCTTCGAACGCGCCGATCCAGGTCTTGCTGGCCGAGAACTCGCTGACCGCGAGCATGCGCTCAACGTAAACGATGTCCCCGGTGAACACGACCTTCCTGTCCGGCAGCCAGACGAAGCTGTCGCCGGAGGTATGCGCGTGCCCGGCATGGCGCAGCTCGAACGTCGTTCCGCCCAGGGTGAAGCTCATGGCGTCGTCGAAGGTCTCCGTCGCCTGCGCGGCGTCAGTGCCCTCGAGGCCGTCCTCGCCCACGAGGTTTCCCAGCACGAAGAACTGATCCTGCGCCCTGGTCTTCTGGTCGGTCACGGCCCGCTCGCTTGCGATGATCCGCGCGCCGCCGGCCTTGAAGTGACTGTTGCCCAGCCAGCGATGGTCCTGGCCGCCGGTGTTGATCACGACCTTGACCGGCTTGCCGGTGACGCGGCGGATCACCCGTTCGATCGCCGCGGCGCCCTTGGCCGTGCCGCCGGGGTCGATCAGCACGACACCCTCGCCGGTGACGACGACCCCGAAGGTGGCGTTGTTGCCCAGGTTCTCCGGGGTGCGGTTCTCCAGCGGTCCCACGATGGCGTACACGTCGTCGACCACCGTCACAAGCTCGAGCTGCGGAGCCTCCTGGGCGTTCGCCCCGGCGAACACCCACGGCATGGCGAAGAGCAGCAGGAATGGGGACATGAAAAGGCGTGGCTTCATTTTTCGCGTGGCCTAGTTGCCGAGGGCCAAGTATAAACGGAGAAGTGTTGAACGCGTCGTGCCGCGTACCGACCGCCGGCCACGGTTCGCCGCGCGGCGGGAGCGGTCTCCAGGCCGCGATCAGCGCGGCGTTCCCATCGCGGCCTGGACGCCGCTCCCCCTCCCCGGAAATTCCGATGCGTCCCCGGCGGGCGCCTTATCGGCCTACATTCCTGTATTGCGCCAGGTGCGGACTGTCGCTGTCCAGGCGCGGCAGGTCGTCGCCGCTCGCAAGCCACGCGGCGCGCTGGTCGAAGAAAACATGCGCGGTGGGGGCTCGGTCGATGGGGCCGTCGGCGCTCGCCAGGGCGATGTGCATCTCGGCCGGGGAGACCTGCGATTGAAACAGCAGCGTCGTGCCGCAGTGTGCGCAGAACCCCCGCCGGCTCTGCTTCGACGAGGCGTACCAGCGCAGCGCGTCCGCCCCCTCGGTCAGCCGGAAGCCCGCCTCCTTGACGCCGAACCAGGTCACGTACGCCGCCCCGTGCGCGCGGCGGCAGAAACGGCAATGGCAATGGACGCAGAACAGGCTCGGCAGGTCCGCTTCGTAGCGCACCGCGCCGCAGAGGCAGCCGCCGGTGATGGAGTCGTTGGGTGGCATTTACGTTGCTCGAGGCCCTAGTATAAGCGGGAAACCTGCTCCCGGCCCCTGGAGTCCCTCAGGCGACCGCCTCGATGCAGGCGTAGTTCTGCGCCGAGGTGGGATCGTCGAGCTCGCGTTCCAGGAACACGAGGCAGCGCGCGTCGCGGAAACCGACCTCGCGCAGCAGCTCGAGATGCCGGCTCACCGGAAAGCGGCCGGGCTCGTAGTCGTGGACGGTGCCGTCGGGCTTGACGAAATCCCCGTTCAGGAGAATCCCGCCGGCGGGGAGCAGTGCACGGCACGCCGCGTAGACCGACCGCGTCACTGCCTCGCCGCCGAGGTCGTGCAGCGCCCAGGTCGACACCACGGCACCGACCCGCGGCGCGACCTGCTCGCGCCAGTCGTCCCGCAGCAGGTCGGCGCGGGTGCAGCGCAGGCGGTCCGCAAATGCGTGCAGGCGGCGCGCGGCGATCTCCAGCATGGGCGCGGAGAAGTCCACGCCCTCGTAGGTGACGTCGGGGATGGCGCCCAGCAGGCGTTCGGCGAGATAGCCCGGGCCGATGCCGAGCTCAACGACGTGCCGGACCGGCAGCGGCCCTCCAGCCACGCGCCCGATGATGGTGTCGAAAAGCTCCAGGCGCTCCGGCGTGGGCACGAAGCGGTCCGCCCAGCCCTGGACGAAGGCCTCGTCGTGGAACTCGTGGTCGGCGCCGACGTACTTGGGCATGGTGGTCGGGCGGTGGCCTATTGAACTGTTAGTCCAATCGCAGAGGCGCGGAGAGCACAGATCACGCGTTTCCCCGGCAGCTCCCGCCATTAGCCTCCCTTCCGCGGCTCGTCGCTGCTCGTCCGGAACTGCGCCTTGCCGTCGCCGCGCGTGGGCAGCTCCTCCTCGTTCAAAAGGGTCAGCTTCTCCAGCGCGCTCTTGGCCGTGCCCGGCGCCGCCGCACCGGTCGTGGCCTTGATCTTGACGTTGTTGGGAGAGTCGGCGTTGCGCAATGCCTCCTCCAGGCTGATTCTCCCGTCGCGGTACAGCTTCAACAACGCGCTGTCGAAGGTCTGCATTCCGATCTTCTCGGATTTCTCCATGACTTCTTTCACGCCCGCGATGTCGCCGCGCCGGATCATGTCGCGCACCAGCGGGGTGCCGAGCAGGACCTCGAATGCCCCCGCGCGCGTTCCGTCCAAGGTGGGTATGAGGCGCTGGGAGACGAACGCCTGGACGTTCAGGGACAGGTCGAGCAGGAGCTGCTGGCGCCTGTCCTCCGGGAAGAAATTGATGATGCGGTCCAGCGCCTGGTTGGCATTGTTGGCGTGCAGCGTGGAGATCGCCAGGTGGCCGGTCTCGGCGAATGCGATGGCGTGCTCCATGGTCTCGCGGTCGCGGATCTCGCCGATCAGGATGACGTCGGGCGCCTGGCGAAGCGTGTTCTTGAGCGCGTCCTCGTAGCTATCGGTGTCCACGCCCACCTCGCGCTGGTTCACGATGGACATCTTGTGCGAGTGGACGAATTCGATCGGGTCCTCGATGGTGATGATGTGCCCCGCCGAGGTGCTGTTGCGATGATCGATCAGCGACGCCAGCGACGTGGACTTGCCCGAGCCGGTGCCGCCGACGAACAGCACCAGGCCGCGCTTGAGCATGATCACCTTGGCGAGTATCTCCGGCAGACCCAGCGCAGCCATATCCGGAATCTCGATCTTGATGTTGCGAACCACCATTGCGCACTGGTTGCGCTGCTTGAAGACGTTGACCCGGAACCGCCCGACGCCCGCCTCCGACAAGGCGAGGTTCATCTCCGGCCTGCGCTCGAACTCGGCGATCTGATCGGCGTCCATGACCGTGTATGCGATCTCCTTCACCCGGCCGGGCTCCAGCCGCTCCTCGGTCACGGGCTCCAGCCGCCCTTGAATCTTCATGCTCGGCGGCGCACCGGTGGACAGGTACAGGTCGGACGCGTCGCGCTCGACCATCAGCTTCAGGAGGGCCTTGAAATCCATCGACTTACTCTACTCGTCCGTGCACACCACGCAGTTGCGCCCCTTCGCCTTCGCGTCGCGGATCGCCTTCTCCGCGCGGCTCACGAACTGCTCCAGGTCCTCGCCGGGATGGAACTGGGTCACGCCCACGCTGATCGTGGTGCGGACGGCCCGCCCGTCGACGTCGATGCCCGTGTCGGCGGCAGCGGTGCGGATTCGCTCGGCGAGCTTGCGCCCGGCGGTCAACCCGGTCTCCGGCAGGATCAGCAGGAATTCGTTGGCGCTGTAGCGCCCGACGTGGTCGGGCATGCGCAGGGCGTCGGCAAGCATGCCGGCGATGGTGCCCAGCACACGGTCGCCTGCCTCGTTCCCGTGCTCGGCGTTGATCTGTCCAAGGCGGTCGATGTCGACCATGGCGATGGACAACTCGTGGCGGTAGCGGTCGGCCAGCGCCATGAGATTGAGCAGCGCGATGGTGATCCCGCGCCGGTCCAGGGTGCGCGTCACCGCGTCGATGTTGTCGGGAGTAGAGCCGGCGACGGGCGGCGCTACGGGGAGGCCGCCGGCGGCCCGCGGACCGTTCGGGCCGCGCAGCGGCGCGACCACCGCGAACCACGACAGCGGCGCGAACAGCGCGGCACCGAACAGCGCCGAGAGCAGCACGAAGGACGCGCCGCCGAGGCCCGCGTGCCGAAGCGCCAGCAGCAGCGCGCCGGACACCGCACCGGCCACCAGCGCCACGGCCACCAGGACGATCACCGTCCGCGAGACCGGTATCGCGCCGTCAGTGTCCTTCAGAATGTTGCGAATCATGTCGATCATTCCAGCCTGTTGCGATCATTGTTGTTGTGCGTCCGCTCGCCCGGGCCTCTCGCGCCCGCGGCGGGGCGGCAAGGCCCCTTACAGAAGAATAGACCATGGCTCCCGGGTTACGCGCGCCGCCCTCTCAGGCCAGAGGCTCGAGGTTTGCGTAGGCTACCACCAGCCATTTGCTGCCCGCGTCCTCGAAGTTGACCTGGACGCGGGCGTGCTCCCCGCGGCCCTCGTAGTTGAGCACGATCCCGTCGCCGAACTTGGCGTGGCGCACGCGGCGCCCCAGCGCCACGCCCGGGGAGGGCTCGTCGGCGAACAGCGCGCCGTCGCCGCCGCCGGCGAATGCCGTCGCGGGGCGCGTAATGGTCCCGCGCGCCCTGACCTCGCTCAGCAGCTCCCGCGGCACCTCGGCCAGGAACCGTGACGGGCTGGTGTAGTTCTCCTGGCCATGGAGGCGGCGGACCTCGGCGTGAGTCAGGTAGAGCTCGTGCATGGCGCGGGTCATCCCGACATAGCACAGCCGCCGCTCCTCCTCGAGGCGGTCGGGCTCCATGATGGAGCGCTGGTGCGGGAACAATCCCTCCTCCAGCCCGGTCAGGAACACGAGAGGAAACTCCAGTCCCTTGGCGGCGTGCAGGCTCATCAGCTGAACGCAGTCCTCCCAGTGCTCGGCCTGGCCCTCACCCGCCTCCAGCGCGGCATGGGACAGAAACGCCTGCAACGGCTCCATGTCCTCGTGCTTGCCCGATTCGAAGTTGCTTGCCGCGTTGACCAACTCCTCGAGGTTCTCGACGCGCACCTCCGCCTTCTCGCCCTTCTCGTTGCGGAAGTGGTCCAGCAAGCCGCTGTATCGGATGGCGTGGTCCACCGTCTCGTGCAGCTCCAGCCCGCGGGTCTGGTCCTCGAGCTTGTCCACCAGCGCCAGGAAACCGCCCAGGGCGTTGCCCGCCCGTGCGGTGAGCCGCCCGCCGCGCACCAGGCCCACGGCGGCCTGCCACAGCGAACACTGGTCGCGTCGCGCCGCGTCGCGGACCTGCTCCAGCGTCCTGTTGCCGATGCCCCGGGTGGGCAGGTTCACCACGCGCTCGAACGACGCGTCGTCGTCGTGGTTGGCGATCAGGCGCAGGTAGGCGAGCGCGTCCTTGATCTCCGCGCGCTCGAAGAACCGCAGGCCACCATAGACGCGGTAGGGGATGCCGGCGTTGAGAAGCTGCTCCTCGAACACCCGCGACTGCGCGTTGGAGCGGTACAGGATGGCGACGTCGCGGCGCCGCTTGCCCTCGTCCGACCACGCGCGGACGCGATCGATCACGAACCGCGCCTCGTCCACCTCGTTGAAGGCCGAGTACAGCCGGATCAGCTCGCCCTTCTCGCCGTCGGTCCACAGGTTCTTGCCGAGCCGTCCCGCGTTGTGCTCGATGACGGCATTGGCCGCCTCGAGGATAACGCTGGTCGAGCGGTAGTTCTGCTCGAGCCGGATCACCTGCGTGTCCTGGTAGTCCTTCTCGAAGCGCAGGATGTTCTCCACGCGCGCGCCGCGCCAGCCGTAGATGGACTGGTCGTCGTCGCCGACCACGAACAGGTGCCTGTGGCGTTCGGCGAACTGACGCAGCCACAGGTACTGGATGGCGTTGGTGTCCTGGAACTCGTCGACCAGGATGTGGCGGAAGCGATCCTGGTAGTGCGTGCGCACGGCCTCGTTGTTGCGCACCAGCTCGTATGCCCGCAGCAGCAGCTCGGCGAAATCCACCAGCCCCGCACGCTGGCAGAAGGCCTCGTAGGCCTCGTAGATGCGAACGAACTGGCGCTCCTGGGGGTCGTCGCCGCCGGTGAGGTGGCCGGGCCGGCGTCCTTCCTCCTTGTGGCCGTTGATGAACCACTGCAGTTTCTTCGGCGGCCAGTACTCCTCCTCCAGGCCCAGTTGCTTGAGCACCCGCCGCACCACCCGGAGCTGGTCTTCGGAATCGAGAATCTGGAAGGACTCGGCGAGGTTCGCCTCGCGCCAGTGGGCGCGCAGCAGGCGGTGGGACAGTCCATGAAAGGTTCCCATCCACATGCCGCCCACCGGGAAGCCGAGCAGGCGCTCGATGCGCCCGCGCATCTCGTTGGCCGCCTTGTTGGTAAAGGTCACGGCCATGATCGAGAGCGGGGAGACCTGCAGCGCCTGCACCAGCCACGCCACCCGGTGCGTCAGTACCCGGGTCTTGCCGCTGCCGGCGCCGGCCAGCACCAGCAACGACCCCTCGGGCGCGGTCACCGCCTCGCGCTGGGCGTCGTTCAGCTCGTTGAGGATGTGGGAGACGTCCATGCGGCCGATGATAACAAAGCGCCGCCTCCGGCCGCCCCGGGGTGGGGCAGCCGGTCCATCGAGGATGGCGGCCTCAGCCGCAGTCGACGGTGGAGTCGGGTTCCGGAATGGGGCCGGTGATGACGAGGGCGTCCGCCGCCGCGGCGGCGGCCAGGAACAGGCCGAGCAGCAGACCGACCAGGCGGACGGTCCTGCGAGCGCACCGATTCGCGTTCATGTACACCTCCCGGGCGGGACGCCCATGGCGCATCGTCGGGTGGACGGAAGCGCCTGCAGGGAACAGACCACTGTATATCGTGCTCGGATGAACAGGATACCACAATATATAGGGGTGTCAACGAATTGCAGCGTCAGGCAAACCGCTGCGGGCAGCTGCCCCTCGCCGCCCCGGGCGCGCAAATGGAATGGCCGCCTTGCGGCGGCCATTCCGGGGTCGTCACCCGGTTCGGCTCAGGCGACGTCGATCTCGATGCGCTTGGGCAGGACCTCGTCCGCCTTGGGCAGAGTCAGCTCCAGCACGCCGTTGGCGAAACGCGCCTTGATGGCCTCCGCGTTGACGCCCTTGCCGAGCTGCAGGCTGCGCACGAAGCTGCCGTGGCGGCGCTCCTTCTGCAGGTAACGCTCCTTGTCGGCCTGGATGTCCTCGGCCTTGTGCTGTCCGGCGATGGTCAGCCGGCCATCCTCCAGGGTGACGTCGATGTCCTCCTGGGTCATGCCCGGAAGGTCCACGCGGACCACGTACTCCTTGTCGCGCTCGAGGACGTCGAGCTCGGGCACGTACTGGCCCGCGCCCCACGCGGCGGCAGCCCGCTGCGGCGCGAAGAACCCCTCGAGCAGATCATCGAAATCACGGGATACGAAACCAAACCCATTGCCCCGGGCCAGGGGACGGATTACGTCGAGCATCATGTTCATTCACCTCCTGTTGGAGTCTCACTCTGCACTCTGAGCAGAGCATACAAATGGTGGCGGGGCGGCGGATTTCAAGTCCCCGGCGCGGGACGCTTGCGCGGGCACGCCGGCGGCGGGTGTAATGCCTGCTCTGGGGGACCCGGCCGCCGTCGCCGGGCCCGCACGGGAGCATGCCCATGGCCGTCTTCACGAAACGCTACCACCCCCCGGGCACGGCGCCCGGGACCCTGCACAAGCCCATTGCGCCCGAGCTCGTGCCGCCGACCCTGCGGCTCACGGACTACGGCCCCGGGCAGTTCGAGGAGCGCGAGCCGTCGTCTGCATCGGACTGCCGGCCGTACCTCGATCACGACACCGTGACCTGGATCCACGTCCAGGGCCACGTCGGCGCCGAGATGCTTGGCGAGCTGGGCGAGCTGTTCGGCCTGCACGTGCTGGCGCTGGAGGACGTGGTGAACACCGGCCAGCGGCCCAAGGTCGAAGCCTTCGACGGGCAGGTGTTCGTGGTCGTGAGCCGCCCGGTGATCGCCGACGGCGTCCTGCGCACCGAGCAGGTGTCGCTGTTCATGGGAGAGCGCTTCGTCGTCAGCTTCGTGGCCGGCCCGGCCGATCCATTCGAGCCCGTGCGCGCGCGTCTGCGGGCCCGGGCGAGCCGGATGCGCGACCGGGGTGCAGACTACCTTCTTTACACGCTGCTCGACCTGGTGGTGGACGAAGGCTTCCCGGTCCTGGAGGCGCTCGGCGAGCAGGTGGAAGCGCTCGAGCTCGATCTGCTGGAGAACCCGGGGTCGGAGACGCTCGCGCGCATCCACAAGCTCAAGCGCGAGCTGCTGCTGCTGCGCCGGATGCTGTGGCCGCAGCGCGAGGTCGCCAACGCGCTGGCGCGCGACGAGCAGTTCCTGGTGCGCCCGGAGACGCGCCCCTACCTGCGCGACTGCTACGACCACACCATCCAGATCATGGACCTGATCGAGACCTACCGCGACATGGCCGCCGGTATGATGGACGTCTATCTGTCGAGCGCCAGCAACCGGCTCAACGAGGTCATGCGCGTGCTGACCGTCATCGCCACCGTGTTCATTCCGCCCACCTTCATCGTCGGCGTCTACGGCATGAACTTCGACCGCCGGGCCGGACCCTGGAACATGCCCGAGCTCGGCTGGCCCTACGGCTACCTGTTCGCGTGGGCGGTCATCCTCGTCCTGATCGCCGGCATGCTGGCCTTCTTCAAGCGCCGGAAGTGGTTCTGACCCCGGGCGGCGCCACGTCCTGATGGGCAATCACGTCGGCCCCGGGCAGGGCCTCGCGGATGGCGTTCTCCACCTGGTCGGCGGCCTCGTGGGCGGCGGCCAGCGACAGGGAGGCGTCGAACTCGAGATGCAGCTGCACGATAGGAGTCTGGCCCGACTGGCGCGTGCGCAGCCCGTGCAGGCCGCGCACCTGGGGATGCCGCAGCGCGACGTCCCGGATCTGCCCGCGCACCTCTTCCGAAAGCTCGCGATCCATCAGCGTATGGATCGCCGCGAGCGCGATTCGCACGGCGCTGTAAAGGATGTAGGCGGCCACCAGCATGGCGAAGATTGGGTCGAGCGACTGCCATCCGAGCTGTGCGAGCAGCAGCGCGGCGATGACGGTGACGTTGGTGAGCAGGTCCGTAGCGTAGTGCAGCGAGTCGGCGCGGATAGCGAGCGACGCGGTGCGGCGGATGACGTGGCGTTGCACGAGCAGCAGCACCACCGTGGCGACGGTCGCGAACACCATCACCCCCAACGCGGCCGTCACCGCTTCGAGCGCGCGCGGATGCAACAGGCGGTCCACCGCGTGCAGGACGAGGAAGACCGCCGAACCCGCAATGAACGCCGACTGGCCGAGTCCGGCCAGGGACTCGGCCTTGCCGTGGCCGAAGCGGTGCTCCGAGTCGGCGGGCATCAGCGACAAGCGTACGGCAATCAGGTTCAGGACCGACGCGGCGGCGTCCATCAACGAGTCCACCAGCGAGGCAAGCACGCTCACAGAGCCGCTGGCGAGCCACGCGGCAAGCTTGCCGGCGATGAGAATGAGGGCGGTCGCGACCGAGGCGTAGGTGGCGATGCGCAGCAGCCGCGCCGTCTCGCCGAGGCCCGGGTTTACCGGTTTTGAGCTTTGCGCCATAGTGCGAGGACGTTCCAACCGCTGCCGCAGAGCCGGCACCGCGCCGGCCTCCGCATTGTAAGCCAACTCACCGCGCGCGGCAGCGGCGCAGGCAGATCATCCCATGCAACTGTGGCACTGGATCCTGATCTTCATCGACGTGGTGGTGGCGCCGGCGGCGGCCGGTCATGCGCTGATCTGCAAGCGCGACCCGCGCGCGGCCCTGGGGTGGATCGCGGTCTGTTTGCTCTTCCCGCTGGTCGGACCCTTCCTGTACTTCGTGTTCGGCATCAACCGCGTACGCACCCGGGCGCACAAGCTGCACGGCCAGCCCGGTGAACGCCGCCTGATCGGGCATGAGCTCTCGGAGCACCGCGACGAGCCGCTTCCGCAGGACGTGCCGCTGCCGCCCGGGCTCGCGCCGATCGCACGCGTCTCGGGCGCGCTGAGCCACCGTCCGCTGCTGGGCGGCAACCGGCTCCTGGCGCTTCACAACGGCGAGGAGGCGTTCCCGCCGATGCTGGAGGCGATCGAGGCGGCGAGCCAAAGCGTCTACCTCTCCACCTACATCTTCGAGACCAACCGCACCGGGCGGCGCTTCATCGACGCCCTGGCCGCAGCGCACGCCCGCGGCGTCGACGTGCGCGTCCTGGTGGACGGCATGGGCGAGCTGTACTCCTTCCCCCGCGCCAGCCGGCTCCTGCGCAATTCGGGCGTACCCTGTGTGCGCTTCCTGCCGCCGCGCCTGCTGCCGCCGTCGCTGCACGTCAACCTGCGCAACCACCGCAAGATCCTCGTGGCGGACGGGCGCACCGCCTTCACCGGCGGCATGAACATCGGCGACCGCCACCTCGCCGCCGGGCGCGGCGGACGCGCCTCCATGACCGACGTGCACTTCCGGCTCGACGGGCCCGTCGCCGGGCAGATACGCGACGTATTCCTGGAGGATTGGACCTTCGCGACGGG
>Ga0326597_10005571_pt1 | contig 17444 bp, 14 predicted proteins | sample RVTome_12_FD_203789 | JGI IMG/M metagenome (GOLD analysis project Ga0326597, IMG submission 203789) | Soil microbial communities from uranium-contaminated site in the Upper Colorado River Basin, Wyoming, United States - RVT100D185 | ecosystem: Environmental > Terrestrial > Soil > Contaminated >... | reverse complement strand
TGATACTCATCTTTTCTTCCAGTTTTTTATCCCGTATTTTTTATTTTCCTATCTCTGCATAGAAGAATTCGGTCGGGGGAATACCCGCTTTTTTACCAGCGAATACATGGCGATGGCACGATTCCCCATATATATACTCGCCACATTGGGCCTGTTATTGAAACGCAGGCGCTGGAGAATAACATCAAAAGAACGAAGGGGAGTAATACCGGCGCATTTAATACTTCCTCAATTGCTAATTCTAATATTCAACCTCAGTGCTTTTGTTGTCGGACTAGTTGCACCTCCGGAGACACTCATTTTTACCATGTCTGGCGGTACGATTATCGTTATTTGTTTCTGGGCAGCGGTGAATGTGGTTTTATCAGCATCATTCCTTTATTCAGTTCTCCCGGATAAACAGACAGACGAAGAATATTTATTCCATATCCCTTTACCACTCAAGGTTAATTTTAATGGGTGTGAATCGAAAAATTCTGTTGTAAATGCCATCTCGATTAACAAGATGATATTTACCGGAATTTTAAATCCCGTTCCGAAAATTGGCGAAACCATCAATTGTGATATTAAGCTGAAGAATCTCGGTATTTCTGTAAATGCTGAAGTTGATTCTGTTAAACCAGGGGTAAACAATCCAGACTGTATTATCTCATGTAATTTTAAATGGGCAGACACAAATGATCGTGATTTAATGAATCTGAAATTACATGCCTGTAGCTGGCACCGTCAATATGCCTGGAGTGGCAATTTTTTCCATACACCACTCGAATGGCTTGAAATTATTCTGAATCCGTTTAAATGGAAGCATGAATTGTAATCATTGAAAATGTAAATAATTAACAGATGAGTCCATTTATGTTTAATCTGAATAGAGCATATCGAGATATATTGATAATCAGCGGGTGTTTCATACTCTATATACTTTTATCAAGCACGATAGATTCAGTATTTTCCGCTTTTTTATTTTTCCTTATTGCCACTACTTGCCTGTTTCTGTTTTATTTCAGCACCAGCACACAAGAAACCAGAAAATTATTACTAATATTGACGATGGCAGGGATAGGGTTCACGTTCTCTGAATTTATTGCCTTGTTGTATTACAAGTCATTTGTTGTGAATGCACCAGATTTGCCGAGATATAGTTATGATCGAACCACATACTGGGTTGAAGATGATGAACTCGGTTATCGCCCTTCTCCATCGAAGCTTGTCCGTGCGCGTAAGGAGGTTAATGGCCAAATAATTTACGATACGGAATATACCTTTGATTCAAACGCCTTGAGAAAAACCCGCTCAAACCCGTCAGTTCAATGCAGCTTTCTGTTTTTTGGAGGTTCCACTGTATTTGGAGAAGGTTTGCCGGATACCCATACGTTACCGTATCAATTCTCACAGAAACTGAATTTTAATTACAGGGTATTGAATTTTGCATTTCATGGTTATGGCCCGCATCAAATGTTACGCTATTTGCAGATTGGCTTTGTTAATCAGTTAGTTAGCAATAAGATTGCCATAGTTTTCTATGTGTTTGCACCAGATGATGGTTTGCGCGCAGCGGGATTAACGAGAGACTATCGTAGAGGTCCAAAATACATTATTCAAGATGGTCACCCGATATATGTTGGAGATCTGAGTGGACCCGGAGGCGCATTAAATTCCCGAACAGATTTTATTCAAAGCGGTTTGTCATTATTACATAGTAGCCAGTTATTTAGTTTACTATATGGTTTTCCGGAAGCTGGTAATATTTATTATCTTGACAAAAATATCGAGTTAGTAACGAGCATATTTACTGAATCACAGCAAATCATACAAAAAAAATATAATGCGAAATTCATTATTATTCTCAGGAATAATTCACCTGTTACACAAAAGATAATGGATGTATTAAAGGATAGGGGCATACTGGTTTTTGATACATCAGAACTATTGTTACAAGAATGGAATACCGATTATCTTATTGCCGGTGATAACTATCCAAATGAAAAGGCAAATATGGAAATTGCTGCAGGGCTCGCTAATCGTTTTGGTTATTGTCAATAGTGTTTTATTAATCAGTTATTGTTAAATTTCTTATGTCATATAAACTTAAAAGTTTGTACATATTTAAACTCTTAGTCTGTATTTTTATAATTTACATTCCCTCTCATGTTGTGGCCGACTCGGTAAATTGGGAGCATTTCAAATTAAAATTTATATCTGAAGATGGTCGTGTTATTGATACCGGCAATGGCAATGTAAGTCATAGCGAAGGCCAGGGGTTAGGCATGTTATTTGCCGTTGCGCATGATGATCAGATAACCTTTAACAAGGTTTGGCAATGGACAAAAACAAATCTTGATTTACGTGAAGATGGATTATTTGTTTGGCAATGGGTCCCGGATAAAGAAAATCATACAGAAGATTTTGGAAGCGCTACTGATGGAGATATATTTATTGCCTGGGCTATGGCCCGCGCTGCGGAGAAATGGAAAAATCCATCCTATCTTGAAATTGCCAAAAGTATCGTAAAAGCAATCCGAACTCAGCTTGTTGTTGAGATAGATGGCGATACGTTATTGCTGCCCGGACCAGTCTGGCCACGACGTGACAGGCATACAACTATCAACTTGTCCTACTGGATATATCCGGCATTCCAGGAGTTCAGCAAGATCGATGCATCACCGCAATGGGAAAAATTGATCCAGACCGGGATTGACTTGATCAGGCATGCACAATTTGGTGCCTGGGATTTACCTGCCGATTGGATGGCAATAAAGAATGATGGCAGTTTTTCACAAGTTGAAGAATTTCCATTTGTCTTTGGCTATGAGGCCGTTCGTATACCCCTCTATTATCTCTGGGGTGGTTATAATCAAAAGGATTTGCTGCGTGTGTTTCAGGCCTTCTGGGCTGCAACAGAGAAAGGCAGCAAACTGGTTACCATGTTGGGTCTGGCTACCGATAGCGTTATACAGCAGGAGGCCGTATTGGCATATCGTGCTGTAAGTGACCTGGTTGAGTGTGCGATCAGTCAAAAACCGGCTTCCTTTGTTGGAAAGAGTCTTTCTGATTACGATGATTATTATTCATCAGCTATTTATCTGATTGCACAGCTTGTTGTCGAAGAGAGAATGCCTTATTGCAAAGAGGAAGGATTGATAACTGATATTAATTATGCCTGTATTCATGGTGATAATTCACAATGTCCGCTACCAGATCCCATACCTGAAAAAATAGAGAAAGGCAGTCTTATAGTCCGTGTGGAAGATTTTATTCGCATCCCGCCAACAAGAACAAGCAGGCCGTTGGTAAGGATAAATTTTCTCACCCATGCAAATGATAGATCAGGAAGGATGTATGTTAATGATGAAGATGGGAAAGTTTACATCATACAAGACGGGAAATTACTATCCGAACCATTAATTGATATTGCCAGAATCAGAGGTCAGAATTTCATTGCAGGCGCTGCAGAGCTCGGCCTTTTATCCATTGCATTTCATCCGGACTTTTCAAAACCCGATAAACCGGGGTTTGGACTCTTATATACAGCGCATACCGAGATCAGTGAAAGTACAAGCACAAATAAAGATGTCCGTGTTTTTCCAAGTCCTGCTGATAAAATTGACCATTACAATGTTATTTCTGAATGGAAAGTTGATCCCGAAAATGTTAATAAGGTTATGCCTGGTTTACAGCGAGAACTATTGAGGATTGCTCAGCCAGAGAATCATCATTGTATTGGTCAGCTTGGTTTCGATCCTACTCTCAAAAAAGATGACCCGGAATATGGAATTTTATATATTTCTATAGGTGACGGCGGCTGGAATGAATATCTGACCAAATCACCGTATCGTCTGTCCCAGGATTTGGGTAACCCTCTAGGCAAGATATTAAGGATCAATCCAACCTCAGGTACTGACCAGAAGGAATATGTTATTCCAGAAAATAATCCCTTTATTAATAGTAAGGATATATTACCCGAGATATGGGCATATGGTTTACGTGATCCACAGCGGTTTAGTTGGGATTCGAATGATGGGAAAATGTATATTGCTGATATTGGCCAAAATAATATTGAGGAGATAAATATAGGAGTTTCCGGCGCAAACTACGGTTGGCAGCATAGGGAAGGTTCATTTGCGGTAGACTACAGTAACTATAAAAATGTGTTGCCATTGCCGCCAAATGATTCTACATGGGATTTTGCATATCCTGTTTTGCAATATGATCATGATGAAGGGAACGAAATCGGAGGGGGATTTGTTTATCAGGGAAAATTGTTACCTGAACTTCATGGACGTTATGTATTCAATGATCTGATGAATGGGCGCGTTTTTCATGTTGATGCTTCAGATTTAATTCGTGGCAAAGTGAAAAAAATCGAGGAACTGCGTCTCTATTATAACGGTGCAGAAAAGACATTTCTCGAAATATTAAATGATGATTCTCGTGCTGATCTTAGACTGGGTGTTGATGAAAACGGTGAGCTTTATGCCTTATCAAAACGTGACGGGATGGTACGCAGGTTATTGCCGATGCAAAAAGGTGAGACTGTTAATTAAAGAAACAAACAAGAAAACGCATCAGCTGAAACCGCATACGTTTCAAGGATTAAAAATTTAGTGGCTTGGTAAGGTCGATTTTTTAAAAAACTGTAGACAATGATATACCGCCGTAGGCACCACTGTCATCATCGGAATCTTCATAACCACCATGGAAGCCGAATTTGACACTTCCGAACTTTATGCCATCAAGAAATGCGCCATATTGCTGAGTATCAGAGCTATCATTACCACCCAGCGCGATGACTTCAGGGCCAAATTTCAATCCATTGGCAAATTTGTAACCGGGGCGTAAGCGAGCCCAGTAGTCGTCAAATACGATGGTATAGCTGCCTATAAGAGAAACATCCACGTTCGTGCTGAGTTGTGGGTTGATTTCAAGCTGAAATCTCGCGCCTACATCATCATCTTCTGTATCGCTGGAGGGATCATCCGGTGATAAATCAATATCCTTGTACGCAATACCGGCATAGGCTGTTACATCGCCACTTTCAAATTTCCATCGGTAACCCAGGGAGAGGCTCGCCCCAAAGCCGTCTGCGTCAAACGACGTTGGGGTGCCGGTTGGCCCGCCGGCCAGTTTACCGTCAAATTCGTAATCCTGATATGAACCCCAAAGACGTACACGAAAGCCCTGACCAGCCAGAGTGGAATAAATCGGGACTATAGCGCCAATGTAGCCGTATTGGCTTTGGGACGACGCATTGAACCCTCCCAGAAGCAAGGTCTCCGCGCTAGCGGCCGGGGCAAATGTAACTATGGGAAACAATATATATAACAGAAAGTAAAGGTAACGCCTTTGCTGCAGAATCATTGTTATCTCCCCCATCAATAAGTTATTCAGTTTCTTAACACTGTTGGCTATAGTAAATGACAGTATTAAAGTTAAAGATACCTTTAAACAGGCATATTGTCCAGAAGATATTATAGTAATATTTGTAATAAATCTTAAATAAAATAGAGACATACAAAGAGATTCTTAGTGGGGGTTTTAACTTGAACAATATGGATAGACGTACATTTTTGAAATATGGGGGGCAGGGCCTTCTGGTTGTTGCTTTATGCAGGACGTTGTATGGAAATCGTCTGCTTGCTGAATGTTGATCCTGAGGGGAAATATCTCGGAAACGGAATTATTCAGGCAGAAAGAATCAACTACAAATGTGTATTCGGGCTTTATATCTGGTTAAGGACTAGTCTGGTAAATTGCCCTTCCAGCAAGAGTAATTCAATAAAAAAATCCAGGATAATAATCCAATGAAACGCCGGGGATTCATAACATGGACAGCCATAGTTGCAGTGGCAATGGGAATAGTTTCCCCTTTTCGGGTATTTGCCAGATCGGAGCGAAACCGAGACCATCAGGAAGAGTTGGCAGAAACAGCACAACGCATCAAAGGTGAGCTTCATGATGCGTTAATGGATTCATTGCACACGTGGTTTCCACGTTGTCTGGATACTGAATATGGCGGCTTCTTGTGTGATTTTGATGCCAAATGGAACTCGACAGGCCCACACGACAAGATGCTCGAATATCAAGCTAGGCAAACCCGTGCCGCTGCTCAGGCTGCACTCTACGACCCGGAATTAGAATTCTGCCGGGAAGCCGCCGAACATGGCTTTCGATATCTGCATGACAGAATGTGGGATGACCAATACGGCGGTTGGTATCACAAACTCAACCGTACCGGTCAACCAATGGAGAGCGAAACCAAACATGGACACGGATTTGCCTATGCCATTCAGGCATGCATTGCATACCACCGTCTTACCGGTAGCCTGGAGAGCCTGCGACTCGCCCACAAAGCTTTTTTATGGTTGGAAAAACATGCCTATGACAGTATTAATGGTGGTTACTTCAGTTTTTACCAGCGTGATGGCACTCTTATTTTATCGGTGGAAGAAAATCCAATTAATGATTATGGTCAGGACCATATGGGTACACCCATTGGACTCAGGGATGAGAATACTGCTCTGGATCTCATGGAGGGACTTGCTGATCTATACAATATAAAACCAGATCCTTTGATTGAGGAGAGACTGATTGAGTTGGTCAAACTTTGTATAGACCGGTTAGTCGTCGCGCCTGGTTTTGTGCAAAAGTACTTTCATCGTGACTGGTCACCAGCACCCAGTGAACTTGAGTTGGGATTAACACTGCAAACGTCCAGAAGTCTGTCCAAGGTATCTACTGTACTTGAAAATAAAGCTGTAACCGAAATTGAAAAAGTGTCACATATGCTGGTGGATTCATGTATACATTACGCATGGGATCCCGAAAAAGGTGGTTTTTATTATCTTGGAAAGATGGATGGAGATCACATCAGAATTACCTCGAAAGAAAAGGCCTGGTGGGTCCAGGCAGAAGGATTGCGCTCTTTACTCGCTGTGGTAGAGAGACAGAGTAACGCGGCAATTGATTATTTCGATTATTTCATCCAACAGTGGAATTATATACGCAAATATATCATCGATTCAGAATATAAGGGTTGGCACAAAGATGGCCGCGATACAACGACAGACCCCGGAATCAAGGCCAACGAATGGAAAGATGCCTCCCATGAAGTACGGGCCATGATTGAAAGTATTCAAGTTCTGGATGAGATTATTTGTGAAAGTTACAAAATTTAGAGTAGAAAGAGGATCGAACCTGAGCCGCATATTTTTAAGAAGGAGTCTATGAAGAACATCATCTCCAAAATACAGTCACAGTTAAATAAATGTGAGGAAAATTATCTTATTATACGGCCAACAGTATATGTAATTATCTTTTCCCCATTTATTATTGTATTTCTTTTTTCTCTTTTTTATGCTATTCCTGAAACTCGACCTGCGGCTAAATGGATGATATTGGAAAACCACCCCGTGGAATTGTTAACATTTATATCATTATTTTCTGCTGGAATCTTGGGGTGGATATTATTTAGAAAGACGAAGAAATATGGGGAAAGTATCTTTGTATATGGTTTCTATGCAATGTTTTCGGCCGGGCTCTTTTTTGTTGCCATGGAAGAAATCTCATGGGGGCAATGGTTTTTTGGTTTTAGAACCCCAGAGACTATTGGCGCTGTAAATGCTGCGGGAGAATTTAACTTTCACAACATGCCGGCTTTATGGACAACTTTTGAATCTCTCCGTGTAACTTTTGGCATCGGTGGATTAATTGGGGTGTGGTTCTCTACTTTGCAATTTACTCGAAAGATTGGGGCGTCAGCAATCTTGTCACCATGGTTTGTATTCGTCGCCATAATTGCCGCGCTGGATCTTTACAATTACTATACACCTCCTGATAATCTGTTTAATTTGGGTGCTGCCAAACTAGTTGAGGTTCTTGAGTTACTGATAGGATTATCAGCATTCCTGTATATGTGGCTTAATCAAAGGATGTTGTCGAGTGAATGGGGGAATAGAGTCAAATGATGAGTATATATCTTCACACGCAAAAGAGAGAAAGTGTAAACTTGTTCATGATAATGCGCTAATAACAAATGTATCGGAATTCCCTGATCCAGTAACATGTGTGATATCACTAAAAGATACTTCCTGAAAATATTAACACTGTGTTTCACACCGATAGCATTCAACCTAACCGGCTGTGTATTATCATCTGTATTGCCCAAAATTCAAGAAAACCTAAAGTTCAGTTTCGAACAGTTCTATCTATTATCACAGCTAATCGCCAGAACCCGAAACCTCGATGAAATAGTTTCACGCAAGATATACCAGCTTATGATGTCAGAGCCTTTGGGTACTGAGCACTTGCAGAGTGTTTACGACCGTATTCGAACGTTACAAATGCAATCTGGTAACGGAAATAACTTGGTGCTTAGAGCAAGCGATTTTACCGATAGTGAACAATGGTTTATCTCTCATTTATTGCTGACCTGGTATACCGGGGTGTATTACCACAGCAGGGGTAATCAACATATCACACTGAAGCATGCCTTAATGTATCAGAAACTGTCACAATATCGTCGACCACCGACCTATTGTGGCGATACGCCTGAGTTTTGGGCTCGCCCACCTGTTCCCCAAGCATGAGCGATGCAAGTGGCCTGTCTGCAGATGAGCCTTATGTTGTCATTGTCGGATCAGGTGTAGCTGGGGCCCTGCTTGCAGACCGATTATCACGTGCGGGCATTCGTGTACTTATCCTTGAGGCGGGGAAACAGATAACACGGAGTGAAGCGGTATCTCTTTATCGCGATAGTTGGCGTCGTGATCCACAGTCAGCCTATGAACGCCAGTCACATGCATCCTATCCTGACCGCAATGCGCCCGACAGGTATCTTTCAATAAAAGGTGAAGCAACTTACTGGTGCGATTACCTCAGGTTAGTTGGTGGTACTACTTGGCACTGGGGGGGTACTACGCCCAGATTCCTGCCTATGGATTTTGAATTGCGCAGTCGTTATGGTGTCGGACGTGACTGGCCGCTTACTTATTCAGAAATTGAACCTTACTATTTACAAGCCGAACAAGAACTGGGTGTTTCAGGTGATAGTATCGATGATCACGGTTCACCAAGAAGTGGCCCATATCCTATGCCGGCTACTCCCATGTTGTATTCCGATCAGGTTATTGCACGCTATCTTAAACAACACAATATACGGGTCAAGGTATTACCTGCGGCGCGAAACAGCCATATTTACAGAGGCAGACCTGCCTGCTGCGGAAATAACTCCTGCATCCCAATCTGTCCTAGTGGTGCTAAATACAGCGCAAACATCCATATTAATAATGCAATTCAACATGGTGCACACCTTATCGACAATTCGGTTGCGTATGCTGTTCACGTAAACAGTTCAGGACAAGTGGAATCAATCAACTACAAATCACCAGATGGTCAATCGCATACAATAAAAGGTCGTTATTATGTGTTAGCCTGCAATGCTATAGAAACACCAAAGTTGTTATTGATTTCCCGCTCGGAGAACACACCTGATGGTGTCGCAAATTATTCCGGGCTGGTTGGACGATGTCTGATGGATCACCCAACAGTTGCCAAAGCTTTTTTGATGTCCGAACCCATCTACACTGGTCGTGGTCCACAAGTCGTCAGTGCACTAGATCATGGTCGGGATGGTGCATTCCGTTCACAGCATGCAGCCGGACAGTGCATCTTATCAATGTTTGCACCAGACATTCAGTCTTATGTCACCAGTTTAATCGAAGAAGAGAAAGACTGGGAATCCATTGATAATCGCCTTGAATACTTTGCGACTCATCACGGCCATATTAGTGTACTATTGGAACAATTACCAGACACTGAAAATCGGATAAAACCATCAAATTCGGAGTTTGATGCAATCGGAATTGCCAAACCGGAAATCTATATGAAGCTCGACTCCTACCTTGTTAATGCAGCAGATTACTTTAACAATTTTCTGAATGAGATCATCGGCTTTCTCATGGCCAACAAAATCAGTGATTTTGAATTCGGTAATCTATGGGCAAGCCATCCCATGGGAACAACATGCATGGGGGATAATTCAAAGATGTCCATCGTTGACAGAAACTGCCGAAGCCATGATCATCCCAATCTTTTTATTGCAGGTTCAAGTGTCTTTCCTACTGGTGGCACAGCCAATCCGACATTAACTATTGCAGCACTATCATTACGTCTGGCTGATTATATGAAATCGGTAATCCAGACGGAAAATTTATAAAATACGTATATATAAGATACGAAGACAGACATCAGATTTCGAGTTAATCATCAAGATATCAGTATTTTAATCCAGTAAATCTTATACTCTTGATGCCAAAAACAGCACTACTCTGTTCTGGTGTAGTGAGTTGAAACTTGATGCCAGTGATATGGCTAAAATCGAGGGTTTGTTGTTTACTTATCCAGGCGGGTTGATAGAAATCATCCCAGTTTATAGTTTTCTCCGTGTATTCTTCAGCAGGTGGTAAATCTACACGAAAATCCTCACCCTCTTTTATTCCATCTTGTACTAATAACAGACTTACAGGCCCAGATAGTTTATAGGTTAGAACAATATTCTCAGCATCCGTCAAATCGACTGTTTTTGTAGGGTGGTCAAATTCCATGCCGATACCAACGTAAGGATAGGGTTCTGGCGTAGACTCATTTGGCGACGGATCTGCCGCCTTATGCATTTTGACTTCAATATCACCTGTGTCAGTAAAAAAATCCCAGGTCGGTGTAATACTGGAGCCGCTGCCCAGATTATCTACAAAGGTATCCCAGTGATTAAAGCCCGTATTATTTTTATATCTGATATAAACATCATCGAATTCGGCACTGCGCCGATACTTACCTAGTATCAATGGATATTTATTAATATCTAAATAGTAATGGCTTATTACTTTTGGATTTTTTTCGATAACAAGTTCATAAATATCGTATCTGTATGGTTTTAACTTGGCCAATATAGAGGAATGATGTACAAATCTATCACCTCCCAGCCAAACAAAATCAAGGTCTTTACGAAACAGATTGAATTTATTCATTCCATCATAAACATAGTCATCTTTATCAGTAATATCCAAAACCAACCGGACGCGCGATAATTGTTGTTGCCGGTTATGATCAACAATACCAAGCCGATTTGGATTATCAACAATATTACGGCAATTCCATGCAAGGATGACTACTAGCAACGTTAAAACTGTTGGGAAATGTATACGATTTGTATGTATTAATCTTACCAGACCATAGGAAATAATTATTACAATAAGTGGCATGGCAGGAAGAAAATAGCGGGCGCCAGGGTGTGTGACCAGAAATACAGTTAATAACAACCATAAGGCACCGAGAGCAATTTCCCACTGTGATTTAGACAGACGGCCAAGAATCAATGTGATAAAAAAGGCAGGAAGAATAACCCATGCAAAACGATTTAGTTGCATGAGTTCATTTGTTATTTCGATAATATTTCCAGGACCACCCAGAATTTCCTGTCGTTCTGCGACAAATTTGAACGTAAAGAAGAAATAAGAAGATAATGAGGTATTGAATGATATAAATATCAGGAAGATAACGTAGACCAGTAGTAAAGTAATCCAATATTGGATGATTTTATGTACTGTAATATCCCGCCGAAAATATCTGTGAATAAATATACCCATAAAAAAGACAAACCAGAAGATTGCTTTTTGAATAAATAAAAACGATATTCCAAGACATATTGCACTGTAAATTAATTTTTTATTATTTTGTTTATAAAAATATTGATATAAATAATAAAGTGATGACATACAAAAAAATAACATTGGCACATCCGGTCGCACTTCAATTCCGGACAGTAAAAACCAGGGCATAAGTGGTAGCAATAAAACAGAGACAGCCGCAGTTTCAGTATTGAATATCAGTTTCGCCAGATGATACGTATAAATAACAATGCCTGCAGAAAAAATGAGGATAAAAAAACTTGAGGCAAGGATTGAATTAATTGATTCCCCAAAAATCTTTATTACTACAGCTAATAAATAATATAACAGTGGGTTTTTTTCCTGGATAAAATCGTCGTAAATAATTTCTCCATTAAGGATTTTCCAGCCAGCATGAATACTTTCAAACTCATCGATGTTGAAAACACGCGTAATGATTACATAAACAATAGCAACTAATTGCACCGCAACTAGAAACCACCAGTAGTGGGATATTATGAATAAACTTTTATTGGTGGATTTATCGCTCCAATTTGTAATTTGCATAATTACTGACCGGGTAATAATGGTTTAATCTTGTTTACAAATTGAGGATAATTACCAATATCAGGCAGGCAAAAAACATTATTAGTTGTATTGTCTGAGTGCATGATAATATCCCGTTAGGTATCTATATAGAATTCGAAGCACCTGAAATCCATATACAATGGGATTGAGATAAGATATTTCATTCGCATAAAGGGTTGGAATCCCAAGCTCTGAAATTATTAGGCCGCATTCTTTCCCCATTGCGATTATTTCGAGATCAAAATCATACGAGCTGCTCATTTTATTAAATGGAATTTCCGATAAAGCGTGTCGACTGTAAAAAATATAACCTGAATGGTAATCAGACATCTTTAAACCAAATACAATATTTTCAAGCCATACAAGACATTTCCCGGCTATATATTTGTATAACGGCATGCCACCGGCAAGGGCAGTACCATTTTTATGCCGGGAACCTTGCAGGATATCTATTTTGTTATCTCGCATATAATTCAGGAATTCAATTATTTTCTCCGGTGGATATTGTCCATCTGCATGCAAACATACAAAATAATCAGATTCAATGTGTGAACATAGTTCAAGACCCTTTGATACAGCAGAACCATATCCTTTATTAGAGTCGAAGGAAAATAACTCAATTTTTGGATATATAATTTTTAGTCTTTCGATAACATCTACAGTTTTATCTAGACTCCCGTCATTAATTACAAATATTTTGCAAATATGGCGCCATGCTTCATCTGGAATTCGCATTAATACAGACTCAATCGTTTTTTCTGCGTTATAAGCAGGTATAAATATTGAACACGTTGGCTTTTGTAAGTTGTTTATTATTTGTATTTTATGGTTACTCATTATTGAATAATATCTTTAAAGGTTACAGAGTGAATACCAAGAGTGGCGCTGCTTTTGTATCTTGTCCTGATTTCAAACCTGATCCCTGTAAGCTTGCTAATATCTAACCTGGAATTCTTATTAACCCAGTGAGGTTGATAAAAATCGGACCAGGTAATTATAAATTTAGTGTAATTCTCGGCAGGTGGAAGATCTGTGATATACTCATCCCCCGGGTCTATACCGGATTGTGATAACACAAGACTGACGGGCCCATCCAGTTTATAGATTAAACATATGCTTTCCACGCCGGATAGATCGACAGTAGTCTTTGAGGGCTCAAAATACGTTCCTATACCAACATATGGATAATCACTTTGGGGAGCTTGTTCTTTCCATTCCGGCTGATCAGCTTTTGTTATCGTAACTTCTATATTTTCTTCATCGGTAACAAAATATTTATCAGGCTTAATTTGCGAACCAGTGCCAAGTTTATCAACAAAAGTCCACCAATTATTGAAATCAGGAATAGTAATGGAGGGACCAGTGCTATATACGGTGCTCAGGGCAAATAAACTATTAACAATCAGCAATCTGAATATGTTTTTCACAATATATTTTAAGTATGTAAATACTCTGACAAGGAATCAGATAACCAGATGCCATCAGAATCATAAATTGTGTAAAATTTGTTATTACAATCCATTTCTAATAGGTAGGAACTTTGCCATAATATTATATGTTGCTGTAATTATTAAAATTCATAATTAATTCAATTTATTGCATCGCTGTATCATTAGAACAATAGACTAATCTAGTCCGATGACATATCTCATCCTTGGATGCGGGGGATACCTTGGCAGTCATTTGCTGGACAGGCTCTTAAATGTCAAAGTGAACCGGATTATTGGCTGGGATCTGAATCATTCGCGTATAGCAGATCATATACAACATTCAAACTTTATTTTTCATGAACAAGATCTTAATAATGAAGATGCACTTCATGATCTTGCATCAGCCATACGGAATTCAGATATTGTAATACATCTTGCCGCAATCTGTAATCCTTCTGAATATAACAAAAGGCCTATTGAAGTCATTTATGCAAATTTTATAAATACCTACAAAGTCGTTGAATTGTGTGCGAAATATTCAAAATGGCTCATTTTTTTCTCTACCAGTGAAGTTTATGGCAGAACAATATCCAGTTACCTTAAAGATAATACATATAACGATGAATCGTTATATGTATTAAATGAATATACAACACCATTGATTATGGGCCCCATATCAAATCAGCGTTGGTCTTACGCCTGTGCAAAACAATTAATGGAACGCTTTATCTATGCTCATCACAAAGAATATGACATGCCTTTTACGATAATCAGGCCTTTGAATGCCTTTGGTCCACGGATGGATTATATTCCGGGTATAGATGGTGAAGGTATTCCGAGGGTATTGGCTTGTTTTATAAATGCTCTGATGAGACGTGAGCCATTAATGCTCGTTGATGGAGGTAATGCAAGACGTACCATAATATCTATTTATGATACGTTGGATGCCATAGAACTTATTCTGAAAAATCCTCAACAATCTCAGAATGAGATATTTAATATAGGCAATGATAAAAATGAAGTCACAATAAAAGAGCTGGCTGAAAAAATGCGTGATATCTACGCGGAAGTATCAGGTGACTCAAGCTATAAAACGCATCCAATTCAGTCAATGCCGTCTGATGAATTTTATGGTGAAGGATATGAAGATTGTGACAGACGGATGCCCTGTCTTGACAAGGCCAGAGAAAAATTAGGCTGGGAACCGAAAATTCCGCTTGATGATATTCTCCGGGAAACAATTATTTCTTACCGCAGGTCATATCTGGATAACAATAATATAAACTGGAATTAGAATATTTTACTTTTCTGAAAAATGATACCGCTGAAATTATGACAAATATATATCATGAGCGGCATAATTCTTTCCTGTCTGTAATATCATTTAATCATAAATTTTGTCATTGGAAAAAGACCACCCACTGTTTATGAATATTTAGAACTCTGCACGGTCGTAGTTTGTTAGATACATCAAAAGACGCAACGACAGCTGCGCTTCAAAATTCTTTGTTCTCTGTCTAAGATATGGTTAGATTCTATGAACGCTTTAGTTTCAATAGCAGAAGTGAGGAAATCCGTGATGTATTTATGGTCAGGCGCTGATTTCATCCCGAGATGAATCTGTATATATCGTAATGTGATATTTGAAGGTAAAATTCCAGCATGGTAAAAATACACAGAAAAAAGCCACCTGTAATCACATCATTTGATCTGCGCCCCGGCAGGATCATAGCGAAGAAATACGAGATTGAATCGTTTCTGGGTGATGGTTGGGAAAGTGAAGTCTATCTTGTCAGGGAATGTGCAACGGGGATTGAACGCACTGCAAAATTTTTCTTTCCACAACGCAATATCCATGACCGGGCGTTGAAATTCTATGCCCGTAAACTGCACAAGCTGCGTAAATGTCCGATCATAATTCAGTATTCCACCCAGGACACCATCATTTACCGGAGAACACCGATCTCTTTTCTTGTCTCTGAATACGTCGAAGGTGAATTGCTGACGAATTATCTCGCACGGCAACCGGGACATCGCCTGTTGCCTTTCCAGGCGCTGCATCTTTTATATGCGCTTGCATGCGGGATTGAGTCCATTCACTCGGTCGGCGAATACCACGGTGATCTGCACTCGGATAACATTATTGTGCAACGGGTCGGGCTAAGGTTTGAATTAAAACTGGTGGACATGTTCCACTGGGGCTCACCAAACGCAGAGAATATTCGTGACGATGTGATCAATCTCATCCAGATATTTTATGATGCACTTGGCGGCAAGAAACATTATGCGAAACAACCACAGGAGATTAAAGATATCTGTTGTGGTCTCAAGCGGTCATTTATTGCAAAAAAATTCAGGACAGCAGGCAAGCTGCGCAGTTATCTTGAATCGATGCAATGGGATTGAGCAGTTGCCAGCGAAATTATCACGGGGGATCGTGCCGTTTTATAATGTTCGCCTGGGCGGAATAAAAATTATAAAGCAGTATCGATCCTGTCAGGACGAAATTGATCAGACGTTGCCAGGACAGGCCAACAGAAACAATCTCTTGTTCTTCAAGATTGCCAATGGTGGCAATAGGCAGCATCACACCGAGAACCAGGATAAAAATATTGATGCTGCTTTCCATCATTGTGATCAGGTATGACAGCACGGGTTTGAAATAACAGATCAACCCGCACAGGATGCAGAATCCGTAATAGTAATAGCGATGCACGGGATCACTGAGGCCTGCAATACGGAATGATTGTCCCCAGACGTAGTCCAGGAGAAAGAATAGCGGTGTTAGGTAGTAGTAAATTTTAACAATGGTGGTTGAATTTGACATACGCAAATTACTCCGCAATCCCAATCATGGTAATGTAGTTATGGCAAATTTAGAAACAAGTTTCTATTATTAATCTTATGTCGAAGAATCTGATTATTCTGATTTTCCTGATCGTTGCCGGATATTACTGGCATCAGCAGAAAGATGTTGCCGTTAATCTGGAGGAAATTCCCGGCCTGAACCTGGCCTATGACGATAAACTGTCCATTGAAGAACCCCCCATCCAGAAAAAACTGGGTAGTCAGGTACAACCCATCAGGGCAGGCGGCTATACCATAACACCACTGGCCAGTTTTCAGGCACAGGCACGGGTATTGGGTGCAAAGCATTATAGTATCGACCGGGAGGCCGATCTGGCCCCGGTTGATCTGGCCCTGGGCTGGGGCCCGATGGCGCAACAGGAGGTACTTGATACATTAAGTATCAGCCAGTCCGGCCGGTTTTATCACTGGCAGACGGACGATTTTCCCATACCACGGCGGGACATAGAGACCAATAGTGCAAATATGCACTTCATCCCGGCCAGTCCGGCCATAGAAAAACAATTGAAGCAGATCGATGCAGGCGATCAGGTCAAATTCAAAGGTTATCTGGTAAAGATTGACGCAGATGACGGCTGGCGCTGGAACAGCTCCATGACTCGTAATGATACCGGTGGCGGTGCATGTGAACTGGTGTTGATCGATGACATCACCCGTCTTTGAATCTTGTCCTGGCAGGATGCTGTTAGTGTTTATAGGTCGCCATTAAAACGGCCTGTCCAACAATATGACCTGACATTGCCTGTTCCACTTTAGTCTCGGTAGGGGTTTTCAGGTCAGGCAGCATGACATCAAGTGCATAAAGTTTATGAAAATAACGATGACGGCCGATCGGGGGACAGGGGCCGCCATAACCCGTCCGCTTCCAGTCATTAAGTCCTTCCTTTGTGCCCGC
>Ga0326597_10005570_pt1 | contig 17445 bp, 17 predicted proteins | sample RVTome_12_FD_203789 | JGI IMG/M metagenome (GOLD analysis project Ga0326597, IMG submission 203789) | Soil microbial communities from uranium-contaminated site in the Upper Colorado River Basin, Wyoming, United States - RVT100D185 | ecosystem: Environmental > Terrestrial > Soil > Contaminated >... | reverse complement strand
GGCCACCCAGGATCACCCGGCAACCGATATCGATGGAGTCGGTGAAGTCGAGCCAGTGAGAGGTCGTTAGCACGCTCCCCGCCCCCAGTCGAAACCGCGGAGAGGTTCGCGTCTCGACATCTGGCTCGGGAATGGAATTGATGACATTGGCGCGAAATATCTCGGCGAAACGTTCCAGGTGAATCAGATCCCCTCCTCGAAAGAGGTTCAGATGACCGACGCGCACGTGATCCTCGATTCGGAGCTCATGGGTTCTCCAGAACAGGTTCAGGTGACCGATGCGTGTGTCGTCGCCGATGGAACAGCGGCCTACCACAATGGGCGAGAGCCCGATCCGAACCCGCCGTCCGATCTCGTACCGGCAGACGTGACGGTAGATAGGGTTTTTGACCCACCAGGGCAGAGCTGCAATGACGGCGTGCAGCAGAAGTCGCACCATGCCAATTCGATGACAAGCAACGTCTATGCCATGTGGTGCGGGAGCGATGACGTGCTATGGTGGGATGCCCCCATCTTCAGGGCGTGGCGGCGAGCTCCCACTCTTCCATTGCGCGCTCCGACCGCTTGCGCTTTTGGTACATACCGTCGGCGACGAAGAGGAAGTAAAACATCATGATCTGGGTCCTCTGCCGATAGGCGGTGCCGGCGTTACCCAGGAAGGCCCCGTAAGCGATGGTGAGAGCCGTCGTGAAAAGAAGGATGGGCATCGTCTGCGCCAATCGGTGTCGAACAGCAGACCCTAGCCCCCGAATCAGGGAAGGCACGAGGGCGTACCACACGAGCACGTCTGGCATCGCAAGCAGCTGCCTCAGACTGGAAACGGTCCAGGGGAACGGCGAGAAGAGCAGGTAGACGATTCCAACTGGAAGAAAGCGAATGAGACCGGGCAGAGTTGACACGTCTGCGTCTGTTGCAAAGCCAGTCTCAGCGGAACGCGCAAGATCATCCCGCGAGAGTTGGAGCTGCTCGAGATCGAGGAAACGAGCCTGCTGTATCATCTCCTGCCCCACCGACGTAGACAAAAGCAGCACGATAACACTCAGAACGAGAACGATCTGCGAGAAGAGGCCAAACAATAGACCACGTCTTTGGCCAATCAAGAACCCTACTAGCGTGGCCGCTACGACGGTGTAGAAGATGTAGAACCTCAAGAAGACGAGGGCACCGGCGGTCGCCAGATACGCGGCGAGATTGAGTGTTGTAAAACGATTTTTCATCCGGAGCGTTACAAGTATGTTCACGGAGATGCAGAGCATGACAGCCGGGTCTTTGTACAAAGCAGAAGACCAGAAAAGCATTTGAGGGAAGAAGGCGGTGAAGAGCATGGCCCGAGTGGCTACCTTCCTGTTATAGAGGAGCAACCCAATCTCCAAAATGACGATCGGTACGAGCGAGCCGATGACCCCGTTAACGAACTGCACGAGGAGCGTGTTCTGGCCAAAAACGTAGTAGATCACGGCCACGAAGTAGATAAAGCCTCTATTCGCTTTGCCTTCTAGCGTCGTAGTCCACGACGAGAAAGTGGTGCCATCAGACCAACCGTGCGCTACCGCGGCACCCATTGCGTCATAGGTGCCAGAGTCACCCCAAAACATCATGGCGAACCCGTAGTTGGTGTGATTCAGCCAGAGGACCACGGCCAGCAGGTAGCGGAGTGCGAGAGTTGCCAGGTAGGTTCTTACGACCAGTCGGAGGAGTCCTGGCTCGTATCGGCGTTGCAGAAAGAGAATGACGGCTGCGTTGAGTACGACTGTGACCGCCAGAGCAACAATAGCGTCCATGGACTAACTGGCTCCTGCCAGGCACTGAAAGTTCGCTCGCGACAGTTACCGGCTTGGTTTCGCCTGGAGTTGGTACTGACCTTGCAATTGACGTTCCAGCAGAGACGCAGGCTCCACTGGAACGAGTGGGTAAATGCGTGACAGTTTCGTAGGGATCTGCCTACAATGTGTCCCTTCCACTGTAGGAATTCTCCCCCCATCGCGTGCCCAACCCTGAAGCACGGCAAATGCCGGCGAGCAATCCCGTCGACCCAATTGAGCACGAGGGGAAAGCCATTCATGTGGGGTCATTCCTACAACCAGGCGCTGGTTCCTTATAGATCAGCCCGGGACGGCAGTGTAGCCTCTGGCAAGATTCTTGCTCATGTATTTCATTTCAAGGCGGGTTTGTGCGCTCCGGGTGCGTCTAGATGGCCTCGTTGCCGAGTGGTTGCGACTGGCAGTTCTCAGATGACCGGAGAACTCAACCTCCCGAGAGACTTCCGATGACGCAGATTGAAGCAGCAGATATTGAATGTGAGCAGCTGCCGCCGCTTCATATCGTCTCGAATCGGCCGACCTTAAGGACGGGCTTTACGGAGCTCCTTTCTTATCGTGGGCTCCTATGGACTTTGGTCATCCGTGAGGTCAAGGTGCGGTACAGCCAAACGTTCCTAGGCGTTGCCTGGGCCGTCGCTCAACCTCTTTCCCTCATGTTGGTATTTACCGTTTTCTTCGGTCGATTCGCCGGGGTCCCGAGCGACGGTCTGCCTTATCCGGTGTTCTACTATTCCGCTCTTCTACCCTGGACGTTTTTCACGACGTGCTTGGCGTTCGGAGTTCCAAGTTTGGTAACCAACTCGAGTCTGGTCACCAAGGTCTACTTCCCGCGCGAGATTCTGCCCGTTGCCGCGGTCCTGTCGGCAATGGTCGACTTCGCGGCAGCTACCCTCGCTTTTGGTTTGCTGGCGCTCATCTTCCACGTGGTTCCAAGTTGGTCTTGGCTTTACCTTTTCTATCTAATATTTCTTCAGCTCACGCTTGCTTTGGCAGTGACGATGGTGCTGTCTGCCATTAACGTTTCCTACCGAGACGTGCGGTATGCCTTGCCACTAGTGACCCAACTATGGCTCTACGCGACACCCATCATTTACCCGTTGTCGGTCGTTCCGGCTCAGTATCGGGCGGCCTATCTTGCCATCAACCCCATGGCGCCCATCGTTGAAGCGTATCGTCAGGTGCTTGCAGTGGGAGTGGCTCCGGATCGTCAACTGCTCTTGATGTCGAGCGTCTCTAGCATCGTTCTTCTCCATGTTAGCTACTGGTATTTCAAACGGGCGGAGCGAAAATTCGCAGACGTCATATGACAACAGCACTAGAAGTCTCGGGAATCTCGAAGAAGTTTCGAAAGGGCTTCCGTTACTGGTCTTTGCGTGAGGACCTAACACTCATGGCGCGCCGGCTCTTGGGGCGAAACGGCAACAACGGTGGCCCCGAGGAGTTCTGGGCGCTTCGGGACCTCACTTTTCGCGTCGATCGAGGTGAGGCCCTGGGGGTCATCGGCAGCAACGGAGCCGGCAAGAGCACAACGCTCAAGATTCTCTCCCGCATCAGTTACCCGAACAGCGGCTCGGTCAAGATACGAGGACGCGTCGCGTCTCTGATCGAAGTAGGCGCTGGACTCCACCCGGAGCTAACCGGTCGGGACAACGTTTTCATCAACGCGGCCATTATGGGGATGAACAGGAAGGAGATCGAGAACAAATACGACTCCATCGTCGCCTTCTCCGAGCTCAGGGAATTCATGAACATGCCTGTGAAACGCTACTCGTCAGGCATGTATGTGCGTCTTGGGTTTTCCGTGGCGGTGCATACGGACCCGGACGTTCTCTTGGTGGACGAAGTCTTATCCGTTGGGGATATCGGCTTTCAAGCGAAGAGCCTGGAAAGAATGCTTTCCTTTCGGGACCGGGGTGTCACCATCCTCTTCGTGTCCCACAATCTGCCGGCCGTTTCTCAGATGTGTGATCGCGTTCTATGGATCGAGAATGGTCGTCAAATGATGCTCGATCGCACGGAACGAGTATTGGACGCCTACCTGAGTGCGCATGACAGAAAGCTTCAAGAATCCAAGGAAGCCGAGGACATAAGAGGTCCTGACGTAGGAAGCGGTGAGGTGGTTATCGAGCGAATCACAACGCACCGCGCGGACGGTGCCCCGACAGAGGTTTTCGAATATCGGCAACCCCTCTTGCTAAGAATCCATTATCGGGCCTTCTCTGAAATCAAGCGACCTTATTTCATGGTGGGTATCACCAATCACGCAGGTTCGCTCTTCGCGGCAAGTATGCAATTCGACGAACGATGTCCGGAGAAGGTCAAGGGACGTGGCGTGGTGGAGGTGCTCTTCAAAGAGCTGCCAGTACTGCCGGGGTCGTACAACGTCGTCGGCCAGATTCGCCGCGACGTGTCGACCAACTACTTCAATCCTCGCAATCTTGGTTCCTTTATCGTATCGAGTCCGATGGAGGCATACGGATTTACTGGAACGATGGGACTGGCAAACTCGCGTGGTACCGCACCCATTGTCGTGCCTTACGAATGGCGTTTCCCGAGCGAGGAGGCTTGATGGCTTTCACGAACAAGGTTGTGCTGGTTACGGGTGGCACTGGATCGTTCGGACAGAAGTTCGTGCGCACGGCTCTGGAACGTTACAACCCGAAGAAACTGATCGTCTACAGTCGTGACGAAAACAAGCAATCTGTGATGATGGAGGACTACAGCGGCGAACCGAGGCTGAGATTCTTCCTTGGAGACGTGAGAGACCGTCATCGATTGCAGCGAGCACTCGATGGCGTCGACTACGTCGTTCACGCGGCTGCGCTAAAACAAGTGCCGATGGGGGAGTACAACCCCATCGAGGTGATCAGGACGAACATCATGGGTGCCGCCCATCTTATCGATGCAGCGATCGACAAGGGTGTCCAAAAGGTTGTGGCTCTGTCTACCGATAAGGCCGCAAATCCCATCAACCTCTACGGCGCAACGAAACTATGCGCCGACAAACTGTTCGTTGCCGGCAATTCCTATGTGGGATCACGGAGGACTCGTTTCAGTGTCGTGCGCTATGGGAATGTCGTTGGGAGTCGAGGGAGTGTGATCCCGCTGTTCCAGAAAATGAGGGAGACGGGGGTTATCCCAATTACTGACAAGCGGATGACGCGTTTCTGGATAACCCTTGATCAGGGTGTTGAGCTCTGCATGCGCGCGTTCGAGCTTATGAATGGGGGAGAGATTTTCGTGCCCAAGATTCCTTCCATGAGCCTCGTGGATCTGGCTGAGGCCATCGCCCCAGGGTGCCGTCACGAGGTCGTCGGGATCCGCCCGGGCGAGAAGCTCCATGAGGTCCTCATCCCTAGCGATGAGGCTCAGAACGTAGTCGAGCTCGATGACCTGTACGTGATTCGTCCTGCCTTCCAGGTCTGGGAGGACGGTAACGGCTGGCACGGCCAGGGGCGAAGCGTCCCAGCGGATTTCTGTTTCGCTAGTAACACGAATCCGTGGAAGCTCTCGCGTGAAGAACTGACTAAGATGTTGGAGGAATCGTGCGGTCAGCCGCAAGTGGTGGCGCGGACTTGACGACGATCAAAGCGCTCAAGGCGCTTCCTTATTCCACGCAGTGGATCGAAGAGAGTGACATCGAGGCGGCAGTTGCTGCCCTTCGCTCGGAGTGGTTGACGAGCGGACCGGCTCTCGAGAGGTTCGAACGGATGCTGGCGGATTACTGCGGGGCCAAGGAAGCAGTTGCCGTCTCGAGCGGCACGGCGGCTCTTCATCTCACATGTCTAGCTCTCGATCTGGGACCGAAGAAGCGATTGCTGACGAGCACGCTGACGTTCGTCGCGTCGGCGAATTGCGCTCTTTATTGTGGTGCCGCCGCCAGTTTCGCCGACGTCGATCCTTCGACGGGGAATATGACGGCGGAGACCTTGTCGCGAGCTCTGGCTCCGGATGGGGCCGACATCGTGGTGCCGGTTCATTTCGGTGGGCGACCCGCCGATGTCGAACGACTTGCGAGTGTCGCCGGAGGCGCCTTCATTGTGGAGGACGCTTGCCACGCCATGGGAGCCGAGTACTTGAGCAACGGGAATTGGCACCGGATTGGATCCTGCCGGCACTCGGTGGCCGCGGTTTTTTCGTTTCACCCCGTGAAGCCGATGACTACAGGCGAGGGTGGTGCAATCCTGACGAACGACTCGGTTCTAGCGCGGAGACTGAAGGCACTTCGATCGCACGGGATCGTGAGAGATCCGGCGGGTCAGCATGAATTCGGTGGTTGGTATTACGAGATGAGAGAGCTCGGATACAACTACCGAATGACCGACATCCAGGCCGCCCTGGGCGTGGCCCAACTCTCGCGACTGAACGAGGGAACGAAAAGGCGTCGAGACCTGGCCGCCATGTACGTCGACCTTCTCGGGGATTGCGAAACGATTTCACTTCCACCTGAAGAATTGCATGTTCGCTCGGCGTGGCACCTCTTCCCGGTTAGAGTTCAGCACGCTTGCGTTGACCGCAGACACGTTTATGACGCACTCCGCGAGCGCGGCATCCAGGCTCAAGTGCACTACGTACCCGTACACCTCCACCCCTACTACCGAGAGCGCTTTGGCTTCTCGCCGGGGCAATTTCCGACGGCGGAAGAATTCTATCGCGAAGAGATCTCACTCCCCTTGTTCGCGACCATGACGGCAGATGATGTGAGGCGAGTAGTTGATGCGCTTCGCGAGATCTTGGTCGAGACTTGAATTGACATCTGTACTGCGAGTCGACGCTGGACACGAGTTTGGCATGGGGCATCTGGTTCGCATGTATGCTCTCTCGCATGCCCTCGGTGAGCGGGGGATCGCGGCCCATTTCCTAACGGCCTCGTCCGCCGCCAGGGAGTGGTTGCGTGTACGGGGACTGAAGAACGAACTATTAGACGTTGACGCCGGAAGTTATCGCGACACCGCAGCCGTGCTCGAGTATGCCGACAAGGTCAAGGCTCGATGGATCGTCACGGATGGATGCCACTTGCGTGAAGAATACCTGAATTCTTTGGTCGGGGGAGGAGTACCAGTCATCAGCATCGATGATATGGGCCGGATCTTCTTTCCTTCGGCGCTGGTCGTGAATGGTGGCGTCGCCGCCGGAACGCTGCAATACAAAGTGTCAGCAGGTACGACGCTATTACTTGGACCAGAGTATTTGATTCTACGTCCAGAGTTTCGTCGCAGACGAGTGGGGGGGCCGTCCGAAGTCAAACGCATCATCGTCTGCTTCGGAGGAGCGGATCCCGAAGACTATACCGGTCGAGTGCTGGATATCCTGACATGTTGGCCGGAGTTTCCTAGAGATATCGAGGTGAACGTGGTGGCTGGCTCGGCCTATGGAAAGTTGGGCGAACTGCGCCAACGTGCCGAGTCCTGCGGTGCGCGTGTCCTGTCCGATATCGACGCCGCCGCGTTCTCGAAACTCATGTTGCAGTCGGATCTAGCCATTACGTCGGCGGGTATGGTGGCTTGCGAGATAGCCGCCACCGGCCTTGCGTCCATATTGATCGTCATATCGGAAGATCAGCTTCCCAATGCCACGGCTCTTGCGGCTGCGGGTGCGGCGCGTGTCATCGACCCGCTCAGTGAGAAGCACCTTCTGACCGTCCTGGAGGAGCTACTCTCGGATCGAGGCGCAAGGCAGGCCATGGCAAAGGCCTCCAGACATCTCGTTGATGGGTTGGGGCGAGAGCGGGTGGCCGACGCGATCCTGTCACTACAGTGATCGTAAACGAGGACAAGTGTGGTGAGTTATTGGCGGGAAGCTTGGGAATCTAAGGCCGAGGAGCCAGACTTTGCGGCCTCGGGAAGGTCGTCGGGAGACGCAGGGCAGTTGTTTGCGTTGCTGGCCGACGCCTTTCGTGCCCTGCGCCCGGGGCCAGAGGATACGCTTCTCGACCTGGGGTGCGGAGTGGGCTTGCTCAGTTGGCACATGGCTCCATACGTCCGACGCGTGATCGGCGCTGACTTCGCGAGCAGCCTGCTGTTTCGTGCTCGGGAGCGAGTTCCCGATGGGGAGTTCCTTGCTGCAGACATCATGACTCTGCCATTCGCCGATCGGTCTTTCTCGGTGATCCTGGCCTCGAGCGTTCTGCAGTATTTAGATAGTGAGGACAACGTTGGGAAAGCGCTAAGGGAGATGCGCCGGGTTGCGGCTCCAGACTCTCGGGTGTTCGCATCGGGCAATCCGGACAAACGAAAGAAAGACGAGTATATAGCCGGTATCGATCATCTCGCTCTTCCTCTGGAAAGAAAGGATCTAATCAGGGAGCGTAACGAGAAGGCCTTTTGGATTTGTCCTGACATACTACACAACCTGGCCGAGGAGGCTGGGTGGAAGGTCGAGGTTCGCGATATTTCACCGGTGGTTTGGCAGGCGCACTACATGTTCGATTTGCTTCTTGAGCCGAGGTAGCCGTGGACGAGACCCGCTTCCGTGAGCTGTTTCTGCGCCTGATCGATAACAAAGAGAATCGGTTCCACCCTCTGGTGTGGATTCACGGCGAGCCGAACATTGGAGACGGGGTCTACATCGGTGGATTCTCCGAAGTGAACGCGGCGGGCAGCTCCATCACTATCGGTGAGGGTTGTGACATTGCCTCGTTTGTCGCGATTAATGTCGCAGACTCTCATCAACAGTGTTTGGGCATGTCCGTGGAAATCCAACGCCGTCCGATCGTGATTGAGGATCACGTTTTTATCGGCTCCCACTCTGTGATTAAGGGTGGAGCGTACATCGGGCATCACAGCGTGGTCGCGGCGGGAACCGTCGTTGAGGGTGTGAAGATACCTCCATACAGTCTCGTGGTGGGAAACCCAATGACGGTAAGGGTAGCCTATTACAAGGGAAAGTCGATCCATGATCCCGCATAACCGTCCCACTATCGAAGAAGCTGACGTCGAGGTCGTAGCTCTCGTCTTGCGAAGCGGCCGAATCGGCCAGGGCAAAGAAGTGCGAGCCTTCGAGGAAGAGTTCGCAGCCGAATTCGGTAGATCAGGATGGGACGGTGTGGCTGTCTCATCCGGCACCGCGGCTCTTTACTTGACGCTGCGATGCCTCGACATTGGACGTGAGTCTAGCGTGTTGGTTCCGACTTACGTTTGCACTGCACTGCTCCACGCCATCTCGATGGCGGGAGCGAACGCACTACTGTGCGACGTCCGAGACTCGGATTTCAATCTAGACCCTGACCTGGCGTCGCGTGTTTCGGACAGCCGTCTCAAGGCCATAATCTTGCCTCACACCTACGGTGTCCCGTCAGATCCGAGACCCTTGGAGACGCTGGGAGCTCCTATCATCGAGGACTGTGCACAGGCAGTGGGGGCCTACTTTGGTGGGCGACCGGTAGGCAGTCTTTCCAACATGTCCGTCTTCAGCTTCTACGCCACTAAGCCGATGACTTGCGGTCAAGGGGGAATGGTCTTGGGCCCAGGAGAAATGTGCGAAGCCATTCGAGATATCCGTGATTATGACGGAAAACGCGAGCTGAAACCTCGGTTCAACTTTCAAATGACCGACTTTCAAGCAGCATTAGGGAGGAGCCAACTGAGGCGGCTAGGCGGTCTACTCGCCAGACGTAGAGAGACCGCGGAGATGTATTGCGCCTCTCTGCCCAAATCGATGGGCCGCCAAGAGTCGCTGCCGGGTGCGGAGTCCAACCACTTTCGCTTCGTAATACGGCTGCGGCAGGTTTCTCAGGCGAGGGTGCGTCTAGAGGGTAAGGGTATCGACACCATTGTTCCCACCGAGCCGTGGGAGTTACTCCACCGTCAGGTAGGTGCCTCGCCCGACGGTTTTCCAGTCGCGGAAGAACTTGCGCGAACGACACTCTCACTGCCGATACAGCCGTCTCTTGACGATGCCGAACGTGAACATATCGCATGGGCACTCAGTTCTCTGGGAGATTTGAAATGAACCCTGTCGTCGATATTGGCGGCCGGCTGGTGGGCCCGGGCCATCCTGTACTGCTGGTCGCAGAAGCTGGGATCAATCACAACGGTGATATCGACCTCGCTCGACAGATGATAGAAGTCGCCGCTCGCGCAGGGGCGGACGCGGTCAAGTTCCAGGCATATCACACGGAGGAGTTTCTGGCCTCGAAGGACCTCATGTATTCCTACGTCGGCCAAGGAAAGGAAGTTACCGAGAGCCAGTATGAGATGTTCAAGCGATGTGAGTTCGGGCGAGACGAGTTCATTGCTCTGCAGAAGGAATGCAACAAACGAGATGTCCTCTTCTTCTCGACCGCAACGGACACAGTGGCGCGCGATATGCTTCTCGAACTGGGAGTTCCTGCCCTGAAGATTGGGTCCGATGACCTTGTCCATCACCCGATGCTTCGCGAATTCGCCTCCAAGCGAAAGCCGCTCATCCTTTCGACCGGCATGAGCGACCTGAAAGAGGTTCGTCGAGCTGTCGCAGCGATCGAGGAATCCGGAGGGAAGGATCTGGTCTTGCTCCACTGCACGAGCCTCTACCCAACGCCTGACGATCAAGCCAACATCCTCCGAGTTCAAACTCTACAAAGAAAGTTCGAATGCCCTGTCGGGTTCTCGGACCACACCAGCGGGATTACGGCTGCGGCGGGCGCCGTAGCTTTGGGTGCCTGCCTCGTGGAACGTCACTTCACATTGGACCGGGAGATGCCCGGCCCCGACCATCGGTTCAGTGCGGATCCCAAGACATTGAAGTCTCTGGTGGACCAGATCAGAACGATGGAACGGCACCGAGGCTGTGCCGAGGTCGCACCCACGCCGGACGAGCTGGAAATGAGGGCCATCGCCCGACGCAGCATTGTCGCCAAGGCGCCAATACCCGCAGGGGAAATTCTCAAAGTGGAGCACTTCGCCTACAAGCGCCCGGGCACGGGCGTGCCTCCGATGGATGCCCATCTGTTGGTGGGTCGCCGAACACGCGAACAGTTGGCGGAAGGGGACTTGATAACGCTCGAGGTGGTCGAGTGATTGTTTCCGCTCACCAGCCCGCGTATTTACCGTGGCTGGGATTGCTCCACAAGGCCGCGTTGTCAGACGTGTTTGTTCTAGTCGATAACGTTCAGTTCGAGAAGGATTCGTACATCAACCGAAACAGATTACGGAGCCCCGAGGGCTGGCGATGGCTTACGGTGCCTGTCGCTTCCAAAGGACACTTGGCGGCGACGATAGAGCATTTACGCGTCATGCAGGGACCATGGCAGCGCAAGCATTGGACGGCCTTCAAGATGTTCTATGCGAAAACCCCTTACTTCAAAGGCCATGGGTCTTTTCTCGAACGGACGTACCAGCGGAAGTGGGAGTTCCTGGTGGATCTCTGTGAGGATATGCTTCGTTACCTCTTTGAGGCTTTCGAAATCCGCCCCAAGTTGCTACGCGCCTCGACTCTCGGTATCGAGGGTTACAAGACGGACTATGTGTTGGAGCTCTGCAGGAAGACAGATGCCAGCACCTTCGTCTTTGGGGCGTTGGGGCGCAATTACGCCGATGTGGAACGATTCAAGAAGGAAGGCATTAGAGCGGTTTTTCAAGACTATTGCCATCCAACCTATCCCCAGGCCTATTCTGGCTTTGAACAGGGGATGAACGCATTTGACCTGTTGATGAACGTGGGACCCAGGAGTCGCGAAGTTCTGATGTCGGGCAATCTAACTCGCGAGGCCATGCAATGAATGTGATGGTCGTTGCCGCCCACCCCGACGACGAGATCCTTGGCTGCGGGGGTACAATCGCGCGACATTCGCAGGCAGGTGACCGTGTCACCGTTCTCATCCTGGGAACCGGAGGCCTCTCCCGAGAAGGTGTACCGCAAATTGCCGTGGACGTGTTACGAAAACAATCTCATGACGCGGGATCGATCCTAGGTGCCGAAGACGTACGAGTGCTGGACTTACCCGACAATCGCTTCGACTCCGTGGACCTCCTCGACATCGTCAAGAGGGTGGAGGCTGTGATCACAGGTGTTAGGCCCGAGGCGATCTACACCCATTATGCCAATGATCTTAACGTCGACCACCGGCGCACCCTTCAGGCAGTCGTGACCGCCTGCCGACCACAGAAAAGCTGCAGCGTGCGGAGAATCCTTGCGTTCGAAGTCCCATCTTCCACCGAGTGGCAGACTCCGACAGATGGTGGTTCGTTTGGCCCCAACGTTTTCATCGACATAAGTAACACTCTCGATCTCAAACTTCGTGCACTGAGTGTGTTCTCGGGCGAGCTCCGTGATTTTCCTCATCCCCGTTCTTTGCGCGCGGTGAAAGCGCTCGCCGAGTGGAGGGGGGCGACCGCCGGATTTGTGGCCGCAGAAGCCTTCGTCCTCGTCAGGGAGCTTTCCTAGACAACGATGCCGAGCAGAAAACCCACCAGGGGGCCCATCCCACGAAAGCTCATCAGCGGCCTCAACGCGCTCGGGATTAAGGAGTGGGTGAAGCCTCACGCCCTCAATGTGCTCGACCTTCTGGGGGTTGAGCACTCGTTTACGCGAAAACCGGAAATCTTCGAATCGATGAAGCGATTGGCTCTACCATCCGCGCCCAATGGAGTTGGCCCCAAGGTGCTCGTATTGTCGTTCCGGGGAGCCTGGTTGATTCATGGCGCATGGGAGGCGCTTATTGCCGAGTCGATTCGCCGTCGTGGCGGTCGCCCGACTCTCTTCGTCTGCAGCGGAGGACTCCCGAAAGCACTTCCGGACAAGAATCCCGCTTGTGGGATTTCAAGCTGCCACGAAGTCCAACCGATATCTTGTGGCGACTGCCTTCAATGTGGCGTCTCCATGGCAGGCTCCCTCGGACTGCCACTCATTCGGATGGACGAGCTCGTTGATCCCGAAACGGCACGAGAGCTCATGTCCAAAGTTGACGGGCTGGACTTCGATGAAGTGCGCAATCTCGAGCATTATGGAATTCCGATTGGACAGTTTGTTCTGAACTCTACTCAATGGTTCTTGTGTGTCAGCGACATCAGCTCGTTGCCACAGGGCGAAGCTGTATTTCGGGCATTCGCGAAGAGCGCGCTCGTCGTTGCGCAAGCGGCGCCACGGTTGTTGGAACGTGTCGCTCCCGATGTTGTTTTTACAGTCAATGGTCTTTTTTTCGCTGAGCGCATCATTTCGGCGGAAGCCCGCAGGCGACGCATAAGAGTCGTCTCTTATGAGCGAGGGTTCGAGCCGGATACGCTGTGTTTCAGTGATGGCATCGCGGGTCACTATGATGTGACGAACCTGTGGGAGCAAGTAAAGCATATGCCTCTGGCGCCGGCTGAAGAGGAAAAGCTCGACGACTACCTTGCCGCTCGCCGCAAAGGACTTCGCGCTCCATTTAACTACTGGCCTACCGTGACCGAGAGTGAGAAGGAGGTTCTAAAGCTTCTGGACCTCGACCCTGCTCGACGTACCGCCGTGCTGTTCACCAACATCACGTGGGACTCAGCTGCTCAAGACCGTGAGCGAGTCTTCACCTCCATGTATGACTGGGTCGTCGAAACGATCAAACTCTTTGAGTCCATGCCTGAGGCGCAATTGATTGTACGTATCCACCCAGCCGAAGTTCGAGTACCCGGGTGGGAAACGCAGGACCCGTTGCTTCCTCGGTTGAGGAAAAGCTTCCCTGTGATGCCAAGGAACGTCCGGGTCGTGCCACCTGAGAGTGACCTCAGTAGCTACACGCTCATGAGACTTTCTCGTTGTGGACTTGCGTACACATCGACGGCGGGCTTGGAAATGGCAACGGAGGGATTGCCCGTCGTCGTCGCCGGGGAAGTCCACTATGCAGGGAAGGGATTTACGCTTGATCCCGTATCGCGGGAGGCCTACTCGCGAGTCGTTACCCGGGCGCTCGACACTGACCGCGACCCCGGAGTTCGAGATTACGCCCGGCGCTACAGCTACGCATTCTTTTTTCAGTATTTCCTGCCCTTTCCTTTGGTGTCCGAGAATGCCCCGGACTTCATTCCCACACTCAAGGCCGAGGATCCGATGGTTCTCGACCCGGGAGGTGACGATACCCTAGACAGAGTTTGCGCTGCGATCCTCTATGGGAAAGACGTCTATGCATCGCGAGGAGAATCGAGACTCTAAGGATAGGCGTCATGACTACACAGTTGACCTCGAGCGCGACGATCATCGTACCGACTTTCAACCGGGCTGGAATCTTGGGCGAATGTCTGGAGTCGCTCGTAAGCCAGGAGTACGGCTCCGACTTTGAAGTAATTGTGGTGGACGATGGAAGTCGTGACGAGACACCGAACCTGCTTGAGGACTGGACTGCGCGGCACCCGACCCGTTTGCGTACGTTCCGACAACAGAACAGCGGACCGGCACGAGCCAGGAATCGAGGTGCGCGTGAGGCCGGCGGCAGGTTCTTGGCTTTCATAGACGATGACTGTGTGGCGGCGCCGTCTTGGTTGGCTTCGTTGGTACAAGCTATCCAGAAAGCACAGGGGGGAGTCGCGGCGGGCGTGGTGGTCAACAGGGAGAGCACCTGGGTATCTCGTTACATCGTCAAGGAGGCAGTGATAGACCAGCACTTGGGAGAAGATGGCAGCGTTCGCGAGTTGGTTACCGCAAACTTCGGTATTCGTGCCGATGTTTTTCATCACGCGGGCGGCTTCGACGAGCAGATTAAGGTGGCGGGTGGCGAAGATACGGAATTCGGTCTACGTCTACAGTCTCTCGGGTACCGCATTGCTTACGCATCGACGGCCAGAGTCTGCCACCGGTCTCACCTTACTCTTGGCGACTACGTTCGCATGATTTATCGTCACGGCCGCGGCCGCCGTCGGCTGGCGGAGTGTTTTCCTGCATATCGAATGGGATGGCCCTATCTTCGGTTTTTGTGGAACGCCTGCCCGGCCCGCACCTGGATGGTCAGAGATTACCAGAGGTATCGAGATATGAACGTTTCAGGTATTGAGTCTGTTCAGTACGTAATGCTTCGCTACGTAGAAAACCTGGTTCGCGTAGCCGGTTACATTAGAGGGAACTAGCGATGCATCTGCTTTACTTCCACTCTTCGACCCTTCAGTCGTATGTCGACATGGGGAAGATTAGATATCTGGATGCGCTCAACCCAAACGGGATGTTTTCATCGGTCGACATGGTCAACTTGGATTTCGACGCTGTATCGGACGCGGTCCAGGAGGAAGGTGTCTTTCGATTCACCGCCTTGGGGCTTCGGGGACGGGGCCTGGGACGTGTGGGGAAGCTCCGCGCCTATAGAGATGCTTTGAGACGTCTCAGTTGCGAAAAGCGACCGGCTCTGGTGATGGGAGACGACGCCAATCTGCTCGGGCTTGCGGCTCGTTGCGTCTCGCGAAAGGTTGCTTCCCCCTATGCAGTCAACATTTACTATGACAACGACTTGCATCATAGGCTCACTGGAAAGCCGGCATTGGCGTTTCTTCGGTCGAGACACCTCGAGGCTCTGATGGAAAGGGTTGTGCTGACAGGGGCGAAGGGCGTTTATGCAGGAAGCCGAGGATATCTCGACTTCGGTCTTCGTCACGGAGCCCGTCCAGAGCGAGCGTATCTGGGAAGCTGGTCAGTTGATGACGTCTTTTACCAGGATCCTCCGCCTCCTCATCCCGACAGCCGGGAGATTCTGTTTGTGGGTCGTTTGCATTCGTTGAAGTACATCGATGATCTCCTGGCAGCAATCGCGACACTTCCTTCTCATGTACGACTCGACGTAGCTGGGGAAGGAGAGGACCGCGGTCGGCTGGAGGGCCTGAATAAGCGGCTAGCGCTGAACGGCCGGGTACGTTTTCTTGGTCTGATATCTCGGGAGGAGCTCAGAGCAAGGATGAACGGCGCTCGGCTACTATTGGCCACACAGGGAGTCAACGCAGTGGTCGAGTGCTTGCTCTCAGGTCGACCGGTCGTGGCGTACGACCACGAGTGTAATGCCGAGTTCGTTCGTCACGGGGAAACAGGTTGGCTAGTGCCATTTCGTGACGTCCCTCGCTTGGTGGATGCGATCGCAGGAATACTGAAGAACCCGACGGCTTCCCAGGAACGTGGGCGAGTGGCGCGCAAGAAGATGATGGAAGAGTGTGGCATTGGATCCAGTCTCGATCACAGGCGCCAATTCATCCTCAACTGCATGAAAAACTGACCATGCTGTGCCCCGCCTGCAATTGTCCAGTGTACCCATGGCGTCCGAACGTCTATGTTTGCCGTTCATGCGGAACTTCCACACGCAACGGCGGGGGAGAGATAGCTTTACCGGACGAGTACTACGCAAGTTACTATGAAGATGTTGCGACCTTATCCCAGCCGACTCAAATCCGATTGGAAGAATGGGGGCGAACGCTTGAGCGCTACCGGGACATTGGGCGGGTTCTTGAGGTTGGATGCGGAGCAGGCCACTTCTTGGAAACCGTCAAGGTTCGCGGCTTCGAACCTTGGGGAACGGAGGTTTCGGACTCAGCATTCAAATTGTTGCAGAATCGCGGCTTTCGAGTGCTGAAGGGCGATCTTTTGAGTCACTCACTTCCCTCTTCTCACTTCGACGCCGTCGTACTCTTTGAGGTAATCGAGCATCTAGAGAATCCCTCGGAATACTTGGCCGAGTGCCGGCGTTTGCTCCGGCAAGGTGGGGTGCTCCTCTTGACCACGCCGAACTTCAAAAGCCTAAGTCGACGGCTCCTCAAGGATCGATGGCGAGTGCTCCAGCCTGAGCACCGGGTCGTTTTCTCGAGTCGAGGTATCTTTCGGGTTCTTGAAAGGGTAGGGCTAACTGTCATCTCCGTTTCGAGTCGAAGTATTGATCCTTTCGAAGTTTTCAGAGCGTTTCGAGGAAGACCGGTGACGGGTGGCAAAGACCGTCAGCTGAAGCTGGACGCGTTCCGATCCGCGTTAACGTCGCGACCACTCTTGAGGGGCATGAAGAAATTGACCGATGGACTTTTGGGCTTTTTGAAGATAGGAGACACCCTCGTCGTGTGGGCAGAGCGCGAAAAGGATGGCCAACCATCGTGAGCTTCAACGGTATTACGATGGAAACGCCTAGCGCGAATCCTTTCTTCACGGTAGTCATCCCGACCTTCAACCGGGCCCATCTATTGAGCGAAACCGTCGAGTCCGTACTTAACCAGACTTGCCAGGATTTCGAGACGATAATCGTCGACGACGGGAGTACGGACAACACTCGGGAAGTAGTGGAGCGGGAGTTCGGGACATCGCCGCGCGTTCGGTACATTTGGCAGGAGCATGCCGAACGAGGCGCGGCAAGAAACGCAGGTGTCGCAAGCTCCCGCGGCGTCTATGTCATCTTTCTCGACTCGGATGACCTGATGCTACCGGAGCATCTCGTTACATTGAAAGACGCCGCTGAAGAACAACCTACGGTGAATTTTCTAGCTACGAAATTTCGCTTTCTCAGGAATGGAGACATCCTGGATTCTCCGCTGAGCTCACTGCAGCAAGGGTACTATGGCGTGGACTTCCTGGCTCGCGGGAATCCGTTCGGTTGTAATTTTTGCATCAAGAGGAGGAACGGGTCGCTCCGCCTGTTCCAGCACGACCGCGAGTATTCCGTTGGAGAAGACTGGATGTTCCTGATCCAGAACATGGAGCGCGACCGGCTCTTCCTTATAGACAA
>Ga0326597_10005569_pt1 | contig 17445 bp, 9 predicted proteins | sample RVTome_12_FD_203789 | JGI IMG/M metagenome (GOLD analysis project Ga0326597, IMG submission 203789) | Soil microbial communities from uranium-contaminated site in the Upper Colorado River Basin, Wyoming, United States - RVT100D185 | ecosystem: Environmental > Terrestrial > Soil > Contaminated >... | reverse complement strand
TGCTAAATTGCGGTAACGCCAACATCTTGCCGACCTTGATGAGTGCAAAGGGGAAAAACTGAAGCGCAAGGGCAACCGACGCACTTACGGGTGTCCCCTTTTGGTTTGCTGATTGAAAATTGCCTTCTTCAAAGTCGCTCATGGGGAGATAAACTTTTCCAAGGTAGGTCTGTGCAGGTTTCCCAGAAATAGCACAAGTTGTGCCGATATTGTGTTCCTTTGGATGCTCAGTAGCGGTCAGCCATAACTCTAGAAGCTTTTTGTACTTTTCTTTCCGATTGCTTCCATTATTGAGAGCCGAATTTGGAAAAATGGTGTAAGAACTCTTGTTCCACTCGGGTAAAAAGAACAACTCAACAAGCTTAGGTGGCAATGCTTCAACATCCTGCAAGGACAACTCGTTGGGATGATCAACACCCGCAAGAGCTGCCATCATCTCCTGCCCCATATCCACAAAAGGGTTCCCTGTGGTGGACCAGATCGGCGGTTTCTCTGTAGTCATCTCCTTACCACCTCCACCATGCCGAAGCCTTGAGCGTTCTTGGCGCCCAGGCCCGTGTCGTACGCCAGCCAGAAGTACGGCTCAGGCAAGTTCAACTCATAGAGCCCTGTCCAGCCTTTGATCACAAAGTCCCGCTGGCCCAGCTTGCGATAGAGAACGATCTTTTGATCCCTGGCGCTGACTCGAAAAGGGCGAACCCACGCGTCTTTCAACGCCTCAGCCGGATCGCCTTGCCATCCCAAGGCTTGGGCCTTGTGAGCCAGGTTTGCCACCAACAAGCGACTCCACTCCCCTTCCTGTGGGCTGTAGTAGTACGTCTTCTTGCGCCCGTCGGCGTGCTGAAGCGTGCTGTAGACGGTGATCGGCCCCAACGCCTTCACCCGCACCGGTCGGTTGAAATCAACCTGGGGGTGGGCCAACACCTCCACGCCGCGGACCGCGCATTCGTGCGGTCCCAACTGAACGACCAAGGCTTTGAGCAGGTGCATGGCCAGCGAACACAGCAGATCCGTGTTGAGTGAAGCCAATTGAAAGGATACCGGCCCTCGGAAGTGCAAATGCTCGTTCAACCGCGAAAAGCTGCCGGCGAGGCGGGAGTACGTGAACATTTTGTACGTGCGCTTGGCCGCTTGATACGCTTCCCCGTGCAGCCAAGTGGCCAGGTTTGGCTCGATTTGGTTGTAAATCAGCCCTTGAATCCACGCCTCATAGTGGATGGGCAATTTGAGAGCTTGTCCCTCTAGGCTGATTCTGATCCTCATTTTCCTTGAATTTACAAGGAATGATGATGGAGGTCAATGATATGAGTCAATAGCACGGGTCAACGCCGCTTCAACGCGTAGCCGATGGCCTGCTCCAGCGGGCGCTTGCGGCCCTGGTCTTGGGCGACTGCGAAGGTGGCTTTCCCCAGTTTGGATTTGGCCGAGGCGATGTAGCGCTCAAAGCTCACTTGTTCCGCCGCCGGCATCGGGGCGGCAATGGCGTGGCGCAGCGCCTGCGCCGAGCCGTAGAGCTGGGCCGTGCGCACCATGTCCCCCTTGGCGCAGGCCACGCGCGCCATTCCCTCCAGGCAAGCGGCCATCGCGGATTTTTCTCCCAGCTCCCAGTGCAGCGTCAGGCTTTGGCGAAACAGCTGCAGCGCGCGGGCGTTGTGTCCCTGGTGATGGGCCACCATGGCCAGATTGCCCAGGGAGTTGGCGATGCCCCACTTGTCGCGCAGCCCTTCGAACAGCGTCAGGCTCTCGCGATGCAGCGCGGCCGCCCGACGGTGCTGGCCGCGGTGCAGCATCACGTTGCCCAACAAGCGCACCACCAAGGCGATGCCGCGCACGTCCTGCAGCCGACGGCGGATGGCCAGGCACTCCTCGCACAGGGCCGCCGCCTTGGCTTGATCTCCCTGCCGGTGGGCGACCAAGCCAAGCACGTTGAGCGCGTAGGCAATGCCGCGCGCATCGTCCACCTGACGAAACAGCGCCAGGCTTTCCTCGAGCGAGCTGACGGCGCGGGCATTGTCCCCTTGGCGGTGCAAGACTAAACCAAGATTGTTGAGCACGTACGCCATGCCTTGCAGGTCGTGTAAGCCCTTGTGCAGGCTCAGGCTCTGCTCGAGCGTTTGCGTGGCCTCCTCGTACTTTCCCAGCCTCCAGTGCAGCACCCCCCGCCCGTTGAGCGCCTTGGCGCGCACGGCCTGCGGGGCATCCTGCCCTTGGGCAATGGCGCTTTGCAGCCAGCTTTCTCCTTCCACCCAATAGCCGCGCACCAGCCAGAACCACCACAGCGCCCCGGCAAGGCGCAATGACGCCTCGCTGTGCCCACGCTGCAAGGACCACTGCAGCGCACCTCGCAGGTCGTCATGCGCGTGATCCAGCGCTTCCAGCCACTGAACCTGCTCAGGGCCCTGGATCTGGGGCTCGGCGGTTTCGGCCAATTGCAGCGCCCAGTCCCGGTGCCGATCGCGCAGCGGAGGAATTTCTCCGGCCTCCAGCTTGCCGCTTGCGTATTGGCGCACGGTCTGCAGCAACCGATATCGTCCCTGGTCCGCCGCCCCCTCGACCAGCACCAGGGACTTGTCCGCCAAGCCGGCCAACGCGTCCAGCACCTGAGAGGGGGCCAACCCGTCCCCCGCGCACACGCACTCCACCGCCTCCAGGGAGAACCGTCCTGCAAAGACCGACAAGCGCCTCAACAACAACCGTTCTTCCTTCGTGAGCAGGTCGTAGCTCCAGTCCATCGCCGCCTGCAGCGTGCGCTGGCGCGCCTGCGATGTGGCGGATCCGCCTGCAAGCAACTTGAAGCGGTCCTGCAGGCGTTGGCCGATCTGCTCCACGGACAACACGGACACGCGGGCGGCCGCAAGCTCGATGGCCAGGGGAATGCCCTCCAATTGCTGGCACAGCTGGGCCACCGTGCGCGCGTTCGCCGGTGTGAGGGCAAAGCCCAGGCGATGAAAAGCCGCGCGCTCGACGAACAATCGCACCGCCTCGCTGGCGGACAGCGCTTTCAGCAGCGCGGCCCCTCCCGAGGGCAGCTTGTCGAGCTTGGGCAGCGACAAGGGCGGTATGGAAAGCGTCAGTTCCCCAACCACCCCCAGGCGCTGGCGGCTGGTGGCGAGCACGCGCACGTGGGCGCAGCGCTCCAGCAAGGTTCGCACCAGATCCGCGCAAGCGGCCAGCACGTGCTCGCAGTTGTCCAGGATCAAGAGCATCGCCTTCGGCTGCAAGAAATCGCCCACCTGCTCCAGCAGCGAGGCTGCCCCACTGTCCGCCTCTTCGGGCCGCTCGGGGGCTTGGCGCACGCCCAGGGAATTGGCCACGGTTTGGAGCAGCAACGCCGGGTTGCTGAGAGAGCCCAGCTCCACAAAGCAGATGCCGTCGGGAAAGCGATCCACCAGCTCTTGAGCCGCCTGCAGCGACAGCCGGGTTTTGCCGCAGCCGCCCAGGCCGGTGAGGGTGACCAGGCGAGCGGCTTCCAGCATCTGCTTGACCTTGGCAAGCTCCTGCTCCCTGCCGATGAAGCGGGTGAGCAGGAAAGGGAGGTGCGCAAAGACGCTCAGGGATTTCAGAGGCGTCAGCGTCGGCGGCACATCCGAGGGCAGGAGCTGGAAGACGTGTTCCGGCTCGGTCAAGTCGCGCAGGCGCTGTTTGCCCCAGTCGTGCAAACGCGCGCCCTGCGGCAGTTCGTCGCAGATGGCGGCTTGGGTGGATTTGGACAGCAGCGTCTGCCCGCCGTGCGCGATGGCGCGCAGCCGCGCGCAGCGATTCACCGCGGCGCCGTAATAATCCCCGGCGCGCAGCTGGGCTTCTCCGGTGTGCAGGGCCACGCGCACGCGCACCGGGTTGGGGGTGGGCCAGAGCTCGGCGTACAGCGCCCGTTGCAGGGCGCAGGCGGCTGCCGCGGCGGCGGGCGCTTTGCGGAACACGGCGAAGAAGCTGTCCCCTTCGCCCCGGTCCTTGAGCACGATGCCGCCTGCAGCGGCGATGGCTTCATGCAACAGCGCGTCGTGGCGCGCGATCGCCGACTGCATTTGCTCTGGAAATCGCTCCCACAGCCACGTGCTGCCTTCGATGTCGCTGAAGAGGAACGTGACGGTCCCGGACGGCAGGCGCATTATTTCTGAGGTTGCTTGAGGTGGTCCACCAGCTGGTCCAACGCCATGGAGCGCGATCCTTTGACCAGGATGAGGTTATTCTCGTCGCTCAGGGTCCGCTTCATGCACGTTTCCAACTCGTCGAGGGATTGGGCGGCCTGGGCGTCGTGGGGCGACCAGCCGTGCTGCTTTTGCAGGGTTCGCGCGGTGACCGCGGCCAGCTGGCCCAGTGTGAACACCTGTTGGATGTTGGAGGCGTGAACCCAGTCGCCCACCTCCTGGTGGTAATCCACTGCGCGCTCGCCCAGCTCCAGCATATCGCCGAACACGAACACTTTGCGCTTGGCGCTGTTCAACTGCGAAATGGCGGCCACGGCGGCCTTGACCGCGGTGGGGCTTGCGTTGTAGCAATCGTCCACGATGATGCCCAGCTGGGATGGCGTGCACTCCAGCCGGTGCGGAAAGGGGGCGAAATCGGCCACCACCTGCTGCACGGCGTGCGCGTCCACCCGCATCTCCATGGCCACTGCACAGGCGGCCAGGATGTTGTAGATGTTGTGGGTTCCCAGCAGCTTGCTGTGCAAACGGGTGCTCCCCGACGGGTGAACCAGCGTAAAGGACATCCCATCCAAATCGTGCCAGGCGATGTCCTCGGCGCGGTAAGCCACCCCTGCGCGCTCGATGGCAAAATCCACGCGAAAACGCATGTGGGTCGCGCGCGACCACAGCAACGGCGTGTCGGCGTTCAACACCACCATGCCGCCGGCGAGCGGCAGCGCGTTGATGAGGGACCACTTCTCGTTGACCAGTTCCTCGACGCTGCTGAAGTTGCCGGAGTGCGCGTCGGTCACGGTGGTGATCACGCCCACGGAAGGGTTCACGAGTTCCGCAAGCGGCTGGAGCTCGCCGGGTCGCTGGGTGGCGAGCTCGAACACGCCGATTTGCGTGCCGAAAGGCATGTTGAGCATGGACAAAGGCAGGCCGATCTCATTGTTCCAATTGCCCGGAGAGTGATACGATTTGAAACGCGTTTGCAGCAAGCGGCCCAGCAACTCCTTGGTGGTGGTCTTGCCCACGCTTCCCGTGATGCCGATGAGCGAGGTTTGAAACAGCGACCGATACGCCTGCGCCATGCGATACAGGCTGTCTTGGGTGTTGGCGACCAGCACGAGGTTGGCGTGCGATTTGAGGTGCGCCAGCGTCGCATCGCTGATGACGGCGGCGCTGGCGCCCTTTTGAAAAGCCTCATCCAGGAACTGGTGCCCATCGTGGGTGGCGCCCGGCAGCGCGATAAAGACCTGGTGGGGCCTTATCGTGCGCGTGTCCGTTGAAAATCCTGAGACGGCAACGGGCTGGGCGCGCACCAGCTTGCCGTCGGTGGCTTTGGCGATCCACTGGGGGGTAAGCACTCCAACTCCCTCTCACCGAAAGCTCAGCAGAAGAAAAGCTGCTTACATGCGTCCTTCGGCTCCTCCGGGGTTTGTGGTTCCTCGTCCGCTGGGTTTTCAGGCTCTGCCGGAGGCTCCTGCACCTGGGGTTCTTCTTGCTGTTCTTGTGGGGCCTCGGGTGGTGCAGCCGGCTCGAGCTTCAAGGCCGCCCGGCTCTCGCCGCTGATGACCCAGCCCTTGATCTGTTCCAGATGATGCGGTTGTTCGTCGCGCCCAAGATCGTCCGCGGGAATGCCCAACAGCTCGGCAGTGAGTTGGTCGTTGCGGTTGAGCTGCTCGACCAGATCAATGATCTGCTCCAGGTTGTCGAAGACCGGCGAGCCGTTGTTGTCGCTGCTGTTGCTGGAAGGGCGGGGCCCGCCGAACAGGTGCAGGGTCAAGCGGGTGGAGCGCACCCCCTCGGGGATGCGGATCTCGCCCCGGCTCTCGAAGGGCTCGCCGCGGAAGGGCAGGAACGTGGCGGTATAGCGCACCGTGTCGCCGGGGCGATAGACTTCCTGATCCGTCTTGATCGAGAGCAGGCGCGCGGCCTTGACCTCGGGGATGAAGCTGATGTCCACGTCAATCGTGTCCAGCTGGGGATCCTGGAACTCGTTCTGCGACAGCAGGAAGATCACCTGCGCCACCTGCAGGGGGCCCGGCACGGCGATGTCGTTGTGGCTTGCGAAGATGTCCGAGCGCTCCAGCCGTCGCGGCAGACCCGCGCCGCGGATGGTGTAATCCACGCTCAGCGTTCCCTTGCCCACGCGATTGAGGGTGTTGTCCAACAGGCTCAAGCTGGCGGAGAACGCGAGCGAGGCCAAATAGGTGTTATCCCGCACCAAGTCAATGCTGTAGTGGGACACTTCCCCGCTTTGCCCGTCGGTGATGCGCACGTTCATGCGCACGCTGCGCGGCTTGGCGCCCACCGTGCCCGCGATCCCTTGGAAGCGGTCCTGCAGCAGCGCGCCGACGCGTTCGGTGGTGGTCCCGAACTTGAAGGGGACCTGCAAATTGGCCACCGTGTCGTAGATGTAGGCGCGGGTCAGGAAATACTCCACGTCGCCGGTGAACAGGAAGGGGTGGCCGAACGCCAGGATCACGTCGTCCTCGCGATAGGTCACCGTGCCGATGGCGCCGACGGTCACGTCGCCGTCGGCAAGCGTCACCCCCACCGCGCCGCCGGCCACCAGGTCATCCAGGCGGCGGGTCGTGCCGGCCGGGGTGGCTTGACGGGCGGGCAGCCCGGTGTTGACCATCTGCACCGGGTAGCGAGCGGACAAACCAAGGCTCAAGCGGTCGAGGAACGCGTCGCGCCCGGGCAGCAGGGCGAGCCATTGTCCCAGGGACGCTTGCACGTCCTGGGGGATTCCCTGGCTGAACCAGGCAAAGGCGCGCTCGTCCATGCCGCTGACCAGCACGGGCGTGGCGATCGAAACGGCGTACAGGCGATCCGGGTGGACCAGGCGCTGCTGCGCCGACGGCAGCGCGTCCACGAACTGAAGCCGGGTGTAGCCCTGCAACTCGGCCTCGGCTGCCTGCGTCGGGTCAAGCTCGATGACCTTGGCCTGCTGTTCCTGCAGCGCGGCTGCGGCCAGCCTGCGCGCGGGGTCCAGCAGCTTGAGCATGGGGCCGATGGGCGTGACCAGCGCAAAAGGGCTGGGGTCGGAGTCGAAGGCGATGGCGCGCGACAGGGCGCCGATCAGCTTGCCGTCCACGTAGATGGGGCTGCCGCTCATCCCCGAGGCCACGCCGCCCGACTCGCGGATGGCGTCGCCGCTCACGCGGATTTCGATGAAGTCGTTGAGTTCGCCTGGGGAGTCGATCAGGCCCACGATGCGGGCTTGAAACGTGCGGATCTCGTTCCCGCGGACGATGGTCTTGCCGATGCCTTCCATCCCGACCTGCAGGTCCTCGAACATCAGGAACTGATCCTCGGCCGCGCTGGCCCAGGCCATCCCAGCCAGCCACAGCCCCAAGCTCACCAAGACGAACCGTTTCAACATGCTTCCTCCTTACTTCGCAATCATTGCAGTGACGTCGTCCACGATCTGCCGAGCGCCCTCTTCCATGCTGGCCACGGGCGCGATGCCGGCTGCCTGCAGGAGCTTGCGCCCCTCAGCCTCGTTGGTGCCGGTCAATCTTACCACCATGGGCACGTGGATGCCCAGCCGCTGCCGCGCGGCGATCAGGCCTTTGGCCACCTCGTCGCCGCGCGTGATCCCGCCGAAGATGTTCACGAACAGGCCTTGCACCTGAGGGTCGGAAAGCACGATGCCCAGCGCTTTTCCCATCACCTCGGCCGTGGCCCCGCCCCCGATGTCCAGGAAGTTGGCGGGCTTGCCGCCGGCCAACTGCACCACGTCCAGCGTGGACATCACCAGGCCGGCGCCGTTTCCGATGATACCGATGTTCCCATCCAGCTTGACATATTGCAGTCCGGCCTGCTGGGCTTTTTGCTCCAGCGGGTCCTGCGCCGCCTCCTCGCCCAGGGTCGCACGCTCGCGCTGGCGGAAGGCGGCATCGTCGTCGAGGATGACCTTGGCGTCCAGCGTCAGCAACTCGCCGGCGGGCGTGAGCGCCAGGGGATTGATCTCGACCAGCGTGGCCTCAAAGTGCGCGAAAGCTTGGTATAATTTCAGGATGATGGCGTGCAGCGGCTTGAACAGCGCTTGATCTACGTTGGATTCATACAACACCCCGCGGATCTGGTAAGCGCTGGGACCCAGCAACGGGTCGAGCCAGCAGCGCGCGATCGCTTGAGGGTGCGTGCGCGCGACCTCTTCGATGTCCACCCCGCCCTGCGTCGAGAAGATCAGCACGGGCTTGCGCTGCGCGCGGTCCAGCGTGATGGACAGGTAGAATTCCTTCAGAATGTCCACGGCGCGCGTGACCAGCACGGACTGCACGCGTTCGCCCTTGATGCGCATGCCCAAGATGGCTTCGGCGTGCGCGCGCGCCTCCTGCGGGGTGCGGGCCAGCTTGACCCCTCCGGCCTTGCCGCGCCCTCCCGCCAACACCTGGGCCTTGACCACCACGGTCCCGCCCAGCTTCTCGGCGCACGCCTGCGCCTGCGCCGGCGTGCGGGCCACTTCGCCCGAGGGGACGGACAAGCCTACTTTTTCAAACAGGGCTTTGCCCTGATGCTCCAACAGCCGCAACGAATCCTCCTTGAATCCATGCTCTCGCGCGCTGCTGCAACGAAAACTCGTCAGGCGTTCTTGGGATTGGATTCTTCCGCTTTGACGTCAATGGGCGAGTTTTTCGGGCTCTGCAAGATGGCATCCACATCGCTCTTCTTGGCAGCAGAGGTCGCCTTGCTCGGCTGATCCGCCATCTCGATTTCCTTGCGCAGGGTGTTGGCTTCTTCTTTAAACACGCGCATGCCGCGGCCCAGGTTGCGCGCCATTTCGGGCAGCTTGGCTCCGCCGAACAGCACCAGGATGATGACCATGATGATCACCAGCTCCATGGGGCCGGGGAAGCCGATGAATGCCTGGTAGAATTTGACCATGTCCAGACCTCCTCGTTGACCGCAGTCACAGCGCGGTAAGATTCCGTTCCACTGTAACACAAACGGCAAAAGGTGTCAAAACAACGCAGCACCGCCCCGCGCTTCCAGCGCTCACTCCTGCTCGTCCTTCCCGCCCAGTCCCTGCCACAGCTGCTGCAGGAAGTTTTCAATGGATTTGACGCCCTCTTCCGCGTCCAGCGCAGGCAAAGCCTGAGCCACGCCCAGGCTTTGCAGGTGCGCTTTCAGCAGCTCGATGTACGGCTTGAGCAGCAGGTTGGCCTGCAGCTCAAGCCCTCGAATGGCCACCTGGATGAAGGCGGCATTCCAGCCGAACTTTGGGTCGGCCGTGGTGCCGCTCAAGTCGAACTGAAACTCGATCGGGGATTCCTGTGCGAAGCGGTTGATCCCCTGGACCACGAAGTCGCTGGTGAGCGGATCCAGGCCGAACAGCGATGGGTGCGCCTGCGTGCGCTCGAAGCGCAACCCCTCCAAGCTCAGGCTGGCTTGGCCCTGCAGCGAGCCGTCCGGCCCGATGACGGCGCTACCGGCCAGGGTCAGCCTTCCCTGGACCAGCCGCACCTTTAGCGTTTTCTCGTAGAGGGGGGCAAAAGGGGGCAACTCCACCTGGCGCACGGCGAGATGGTAGGTGGAGACGAACTTGCCCTGGCCCTGGGGTTCGAACTGCGCCCAAACCTCCAGCGTGGCTCCCGGCATGTCGGCAAGCTCCCCCCGCAGCGCCAGCGTCAGGGGTTTGCGCGCGAAGCGAGGGGGCAACTCCAGGTTTTCCAGCACAAGCTCGGCCTTGCGCAAAGCGGGCAGCGGCCCGCCCCGGCCATACTCGTCCACCAGGGTCAGCTCGAAGCGCTCGGCCCCGATGCGTTCCAGGGCGAACCACGAGTGCGGCAGGGGCAGCGGATGCGCGCCGCTCAGATCCGGCTGGGGCGCTGGCGGGGACGCGGGAGGTCGCGATTGCCAGTAATCCCACAGCTTCTGGAACAACCCCCACCAATCCACCTGTCCCGCGTGCTCGGCAAGCCAGTCCACATATCCCTGCGCGTCCCAGCCCGCGCCCACGTTGTCCAGGTTGATCGAGCCGTCCGCTTCGCGCTTGACGTGCAGCTGGATGCTGGAGACGGCGGCGTGATTGATCACCGCGCGCCGCTGCATCAGGCCCACCAGGCCCACGTCCAACTGGCTCTGCCCCACCACCAGCACGTTCTCCGCCGGGTTTTTCGGATCCACCACGCGAAAGTCGTCCAGGGTGAGCTTGCCGCTGAGCGGGTCGAAGCGGGCGGCGCCCACGTGCGCCTGCGTCCCCAGCACCCGCGAGGTGGGCGCGGTCACCAGGGTCTGTGCAAAGAAGGGGATCGTGTAAGCGCTCACCACGTAGCCCAGGCCCAGCAGCAAGGGCAGCGCGATCAACACCTGCCAGCGCACGATGCGAAGGGGCCACGGGCGCACCTTGACGTCTTGGAAGCGGGCCTCCCCGCCCACTGCAGCCCAGCGCGCCAGCTTGCCATACCACGTCTGGCCCAGCTGCTTGAGCTGTTCCGAGCGCAGCCGTCGGCCGTAGCCGGCGCGGTAGCCGCGCACCCCCCAGACCGCCAGCGGCAAAACCGCAAGCGACCCGAGCAGCGCCAGCAGATACCCGCCGAACACCAGGTACTGATTGAGCCCAAGCCAGGCCAGGATCGGCCAGTGGAACACCTGAGCCCACAGCCCGTCGAGGCCCTGCCACTCCTCGAGCACGAAGTACCCCAGCGCATAGCTCAAGGGGCGAACGCCAACGTACGCCAGCTTGAACAGGGCAAACCCCAGCGTCACCCCGCCCCAGCTGATGTTGAAGGTCAAGGCCAAGCCGACGACCGGCAGCCAATGCAAGCCCATCGGGGTCAGCCCCACCATCATCCCGGCGCAGATTCCAAGCCCGATCTGCACGGGCGTTCCCTGGGACTTGAGGATGAGCAAAATCCTTCTAAGCCATGCGAATGGTTGCATCGTCCCTCCCCTGTGCCGGTGTAATCCAAGGGATTGTATTCCCCGCCGCCCTAAAAAGGGTAGGGGCGACCGGCCGGTCGCCCCTACAACCACAGCGCGTTTTCATGCAAACGATGCTTCAGTTGACCCTCAACCAGCGCTCCTGTCGGTTGTTGGCCTCGAAGGATTCTTCGACTTCATTGAAAGAATCCACCACCACCACGAGCTTGTAGTGGCCGGGTTCCAAGGAGGCCGTGTCCAGCGTGGCTTGCATCGTGATGAACTGCTTGACGCCCAGGAAGTCGATGCGGAAGCGGTCGATTTCCGTTTCGCTGCCGCTGCCCACGCGCATGTAGAACACGCGCACCGTGAAGGACCCGGCATCCTGGATGCCCTGGTTCAAGACGTCAAACTGGAACTTGAACTTGGCGCCCTGGGTGACCAAGCCCTTGCTCAATGCGAAGTTGTCGATCACCAGGTCGGCCTCGGACTGGCCGCTGGTGCCGCCCGAGGGCGTGCCGCCGGCGCCAGGCGTCTGACCGCTGCCCGTGCCCACCTGCAGTTGGAACGGCAGGTCCTGAGGGAACAGCGCGTTGTTCTGCTCGTTCAGCTCTTTCACCAAGTCCTGCGGATCGGCAAGCACGTTGAGCGCGCACAAGCCTTCCTGCAAGGGGCCGGTGGGGTCCTGCGCGTTCTGGCTGTTGCCGAAGGTGAAGGAGACCGTCACGCTGTCCAACGCGCCCAGGCCCAGGAACGGCTGGTCGATCGCGCGGCTTGCCTGGCCCGGACACTCCACCACCAGGCGCACCACGAAGCGGGCGGCGTTCTCCAGCCCCTGGTTGAGCACCAGCACCTTGAAGCTGACGGGCTGGCCGGGGGCCACTTGAGCGGGGACGGGGGCGTCGAACACCGGCAGGACCGTCAAGTCCGGTCCCTGCACCACCAGCACGGCGCCCAGGGTGGGGTCGCTGCTGGTGAAAGCGACGTTGTTGCCTTCGTCTAGCTCTTTGACCACGTTCTGCGGGTCGAGCACGACGGCAATCTGGTAAAACCCCGGGTCCAGCGGCGTGGTGTCGATCAGGAATTGGACCAGCTCTTCGCGGTTGACCGCCAAGTCGCGCACCGCGCGCCTGCCCTCGCCGAAGCAGTCGAACTCAACGAACGTGATCAGGTTGGTGAGGCGACATTCGACGTCGAAGGGCTGGCTGACGTTGACCTCGCCCAGGTTGCTCACGCCGGCGACCAACTGTATCTGCTGCCCGCGCCGCACGTTGGACAGGTCTTGCGGGATGAAGGACAGGCGGCTGACCGCAAGGTCCGGCAACTGGGGCGCGCGCACCGTGAACGACGTCTCCATCACGTTGTTGTTCTCGTCCAACTCCGGCACCGTCCCGAAGAAGTGGTGCTCGTCGATGCCGGGGTCCACCACCACGCGCACCTCGTAGGTCACTCCGGCGTCGAGCTCATCGGCGAACAGCTCGCCCTGAACCTGGAGTTCCTGGCCCGCCCCCAGCGTCTGGTTGCGGCAATTGAAAGGCGGGGTGATGCACGTCATGGGGCGCCAGCGCTGGGCACCCTGCGCGCGGAAAGAAAGCTCGATGGCAAAATCGGCGGCGGCGGCGTTGCCGGTGTTGATGACGTGGGACTTCACCGTCAAGCGGTCGTCGCGCAGCTTCTCCAGCGGCGACGGCGGCGTGAGCACGATGTCCTTGGGGTGCAGCTCGGCCAGGGCCGGGGGACCGGGCAACAGCGTCAGCGCCGTCTCCAGCACGTTGTTGGTCTCGTCCGGCTCGAAGATGGCGTTGTCCGCATCCACCAGGACGCGGATGGTGTGCGCGCGACCGGCGGCCAGGTTGAACTTCGTCGTGTCCAGTTGCGCGCTTGCCGCGTTCTGCCCGCCTGCATCGATGGCCGGGCCGTCCACGCGGCCGAAGGGGATGCCGTTCACGAAGAAAGCGACCTGATATCCTGCGCGCACCGTGCTGACGCCGTTGTTGGCGATGTGGGCGATGACGTCGACCACGTCGCCCTGGCGCACGGGGGAAGCCCCCAGATCGATGCGCGTGGGGCGCAGCTCCGGCCCGCGGATGGTCAGGAAGCCGATGACGACGTTGTTGGCTTCGTCCTGTTCCTCCACCTCGTCCAGGGTGTCCACCTCGACCTGGAACAGGTACGTGCCCGACTCCAGCAACAGGTTGTTGCCGCTGCGGAAGGGCAGGTCGGCCTTGAAGGACAGCGAGCCGCCCTCGGGCAAGCCGCCCAGGGCGCGCTCGTTCTGGTTTTCGATCTGGGTTTGCAGGGGGGTGAGCGCCTGCGGGCAGCTTTGCGCGATCTGAGAGATGGGGATGGCGCAATACGAGATGAGCGCGCTGAAGGGAGACGCGTCCTTTTCCCCGATGTTCTCCACCGCCGAAACGATGGAGATGACGTCGCTCTGTGAGCCGTCCGCGCGCCGACTATCCAGGGAAACCGGCGATATGGGATCGAAGTTCAAGGTGCTTGGCCGCAGGTCGGCCTTGCCCAGGGCGAGGTTGGGGAAGACGGTGACCGAGGTGCGCAGCTCGTTGTTGCTCTCGTCCTGTTCGGCCACCTTGTTCTCCGCATCCAGCGTGGCGCGCAGCTCGAAGCTGGTCTGCTGGATGAGCGGCCCGGGAGATCCGCCGTTCAAGGAGCCGGTGTCCAGGGCGACGGTGCGGGTGACCTCCTGGTCCACCACCCGCAGGCCCGCAAGCTCCTCGGTGGCGAAAGTGGTCCACATGTTGGAGCCCAGCGTGCGCCACGCGTAATCGATGTTGAAGGCCTTGGCGTCCGTCTCGCCGGTGTTGACGATGTCGACCTTGACGGTCAGGAATTTCCCCTGTTCGACCGGCACCGCCGGATCGATCACGATCTTCTGTGGGTGAAGCTCGGGCAGGGCGCTTTCATCGGCGCTGACCAGTCCTGCGCTCTGACCGATCGACAAGATGAGCAATCCCAGCACGATACCCCTGAACCAGCGTCTCATCCAACCACCTTCTCCCCTCGCTAAGATGCGATTTTTTTTGATCCTCATGATCCCGTTTCACCGCTCGCTGCGACCACGTTGACGAGCGTCTCCAGCACGTTGTTGCGGGGGTCCAGCTCGGAGGCACCCGTGTCCTGCAGGCTGACCTCCACCCGCACGCGATAGCTGCCGGGAGCCAGGTCGGTCGTTTCCAGCGCTTGGCGGGCCTCCAGCGTCAGGCCGATGCCCAGGCGCGGGAAGAAATGGACGAACTGCAGCGGCGTAAACGACCCCGACCCGCCCTCCTGCTCCACGTTGAAGGTCACGACGATGCTCTTGGCATCAAGGTTTCCGCTGTTCTTGATCAGCGAGAATAGTACCAGCGTCGTGCCCTGCTCGACCGTAGCGCTGGGGACAATGCGCAGGTCCACCGGCCGCAGCTCCGGGGCGAAAATACCACCGGTGCCTGGGCTCGGCGTGGTGGGCGACGACTCCACGATGAACTCCACGGTTTGTCTGCTCAAAGGGCCGGCCGCCGACCCGTCTGACCCAACGACTCCAATCGTCAAGCGGTAAGAAACATCCGGGGTCAACCCCGCGGTTGAGAAGCTCGTCGAAAAGCGCTTGGTCTCCGCCAGGAACAGGTTGAAGTTCGCGCAGGTGTCGGTGGGATCGGCGTCCAGCGGGTTGGGCGTGCACTGCGGCGAGAACGTCGCCACGGGGCTAAAAGTGCGGGTGGCCGGGTCCTCGCTGTCCAGGGTGATCAGCAGGGCGTTGTTCTCCAGGATCAGCGATGTCTGGTTGGAGGCCGCCAGATCGAACGACGCCGTCTCGCCCGAGCCGAAGCGGCGCGCCCCGCCGAACAGGGTCAGGACCACGTTGCGGTCGGGCTGGCCGATGGTGAAGTTCACGTCGAAGATGTTGTTGGAGCGGGCGATCTCGGCGGCCTCCGTGCCGCTTTCGCGCTCGCGGGAGGTGGCGTTGACCACCATGCGCAGCAGATACGTTTGCCCCATCGCTGTCGGATCAAGCTGCGAGGAGATGAACTGCAGGGTGGCCAGCTTGCTCTCCAGGGGGCCGATCTCCAGGGGCGCGCTGGCCAGCGAGAAACAGCTCTGGTTCTCCACAAAGCAGTTGAGCTCGAGGAACGTGGTGGGGGTGAAGTCCGTGCGGCCGGGGATGCGAATGCTGAAGTCAATCGAGTTGATCTTGCCCGAGTCGCGGCGATCCCGGTTGGTGATGAAAAACGTCAGCGTGATGCGATCCCCCTGCTTGGGGAGCTTCGGCTGCAACACCACCGGGCCCTCGATGGACAGGTCCACCGCGCCCACGCCAAGCACCTGCAGGCGCAGCAGTTGGTCCGCCGTGTCCAGCAGGCTGCCGGCGTCGTCCTCGATTTCGGCGGACAGGTCGAACTCGCCGACGTTGTTGGTCAACCGCGAGGAGTTGAAAGACACCCGGATCACCGTTTTGTCCACGCCCAAGGGGATGCCGGCGCAGCTGCGGGAGTCCGAAAAGGTGGAGGTGCCCGCCGGCGCGGTCTGGCAGCCCAGCAACAGGTCGGGGGTGAGGAGGATGGGGGCGCCGTCGTTCAGCGGATCGGCGGTCACGCTCACCGTCGCCGAGGTGGTGACTGGGCTTTTAACGTAGGCGAATTCGAGTTTGACCACCTGGTTGACGAACGCCGAGCCGACTTCCCCCGACACCGTGACGTTCGAGGTGGAATCCTCGCTGTTGGGGACAAAGCGCACGGAGGTGACGTCCACCTCCTGACCCCGCAACGAGCCCATAGCCAGCCACAGGATCAGGCCCGCCAGGGAGCAAGCCTTCAAACCTCGGGTCCAAACGCGCTTCAACCGCACCCCTCCTTATGGCGCTGCCGAATCGGGAATGTCGTCTAGCAGCGATTTCCAGAAGTAAATGGCGTCGGCCGCGTAAAACGCGCTCACCCCGCGCAGGCTGCGGCCGAAGAAATCCGACTCCAACGTTTCGCTGGTGTCCAACGGCGCCACGACCCCTGAGTCGGTCTTGAGCGCCGCGTTGAACAGGTCCGGCGTACACGCAGCCCGATCCTTCCCGTCGATCAGGTAGACCGTGTTGTTGTCGGAGGGGACCAGGATCAATCCGTTGGGCACCACGGCCGTTCCGTCGGGGTTGCGGCCCTTGCCCTGCCCGGCGTCGTCCACCTTGATCGAGGTGGGCACGCCGTCCACCGTCACGCGCCACTTGAGCAGGTCGTTGCCGTTGGTCACGTCCTCGATGCGCGAGGTGGTCGCGCTGCGCCGCTGAATCTGCAAGGTCAGCACGCGCGAGGTCTGCGCCGTGGCGATGTGGAGCACCTGATCGCCGCTGGCCTGGGGGGTATCGTCGCCCAGGGCCATGGACTGCACCACGCCCAGTGGAACTTCGCGCGCGTCGCAGTTGTCCCGCAGCGTGGTCAGCGGGCCGAACAAGGCCGTGACGTTGAGCACTTCCTGCCCGCCGCTGGTCCCGCGCTGGAAATTGTAGCCGTACAGCTGGCTGATGCCGTTGCTGTTGGTCACCGACAGGAACGCGCGCTGGCGCGAGTTGACCACGAAATCGTCCCAGCTCTCGCCCACGAAGTTGCCGCCAAGCTGGACCTGCTGCAGCGTGGAGATGAAGCCCGTCAGCTGCCCGCTTTGCACCTGGTTGGAGGCCCACCACAGCACCAGTTTGGGCTGGGTGGGGTTGTTGCTCTGCTCGGTGGCGACGAACACGGTGGTGGCCGAGGGCGACACGACGATGCGCTGCACGCGGTTGCCCACGGGGATGCGCTGGTCGCGGATCAGGGGGCTGTTGCTGCTGTTCTTGTCTTGGATGAAGAACACGCGCCCCTGGGCGGTGGGGTCGCTGGAGTTGGGCTCGTTGGTGCCCACGTAGACGCCGTTGCCGATCACTTGGAGCGCCGCGATCTCGCCGCCCAGGATGAAGGTCCTCTTCGCGTTTTGGATGTTGGCGGGGTTGGCGAAGTCGTAGCTCATCAGGGTTCCGTTGGACAGGCCCACGTAGAGGATCTGCCGGGTGCGGTTTTGCGCCATTTTGGTGATGCGGGCCGGCCGGAAGTCCTCCTGGAGTAGCAGCAGCTTGCCCGCGCTCTCGTTCTCGAACAGCGCGTTGTAGCTTTCAAAATCGGGGTCGAACACGTCCACCTTCACCGTGCCTGCGCCCATGCGGTTGGGGTTGAGGGTGGCGCTGGCAAAACCATTCATCAACGCCACGCGCTGCGAATCGTACGGGCAGGTGGCAAACACCACATTCAAGCAGGTGGCCACGCGCTCGAGCTCCCTCTTGTCCAGGCCGACCAGCGTGGAGCCGTCGGGGGTGTAGAACATCATGCCGCGCGCCTCCGCGCCGTTGACGCCCACCACGAAATCCAGGATGGGAAAGCCGATGTCCCCGCCGGGGATGGTGAAGCGGGCGAACTCCACGTTGTCG
>Ga0326597_10005568_pt1 | contig 17445 bp, 14 predicted proteins | sample RVTome_12_FD_203789 | JGI IMG/M metagenome (GOLD analysis project Ga0326597, IMG submission 203789) | Soil microbial communities from uranium-contaminated site in the Upper Colorado River Basin, Wyoming, United States - RVT100D185 | ecosystem: Environmental > Terrestrial > Soil > Contaminated >... | reverse complement strand
ACTCCACGGTGGGAATGCGGTGCTGACGCGCGAACGTCTCGACCGCTGTCAGGAACCGGTCATGCATCGGCCGGAAGAGGGCTGGCGAGGGGATCGGATATCCGAGGTGATCGTGGAGGAAGTAGCACAAGCCACCGGACGTTTGGAGCTTGGGCATGGAGGCATGCAGGTAGAGCCGGTCGATACAGCTCACCGAGAGCGTCACGTGCTGACGGATACTGTCGGCGAGGTTGGGCGTCATCGAACCCTCCTTGGTCGGGAAGGTCGATGATGGTACTCCGGAAGGAAGACGCCGATGTGGGCATCGGGCCCAACATTTTCCAGTGAAGCTTCGCCTCACACCGATCAGCTACGGGATTTGACACGATGCCACTTGTCGGTTTGAGGCGAAGCTTCACTGGTGTTCTGTCCTGGAACCAGTACCACTCCCGTCCGCTCGCTTGTGTCGCGCCTGGCTTCAGTCCGGCTTCTGCGGCGGGCCGAGGCAGGCCTGGAGGCCTGCGCGACAAGAAGTAGTGATTCCGCGAAGACAGGCCACGATACCAGTGGCGTCCCCCGATCCCACGAATCGGCGCGAACGCCAAAGCCGGCGAGACGACCACTTGACGTGTCCGCGAACCCACGAGGCGGGTTCCGAAACGTACCCCCACCCCGACCTCAGAATCACATCATCTCGTCACGAGGTGCGACCGGGAGGGTTCATTCCGGCAAGCCAACCAAATCGGAGAGATACCGAAACGGAGCGAGAAGATTGTCCTGGAGCGGAACCGATGCGCCGTTCGGTCGCACCAACACGATGGTCACGTCATCGTCGGACAGGTTCTGCGCGGACATCGACGTCACCCTCCGCAGGATGTCGGGAATGATCCTCGACGGATTGAGACTGTCGGTCTCGGCCACCAGTCGCAATAGACCTTCGCGTCCCAACACCTCCCTCGCCATCGTTCCCGTGCGGCTTGCTGTAGAGCCACACGTCCAGCCCGGTCGTCGACACCGACGTGTCGGCCAGTCCATTTCCACCCCATACCTGCATGCACTGCATGCGCGAGGTCGTCTGATGGCCCTCGTGGCCGGCAGCTGTCAAGGCTGCGACCGTCTTGTCGGCATCCTTCAGCGAATCGTCTGTTTCGATCATGGCTCCGATATCGTGCGCATCCTCACAGCCCTTGAGGAGAAGAACCCAGCCAGACGTGGGATCCTTACATGCGAGAAGCGGCGGACCTCAAAGTGCCGGCGGTCGACGTGTTGAACACATCCGATAGAATTGTCCATGGCTTTGACTATAGACGGAAATGGTTTTCATTGTACGAACAGCCTCGTCCAGACACCGTCGATTGTCTCGCTGGTCAATTCCTGGTCGCTCCGGGACATCCCCGAGAAAATGTCGGTGACGCCGGGTCGGGCCGGTCCACAGACCGGGGCTACATCTGTCAGCCGTCACGCGGACGACCGGTCTAAAGACCGGTGCTACAACAGCACGCCCATCCGCAGTCTGCTGGTCTGAAGACCGGTGCTACATCCGTCAGCCGTCACCCAATCTGCCGGTCTGAAGACGGACGCTGCACCGGGTGGGTTCACGGCGAGTGCCGCACCTGGCCATGGTAACGTGTGAGCGCCTCGGTCTGGCGGCACACAACCACGCGCGCAGCCATGATCGCAACCCGAACGTCAGAGGCTGGACGCCGTCATCCGCATGATTCGTCTCCACTACACGTTCTGGCTGGGCCTGGTCACGCTGTTCGTAGGCCGGCTGCTCTTTGGACTGACATCGGAGTTCTTCTTCGAGGACGAGACCCAGATTTACCTCATGGGTCTCCGGTCCTACACGACAGGATCGTGGCCCTACTTCGGCCCTGATGTGGTCTGGACCCAGAGTGAAATCCCCGGTGCGCTCCAGCCGCTGCTCGTCGGCCTCCCGCTTGCCATCGCTCCATTCCCGGAGGCCCCCTTCGTTTTGCTAAACCTCCTGTCGTTCGCAGCACTCGGCGCGCTGGCCTGGTACATCGGCGTCCGACTCCCGTCCCTCCCACGCTGGCTCATATGGGGCTGGCTCATGACCCTCCCTTGGACGCTGCAGTACTCCACCCACATCATCAACCCTTCGTACGTCCTGCCCGCGGCTATCGTCTTCTTCGTCGGCTTCTTCGAGGCGGTGCCGTCGCTGACGGCCGGGCGACTCCCCAGCTGGGCGGCGTTCTCGATGATGGGGGCGGGCGTCACCTGGATCATGCAGATCCACATGTCATGGCCCGTGCTGCTGCCCTACGCCGCGTTTGCCTGGCTGAGCAACCGCGGAGGTGGAATCAAATCGCTCGGACGTTTCGGCGCCGCCTTCGTGGCCGGGGCCGCGATTCCTGCTCTCGTCCTGCTACCGACAATCCTGCAGTTCGGTCTCACTGCCGGTTCCGGAGGCGTCGCGCGAAACCTCCAGCTGCGCTGGGTCAGACCCGACGTCATCCTCACGACACTGGCCCGCGTCTTCTCGTTCGCGAGTCTGGAGATCAATCGCTTCATCGCTACCGATGGCGCCAAGCGTCTTGTCTTTTTCCGTGAGCACGTCTGGCTTGTTCCCTTCGCCGTCATCGTCGGAACTGCGGGACTGGTCCAGCCGTTCTGGATGCTGGCCTCCTGGTTCCGCCGCAAGCCCGGCTGTCGAGAGTGGCCCGCACTGCGGCTCGTCGTCGCGGGCACCGTCGCCTTGATCTACGCGAGCTACTCGTTCGTCCTGGAACCACCGCAGGCCCAAGCGTTCTATCTCGTTGCTCCGATCTCCTTGATCTTCGCCGCCTATTGCTGGTCGATGGTCGACGGCCCCCGCTCCCGCAAGATAGCCGCGTGGCTGCTTGCCATCAACGTCGTGTATCAGACGGGTTTTGCCCTGGGACGGGCGCCCGAGCGGTCGCTGTACAAGAATCGCCGGGTTGTGGCGGAGGCCATCAGGCGGAAAGAGCCGGAGATGTTCGGCCATCGGCGCTCGTACGCAGTCGAACCCGGACCCACGGCGATTCATGATCCGTCGCGCCCGTATGATGCGACCATAGACATTCAACTGAGAGACGCTGTGCACACCGTCGGCTGGGGCCGGACACTCGACTGGGAGGTGACCGTGACCAACACCAATCCGCGCGTGGCGTTCCGCGATTTGCTGTACATCACCACCTACCGTGACGGCGAGGGACGCACCGTCGAGGAGCGCCATGAGTACATCGAAGACGTGTTCCAGCCTTTCGAAACTCGGCGCGTACAACTCAACGACAGGTTTGCCGACTTCGTCTTCTCCAGTGCGACAATGCGTATTGCCGCCGCCGAGGCGCTGCTGCCGCTGCCCCCGGCTGGGTCACAATGACAATGCGAGGAGCCTGTCTCCGGGCGTCAGTCCGTCGGCACAGGCATTCACACCGATTCATGGAGGCTTCAATGCACAAGAGGAAGACACCATCGCGTCCGTCACTCCTCGTCGCCGGTTTGCTGTTGCTCGTCCCCGTCCTTCACACGGCGTGTTCAGCGCCGGTCAGCGACCAGGCGCCTGACATCACAGGCGTCACGGTGTTCGACGGGGCGCGGCTGATTGTGGGTGACGGCAGCGTCATCGAGAACGCAACACTTGTCGTCGACGACACCCGTCTCGTCCAGGTCGGCCGGACCGGTGAGGTGGAGGCGCCAGCCGGCGCGGCTCGCGTGGATCTGACGGGTCGTACGGTCATGCCCGCGATCATCGACGCCCACACGCACCTCAGCCAGACGCGCGAGGCGCTCGTTGAGGACTTGCAGCGCAAAGCGTACTACGGCGTCGGCGTGGCGATGAGTCTCGGACAAGACGCGGGTGACTTGCCCTTCCAGATGCGGGAAGAGACCATCCCCAACGTGGCGCGATATCGCACGGCCGGTCGTGGGATCACGAGGCCAGAGCCGGGACGCTCTGAGGTCCCGTACTGGATTGACACCGAAGAGGAAGGCCGGCAGGCCGTAAGGGAGCTCGCCGAGAGGAACGTCGACCTGGTCAAGATCTGGGTGGACGACCGCAACGGAACCTACGAGAAACTGACTCCTGAGCTCTACGGGGCGGTCATCGATGAGGCCCACCAGCATGGGCTCCGCGTCACTGCCCACGTCTTCACGCTCGAGGACGCAAAGGGCCTCCTGCGCGCCGGGATCGACGCGTTCGCGCACGGCGTGCGGGACAGGGACATCGACGACGAGATCGTCGCGCTGTTCAAGGAGCGGCCGAACGTCATCCTCCTCCCGAACCTTCCCGACCGGGGCGTCGCGGAAGATCTCGGCTGGCTGAGCGACACCATCCCTGCCGAGGATCTGCAAGCCCTTCAGGAGCGATTTACTGACCGGCCAGATGCGCAAGAGACGTTCGGGATTCAGGCTCGCAATCTGTCAAGGCTCAACGCAGAGGGGGTCAAGATTGCGTTTGGCACGGACGGCAACGCGGGATGGGGCCCACACACAGAGATGGCCGACATGGTGGCGTCGGGGATGTCGCCGCATGAGGTTCTCGTAGCCGCGACCCGGAACTCGGCCGAGCTGCTGGGACTTACCGACGTCGGCACACTGGAGTCCGGCAAGAGCGCGGACTTCGTGGTGCTGGAGGCAAATCCGCTGGACGACATCACGAACACGCGCCGCATTGCCGCCGTGTACCTGCGTGGAACAGAAGTCGACCGCGCCGGCCTGAGCGCGGGGTGGGTCGGCCAGACGTCGCCGTGAGCACCTGATATCGACGCCTGTCTACCGGACTGAAGACCGGGGCTACAACTGTCAGGCCGTCACGCGGACGACCGGTCTCAAGACCGGTCGCTGCAACTGTCTGCCGGTCAGGCGACCGCCGTTGCTTCGATCTCCACCATCAGTTCGGGAAACGCCAGGCGACTGATCCCGAGGAGGGTCTGCGGCGGCGTGACCCCAGCCGCGCCGAGCCTCTCGGCAAGCACCGCCCAATTGGCGAGCACCTGGTCCACGTCCGTCGTGTAGATCGTGAGGCCCACGACGTTGGCCAGCGTCATGCCGCCACCCTTCAGGACCGCATCGAGATTGTCGAGCGCCAGGCCCATCTGCGCCTTCATGTCACCCGCGTGTTTCACGTTCCCGCCACCGTCTATCGCCGTCTGTCCTGCACAGACAAGCACGCGACTTGCGCCTTCCAGAACTTCGCCCTGGTTGAAGCCGTATTTGAGTGACCAGTCCCAGGGATTCACCGCCGTCCGGTTCATCGTGTCTTCCTCCTTGTTTCTTCTTTCCCTCATCTCCCGTCGGGAGCCTCTGCCAGCCTCGACCGGTCTGAAGACCGGTGCTACAACTGTCACGCCGTCACACGGACGACCGGTCTGAAGACCGGTGCTACAACAGTTAGGCGGGCATGCGATCTGCCGGTCTCAAGACCGGTGCGACAACAGCCCGGGCCGGTCAGAACCAGCCGACAAGCATCAGCGCCACATCCGCCGATCGGCGCTGGACGGGATCGATCAGCCAGAGCCAGTCGTCCAGGAGGAACTCCAGCCGGGTCGCGAGCAGGGCAATCCGGCCCATGACCGTGTAGCCGAAGCTGGCGCCAAAGGTGATCATCAAGACCCAGATGCCCACGTTTGCCACCTTGCCCACCACGCCCTTGTGCTCGACGGAGAAGAAGAAGTAGACGAGCCCGCAGAGCACTCCAGCAACGAGCAACAAGTTCTGCAGCGACAGCCAGAAATCGAACCCTCCCCCATCGATGACGGCCAGCGGGACGATCGTGTTGCGGATCTGGGCGAGGAAGTCGCCGTGGAGGAACGCTATCAGCCGCAGACCTGCCGTGGTGCCGATGATGAAGGCGAGCGGCCAGCGGGCAATCCACGGGCCCTTCGGCAGCAGACGCCACAGCAGCATGACGCCGAGAATCAACGGGACCAGGTACCAGAGGTCCTGCTCTGCCTCCGGTCCCGACAAACCTGGCGTCGCCCATCCCTGCGCAACCGAGGGCGAGATCTTCGCCAGCAGATTCGGGACCAGCACGGTCCAGAAGCCAACCACCATCCAGTAGGCTGCCGACACGCCCACGAGGACGCCCTCGGCGATCTTGTAGGCCGGGTTGTCGCCGTACAGGAACGAAAAGACCGCCAGCGTGAAGAACGCGGCGACCCATAGCCCGACCGTCCGTGCCAGGCTGAACTGGTACTCGGTCTGGGTCTGATCGGCGGCGGTCGCCTGCAGATACGCTCCGTACGTCGAGGTTTCGTACTGTGTGGCCCCGGTCTCCGGTACCGGCACAGCGCGCACATACTCCCGGCCCATGCCAGTCTCGGTGAACGCCGCCCTCCCAATCAGCGCCACGACGCCGAGGATCAGCACGAGCGCCCAAATGGCTGTTTCACGCTTCATCGGGTGGCTCCTCGACGCTTCTCGGCGAAATACAACACGTTCGCCACGACAATCAGACCGATGATGAGGAGGTGGGCGACCAACTGCGGCCCCATACGCCGTAGCGCCTCGAGATACTTCGGATCTGGGTTCGCTCCGCCGTACTTGTCGATCACCAGCTTTTCGTACTCAGCCGCACCCTTGATTGCGCCGAGCATGCCGTGCAGCTGACGCGGTATGTACGGATAGAACAGCGGCGCCTGCACGCCGGTCACCCCGGCGACCAGGCGAAGGGCAGGGTACGGCGTCACCGCGTACTGCACCCATTCCTTCGTGCCCGCGTACCCCGCCGACACGTTGATGATTAGCCTCATCCGCTGAATATTGTCGATGCCCTCCATCATCGGAATCTTCTCGACCGCCGTGCCGTACGAGTCGGTCGTGTAGAGCTCCCGAAAATTGGTCACGATCACCTTGATCACACCCTCGTTCCCCGACTTGAACCCAAGGTTCACGTAGTCCTGTCCGTACACCAGCTCGGGGAAATCACTCCTGATGACCCTCTCGATGGACTCGTCGATCATCTGGGGACCGACCGGCCACAGGGCCATGAAATACATCTTCAGCTTCTTCTCGGCAACATGTCGCGTAAACGCGGTCGCCATGGGTATCAGCTCTCCGCCGCTGGCCGGGTCGAAGTCGAACGAGAGCAACACCGGGTCGCCCTCGTTCAGGCGCTCGATTTCGTCGAACGTCGCCTCGGAGAGCACGCTCGGCACCTCGGGAAACGTATCCCCCGTCACGCCAATGTAGTAAATCGGGAGCAGGACGGCCCAGAACATCAGGAGGAAGATCCAGCGGCGATCCAGGGTGCGCAGCACCTTCTCGGTGCCCAGCGACCTGAACTGGGCGAAGAGCGGCCAGACCGACAGCACGACGACGACCAACAGCCACCACTGGTGTGTGAGAAATTCGACCACGTTCACTCTTTACCCAGATAGGAGCGGTCGAGCCCCAGCAGTACGCGTAGCGACGTGGCGACGATGCCCAGCGCGATGCCGATCATGATCGCTCGGTTCCCGGCGGTGGTGAACACGCTCATGATGTACACGGTGAGGACCTCGATGCGCAGGCCCGTGAAGTACTGAAATCCACTCCAGATCGACGGGTCGATCCAGCTGGTCAACAGCACACCGGCGAATGTGCGGCCGAGCAGAATGATGAACGCCGTTCCGAGGAGAAGGAACGCATGCAGGTTCTTCGCCCGGAACGCCCGGAAGGCCGCCGACGCGATGTAGAACGCCAGCATGGCGAAAATGGTCGACGTCAGCGGCTTGAAGGCGTACTCGTACAGAAACCAGAAGGCTCCCCCCGGCTGCCCGTACGGACCGGACCACGCGAACGCGGGAAACTGCGGCGAGGGCGGCACGCCGACCTTGCCAAGTCCAACGGCGAGGGTGACCAGAAACGACACCAGCACGACGAGCGAATAGCCCCAGCCCCGCGAGCGATCCGACACGTGTTTCAGATGCACCTTCAGCAGGTTGCCGCCACCCAGGATGAAGGCAATGGACGCGAGCACGTCGAACCAGATGGTTGCCTTCTCGCCCCAGCTCTGCCAGTAAGGGATGAAATAGGCCACGATGAGGAGAAATCCTCCGGCCGCCGTGATGAGCATCGGAACCAGTCGCTTCATCGAGGTCCTCTCACGTGAGCATCGTGTCGGTGAAGAAACGAACCATCGACGCCAGCCACGGCCAGCCGGTGATCTCGGCGATCGTGATCCCCATCACGCCGGTCACGATACCGGCACCCACGATGAGCTTCCCGATGTCCTGCCCCTTGAGGCTGCCGAGTTGGTCCGGTTGGCCCGACAGGTACGCTGATGCGGCAAAAAACTCCTCGCCGATTAGCGTGTAATCGCACGCGGCGACGAAGAACGGCAACTGCGCCGGCTGCGCGGTTCCCGCGATCTGGATCGCACCAATGCTGTTACCTGTCTCGGCGAGAATGAGCGACTCCGCGAAGAACGACCCCATGTAGAAACATGCTGCCGGCTTGTCGCGAACCATCATGCCCTGCAAGTACGCGACATACCCGAATTGCTCGTCCGTCACGTAGTAGATGTTGTCGGCGTTATAGGTATCGGGCCGCCCGGCCCCAAGGTACGAGGCCTCGACGGTTTCGCGCGCGGCCGTCATTACGAGCGACTTGCTCGTGGGCACTTCGATCCGTGCGTCGTACTCGGCCGCCGTCTTCGCGACACGCGCCAGTACGTTCAGCCCGGCAATCGTTTGGAGTTCGTTCATGTCCTGAACACCGGGCACGAAGAGGCACGACCGCCCCATCTCCGTGGCTCGGCCGACCGCTTCATCCACGGCTTCCAGGCCGGCGATCTTTCGTACGGTGAGCGTCACACCCCTCCGGGCGAGCGCAATGTACGCGACGACGGATCCGCAGAAGATCAACAGCGTGAGCAGAAACCATCCCCGCGTCCCGTCGAACCACTCCATCGTCGGCGTGATCGGGGTCGTCGACTCCACCGGCTGGGATGCGGCGGTGCCGGCGCCCGCAGTAATCTGAAACAGATAGGACTGGCTCGGATTCAATCCGCCCACGGTGTACCGCGACGTGCCGGCCGGTACGAGATCGACGACCGTGAACCTGTCTTCAGTCGTCGTGCGCCGCCTGATGATGTACGACTCGACCGTCGCGTCATCGGCCGAAAGCGACCACGTCAGATCGATTCGCGTGCCATCGTCCCAGCGGTGATCGGTTGCCGTGAGATCGGTCGGTGGAAGGGGTTGGACCTGCGCCGATGCCGCGGCAACCGTCCCGAGGACAAAAAAGACTGACAGGAGTGCGGCAATCGTACGGTGCTTTGCCTGAGAAGAAGTCACAGGATGCTAGTCCTCAATCAGCTCAACGTTCGCCCGCGGGATAGTGACACTGTCTCCAGAACCGAGCGTCACTTCCAGGACCCGCGCCCGCGACCCTGACTCGAGTACGAGGGGCTCTGCCGGGAGCGCGCTGACTGATCCGATCAGCCCGAAATAGGGATCCCGGATGATCCGCACCGGCCGACCAATCTCGAGGTAGCTGCCCGACCCGGCGGCACCACGGACCTCGGGCGCGTCCACGGCGGTGTGCGGAATCACGATCTCGGGCCGCAGCACGCCGGCGCGGATCTGGGTCGCACCGTTCACCGCGGCCTCTGCACCCTCGCGAGAGTTGAAAAGACTGAACGTTCGCTCGGCCATTGCGATCTCTCCAAAACCTTCGGTCACGATCACAGTGATGCCGATCTGTTCCGATCCGGTGATGGCCACGCCCAGATCATAGCCAAGGAGCTTCTTCAGATCCTGATCGTCAATGCCCCCAGACACCACAGCAGCCACGCCCACCTCCCGCGCCTTTTCGATGGCAAGCTCGGTCATCCGCGCCCCGCCGACAACGACGCAGCCCTTCATGTCGGTCTTGATCAGGTCGTCTGTCAGCTCCTGCTCGTGGGTCTTGCACGCCATCCGGATGGGACCGAACGCTTCTCCGCCGACGCCGAAGATACCCTGGATGAAGCTGACGACGGCCTCGACGAGACACCCCTCTTTGGGCACGATCTCGGTGACGGTTCCAGCCAAATACGCCTTCACCTGCAACGGGAGCGGCTCGCCACGAATGATGACCTGTCCGGTGACGGCCGAGACCGACTCGATCGTACCGGCGACTTTGGCCACGTGCTCGGCGCGGAACATACCGAAGATACCCTTCGATCGGGCGAGAACATCGCCAATGTCGACCCGGTCCCCCGCTCGCTTCAGCATCGCTTCTTGCACGTCGGCCGGGGGCATCGCCAGCAGCTTGGAGAGGTTCAGTGGAGTGATGTCGCCAGGCATGAAAGTCTGCGCGACCACCTGCTGGGCCTCGACGCGATCCCCTACGGCGACCAGGACGTCGCCCTGGATGGGAAGGAGGCGGCGCGCCTGATGGCGCGCGCTGGTTGAAACCTTGAGTCCGGGTGTGTATGCCTTGGCCATGGAAATATCAGGACGATGATCCGCCGTTGGGATAGAGCGCCAGGGCCTTGACCCACTGCTGAATCTTCTGGCGGCCCACCTCGCGCTTCTCCGATAACTCGAGGGGCCGCCCGCGCGCATCCAGCACGAGACCGACGGTTCCACCGCGAACCTGCCGCTCGACCTTCTTGCCTGGTCCGGCCCCGACGTCGAAGCCCCGCTCGGGCTCGACGATTACCGTCGCGGTCTCATCGTGCGCGAGCGGCAAGAGGCGCAGGTCACCGTACATGAGCTGGCCGGAGTCGTTGACGGCACTGGACTGGACCGAGAAACGGAAGCACGGCTTCCCCGGCTTTCCCGTGCCCTTGGCGGCAACACACGTGCCCAGGCGAATCAGGCAGTCGCGCTCGAAGACCTCCAGTGAGGCCTGTGGATGCACCTGCGCCAGCACCCCTAGGTGCGGCATCATGAAAATCGAATCCTTGGCGAGCTCGGTGAAGCCTTCCGGCTCGAACGCGTCGATGAGCAACATCACGGTCTGGTGCATGCGCGGGGCATGCGACAGCACGCCGCCCGACGCCACCAGCAGGTCCAGCTTCATGTTGTCGACGATCGTCTGTCCCGACAGGCCCTGGCTGAAGGTGTCGCCGACCGACCGCTGCTGCTGCACGCCTTTCAAGGTCGTCGCGAAAGCCTTGTGTTGCACGTAGGCGAGTCGCAAGGCCTCTCGCGCCACGGCCTGCTCGAAGACCAACGCCTCGAGTGTTTGAGGGATGGTCGTGGGGCGGATCATCTTGTTCTTGACACGGTTTCGGAGGTCCCGCTCGTCCATGTCGAAGTGCACCCACCGCAGGATGCTCGCCATCCCAGCCTCGGCGCAGACATTCGCGATTGAATAGCTCATCCCGAGGTTCGCGCTCACCGTGCGGTTGAACGTGCCATCGAACACGCTGAACACGTCGGTCGTCGCCCCGCCAATGTCGACCCCGACGACGTTGATCTTCCGGCGGGCGGCGATCGTCTGCAGGATATTCCCGACCGCGCCAGGCGTCGGCATGATTGGCGCGTCGGTCCACTGCATGAGCTTCTCGTAGCCTGGCGCGTGCGCCATCACGTGCTCGAGAAACAGGTCGTGGATGGCGTCGCGGGCCGGCCCCAGGTTCTCTCGCTCCAGCACCGGGCGGAGGTTGTCCACGACCGTCAGGTCGAAGCCTTCCTTGATGACGTCGCGCACGAGCGGCGCGGCGTCTTTGTTGCCGGCGTAGATGATCGGCAGAGTGTACTCACCCCCGAATCGCGGTCGAGGCCTCGCCGGGGCGATCAGCTCGGCGATCTGCACGACATGCGTCGTGGTGCCGCCGTCGACGCCGCCGGAAATGAGGATCATGTCCGGCCGCAGCTCGCGGATCCGCTGGATCTGCTCGTGCGGGCGTCTCTTGTCATTCGACGCGATCACGTCCATGACAATGGCACCGGCGCCAAGCGCCGCTCGCTTGGCGCTTTCGCCGGTCATTTCCCGCACCACGCCGGCCACCATCATCTGGAGCCCGCCACCGGCGCTCGACGTGGAGATGTAGATGTCGCAGCCTTGCCCGTCGGCCGCCGGGTGGATAATCAGCCCCTGATCGTCGATGAGCCGACGATTCGCCAGTTCCTGGACTTCGGTGACGGCGTTGACGACGCCCATCGTGACGTCCGCGAACGGGGCTTCGACCGTCGTCGGCGCCTCGCCTCGGTGCGTCTGGCGATACACGCCGTCCACCTGCTCGATGAGGATGGCCTTCGTCGTCGTGCTGCCGCAATCGGTCGCGAGAATGACGCGGATCTTGTCAGGATCGACCGGCATGAGGCTCCGTGGTGTCGGTCTCCGGGGTCGTCTTTTGCTTTTGCGCGGATGCGGATTCGGTTGCACCGTCGCGCGCGGATGCTGCGGATTCAACCGCTTCGAAGCGCTCGGCTAGATAGTCAACTGCGCCACGCTGCTCGAGAAACGCCGTGAACGCCTCGTATTCGGCCGTATTCACGAGAATCCCGACGATGGGCTGGAAGAAATGGAGGAGCTGTGCGGATACGTAGTTGAGCGGACGGCTCATCTCGAGCATCAGCAGAGCAGGCGTGGTCAGATGCCGTCGGCCGATTTCAGCGCACAGCTTCTCGACGACCGCGCGCTGCACCTCGGTTGGCACGACGGGCCCGGGCGGGTCAAGGGCGAACGCATGGCTGAGCCATCCCACCGGTTGATTGTAGCGGGACAGGCGTGCAAGCGGCCAGTCTGTTGGCGAGTCGCTGGCCGGCCCGCGTTCCGAGCCCGGCTTCTCGTCGCTGAATCAGTACGGCTGTAGCGCCGGTCTTCAGACCGGCTGTTCGATCCTCCTGCGGGTGTACTCTTCAGTCCTGCCTCAGTCCCGCCGCCGAAAGCCGGACTAAAGACCGGCGCTACGCCTGTCAGGCCGTCGCGCGGTCGGCCGGTCTACTGCAGTTTTCATAACGGTGTAGCGGTTGCGTCCTGGCGGTGAGGTCATGACCCGCGCTTGCAGGGTGGCGGCGACGGTCGTTAGGTCCCAGCCCGCTCACGATCGCGTGAAAGACCACGCGGCGGCCACCTCCGCGGACAGCCAATCCTGGCTGTCCGCGCCATGATAGGCACCGACGGTGCCGCGGCGTGATCTTTCCGGGCTGGCGACCGTGACCGGCGCCGCCACCCTGCAAGTGCGGAAGGGCCGCTGCACCCTTGCGAAAACCGGTCTACAGACCGGTGCTACAACCGCATGCCGGTCTGTAGACCGGCTTATTCTCCCGGGGGACGTCGGCGCCAGTCTGACGGGACATTCACGTACGAATCGTTCAGGTCCGACACCGAAGCACAGCCCAGAAGCTTGAGCGTCCGCTCCAGGCCAGTCTTGAGAATGGCAATGGCGCGATTGACGCCAGCGCCGCCTCCTGCGCCAAGCCCGTAGGCGTAAGCGCGCCCAATGAGCACGGCCCTCGCGCCCAGGCAGAGAGCCCTGGCGATGTCTGAGCCACGTCGAATGCCCCCGTCCATCAGCACCTCGACACGGCCATCGACGGCGGCCACGACCTCTGGAAGCGCGCGCACGGTTGCGTCCACACCGTCGAGCTGACGGCCACCATGGTTGGACACGATGATGCCCTGGAGGCCCGCGCCGACCGCGCGTCTGGCGTCCTCAGCCGTCAGCACTCCCTTGACGAGGATCGGCCCACTCCACGCTTCTCGAATCCACCTGAGATCCGACCAGGACACCACCGACTGGGCCAGCGCGGACCCCACGTCGGCGTAGGCCATCGGCCCCTGTCCAGGTAACACGACGTTGGGGAACTGCATCAGCCCGCCGTCGGCCAGAAACCCTGCGAGCCACCTCGGTCGCAGGAGAAACTGGGTCAAGAATGGCGCCATCGACGCCGGCCGACGGCTCAGCAGCTCCAGCGTGCCGTTGCGCACGTCTCGCTCGCGCAGGCCCGCAACCGGGGTATCGATCGTGACAACCAGCGCGTCGTACCCGGCCAGGCCCGCGCGCTGGATGGCAGCCGTGGCGACGTCGCGACCACCAACCAGGTACAGCTGATACCAGACAGGACCACTGGAGGCTGCCTTGACCTCTTCCAGCGCACACCCCGACAGCGTCGAGAGAACATAGGGAATGCCCGCTGCGCCCGCGGCCCGAGCGGCGACGGCCTCTCCGCGCGGGAAGAAGAGCCGGCTACTTCCGACTGGTGCGAGCAGGACCGGCAAGTCGAGCGTGGTCCCCAGGACCGTGGTCCTGAGATCGACCTGGGGGATGGAAACCGCGCCCCGGGGACGAAGCGTCACGGCGTCGAACGCGACGCAATTCTGGCGAAGCGTCAGCTCGGCCTCCGCCCCCCCGTCAATGTAGTCGAAGACAACCCGTGGCAGACGACGCCTCGCAAGGCGCCCCAGGTCGTCTATATTGAGCGTGCGTGGAGAATCGACCCCGCGTGCCATGAATCTCTACGGTGGAGTCGCGGGCATCTTACCGCAGTGCCCCTTGAACGCGATCTCTCGGCTGGCTGGTACAGGAGAAGAATCAGTGTATAGTGCAGGTCTTAAGACCTGCCTCGGCCTAAGAGTCCGGGCTAAAGTCCGGCGCTACACGGGCTAGCTTCTCGGAGCTTACGCGCTCGGACCCTGCGACTTTTCGATCTCCTGAATGAACGCGCCAGCCTCGGCAGCCTCAGGCGATCCGGGCGCGGACTCCACAACGTGTTGGAACAGCGGAAGAGACTGGTCCACGTCCCCCCGACTCAGGTAGACCTTGGCGAGACCCAGCGTGGCCAGCGCGGCACCGGGCCGAACGGCCAATGCCTCGTCAAACTTCGCCTGCGCCCCGTCGTAGTCACCCTTGGCAAAATACACGGCGCCCAGGGTCACCACAGCATCGTAGGCCAGGGAATCCTGGGCCAGATCCGGCTGGTTTCCAAGCCCCTTCTCGAAGGCGGCAATCGCCTTGTCGAGGTCGTTCATGTCGACGTAGGCGCCCCCGAGTTGAAAGAGCACGCGCGGGTCATCGGGCGCCAGCGCGGCGGCCGCTTCAAGCTGCGCGACAGCATCAGCCGTTCGCGACAGTCGGAGGTACGCCAGCGCAAGATTCACCCGGACCTCCGGCATATCCGGAGCACTGGCAAGCGCTGCTTCGAAGGCCAAGGCAGCTGCCTCGTTGTCACCCCGGTTGAAAGCCTCGGCGCCCGCGGCAAACTCTTCGGACCCGGCTGGGGACAGCCGTGCGAGCTTGAAGCTGAACCGCCGGTCCACGCCCGCGTTCAGCCGCAGCCGGTCCTGAATCGACTGGTAGCCTTCCTTCTCGACCGTAATCTCGTACTCCACCGCCGGCAGGCCGCGGCGGTAAAAACGGCCGTTCTCGTCGCTCTCGACGACAAACTCCCGACCCCGTCCCACATCTCGAATCCGGAACGCCACCCCTTCGAGAGGGTTGCCCTCCTCGTCGGTGACGACACCCTGCATGACGCCAAGCTCGATCTGCCCGAACGCCACGGGGGCGCTGCCAAGCAGCGCCCCCGTGGCCACGAAACACGCTATCGCAAACTGCGCGAAACGAACTGTGCCGTGTCGAAACATCAAACCACCTAGAAACGAATCCGTACGCCGAACTGGCTCTGCCTCGGGAACTGCGAGCCCGTCGACACCATGAAGTTTCTGGAGTTCCGAGCACCCGTCGGATTCCGCAGATTCTCACGGTTGATCAGGTTGAACACGTCGAAGAACAGGTCGAGGCTCGTCGCCCGTCCTCCCAGCGGAATCCCGTACCGGATCGACATGTCGAGCAGGATTGATTCTGGCCCTTCCAGCCCATTGATGACGGCCCTCCCCTGCGAATCGACCTCCGACTGGATCGGCATCGTCAGGTCGTCGATGCCCCGGATCGGTCGATCGGTACGGTCGCCGTCGCGGTTACCGTCCGTACCGGTCGTCTCGTTGACCGGGCTGCCAGAAATGGCACTGACAACCGCCGAGACGTTGAGGTTCTCCCACACGTTGAACGTGCCAGTCATTGCGAGCACATTCTTCCGGTTGTTGGCAAACGTGCCGTAGTCGGCCCGGATGTCGTCGTCCAGCCATACGCGCTTCGTGTCCGGGTTTCCCAAGCCGACGTAGTTGGCATCCTGCAGCGTATACGCGATGCGCCCGCTCCACCGGTTCGACATCCGCTTCTGCAGGCTGAACTGCATCGATTTGTAGTCGGCGTTGAACGCGTCATTCGACTGGTTCTGCAACACACGGCGGAAGGCCACGTCGCGGGCTATAGACGGTACCAAGATGCCGTTGGGGTCAAAAGCGTCGACGCCGGGCCGGACACCATTCACCGGCTCGTTGATGTCTACGACACCGTTTTGGTTGCGTGCCACATTCGCGACGTAATCGGCCGTGACGGCCATGGTTTCGTTGAGCTGGTGGGCAACCCCGAAGCTCCAGGAATCCTGATACGGCGCCTTCCGGTCTGGGTCATCGACCCGGACGTTGTCGGCAGCGAACGTAGCGCCAGAGAGGATCTCGTCGCGCCTGCGGTTGAGGTCGGCAATACCCGCCGCGCTGACGACGGCCACGCCGGGGTTACCTTCCGAGTCGTTAATCATGTCGGGCACGAGCACGCACCCGCACGTGTCGTTGGCCGGCGTGATCGTGATGACGGGGAATTTCGTGAGCACTGCGTTCGTGCCAAGATTGACACCAACAGAAACCGGCATGTAGGCGTAGAAGCGACCAACGCCGCCGCGGACGACCGTCTGCCCCGTCCCGAAGATGTCCCAGGCAAAGCCCACCCTGGGACTGATGGCGTCCTTCTTGCCCGGAATCGACCGCTGGTAGTCGTAGCGAACCCCCCAGTTGAGCGTCAGCTTTTCGCTATTTCGCCACTTGTCCTCGAAGAACAGGTTGAAGCGTCGATCGTAGGTGCTTACCGCATAGTTCGAGTTCGGCGGTCCCATACGAATCGAGAGCTCGCGCGGACGGGTCGCCGGGTTGTTTGGGTCATAGGGCGTATTGGTTGCGAAATCGAAGGTGCCCGTATCCGGGCTGCCCCGATCAGGCGCGGCGTTGTAGCTGAAGCCCGTGCCCGCCTTCATCGTGTGCTCGCCGCCCCAGTCCGGAACAAAGTAGCTCACGGACGTATCCGCGGTGTACGTGCGGATGGTTGTGTACCCGCCACCACCACCCTTGCCGGTGATGTAGTCCGGATGCTCGTTCCGCTGCCCAATCGCGAACGGAATCCGACCGTCAAACCCTCTCCAGCTGACGTCGTCGTTGAAGAACTCCTGCGCCCCGGTGTTGAGCTGCTCGCCGATCCGCCCCACGCGAAGGACAAAGGACGCCCGGTCGCTGAGCACGCTCGTGTACGCGACGTTGAAGAGGTGGTCCCAGTCCTGCTCCCACCCCTGCGCGTCGATCGTTTCGGTGCTGGTGTTGAAATTCTCACCTCGCGAGGGCGCCGTCTCCAATATCCAGCGCGCGTTGACGAAGTTCCGATCGTTGAGCTGGACATCGCCGCGACCGAAGTAGTTGTTGGCCTCGACCTGGAACGCGCCCACGAAGTCGCGC
>Ga0326597_10005567_pt1 | contig 17445 bp, 13 predicted proteins | sample RVTome_12_FD_203789 | JGI IMG/M metagenome (GOLD analysis project Ga0326597, IMG submission 203789) | Soil microbial communities from uranium-contaminated site in the Upper Colorado River Basin, Wyoming, United States - RVT100D185 | ecosystem: Environmental > Terrestrial > Soil > Contaminated >... | reverse complement strand
GCGCACAGCACCACGCGCTCGACCTGGGTGGCGTCGAGGTCGTCGATCTCGTCGATCACCACCTGGTAATGGCCCTGGGTCAGGTCCTCGATGGTGGAGACCGCGAGCTTGTGCCGCAGCAGGCTCTTGGGCGTCATCACCACCAGCGGCTTGCGGAAGTCGCGCACGATCTGGCGCCGCAGCAGGTGGAAGACCTGCGCCGGCGTGGTCGGCACGCAGACCTGCATGTTCTGCTCGGCGCATAGCTGCAGGAAGCGCTCGAGCCGCGCCGACGAATGCTCGGGTCCCTGGCCCTCGAAGCCGTGCGGCAGGAACAGCGCCAGGCTGCACAGGCGGCCCCACTTCGATTCACCCGAGCTGATGAACTGGTCGATCACCACTTGGGCGCCGTTGACGAAGTCACCGAACTGGGCCTCCCAGATGACCAGCGAGGTCGGATCGGCGGTGGCGAAGCCGTACTCGAAACCCAGCACCGCCTCTTCCGACAGCAGCGAGTCGATGACGATGAAGTGGGCCTGGTCGTCGGCCAGGTGGCGCAGCGGGATGTAGCTGCTGCCGTCGTGCTGGTTGTGCAGCACGGCGTGGCGATGGAAGAAGGTGCCGCGGCCGCAGTCCTGGCCCGACAGCCGCACCGGGTAGCCCTCGGTCAGCAGCGTGGCGTAGGCCATGGTCTCGCCGAAGCCCCAGTCGATCGGGGCGGCGCCGGCGGCCATCTTGCGCCGGTCGGCGTAGATGCGCTCGACCCGCGGGTGCAGCTCGACCCCGGCCGGGATGGCAAGCAGGCGGTCGGCGAGGGCGCGCAGCCGGGATCCCGCGACCGCGGTGTCGCCGTCGTTGGTCCACTCCTTGTGCAGGTAGGGGGTCCAGTCGACCGAGAACTCGGACGGTTTGGGCGGGACGATGCCGCGCGCCACCAGGCGGCCCTCGTCGAGGGCGTCGCGGTAGAGCGTGACCATCTGCTCGGTGGCGGCCTGGTCGAGCACGCCGTCCGCAACCAGCCGCTCGGCGTAGAGCTGGCGGGTGGTCGGCCGCGCGCGGATGATCTGGTACATCATCGGCTGGGTCGCGGCCGGCTCGTCGGCCTCGTTGTGGCCGTGGCGGCGGTAGCAGACCAGGTCGATGACCACGTCCTTGCCGAACTCCATGCGGTAGTCGAGCGCCAGCTGGGTGACGAACAGCACCGCCTCGGGGTCGTCGCCGTTGACGTGGAAGATCGGCGCCTGGACCATTTTCGCCACTTCGGTGCAGTGGAAGGTCGAGCGGCTGTCGACCGGGTTGGAGGTGGTGAAACCGATCTGATTGTTGATGACGATGTGCAGCGTCCCGCCGGTGGCGTAGCCGCGGGTGTTGGACATCTGCAGGGTCTCCATCACCACGCCCTGAGCGGCGAAGGCCGCATCGCCGTGGATCAGGATCGGCATCACCTGCTTGCCTTCGTGGTCGCGGCGCCGCTGCTGGCGCGCGCGCACCGAGCCCTCGATTACCGGGTTGATGATCTCCAGGTGCGACGGGTTGAAGCCCAGCGCCAGGTGCAGCAGGCCGCCCGGCGTCTCCAGGTCGCTGGAGAAGCCCATGTGGTACTTGACGTCGCCGGAGCCCTTGCCGTTCGTTTTCTTCTTGCCCTCGAACTCCTCGAACAGCTCCATCGGCACCTTGCCGAGGATGTTGACCAGCACGTTGAGGCGGCCGCGGTGGGCCATGCCGATGGCGGTCTCCTTGATGCCGTGGCTGCCGCTGCGCTGCAGCAGCTCGTCGAGCAGCGGGATTAGCGCCTCGCCGCCCTCGAGCGAAAAGCGCTTCTGGCCGACGTACTTGCTGTGCAGGTAGCGCTCCAGCCCCTCGGCGGCGGTCAGCCGCTCGAGCAGGGCGATGCGGCGCTCGGCGCCGAGGTCGAGCTTGGCCCGGCTGCCCTCGAGGCGCGCCTGGATCCAGCGCTTCTCGGGGGTGCGGGTGATGTGCATGTACTCGGCGCCGATGGTGCCGCCGTAGACCTCCTCGCAGAAGGCGATGATCTCGCGCAGCGGCATGCGCTCGGGCGCGACCAGCGAGCCGGTGTTGAACACCGTCTCCATGTCCTGCCGGGTCAGGTGGTGGAACAGCGGGTCGAGATCGCGTGGCGGCGGTTCGTGCAGCTCCTGGTTGAGCTGCAGCGGATCGATCTTTGCCAGCTGGTGGCCGCGCATGCGCCAGGCGTTGATCAGGCGCAGCACCGCCGCCTGCTTCTCGGCCGCGCGCGCGTCCATCTCGCCGCCGGCGTGGACCACGATGCGGCCGCCATCCTTGCGCCGGAACGACTCGATCACCGGCTGGTGGGAGCGGTCGCGCAGACCCTCCTGCTGCAGGCGGTTGAAGAACTCGCTCCACGGTTCGGCGACCGAGGTCGGGTTCTCGAGGTACTGGTCGTACAGCTCCTCGATGAAGGTGGCGTTGCCACCGTAGAGGTGAGAGGTCTCGAGCAGGGCTTTGAGCGACGGTTTCATGTTCGGGCAACGCGTCAGGGTGGGGTATCAGGAAATGTTATTGGCGCATAATGATACAGTGATATCAGATCGCTGCCTACCGGTTGTGACGATTTCCTGGACCGTTTCGACGACCTGTCGGTCGGGGCGAGTATAGAGGTAAAGTCCAGCAGCTGCGTGCTGTTAGTGGGGATTCCTGCCGGCTGGACGAGATTTCGCGGGGTCGCTGATGTCGCACCCGGGTGGTCCGCGTCATCCTGCGTCGGCCCCTCAGTGGCCAGGCCTGCCCGGTGCCGATCGGGCCACCCGGATCGGGACGGGTTCGGCCACGCCGCCGCCGGGGGTGCGCCATCCCGATGCCGGATGGTGCGGTCTATGCGGAGCGACGGCGCCAGGGCATAGACTACGGGCCCCCGCTTGCCGGCGACCTCATTGAGTGCGCGCGCCTGGCGTGCGCTAATCACCTACGTTTGACCTGGCGCCATGCAGTGGAAGGACCCATGAATTCGAGCCGACGACCTCGCTCCAGCGGTGCGCTGTGGGCCGGCCTGCTGCTGCTGGCCAGCCTGGATCCCGCTGCGGCCGAACACGCGGCCGGCGAGTTGACCGGCCAGCGCCTGAACATCGGCGTCCTCGCCTTTCGCGGGGAGCAGGTTACAGAACGGGTCTGGGGGCCGACGGTCGCGTACCTGGGCCAGGCGCTCCCCTGGGTCGCCTTCGACCTGCGGCCGCTCGACCTGGAGCAGATGGAACAGGCGGTCCGTACCGGCGCGGTCAGCTTCATCCTCACCAACCCGGGCAATTACGTCGATCTCGAGTCCCGCTACGGCGTCAGCCGGATTGCCACGCTGCAGCGCTTTCATGCGCGGTCGCCCAGCCAGCGCATCCACTCCGCGATCATCGTCCGGGCGGACCGGGAGGACCTGCAGGAGATCGGCGATCTGAAGGGCCGCTCGCTGATGGCGGTCAGCGCGGATGCCTTCGGTGGGTTCCAGGTGGCCTGGGGCGAAATGAAGACATACGGCATCGACCCGTCCCGCGACCTGGCTGAGCTGGTCTTTGCCGGCTTCCCCCAGGACAACATCGTCAACTCCGTTCTGGACCGGAGCGTGGACGCCGGCATCGTGCGTGGGTGTCTGGTGGAGACCATGGGCCGGGCGGGGACCATCGACCGCGCCGACCTGCGCGTGCTGAGCCGGCGTTTCGATGACACCGGGGAGTGCAGCGTCAGCACACCCGCCTACCCCGACTGGCCGCTGGCCAAGCTGGGTGCCACCCCGGATCACCTCGCCAAGCTGGTCGCCATGACCCTGCTGGCGATGCCGGAAGAGCATCCCGCCGCGCGTGCCGGCGGCTACGCGGGGTGGACCATCCCGGTCGAATACCAGGCCGTCCACGAGCTGTTCCGGGAACTGCAGATCGGGCCCTACGAGTGGCTGCGCCGGCCCGCACTGGACGCGTTGTGGTCGCGCTACTGGCAGTGGATCGTCGTCGCCCTGATGGGGGTGGTCTGGTGGTTCTGGCATGTCTATCGGGTCGAGCAGCTGGTCCGCTTCCGCACCGCGCAGCTGACACGGGCGAACCTGCGCCTGCATCGGGAGATGGCGGAGCGGCAGCAGGCCGAGCGCAAGCTGCACATCCAGCAGGATGAGTTGGCCCACGTGGTCCGGGTCGGCACCGCCGGGGAGCTGGCCAGCGGCCTGGCGCATGAGCTGAACCAGCCGCTTTCCGCCATCAGCAGCTACGCCCAGGGATGTCTCTGGCGCCTCGATTCGGGCCGCATCACCCAGCAGGAACTGCTGGAGGTCATCCGGCGCATGGGCGCCGAGGCGGAGCGGGCCGGGGCGATCATCCAGCGCCTGCGCGGTTTCCTGCGCAAGGAGCAGACCGTGTGCCGCCCGCTGGACCTCAACGCCGCGGTGCGCGCCGCCAGCGACCTGTTCGCGGCCGAGGCGGGCAAGCGCGGCATCACCGTCACACGGGCGCTGGCGCCGGCGATCCCGCCGGTCATCAGCGAGGCGATCCAGATCCAGCAGGTGCTGATCAACCTGCTGCGCAATGCGGCCGATGCGCTGGCCGAGGCGCCACCCGAGCGGCGCCGGATCGAGCTGACCACGCGCCACGCTGCCGCGGCCGGGACGGCGCAGATCCTGGTGCGCGACTTCGGCCGCGGCATCGACCCGGAGACGCGCCTGCGCCTGTTCGAGCCCTTTTTCTCCACCACGGCCGACGGCATGGGGCTGGGCCTGTCGCTGAGCCAATCGATCGTGGAATCCCATGGCGGCACCATCGAGGTGGTCGAGGTCCATCCGGGGGCCTGTTTCTCGATCGTGCTGCCCGTGCACCAGGAGCCATGAGATGCCGACGCCAGCGGAAATGGTCTACGTCATCGACGACGACGAATCGATCCGCACCTCCCTGACCTGGCTGCTGGAGGCGGTGGAGATCCCCGTCCAGGGCTACGCCTCGGCCGACGCCTTCCTGCGCAGCCGGGAAGAGGAGGGTGCCGGCGTCCTGATCCTGGACGTGCGCATGCCCGGCATGAGCGGCATGCAGCTGCTGGAGCAGCTGGTCAGGCAGGGCAGTCCACTGCAGATCATCATCCTCACCGGCCATGGCGATGTGCCGCTGGCGGTGCGCGCCATGAGCCACGGCGCCTTCTACTTCATCCAGAAACCGGTCAACGGGCCGCAACTGGTGACCAAGGTCAGGCAGGCCATGGCCCGGAGCCGGACGGTGTACCTGCACCGGGTCAAGGCCGCCGAGGTTCAGGCCAGGTTCGAGCGCCTGACCCCGCGCGAGCGCGAGGTCATGAACCTGATCGTCTCCGGTCACGCCAACAAGGTGATCGCCGCCGAGCTCGGGGTGGTCGAGCGAACGGTCGAGGTGCACCGGCACCGGGTCATGGAGAAGATGGAGGCGGGCTCGGTGGCCGACCTGGTCATGCAGCAGCAGCTCATGCAGCAGCAGTCCGACTGACCCGGCCGCCCGAGGGCCGCTTCGCGCTTTTTTGTAGGTAGCGGCCCCCTGGCCGCGATGCGGCCGCGCCCCGGGCAATGCCGTATCGGGTCGGGGACGGGCCTCCTGGCGGGCGGTCGCTCGAACCCGGTCCCGCGGTTGTGCCCGGCACCACGCCAGTTGTCCGGCACGCGTCGCTGTCCGGCCCGTTTCGGGTTTCCACAATGCGGCCATCCACAATACCCACATGGAATATGTGGCCCTACCCTTCTGGCCAGGGCGAAACGTTCGCTGCGATCTCACCACTTCGAGCAGAGGGAATCGGCATGGACACCACGCGAAGGAAATTCCTCGCCAGCATGGCGACGACGGCGGCGGCGGCGCCGTTCGTGAGCACGGCAGCGGCCGTGGAGTTGACCACCGCGACGGACGCAACCGCGCGCTGGGTCATGGTGGTCGACTTGCGCAAGTGCATCGGCTGCCAGGCGTGCACCGTGGCCTGCGCGACCGAGAACCGGGTTCCGGCCGGGCAGTTCCGCACCCTGGTCAACAACTACGAGGTGACCAGCGAGGGCGCCGCTCGGAGCGCCATGCTCCCGCGCCTGTGCAACCACTGCGAGGATCCGCCGTGCATCCCGGTCTGCCCGGTACAGGCCACCTTCCAGCGCCAGGACGGCATCGTGGTGGTCGACAGCAGCCGCTGTGTCGGTTGCGCCTACTGCGTCCAGGCCTGCCCCTACGACGCCCGCTTCATCAACCACGACAGCGGCACCGCCGACAAGTGCACCTTCTGTGTCCACCGGGTCGAGGCCGGCCTGCTGCCCGCCTGCGTCGAGACCTGTGTCGGCGGAGCGCGGGTCTTCGGCGACCGCAACGACCCCGCGAGCGAGGTCTCCCGGCTGATCGACGGCGCCCGGACTGCGGGCCTGAAACCGGATCAGGAGACCCGCCCGCAGGTCTACTACATCGGCCTCGACAGCCGTCTGCAGGACAAGGTCGAGGGGGTTCCCGCGCCTTGGCAGCGCTCCGACATCCACGTGCAGGAGGCCGTGTCATGAGCAACCAGGTCATCGAAATCGTCAGCGTCGCCCAGGAGATCAGCTGGAACAGCTGGGCGGTGCAGTACTTCTTCTTCATCGGCCTGAGCCTGGGCGGCGTGCTGCTCGCGGCGCCGGCCTATGTCGCGCGCCGGGCGGCGTGGCTGCCCTGGGCCCGGCTGGGCGTGCTGGTCGCCCTGACCACCGGCCTGGTGGCGCCGGTGGCGCTGCTCTCCGACCTCCATCAACCGGCGCGCTTCTACCAGTTCTATCTCAACTTCACCCCCAGCTCATGGATGTCGTGGGGCGCCTTCCTGTTGCCTGCCTACGTCGCGACGCTGCTGCTGTTCGCGCTGCAGGCGCTCTACCGGGACCCGAACGGCAAGCAGCCGGCCACCCGCGCGATCGCCCTGGCGGCCGGCGTGCTGGCGGCGGCAATCGCGCTCTACACCGGCAGCGAGATGGGCGTGCTCGGCAGCCGGGTGCTGTGGCAGTCGGGCTGGCTGGTGCCGGTCTTCCTGGCCAGCGGCCTGGCCGGCGCCGTCGGTCTCGGCCTGGTGATCCATGGCCTGCAGCCGGGCGCCGACGCCGCCATCAGGCCGCGGCTGCTGCGCCTGCAGGCCGCGTCGCTGGCGCTGTCCGGGCTGCTGCTGCTCGCCTGGGCGGGTGCCGGCCAGCTGCAGCTGAGCGCGTCGGGGGAGGCGCTGCTGCGCCTGGCATTCGAATTCCGCCCGCTGGAGATCGGCCTGCTGCTGTTCGGCGCCGGCCTGCTGCTGCCGCTGCTCCTGACCCTGGTCGACCATCCGTTGACCAACGTCACCACCGGCCTGCTGGCGCTGTTCGGCGCCTGGATGGTGCGCTGGAGCGTCTTCATCGGCGGCCAGGGCCTGCCCAAGAACGGCGCCGGGTTCTACGGCTACGACCTTCCCATGAGCACCGACGGCCTGCTCGGCATCCTCGGCTCGATCGGTCTCTGGCTCGCCATCCTGATGGTTATCCAGCTGCTCTTGCCCCGGTCCGGGCAACCCGCCGCATCCTGATTCGGCAGACGCATTGAGGAGTAATCGACATGACTATTTCACGGCGCAACTATCTCAAGCTCACCGCGGCTGCTGGCGGCCTGGCGGCCTTCGGCCTCGGCTACAGCGCCACCGCGGAACGGCTGCTGCGAGGCGCCTGGGCGGGCGACCGTCCGGACCACCCGATCAGCGGCAACGCGCCCGCTCCGGAGTTCACGGTCGATCCGAAAAGCGGGGCGATCCGCCTCAATCCGGATCAGGCCATGGCCTACACCATGTGCATGGGTTGCACCACCGTCTGCGGGGTCAGGGTGCGCATCGACAAGGCGCGCAACAAGATCGTGCGCGTGACCGGCAACCCCTACCACCTGCTGTCGACCGATCCGCACCTGCCCTACGCGACCCCGGTGGCGGAGAGTTATGTCGCCCTCAGCCGCTTCCGCGAACAGGGCCTCGCCGGGCGTTCGACCGCCTGCGCCCGCGGCAACGCGGTGCTGGCGAAAATCGACGACCCCAGCCGGGTCACCGTCCCGCTCAAGCGCGTCGGTCCCCGCGGCGGCGGCCAGTGGGTGCCGATCTCGCCCGAGCAGCTGTTACGCGAAGTGGTCGAGGGTGGTGACCTGTTCGGCGAGGGTCACGTCAACGGCCTGCGCGCCATTCGTGACCTGGAGACGCCGATCGATCCGGACAACCCGGAGTACGGGCCGAGGGCGAACCAGCTGGCGGTGATGCCGCCGTTCAAGGACGGCCGCCTGATGTTCGCCGCCCGCTTTGCCAAGCAGAGCTTCGGCACCGTCAACTTCACCGGACACCGCTCCTATTGCGGCCTGTCGATGCGCTCCGGCTACGCCGCCCTGCTGGGCGACTGGAACAAGCAGCCGCACCTGAAACCGGACTTCGCCCATGCCGAATTCCTGCTCTTCATCGGCACGGCGCCGGGCAACGCCGGCAACCCGTTCAAGCGCCAGGGCCAGCAGATTGCCAAGGCGCGCAGCGGCGGCCAGCTGAAATACGTGGTCGTCGATCCGGTGTTGAGCAACAGCGACAACCTGGCCGCGGGCGACAACAGCCGCTGGCTGCCGATCAAGCCCAACACCGACGGCGCCCTGGTGATGGGCATGATCCGCTGGATCTTCGACCAGCAGCGCTACGACGCCCACTACCTGAGCCAACCCAACGCCGCCGCGGCCGCCGCCGCCGGGGAAGTGAGCTGGTCGAACGCGACCCACCTGGTCGTCACCCAGGAGGGCCATCCACTGGACGGCACCTTCCTGCGCGCCAGCGACCTGGGCCTGTTCGCCGGCGACCCCAAGGAGTCGCCCGCGGTGGTGGTGGAGCAGGCCAGCGGCGCGCTCGCCAGCCAGGCCGAGGCGGCGGGGCCGGCGCTGCTGTTCCATGAAGGCACGGTCGAACTGGCCGACGGCCAGCGGCTGCAGGTCCGGACCAGCCTCGGCCGGCTACGGCAAGAGGCGGAAAAGTTCCCGCTGGCGGTCTACGCCGAGGCCTGCGGGGTGCCGCTCGCGACCCTCGAGGAGCTGGCGGCCGAGTTTACCGCGCACGGCAAGAAGGCCGCGGCCGATTGCCACGGTGGCACCATGGGCAGCAACGGCTTCTACACCGCCTACGCCATCGTCATGCTCAACGCCCTGGTCGGCAACCTGAACGCCAAGGGCGGCACCAGCGCCGGCGGTGGTCGCTTCAAGGACATCGCCCCGGGGCCGCGCTACAACCTGAAAAAGTTCCCGGGCATGGTCAAGCCCAAGGGCGTCGGCCTGGGTCGGAACGGCTTCCCCTATGAAAAGAGCAGCGAGTACCGGCGCAAGGTGGCTGCCGGAGAGAACCCCTATCCGGCACGCGCCCCCTGGTACCCGCTGTCGCCGGCCATGTCCTCGGAGTTCCTGACCGCGGCCGTCAACGGCTACCCCTATCCGTTGCAGGCGTTGATCCTGTGGAGTTCCAATCCCCTCTACGGCATCGCCGGCCTGCAGCAGCAGGTGAAGGTGAAGCTGGCCGACCCGAAGGTGTTGCCGCTGATCGTGTCGATCGACCCGTTCATCAACGAGAGCAACACCTACGCCGACTACATCGTGCCCGACTCGGTGCTCTACGAGAGCTGGGGCTGGGCCAGCGCCTGGGGCGGCAACCTGACCCGGGTGAGCACCGCGCGCTGGCCGGTGATCGAGCCGGCCCAGGTCAAGGACGCGCACGGCACCCCGGTGGGCATGGAGTGGTTCTTCATCGAGGTGGCCAAGCGCCTGGGTCTGCCCGGCTTCGGCGCCGACGCGCTGGCGGACATGGACGGCAACCTGCACGCCCTGAACCGGCCCGAAGAGTTCTACCTCCGCGCCGCGGCCAACGTGGCCTTCGACGGCGGCGCGGTCCCCGATGCGGACGCGGCCGAGCTGGCGATGACCGGCGTCGACCGCCTGGCCGACGCCATGCAGTCGATCCTGAAGCCCGACGAGTGGAAGAAGGTCGCCTACGTCTACGCCCGCGGCGGGCGCTTCGAGGATGCCGACCAGGCGTACCGGGGCGAAACCCTGGCCCGGCGCTACACCAAGCCGGTGCAGATCTACGATGAACGCCTCGCCACCACACGCAACACCATGAGCGGGCAGCGCTACACTGGAACGCCGACCTGGATCAGACCGTCGCTGGCCGATGGCACGCCGCTGGAGGAGCTGTTTCCCGCGGCCGACTGGCCCTACCAGGTGATCAGCACCAAGTCGCCCTACCTCTCCTCGCACACGGCGGGCATCGAGAAACTGCAACGGTTCCACCCGTCGAATGCCATCGCCATGCACACCGGCGATGCGGCCAGGCTCGGGATCCGCAGCGGCGACACCATCCGGGTCGTCACCCCCGGCGGCATCGTCAAGGGCCAGGCCCTGGTGCGTGACGGCATCCAGCCCGGGGTCCTCGGCATCGAGCACGGTTTCGGCCACCGCGAACTGGGGGCGCGCCGACACCGCATCGGCGAGCACTTCACCACCCCGTCGCAACTGGCCGGCATGGGGGTGAACATCAACGACCTCGGCTTTGCCGATCCCCAGCGCCAGGGCGCCTCCGTGCTCGCCGACTGGGTGGTCGGCAGCGTGGCCCGGCAAGGCCTCCCGGCCCGGGTAGAGAAGGCCTGACGCACGCGGCGGGGTCCGCCCGCTCTGGGCGGATCCCGCGGCAGGCCGCCGCCCGGTTACGCCAGCACCAGCTTCGGCAGGGCGGACAGGTCGCGCAACTCGCCGTCGGGTGTCGCCGGGATCCGTTCCGCCGCCTGGCCGAAGCGGTTGCACCAGAGCACCCGGTAGCCGAAGGCCTTGGCCGAGTAGGCGTCCCAGCTGTTGGACGACAGGAAGCAGGCGTCCTGGGCGCGGACCCGCAGGCGGTCCACGGCCAGGCCGTAGACCGACGGGTGGGGCTTGTAGACCCCGGCCTCCTCGACCGAGAGGATGGCGTCGAACAGCTCGGCGATGCCGGCGATCGCCAGCACGATCTCCAGGATCTGCGGCTCGCTGTAACCGGCGGTGAGAAAGGCCTCGACCTGGGCGCGCGTCGGCAGCCCGCGCGCGGTCACCATGACCCGGGTGAACGCGGCCAGGGCGGCCAGCTTGGGATCGGGTAGCGGCTGGTCGTCGCGGATGGCTTCGATGACCGCGGGCGGGACCTTGGACTTGGCCTCGGCCAGCATGCTGTGGGCGGAGACGCAGTATTCGCAGCCGTTGCTGCGGCTGATGGTCAGGAACACCACCTCCTGCTCGGCCGGGGTGAAGCCGGAATCGCAGCGGAAGGCGGCATACCCGCTCAGGTAGGTCGCCAGCAGCCCCGGCGAGTGGGCCGCGCCGGCTGCTATATTCGTCTACGGGTGCCGATCCCCGGCGGCGGCCGCCGCCGCCGGAACGGCTCACCGAACCCGGTCACTCCCGCAGAGCATCCGCCGCAGGTCGCACCAGCCATGCCATCGACCCCAGCCCGCCCGCCCGTTGACGCCGCCGCCCCGCGGCTGCCGCCGCAGTACGAACTGCACCGCTTCGCCAGCGTCGACAGCGTGGTGGCGACCGCCGAGCGGCTCGCCCGCGACGGCGCCGAGGAGGGCAGCCTGGTCTGGGCCGACGCCCAGGAGGCCGCCCCGGGCCGCCTCGGCGGCCGCTGGGAGGCGCCGGCCGGCGGCTTCTACGCCGCCCTGGTGCTGCGCCCGGAGGTGCCGGCCGAACAGGTGCTGCAACTCACCTACGTCGCCCTGTTGAGCCTCGGCCGCAGCACGGCCGAGCTGTTGCCGGGGCCGATGACCATGCGCTACCGCTGGCCCAACGACCTGCTGCTGGGCGAGGGCAAGGTGGGTGCGGTCTGGGCCCGCTACCCGGCAGCGGCCGGCGCCCCGCCGGCATGGCTGGTGCTCGGCGTGGCGTTGAACCCGGACGTGCCGTGCGCCGACGAGGAGCCCATCGAGGAGGTCGCGACAGCGCGGACGCCGGCCGCGACCCGCCTGCTGGAGCGCTTCTGCCGGCACTTTCTCGCCGGGATCAACCGCTGGGATACGCACGGTTTCGACGCCGCGCGCCGGGAGTGGCTGACCCTGGCCGAGGAGGGCGGCGACGAGGTCGACGCCCAGCTCGCCGACGGCCGGGTGCAGGGGCGCTTTGTCGACATCGACAAAGCCGGGCGGTTGCTGGTCGAACGCGACGGCCGCCGCCGCCGCGTGCCGCTGAGCGCCGCCTACCCGCCGCTGCCGGCCGCCTCCTGAGGAGGCATCTGGGCGGCGGCGGCCCGACATCACGGCCGCGCCGGGCTGAAGCCCGACCTATAAAAACCGATGCACGATGCGACGGGGTAGGTTGGGCAAAGCGCAGCGTGCCCAACATTTCGGCCGCGCCGATGGCCGTGACCCCCGGATCGCGCCACCCCCGTCCGCGCCGGGTCGATGGCTGCGCTCTGGCCATGACGTCGGCGATGGGCACGCTGCGCTTGCCTATCCTGCGAAGCTGCGGAGCCCGTTCCGACCCGGCCGCCCGGCCCGGCGGCAGGTTCCGGGACGGCTGTCTATACTCATTCTAAATTGCCCCGCGCCAGCCCCGACGCGCCACGCCCCATGCCCGACGCCACTACCAAAACCAGCCACCGCAGCCGCGAACTGCTCACGTTCCTGGTCCTGACCCTGGTCGTCGCGCCGCTGCTGGCGGTCGCGGTCGTCGGCGGCTACGGCCTGGCGGTGTGGATCTTCCAGCTGATCGTCGGCCCGCCGGGCCCGCCCGCGGGTTGACCCCGGCCGCCGGCCGGTGGCGTAACGCAACCATGAGCACGACCTCCACCCTGTCACGGCGCGCCTTTCTCAGTGGGCGCAGCCGCGGCCGGCGGGCGCCGCCGCGCCCGCCGTGGAGCGTCGCCGAGGCGCGCTTCACCGCCGCCTGCACCCGCTGCGGCGCCTGCCTGGCGGCGTGTCCGGAACGGATCCTGGTGCGCGGCGACGGCGGCTACCCGGAGGTCGACTTCCGGCGCGGCGCCTGCACCTTCTGCGGCGCCTGCGCCCGCGCCTGCCCGGAACCGCTGTTCGCCGACCCGGCGGCGACGGCCGTCCCGTGGCTGATGAAGGCGCGGATCGGCACCGCCTGCCTCGGCCACGCCGGGGTGGTCTGCGAGCTGTGCCGCGACGCCTGCGCGCCGCGCGCGCTTCAGTTCCTCGCCGCCGGGCGCCGGCGCACCGTCCCGGCGCTCGACGCGGCGCGCTGCACCGGCTGCGGGGCGTGCGTCGCCGTCTGCCCGACCGGCGCGGTCACCGTGCGGCCACCCGAACCGGCGGCGCTGGCGCATGGCTGACGCCGCCGAACTGCACATCAGCGGCCTGGTGCTGCGGGCGCGGCCGGAGCGGCTCGCGGCCGTGACCGACATGCTGCGGCGCCTGCCGGGCGCGGAGACCGTCGCCGACGACGCCCGCGGCAAGCTGGCCCTGACCCTGGAGACCGACACGGAACAGGCGCTGCTCGACGTCATCGGCCGACTCGAGCGGCTGCCCGGGGTGCTCAACGTCGCCCTGGTCTACCACCACCACGAGCCGGCCGGCGACCTGGCCCAGGAGATCGTCCATGAAGACCACCCGACGTGATTTCATCAAGGCCTCGGCGGCGGCCAGCGCCGCCGCCGCCGCCGGGCTGAGCCTGCCGGGCGGCGCCGCCAACCTGGTCACCGACTCGGAGTACACCAAGCTCAAGTGGGACAAGGCGCCGTGCCGCTTCTGCGGCACCGGCTGCGGCGTCAACGTCGCGGTCAAGGCAGGTCGCGTGGTCGCCACCCACGGCGACATCAAGTGCGAGGTCAACCGCGGCCTGAACTGCGTCAAGGGCTACTTCCTGTCCAAGATCATGTACGGCGCCGACCGCCTGACCCAGCCGCTGCTGCGCATGCGCGACGGCCAGTACCACAAGGAGGGCGAGTTCACGCCGGTGACCTGGGAGCAGGCGTTCGACGTCATGGAGGCGAAGTTCAAGGAGACCCTGCGCGAGAAGGGCCCCACCGCGGTCGGCATGTTCGGCTCCGGCCAGTGGACCATCTGGGAGGGCTACGCCGCGGCCAAGCTGTTCAAGGCCGGCTTCCGCTCCAACAACATCGACCCCAACGCCCGCCACTGCATGGCCTCGGCGGTCGGCGGCTTCATGCGCACCTTCGGCATCGACGAGCCGATGGGCTGCTACGACGACATCGAGGCGGCCGACGCCTTCGTCCTCTGGGGCTCGAACATGGCCGAGATGCACCCGATCCTCTGGACCCGGGTCACCGACCGGCGCCTGAGCGCACCGCAGGTCAAGGTGGCGGTGCTGTCGACCTTCGAGCACCGCTGCTTCGACCTCGCCGACCTGCCGATCGTCTTCACCCCGCAGACCGACCTGGCGATCCTCAACTACATCGCCAACTTCATCATCGAGAACGGCAAGGTCGACCGCGAGTTCGTCGCCCGCCACACCCGCTTCAAGCGCGGCAACGCGTCGATCGGCTACGGCCTGCGCCCCGAGCACCCGCTGGAGCAGCAGGCGCAGAACGCCGCCGACCCGGGCGGCGCCGAACCGATCGACTTCGACCAGTACGCGGCCTTCGTCAAGGGTTACGACCTCGACTCGGTCGCCGAGCTCTCCGGGGTGCCCAAGCACAAGCTCGAGGAGCTGGCCGCGCTCTACGCCGACCCCACGGTCAAGGTGACGTCGTTCTGGACCATGGGCTTCAATCAGCACACCCGCGGCGTCTGGTGCAACAACCTGGTCTACAACCTGCACCTGCTGACCGGGAAGATCGCCACCCCCGGCAACAGCCCGTTTTCGCTGACCGGCCAGCCGTCGGCCTGCGGTACCGCGCGCGAGGTCGGCACTTTCTCCCACCGCCTGCCGGCCGACCTGGTGGTCACCAACCCCGAGCACCGGGCGTTCGCCGAAAAGGTCTGGAAGCTGCCGCCGGGCACCATCCCGGCCCAACCCGGCTACCACGCCGTGCTGCAGAACCGCATGCTCAAGGACGGCAAGCTCAACGCCTACTGGGTGCAGGTCAACAACAACGTCCAGGCGGCGCCGAACCTGAACGAGGAGACCTACCCCGGCTACCGCAACCCGGACAACTTCATCGTCGTCTCCGACGCCTACCCGACCGTCACCACCGAGCTCGCCGACCTGATCCTGCCGACCGCGATGTGGGTCGAGAAGGAGGGCGCCTACGGCAACGCCGAGCGGCGCACCCAGTTCTGGCACCAGCTGGTCAGCGCCCCGGGCGAGGCACGTTCCGACCTGTGGCAGCTGGTCGAGTTCTCCAAGCGCTTCACCACCGACGAGGTGTGGCCGCAGGAGCTGCTCGACGGCCACCCCGAGTACCGCGGCCGCACCCTCTACGAGGTGCTGTTCGCCAACGGCCAGGTCGACCGCTACCCGGTCGAGCAGCTGGTGCCGGGCTACGCCAACGACGAGTCGCGCGCGTTCGGCTACTACCTGCAGAAGGGGCTGTTCGAAGAGTACGCCGTCTTCGGCCGCGGCCACGGCCACGACCTGGCGCCGTTCGACCGCTACCACGAGGAGCGCGGCCTGCGCTGGCCGGTGGTCGACGGCGAGGAGACCCGCTGGCGCTTCCGCGAGGGCAGCGACCCGTACGTCGCGCCGGGTAGCGGCTACCAGTTCTACGGCCACGCCGACAAGCGCGCGGTGATCTTCGCGCTGCCCTTTGAGCCGGCGCCCGAGGCGCCCGACGCCGACTACCCGTTCTGGCTGGTCACCGGCCGCGTGCTGGAGCACTGGCACTCGGGCTCGATGACGCGCCGGGTGCCGGAGCTCTACCGCGCGGTGCCCAACGCGGTGGTTTACATGCACCCCGACGACGCCCGCGACAACGGCTGGCGGCGCGGCACCGAGGTTCGGGTGATCTCGCGCCGCGGCGAGATGCGCACCCGGGTCGAGACCCGCGGCCGCAACCGGCCACCGCGCGGGCTGGTCTTCGTGCCCTGGTTCGACGCCAGCCAGCTGATCAACAAGTGCACGCTCGACGCCACCGACCCGATCTCCAAGCAGACCGACTTCAAGAAATGCGCGGCGCGCATCGTCGCCGTCTAGGGAGGCCGCCATGAACCGCAAGCTCACCCTGGCGACCCTGCTGCTCGCCCTCATCCTGCCCGGCGCCGGCGCCGCCCCGTTCGACAGCATGCGCGGGCCGGTGCCGGTCAACCGCGAGCCGGAGGCGCCGCGCATGGCCACGGTCGAGAACCGCGACCTGCGCCGCCAGCGCAGCTACCCGATGCAGCCGCCGACCATCCCGCACAAGATCGACGACTACCAGGTCGACCTGAACACCAACAAGTGCCTGTCGTGCCACAGCCGGCGCCGGGTCGACGAGAGCCAGGCGCCGATGGTCAGTGTCACCCACTACATGGACCGCGACGGCAACTTCCTCGCCGAGGTCTCGCCGCGGCGCTACTTCTGCGAGCAGTGCCACGTGCCGCAGACTGACGCGCGGCCGTTGGTCGACAACACCTTCGAGGACGTCGACACCCTGCTGCGCCGGCCCGGCGCGCCGGTGCGGCAGTAGCCGATGCGGAGCGCCCTGCGCACGCTGTGGCAGACCCTGCGCGCGCCCAGCCGCCACTTCTCGCTCGGCGCGCTGGTGGTCGGCGGTTTCGTCGCCGGGCTGCTCTTCTGGGGCGGCTTCAACACCGCGCTGGAGGCGACCAACACCGAGACCTTCTGCATCGGCTGCCACGAAATGCGCAACAACCCCTACCGCGAAATGCAGCCCACCATCCACTTCAGCAACCGCTCCGGGGTGCGCGCCACCTGCCCCGACTGCCACGTGCCGCACGAATGGACGGACAAGATCGCGCGCAAGATGCAGGCGTCCAAGGAGGTCTGGGGCTGGATCTTCGGCACCATCTCCACGCGCGAGAAGTTCCTCGACAAGCGCCTCGACCTGGCCAAGCGCGAGTGGGCGCGGCTGAAGGCCAACGACTCGCTGGAGTGCCGCAACTGCCACGACTTCGACTACATGGACTTCACCCGCCAGAGCCCGCGCGCCGAGGAGGCGCACCGGCGCGGCCTGGCCGTCACCGACAAGACCTGCATCGACTGCCACAAGGGCATCGCCCACGAACTGCCCGACATGGCCGGCATCGAGGGGTGGTAGGCGGCCTGCGCTGTTCCCGTGGGTCGGGCTTCAGCCCGACATCCGATGCCGCGTCGGGCTGAAGCCCGACCTACAAAGATCAACCCGCGGTTTGCCGGTAGGTTGGGCAAAGCGCAGCGTGCCCAACATTATCGAGCCGATCCGACACGAGCACGTCCGGATCGTGCCACATCCACCGCCCGCGCCGGGTCGATGGTTGTGCCACGGCCATGGCGCCGGTGATGGGCACGCTGCGCTTTGCCCATCCTGATATGGATGACCATGTCAATTCGGTGGCACCAAGATTCGTTTCGGCTTTCTCCGTCAGTGGCTTCGGTTCAGGGTGCGCAAGGCGATTCG
>Ga0326597_10005566_pt1 | contig 17446 bp, 14 predicted proteins | sample RVTome_12_FD_203789 | JGI IMG/M metagenome (GOLD analysis project Ga0326597, IMG submission 203789) | Soil microbial communities from uranium-contaminated site in the Upper Colorado River Basin, Wyoming, United States - RVT100D185 | ecosystem: Environmental > Terrestrial > Soil > Contaminated >... | reverse complement strand
AAGGGCTGGGGCGGGCCACCGTCATGGGCGAGAGCACCGCCGGGCAGGCTCTCCCGGCCCTTCTAGTGCCTTTGCCGAACGGGGATCTGCTGCTGCATGCGGTGGCGGACTTCACCGCTCCCGACGGGAGCCGCATCGAGGGGCGTGGCGTCACGCCCGATGTCATCGTCCCTCCGACCAGGGCCGCCTTCCTACAAACCGACGATCCCCTCCTGCTCGAGGCGGTGCAATGGATAGGGTCTCAGTGACTCTCGCGGAGCCGTGGAGGCGACTGGCCACGCGTGTTCCGGGTCCGGCCGTCGCGCTGGTCCTCTGCTGGACGGGGGCCAGTTCACCCCTGCGGGCCCAGGACGCGCCCCCGGCCGACGAGGTGATCGAGCGGTACGTGGAGGCCATCGGCGGCTCCGGTGCGCATACCTCTCCGAGGTCGATCCGCACCACGGGCGTCGTCGAGATGCCCGGTCTGGGGCTCCAGGGCACGTTCGAGGTTCTACAGCTCCTCCCCAACCGCTCCCTCACGCGAGTCACCATCCCGGGAATCGGGGAGATCCTGAGTGGGTTCGACGGGGTTGCCGGGTGGAGCGTCGATCCGCTGACCGGGGCGTCCCTGATGGAGGGAGCGGAGCTGGCTCAGGCGCAGGAGCGGGCCAACATCCTCGCCACTCTGAGGGACCGATCCGTGGTGACCTCTCGGGAGACGATCGAGCTTTCGGAATCGGAGGGGGAACCCTGCTGGCGCGTTCGCCTGGTCTGGGCATCGGGTAGCGAGAGCCTGGATTGCTATTCCCGTGACACTGGCCTCCTCCTAGCCTCCGAGGACACGGAAGTCACCCCAATGGGCGAGATGGTCGTGACGACTCGGTTCTCCGAATACGAGCCGTTCTATGGCATGGTGCTCCCGACGCGACTCCTTCAAAGCGCCTTGGGACAGGTCCAGGAGCTGACCGTAGGGGCCGTGGTCTTGGACGACGTGGACGAAGCCGAGCTCGCGCCTCCACCCGCGATTCGGACGCTACTCGAGGGGGGAGCCCGTCCGTGACAAAACGTTACAACGGTTCCTATAGCCGATCGCGAAGGTTGCGCGCTGCCGGGAGTTGCGCCGATCTTGGGGGCGCGTGACGCCAGGTTCATACGTGAAAGGTTTGGCCGTCCTAGAGGGCCTGGCAGCGCGAAGGCCCCGTCTTAGGGGCCGAAAGGATGTACGGTAACAATGCCGCAAGCCTCTGCTTCGGGCCCGCGAACTTCGCGGCCAAAGCGCCGCTGGAGGATCCCTCCGCCGATCGTGCAGGACGCGGAGGGCCCCGGACCAGAGGGGCTTTCCATCCTGCGGGAAATCGACGGAGAGGTCGGGCTGGTGGTCTGGAAGTCCCTTCGCTCGGTTCTGCTCTGGGCGGAGGCATCCCACCAGGATCGGTGGAATCTGTTCGACGATGACGCGGCCCGGCGAAGAGAGTCCGAGATCCTCGAATACCTCCCCGGCGCCCCCCCTGGCCTCGCAGATGCGGTCCGAGACCTCCTGCCGGTGCTCGCACACACCGATCAGGTGGATGCGGAGTTCGTCGGAGGGGCTTGCCAGCGAATCGCCAATTGGGCCGAAGGGAAGAACGCCCCGCGGACTCGCCTCGAGTTTCTCCAGGCAGCGGCGCTAGCGTGCCCTTCCGACCCGTCCTACGCGCTCGCCGTCGGCCGCGCGGCTCGCGACCTCACGCACTATTCGCGGGCCGAGGCCTGGTACCAGCGCGCGCTGGGGCTCTCGCGCCAGGTCGGCAAGTGGGAGGTCTACGTCCGGGCGTACCTGAGTCACGGGAACATGATGCTCCGCCGCGGGGCCGTCCCCGCTGCGCGTCGGAGCTTTCTCAAGGGCCTCCGGCGCTCGAGACGGCAGGGCATCAGGGGCGTGGAGGGGGAGGCCCTCCACGACCTTTGCGTGCTCGAATGGCGAGCCGCAAACCGAGGCCTCGCGCTGGACTACGGCGAGCAGGCCGTGCGGGTGCAGGGTCACCAACACCCTGGCCTTCCCCGCCTTGCCCACGACATCGCGTATCTGTGGCTCGAGGAGGGTCACTACGCGCACGCGTTGCCCGTCTTCATGGCCACGCTCGGCAAGGTGAACGAGGTCGAACGACCCGTCGTCCTTGGCTCCATCGGCCGGGCAGCCGCCGGAGCGGGAGACGTCTCGGGCTACGAGTGGGCGCGCAGGCGCCTGCTCGACGCCCCGCCAGGACCCGGGGTTGCCGAATCGTGGGTCGACTTGGCCCTCGCGGCAGCGCGGCTCAAGCGAACGGAAGAGGTCGAGGAAGCCGCCCGGCTCGCCGAGTCCATCGCACGGGCTCGCAAGGAAGGCCAGATGCGGCTCATGGCGGAGTCGATCCTGGCCGACGTCAGCCGGCAAGCAGGGTCGCAGCCCGAGGCAGTGGTGGTCGAGGACGAACGGAGCAACCGATTGGCGCGCGACCTCCTCAGGACCCTCCAGCTGGTGCCCGCCTCCTCACAGTCGCCGGCCAGCGTCTAGGCCCTCTCGGGCCTCCTCGCCGAGTGACCTCCCTTTCGCCCTTTGAAAAGCCAAGGGGGCCGGCGCGGTCGCCGGCCCCTTCGATCCTACTTTCGGCCTCGGGAAGCGCCGATCAGTTCCCCGATCCGAGGAATCCCCGGAAGTCCGCCGGCGTGTCCTGGGGGGCCGTGGGCGCAACGTCGGCGCAGCCCGCCAGCAGGACGAGGGCGAACGCGGCGAGGAACATGCGAAGCGTGGTCATCGTTCAGTCCTTTTCCAGAGAGTCGTCATGCCATTTGGGCAAGAAACACACTCTGGAATGTCGGCCGTGAACGAGCCACGAACCCAATCGGATTAGCGCGCCTTCATCACCGATTCAGTCTAAATATGAAGATTGCCCCCCGACCGCTGTTGCTTCTCCACGACGATCCCGTGCTACGGGAGCGGGTGGGGCGCGCGGCGCAGGCCCGGTTCGACTTCTCGATCGTGTCCGGATGGGAGGAGCTGAGGGACGGGGTGTCGTCAGCTCCCCCCGCCGCCGTGGTGCTTGTGGATCCGTACTACGGGGCGTTGTCCGCGGGCGGCCCCTCGCGCGAGCTCTTCGACCTTCTGACTGCGTTTCCCTCCTCGACCGTCATCGCGGCCCTCGATTCGTCGCCCGTCCGGTACCGGGACATCTGGATGCTCGGGGAGTGGGGCATCGCGGAGATCCTCCAGACGGACGAGGACCGGAGTCAGCTGGCGGTGCAGCGTCGACTCACCCGTGCACGGGCGCAGCCGCTTCGGCGCCTCCTCTCGTCCGAGTCGGGGATCCCGTTCACCGGCCGGGCGAGGGCCCTCATGGACGCCGCCGTGGAAACGGTGATGGTGGGCGGCCATCCGAAGCACCTGGCCAAAACCCTCGGGTTCTCCGCCTCGACCCTCCTTCGGTGGTGCGACCGCTCCCAGCTTCCCAGTCCGCGGCGCCTCTTGGTATGGCTCCGCGTGCTCTTCGCAGCGGCCCTGCTGGACGATCCCGGACACACGGTCTTCAGCGTGGGACTCGCCTGTGGATATTCGGGCGATCAGGCTCTACGCAGGGCGATCCGATCCGTGGTTCCCTTTACGCCGTCGCAGCTTCGCGAGGCAGGCGCGTTCGAAACCGTCTCGAAGGCATTCTTCCGCGAGATCGCCTCGCTCCGGGACGACGCGGCTGAAAAGCGGTAGTTTTCCGCGGTTCGCGGCGAGCAAACGGGGCCGTTCCGCACACCCGAGGCGCACCAGATGGATCCCATCATCCACAACCTCGATCCGTACATCTTCCGTTTCGGCGACGGGTTCGGCGTCCGTTGGTATTCGCTCCCCTACATGTTCGGAATGTTGTTCACCTACCTCTCGCTCCGTCGGGCGGGCAGGAACGGCGCGATTCCACAGCTCAACGATGAGCTATCCGAGAGCTTCGTCCTGCTCGGGATCCTGGGCGCCCTCCTGGGGGCGCGCTTCTTCCACGTCTTCGTGTTCGAGTTCGACCGGTACGGGATCAATCCCCTTGCCTGGATCGCGGTCTGGCGCGGAGGACTCGCCTTCCACGGCGGGCTCGTCGGCGTCCTTCTCGCCGTCGCCTGGTTCGCGCACAAGCATGGGATCGGCTTCTACACGCTGCTCGACCGGATCACGATCCCGATCCTCCTGGCGCTGAGCCTCGGGCGGATCGCGAACTTCATCAACGCGGAGATGTACGGCACGCCCTATGATGGCCCCTTCTGCGTCGACTACTCCCAGAATCAGTACATGGCGGCCCCGCCGGGGGGATGCCGGCATCCGACTCAGCTCTACGAGTCGTCGAAGAACCTCGGACTCGCCGGCCTCCTCCTCGGCGCAAGGGAGTGGCTGCGACCGCCGCCGGGGGTGGTCTTCTGGTCGTTCATCACGCTCTACGGCTGGATTCGATTCGGGCTCATGTTCATGCGCCAGGAAGAAGTGGTTTGGCGTGGCTTCACGCTTTCCCAGATCTTCTCGGGCCTCATGGGCATCTTGGGGGCGATCATGCTCGTCCAGGTGCTCGTGACCGCGAGGCTCCGGGACGCCCGCCGGAAAAGCGAAGCTTCCGCCGGCTGACGCTTTCACACATCCGCGGTAGATTCTTTCCCGCTTGAGCCCGGCCGTGTCGTGTGCCGGGACTCGAGGTCCGTCGTTCCCCCTGCGCTGAGGATGGTCAGGTGAGCGGTCCGCAGTACATCTACGTGATGAAAGGCCTGGGCAAGGTCGTTCCCCCGAAGCGGGAGATCTTGAGCGGGATTTGGCTGAGCTTCTTCCCCGGCGCAAAGATCGGCGTCGTGGGCGCGAACGGATCGGGCAAGAGCTCGCTCCTCAAGATCATGGCCGGCGTGGACACGGACTTCCTGGGTGAAGCCTGGGCCGCGCGAGGCACGAGGATCGGATACCTCCCGCAGGAGCCCGAGCTCGACCCCACGTTGGATGTGAAGGGAAACGTCGAGCTGGGTGTTCGCGAGACGCGCGCGCTCCTCAAGCGGTTCGAGGAGGTGGGCCTCGCTTTCGGGGACGTGGCGTCCGACGAGGAGATGAACGCCCTGCTCGAGGAGCAGGGGAAGCTTCAGGACCGGATAGACGCGAGCGGGGCGTGGGAGCTGGACCGGAAGGTGGAGATCGCGATGGACGCCCTTCGGCTGCCACCCGGCGACGCGGATGTGAAGACGCTCTCGGGCGGCGAGCTTCGGCGGGTGGCCCTTTGCCGGGTCCTCCTCGAGGAGCCGGACCTCCTGCTCCTCGACGAGCCCACCAACCACCTCGACGCCGAGTCCGTGGCGTGGCTCGAACGCCACTTGGCCGACTTCACGGGGACCATCGTCGCGGTGACGCACGACCGGTACTTCCTGGATAACGTCGCCCAGTGGATCCTCGAGTTGGACCGAGGACGCGGAATCCCCTACGAAGGGAACTACTCGTCCTGGTTGGAACAGAAGCAGGCGCGTCTGGCGCAGGAGGAGAAGGCTTCATCCGCCCGCGCGAAGACCTTGGAGCGGGAGCTCGAGTGGGTGCGGATGTCCCCCCGTGCCAGACACGCGAAGGGGAAGGCGAGGATCAACGCGTACGAGGAGCTCCTCGCGACCGGGGAAAAGGAACAGGTCCGCACCGCGGAGATCCTGATTCCGAAGCCGCCGCGACTCGGCGACGAGGTGGTGGTCTTCGAAGGCGTCGCCAAGGGATACGGGGATCGCCTGCTCATGCACGATGTGACCTTCCGGCTCCCTCGCGGAGGCATCGTCGGCGTGATCGGACCGAACGGCGCCGGAAAGACGACCACGTTTCGGATGATCGTGGGTCAGGAGACCGCGGATGAGGGGACGATCAAGGTGGGGACGACGGTCCGTGCCTCGTACGTGGACCAGTCGCGTTCCGCCCTGAACCCCGACAATTCCGTGTGGCAGGAGGTGACGGGAGGCCTCGACACCCTCGACTTCGGATGGCGCGAGATCAACTCACGCGCCTACCTCTCGTGGTTCAACTTCACCGGGGCCGAGCAGCAGAAGAAGGTGGGCGTCCTCTCCGGTGGAGAGCGGAACCGTCTCCACCTCGCGAAGCTGCTGAAGTCGGGAGGGAACCTCCTCCTGCTCGACGAGCCGACGAACGACTTGGACGTCGACACGCTCAGGGCCCTCGAAGACGCGCTCCTGGCATTCCCCGGGTGCGCGGTCGTGATCTCGCACGACCGGTGGTTCCTCGACCGGATCGCCACACACATTCTCGCCTTCGAGGGCGACTCGGAGGCGCGGTGGTTCGAAGGGAACTACCAGGAATACGAAGAAGACCGGCACCGCAGGCTCGGCGCCGAGGCCGACCAGCCGCACCGCATCAAATACAAGCCCCTTACGCGGAGCCGGTAGGCGCTCCCGGACACGCCAGGGTACGGCGGGCCCTGGGTCTCGGCCCCTCTAACCCGTCAGGGGAGGATGGAGCCTCGTCGGAACACGGCCGCGCCCTCGAGGGAAAGCGCGTCGAACTCACCCTCCAGACGGTGCTTGTCCGTGAGGCGCCCGGTGAACCTGGGCTGACCCGAGAACCCGTTCAAACGGAACGTCACTTCGCCGTCGCTGAAAGCGCCAAGCCCCAGGCTGCCCTGGCTCGACCCTTTTCGCCAGCTCCCTTGAACGGACTGCCCACCGGACTGGACGTGAAGCGCGAGGCCAAACGTCTCATCCGACGTTTGTAACGCTCCCACGGCGTCCCACCGCCCGACGAGGTCGACGTCAGCCAGATCCGTCGAGGAATCACAAGAAACCAACACAACAAGAAGCATCGAGAAGAAACCGGCCGCGCGCGTCATGATCGTTCTTCCTTGTAATCGGGAACGTTGGCCTCTGCGAGACCCTCGCGCGGGGCTCGTGGAGCCCTGGGGAAAAAGCTAGACGAGGAGCGCGGGTCTGTCTACGCGCTGGCACAGTTTGATGCACCCTCACCGCGAGTCGTTGTTCCCGCGGGAGGGCGGTGGGAACGCGGGTGCTCTAGTACAGCACTCTCACGCGGATGGTCTCCGGAATCGCGCGGAGCTCGTTTGCGAGGCCGTCATCGTAATCCTGCCCGATGTCGGTGATCACGTACCCGATCGTCTCGTTCGTCTTCAGGTATTGACCGGTGATGTTGATCTGCCTGGCGGCCATGACCTGATTGATGCGTGCGAGAATGCCGGGGACGTTCCGGTGGACGTGCACCACGCGGTGGGCGCCCTGGATCTCGGGAAGTTGCAGGTTCGGGAAGTTCACCGAGAGGTTGGTGCTCCCCCGGAGCAAGAAGTCGAGGAGCCTGTCCGGCACGAAGTCACCGATGTTCTTCTGCGCCTCCCCCGTGCTCCCACCGATGTGGGGCGTGAGGATCACGTTCGGCAGGCCGCGCAGCGAGGACTCGAACGCCTCGCCGTCCACTTCGGGCTCCTCCGGAAAGACGTCGATCGCGGCGGCGCGTACTTTTCCCGAAACCAGCGCTTGCCGCAGAGCCTCGAGATCGACCACGAATCCCCGGCTCAAGTTGATGAACACCGCGCCGTCTTTCATCGCGGCGAACTCGGGAGCGCCGATGAGGTTCGCGTTGTTCCGGTTGCCGTCCACGTGGATCGAAACCACGTCGGAGCCCGCGAGTAGCTCTTTCAGGCTGCGGGCGGCACGAGCGTTCCCGAGCGCGAGCTTCTCGGCGACATCGTAGTACCACACCTCCATTCCCATCGCCTCGGCGAGCACCGAGAGCTGCGACCCGATGTTCCCATAGCCGACGATCCCGAGCCGCTTCCCGCGGATCTCGCGCGCGCCGGCCGACCGTTTCTCCCACACACCCGCGTGCAGCAGCTCGTTCTTCCGGAAGAGGTCGCGGAACATGGCGATGATCTCGCCGAGCGCCATCTCCACCACGCTCCTCGTGTTCGCGAAGGGCGCGTTGAAGACCGCGATGCCTCGCGCGAGGCAAGCGTTCAAGTCGATCTGGTTCGTGCCGATGCAAAACGCCCCGACCACCGCGAGGTCGGCCGCGGAATCGATCACTTCTCTCGTGAGCTGGGTCTTGGACCGGATGCCGAGCACCGTGACCCCATCCATCCGGACGGCGAGCTCGGCCGGGGAGAGGCTCGCGGAGTCCGTCGAAACCTCGAATCCCGCGGCCCTGAAGCGCTCCGCGGCCGCGTCGTGAATCCCTTCCAGCAAAAGTACCCGCTGGCCGGGTGTCGTCGTCTCGACAGGAGGTATCACGCGCTCTCCAAGAGAGTGAGAAGGTCGTCCATCGACCGAGCCTCCGCATCCGCCTTGGCCACGACGGGCTCACGGCTGCGGTTTTCGGTGAACGCGACGAAGCGGTCCACGAGCCCCAGCGTCCGAAGCTCGAGGTCGGTCGCCCCGTCGCCGATCGCCCACACGGGTCCGTCCGTGCGGGGCACCGTCCGCAGGGCGCCCGGCTTTCCCCCTCGGGCCACCGGGGTGTCCGGGTCCACGCCCACGACGCGGCTCCGCTCGTCGTAGAGAAACCGGTGCGCGAGGAGCCGTTCCACCGGGATCTCGAGATCCTCTAGCGTGGGTCGGATGAGCTCCTCGAACCCGCCCGAGAGGACGTAGATGCGATCCCGATTCTCCCTGAAGAAGCCCCGGTGGCGAGCCACGGACGGCGTCACGCACGACCGGATCGCCTCTCCGACGGCCCTTACCTGCGCGCGGTGCGTATCCAAGACCGCGAGCCGCCGGGCGAGCGACTCTGCCGCCGTGAGCCGGCCCGCCATGCCGAGATCCGTGATCTCGCGGAAAGCCGCGATCCGCTCCCCGTGGTCAGGCGCGCCGGTGAGTGTGCGGGCGAAGAGCTCGTCCAGGCCCTCGACCGAGACGAGCGTGCTATCGAAATCGAACACCAAAATGGGCATTTTCAGGCACCGGACACGTGGGAAGGAAGGTAGCTAACATTCTCGCGCTCGCCTGCCAACCCCCCGGCGAATGGGCCCGCCGCCCGTGGCGCGGAGCCCGAGACTTGGCCGCCCACCGCCCACCCGGTACAATCATGCGATGTCCTCGCGGACCGCCCGAAGCTCCGAAACGCCCTCTGTGACCGATCCGTCCGGCCCCGCATCCCCTATGTCCAACAAGCTCAATCGCTTCAGCTCACGCGTCACCGCTCCCCGGTCTCAGGGCGCGTCGCAGGCCATGCTCTACGGAACGGGCCTCACCCCGGAGGACATGGAGCGCCCACAGGTAGGTATCGCGAGCGTTTGGTGGGAGGGAAACACCTGCAACATGCACCTGAACGACCTCGCGGCCGAGGTGCGGGAGGGGGTGAGCCGCGCGGGCATGGTGGGGATGCGCTTCAACACCGTGGGGGTCTCGGACGGGATCTCGATGGGCACGGAGGGCATGAGCTATTCGCTCCAATCCCGGGACCTGATCGCGGACTCGATCGAGACCGTGATGGCCGCGCAGTGGTACGACGCGAACGTCTCGATCCCCGGCTGCGACAAGAACATGCCGGGGTGCGTCATCGCCATGGCCCGCCTGAACCGGCCGTCGCTCATGGTTTACGGCGGCACGATCCGCCCGGGGCACAGGCAGGGGAAGACGCTCGACGTGATCTCCGCCTTCCAGAGCTACGGGGAATACATCGCCGGGCGGATCGACGACGAGACCCGAGCGGATATCGTGATGCACTCGTGCCCGGGCGCGGGCGCGTGTGGGGGGATGTATACGGCCAACACGATGGCGTGTGCGATCGAGGCCCTCGGGATGACACTCCCATACAGCTCTTCGACCCCGGCCACCGATCCGAAAAAGATGGAGGAGTGCCTCGCGGCCGGAGCCGCGGTTCTCCGGCTCCTCGAGCTGGATCTGAAGCCCCGGGACATCATGACTCGCGCGGCATTCGAGAACGCGATGGTGGTAGTGATGGCCCTCGGCGGGTCCACGAACGCCGTGCTCCACCTGATTGCCATGGCGCGCGCCGTGGGAGTACCGCTCGAGCTGGACGACTTCCAATCGGTGAGCGACCGCGTGCCCTTCCTGGCGGACTTGAAGCCGTCCGGCCGCTACGTCATGGAGGACTTGCACGACGTGGGGGGAACCCCCGCCGTCATGAAGTACCTCCTCGCGAAAGGCCTCCTCGAAGGGGGCTGCCGAACCGTGACCGGAAAGACCATCGCGGAGAACCTGGCCGGGCTTCCGGGCCTCGCCGACGGCCAGCGGGTGATCCGGCCGCTCGAGGATCCGATCAAGGCCTCGGGCCACATCCGGATCCTCAGAGGCAACCTCGCGCCGGGGGGCGCGGTGGCGAAGATCACGGGCAAGGAGGGCCTGCGGTTCGAGGGACCCGCGCGCGTGTTCGACTCGGAGGAGGCGATGCTCGCCGCTCTCGAGAAGGCGGAGATCCGGCGGGGCGATGCGGTGATCATCCGATTCGAAGGCCCCAAAGGGGGGCCCGGCATGCCGGAGATGTTGACCCCCACCTCGGCGATCGTCGGCGCCGGCCTCGGCGAACACGTCGCGCTCCTCACAGATGGGCGGTTCTCGGGGGGATCCCACGGCTTCCTGATCGGGCACATCGTGCCGGAGGCTCAGGAGGGAGGGCCGATCGCCCTCGTGCGAGACGGCGACCGCGTCGAGATCGACGCCGAGCGGAACACGATCTCCGTCCTCGTGACCGACGAGGAGCTCGCGCGCAGAAGGGCGGCGTGGACGATGCCGCCCCACAAAGCCTCGCGGGGGACTCTCGCCCGGTACATACGGACGGTCAAAGACGCGTCGCTCGGCTGCGTCACCGACGAGTAGAGCCCGCCCGCGCCGCCGATGTCCCCCGATCTCCTCGCTCCCACCCGGCAGCCCCGCGGCGGACCGGGCGCCACCGCCGACCCGACGGCGGAGACGCATCGTGTCGCCGCGATCGACGTGGGATCCAACGCGATTCGGTACGTCACCGCCGAAATCACCCCGACGGGTGCGTACCGGGAGATCGAGTCGGAGCGCCTGTCCGTCCGGCTGGGCAAGGACGTCTTCACGCGAGAGCGTCGTTTCACCAAGGAAACCATGGACGCCGGGGTTGCGGCGCTCTCGAGGATTCGCCGCCGCATCGACGACCTCGGGATCGCTCACTACCGCGCGGTCGCGACGAGCGCCGTGCGCGAGAGCCGAAACGGCGGTGCGTTCGTGGAGCGGATCCGCCGCGAGTCCGGTATCCACCTTGAGACCATCTCCGGGAGCGAAGAAGCGCGGCTCGTTTGGATCGCGATCCGATCACGCGTCGATCTCGGCCCTTACCGCTGGTTCACGATGGATCTGGGCGGGGGAAGCGTCGAGCTGTCGGTGGTGGACAAGGACGGGATCCTTTGGAGCGAGTCCCACACCCTCGGGTCGGTGCGACTGCTCCAGGCCTTCCAGGAAAACCGCACGCCCGGCTCGGGCGACGACTACCAGGAGCTACTCGAGCGATACGTGCACGTGCTGAAAGTGCCGAGCGAGGTTCGCGAATGGGCGTGGGCAGGCGCGATCGCGACCGGCGGAAACATCGACGCACTGGCCGTGCTGGTGGACGCTCCCCGGAACGAGGCGGGAGTCGCGCGGCTCGCGGTGGCCGACCTTCGCAAGATCACGCGGCGGCTCGCGGGTCTCACGTACGAGCAGCGGATCGCGAAGCTGGACCTGCGTGAAGATCGGGCCGACGTGATCCTCCCGGCAGCCGTCGTGTACGAACGGGTAGCGTCTCTCGCCGGCGCCCAGGAGCTGCTCGTCCCAGGCGTGGGAGTGAAGGAGGGGCTCGTGCTGGACCTGGTGGACGAGCTTTGGCACCACGCGGAGCATTCGGACCGGCGCGAGCAGGAGATCCGCGCCGCGGCGATCACCCTGGGGCGGCGATTTCAGTTCGACGAAGCCCACGGTCTCCAGGTCGCGAAGCTTTGCCTAGCCCTCTTCGACCAGCTGCGGGCAGTTCACGGTCTCGGGGAGAAGGAGCGGAACCTGTTGCTCGCGGGCGCGATCCTACACGACATCGGACAGTTCGTCTCGTACGGACGCCACCACAGGCATTCGATGTATTTGATCGAGAACTCTGAGCTGCCGGAGCTCTCGCCTCGCGACATACATCTGATCGCCCTCCTCGCCCGGTACCACCGCCGAGCGGAGCCGAGGGCCGGGCATCCGGAATTCGATGAGCTGCCCACGGACGAGCAGGAGACCGTACGGAAGCTGGCCGCGCTCCTTCGGGTCGCCGACGCGCTAGACCGCGAGCACACGTCCAGGATCCACTCCCTGACGGCAAGTGAGCAGGGAGGGGGGGTAGCCCTTCACCTGGCCACGCGAGGCAGTCCGGTGCTCGAAGAGTGGGCCCTGCGGAAGAAGGGCCGAATGTTCGAGACGGTCTTCGGGAAGGTCCTGACGGTCTCGACCGAGCCCACCTGAGGGAGAGGTCACAACTCGGTCACGGCCGAGTCACCCCGCGTATCCCGATTCGACTGAAGGAGTTAGTGTCACCGTCATGGCCTCCTATCGTCAGCAGAATGTCCGCCCCCGACCGGTCCCGTCCGGCGCGGGGCTCGACCATTCCACGCTCTACTTCAATCAGGAGCTGAGCTGGCTCGACTTCAATTGGCGAGTCTTTCACCAGGCCCGTGATCCCCGACTCCCGATCCTGGAGCGGGTTCGGTTCCTCGGGATCACGGCGAGCAATCTCGACGAGTTCGTTCAGACCCGCGTGGGCGGGCTCCTCCGGCAACAGGCCGCACACGTGGACCAACCGTCGTCCGACGGACGGCGCCCGGAGCAGATCCTGTCCCTGGTGCGAGGCGCCGCCCGCGAGATGTCGAGGGCGATCGACGAGGTCTGGAACGACGAGCTGAAGCCTCTCCTGATGGAGGAGACCGAAGTCCGCATCCTCAGATACGATTCGCTCGGCCAGCTGGAAGTCGAGGCGCTCGCCCAGCATTTCCGCACGCGTCTCTATCCCATCTTGACTCCCCTCGCGGTGGACCCGGGACACCCGTTCCCGTTCATCTCGAACTTGAGCCTCTCCCTCGCCATCGAGATGCGGGAGCCGAGGTCCGCGTCGCTTCACTTCGCCCGGGTGAAGGTGCCCGTGAGCGAAGGCCGCTGGCTCGCGGTCCCCCACGCGGGGTCCCCAACCCGCTTTATCGCCCTTGAAGAGGTCGTTCGCCAAAACGTGGGCGAGCTCTTCCGCGGAATGGAGATCGTCCACGTGCACGCTTTCCGCGTCACCCGGAACGCGGACATCGAGCGTGAAGAGGAGGAGGCAGAAGACCTCATCGCGATGATCTCGGACGAGCTCCGGGAGCGGCGACTGGCCCCGGTCGTCCGCCTCGAGGTCGAGAAGACAATGCCCGAGCATCTCCGCGCTCTCCTTCTCAAAGAGCTCGAGATCGGCGCCGAGGATCTCGCGGAGATCTCGGGGGAGCTCGCGCTCGGAGACTGCCTCGAGCTCGCGGGACTCGATCTCCCCGAGCATCAACTCGAGCGATGGGAGCCCGTCGTTCCTCGGCGCTTCCTACTTCCGGAGACAGAGGGCCTCCGCGAGCGGGACATCTTTTCCGTAATCCGGGAAGGCGACGTGCTCGTGCACCATCCGTACGAGTCCTTCACGGCTACGGTCCAGCGACTGGTCGAGCAGGCCGCCGAAGACCCGGCGGTCCTCGCCATCAAGCAGACGCTCTACCGGACCTCGGAGGAGTCGCCCATCGTCGAGGCCCTCCTCCGTGCCGCGGACCGGGGCAAGCAGGTCGCGGTGATGGTGGAGGTGAAAGCGCGCTTCGACGAGCAGAACAACATCGCGTGGGCACGTATCCTGGAAACGGCGGGGATCCACGTCACGTACGGGGTCGTGGGGCTGAAGACCCACGCCAAGCTCCTGCTCATCGTCCGCGAGGAGAACGGGCAACCGCGGGCCTATTGTCACATCGGGACCGGCAACTACCACACGGGGAACGCGCGCGTCTATACCGATCTCGGCCTCCTCACGTGCGACCCCGCCATCGGATCCGACGTGGTCAACCTCTTCCACTACCTCACCGGCTACGCTCCCGATCAGCGGTACGAGCGCCTGGTCATCGCTCCCGGGGCGATGCGCGACGCGTTCCACGGGCTGATCGAACGAGAGATCACGGCGGCGCGGGAAGGGCGGGAAGCCCGGATCGTCGCGAAGATGAACGCGTTGGACGATCCGAAGATCATTCGGCAGCTCTACGAGGCGTCCCGGGCGGGCGTCCGCGTGGACCTGATCATTCGCGGGCACTGCTGCCTGCGACCAGGGCTTCCGGGGTACAGCGACAACATTCGCGTAGTCAGCCTGATCGGCCGTTTCTTGGAGCACGACCGTATTTACATGTTCTCGAACGGCGGATCGCCGGAGCTTTATATCGGGAGCGCGGACTGGCGAAGCCGGAACTTGGACACCCGGGTCGAGACCATCGTCCCGATCGACGGCTCCGAGCTCAAAGAGCGTTTGATGCAGATTCTGCGATTGGCGCTCGCGGACAATCAGCTCTCCTGGGAGCTGGACGCCGGCGGTCGATACGCGCGGAGGTCACCTGCGAACGGCGAGCCCGCCATCGATCTGCACCGTGCCCTCATCGAGGATACTTGGCGACGGAGGGAAGGCGTCGAGCACGCCGGAGCCGAAGAACGTCAGCGCCAGGCCCGACCGCGGCAGGGCAAGACGCGGTCCCTGGTTCCCTGACAGCGCCGAAGGGGAGGGGACGTATGAGCACGAGAGTGGCGCGTGGGTCGGGGCGATCGGGAGCCGGGCGGGGAAGCCATGCGCGTGGTGGCGTCGCGGAACGGTTCGCTCACGTGCGGTCGGCCACGGACGCGCTCACCGTGGGACTCTCCGCCGAAGACTTCGTGGTCCAATCCATGGAGGACGTGAGCCCCACGAAGTGGCACCTCGCGCACACGTCCTGGTTTTGGGAGGCCTTCGTGCTTGGTCCCCACCTGGACGACTACAAGCCGTTCCACCCCGACTATCACTACCTGTTCAACTCGTATTACGTCCAGGCGGGCGAGCGGCACTGTCGAGCGCAGCGGGGCTACCTGTCGCGACCGACCGTCCATGAAGTGCGCGAATACCGGGCACACGTGGACCGTGCCATGGCTCGGCTACTCACCCGAGAGGCCGACGACACGCGGTCCCGCGAGCTGTCGGCCCTGATCGTGATCGGCCTGAACCACGAGCAGCAGCATCAGGAGCTCATTCTGACCGACCTGAAGCACGTGTTTTCCGTGAACCCCCTCCGGCCCGTGTACCGTCCCTCGCGCGAAGCGACGCCGGTGGCTCCCGTGCCCTCGATGGAGTGGGTGCCCTTCGAAGGTGGAATCCAAACGGTCGGCCACGGCGGCCCCGGCTTCCACTTCGACAACGAGGGTCCTGCGCACCGGCGTTTCCTCGAGCCCTTCGCTCTCGCAAGCCGGCTCGTCACGAACGGCGAATACCTCGAGTTCATCGAAGACGGAGGATACGCACGCGCAACGTTGTGGATGTCGGCAGGATGGGCGAACCGCGAGGCCGACGGGTGGTCGGAGCCGTTCTACTGGGAGCGGAGGGACGGCGAGTGGTGGACCTTCACCCTCAGCGGGATGCGACGAGTCGATCCCTCCGAGCCGGTCTGCCACCTCACGTGGTTCGAGGCGGACGCCTTCGCGAGGTGGGCCGGCGCCCGGCTTCCCCGTGAAGACGAGTGGGAGGTCGCCGCGGGAGGCCTCCCCGTCGAGGGCAACTTCGTGGAGTCCGGCCGCTTTCATCCGGCACCGGTCGGAGCGACCTCCAGAGGGCTCTCGCAGATGTTCGGAGACGTCTGGGAGTGGACGTCAAGCGCCTATTCGGCCTATCCCGGCTACCGCCCGGAGGAGGGAGCGATCGGCGAATACAACGGGAAGTTCATGTGCGGCCAGTTCGTGCTGAAGGGAGGGTCCTGCGCCACTCCCGTGAGTCACGTACGTCACACCTACCGAAACTTCTTCGCGCCCGAATCGGCCTGGCAGTTCACCGGGCTTCGGCTGGCGAGGGATCCGTGAACCCCCAAGCTGGTCTGCAGTCGGAAGCCAAAGCGGCCGTGCCGGTCGGGGCGCTTTTTCGAGAGGTTTCGGAAGGGCTCCGCGCGAGCCCCAAGCGGCTCCCCGAGAAGCTTCTCTACGACCCTCAGGGGGCACGGCTTTTCGATCGCATTTCCGGCCTCGACGCGTATTACCCTACCCGTACCGAGATCGGCATTCTGAAGGCGCGAAGCGCCGAGATCCGAGACCTGGTGGGCCCACACACCCGAGTGGTCGAGCTCGGCGCGGGTAGCGGCACCAAGACTGACGTGCTCCTCGCGTCCCTCGACTCTCCAGCGGCGTGCGTGCTCGTCGACATCGCCGAACCCGCCGTGACCGGCGCGGCGGATCGGCTTCGACTCGCCTACCCCGAGGTCGAAGTCGTCCCCCTTTCGGTGGACTACACGAGGCCGTTTGGCCTTCCGCCCGTTGGGAACGTCGATCGAGAAGGGACTCTCCTTTTCTTCTTCCCGGGTTCGACCATCGGGAATTTCGAGCCGGCCGAGGCCGAGGCCTTCCTTCGAGCGATCGGTTCGGCCGGAGGTGCGAGCGCGAAGCTACTCATCGGTGCCGATCTCGTGAAGCCACGCGAAGTCCTAGAGCGGGCCTACGACGATCCCGAAGGGGTCACCGCGGAGTTCAATCTGAACGTCCTCCGCCACCTGAACCGCGCGTTCGGAGCCGACTTTCGGGTCGATCGCTTCCGTCATCGCGCCACTTGGAACGAGGCCGCGTCGCGGATCGAGATGCGGCTCGTGAGCGAAGTGAGTCAGCGGGTGACGCTCCGCCCGCCCCCCGAAGTAGCCGACCCGCTCGAGGTCGAGGTCGCGGGCGGCGAGGAGATCGTGACTGAGCACTCGTACAAGTACCGACCGTCCGATCTGGCGGCGATGTGGCAGAGGGGCGGCTGGGGTTTACTTCGGACCTGGTCGGATCCGCGCCGGTGGTTCGCAGTCAGCCTGCTCGAGTGGAGGGGGCGGGACTGAACGGAAGGTCCCGCGCCCGGGGGTCACACCACGAGCGCGGGAACCTCGTTCGTTACTGGACCAGAACTCTCCCGTCCATGCCCGCATGGTTCGTGCAGGAATAGTTGTAGGTCCCCGCGGCGGCGAAGGTCGCCTGATGCGTGCCGCTCCTCGCGTTCCCGCCGTCGGTGATGCGAGAATCGGAGAACGTGATGTTGTGGTCCTCGTCGGTCGTGCCCCCCCACGTCCAGGTGACGGTCGCGCCCGGGCTCACCCGAATGTAGTCCGGGTTGAAGGAGTTGTTGTCCCGCACGATTACAGAAGTGGTAACTACTGGGTCGCCCCCGTTACCATTCCCATTCCCATTCCCGCCGTTCGTGGGCGAGTCACCGCCGCATCCATAGACCGCCAGCGCGAGGACCGTCGCGCCGCAAATTCCTCTGACGTGA
>Ga0326597_10005565_pt1 | contig 17447 bp, 24 predicted proteins | sample RVTome_12_FD_203789 | JGI IMG/M metagenome (GOLD analysis project Ga0326597, IMG submission 203789) | Soil microbial communities from uranium-contaminated site in the Upper Colorado River Basin, Wyoming, United States - RVT100D185 | ecosystem: Environmental > Terrestrial > Soil > Contaminated >... | reverse complement strand
CGTTCCAAACGTTCATGGCACTTTCTGATTTGACCGTCGGTCATACCAGAGGCTAGCACGCCCGCAAATAGGTGTCAATACTTAACGTTGTAATACTAGTGTAGTGTCCAGGAAATAACTGGACACCTATTTCTTCCTTTTCCGGATCCGTGGACTGTTGCAGCCGGGCTGGATCGTTTCCTGGGTCCGTCGGCATCGAGTGAGGTTCTCGGTGATAGATTCGACGGTGGCAGTCCACACGAAGGGCTTGGGATCTTTGTTCCAGGCCGTCAGGACAACAGGCGGACCGGAACGTCCCGATGGAATCGTGGAGATTGCCGGTGCAACCACGATGGAGATTACTCTCTCCGTAGCAGCCGCAGGTGTTTGCGGGTCGGTGATGGATGGCGATGATAATCCGACGCCCGGTGCGATGGTAACGTAATTGATTAGCGGCTACTCAAGGGATGTGCCGGCCAATCGGCCTACGAAGTCGCGAGCAGCCTTCTAAGTGCGGAAGTGACGGAAGCGGCTCCATTCTTGAGAGCGGATACGGTGCTGCTGTTGAAGTAGCGGCGGTGACTGCACCATATCCGATACTCTTAAGAAGAGAAGGAGTCTTCGTCATGGCCATGCAACTGACAATCCCCACTGACCTGGAAGCTTTCGTCCAAAGGCAGTTGGCCAGTGGAGCCTTCACCAATGCCGAAGAGGTTGTCCGCCGCGCCCTGGAACTTCTGGAGGCCGAAGAAAGCTTTACCGAGGAGGAGCGCCAGGCCCTGGATGTGAAAATCGATCGCGCTCTGGAACAGGTCGCCGCCGGCAAGACGTACGGACCGGAAGAAGCGCGCCAGAAGCTGGCCGCGATGAGAGACACCCATCTCGCAAACCTGGGGCGGTGATCGCCTTTGGACCCGTTTCAGCTCACCGAAGATGCCATCCTCGACATCGACGCCATCTGGCTTTACCTCCTGCAGCAGAAAGGGCGGGATACGGCGGACCGGATCGTCACGGAGATTTTCAAAGGCTTTTACAAGCTTGCCGACATCCCCAGTAGCGGCCACCGCCGCGCCGATCTCACGAGCAGGGATGTCCTGTTCCACAAGGTGTTTTCCTACCTCGTCACCTATCAGCCTGGAAGCAAGCCCCTCCAAATCCTTGGGGTTCTTCACGGAAAGCGCAACGTATCGCGCATTCTGAGGCAGCGTTTATGAGCGACGATGCCGCCATAGTGCCCCCGCCGGAAGATCAATGGGAAAGGCCGATCACGCTGGTTATTCCCAAGCTGAATATCCGGCACGTCCTTTCGCCGGCAGCGGAGCAGAGGCTGTTTCATGCGATCAGACAGGGCCAGACTAAAGACCCACGAGACTACTTTGAACAACTGCTCAAACGGGCGGCTGAGCAAGCGTAGCGGGTGGGGGCAGGGAGGCCGAAGGCGCGTATCTGTAGCTGTTCGGGCCGGCAGAGTAACACGCGGGCCAGTCGCCCCGAAGATCCGGGCCATTCACAAGGGATACTTCAGGATCTTTTCCACCACCCGCGCCGTGGTTCGCATCCCGCTCCCGTTCAATGCATTCGCGTCAAGTGGTCGATGCGGTAGGCCAACTCGTTCCGGATCAGCGATACGGACTGGCGGAGATCGGGCTCTTGCGCCTCGATCTCGGCGCGAAACGCCGGCCGTTCCGCGCCGGGCACCCGGTGCGCGGTGTACAGAGCTTCGTAGTTGATTGCCGCGCCGCGCGTCACAAAGTTATCCGGCAGATACAGTGGCCGTTTCCCCTCGCTGCGGTGATCGGCGCCGCGGCTTCCGGGCGCCCGGATGAATCCGAACATGCTTGGATACCGGCAGTACAGCCAGCGGATCAACAATACCACTTCCTTCTGCTCAGCCAGGTTCAAGGCAGTTCCGGTCGCCGGGACCGGCCGGATCCTTGAGACGGCGCCGCCCGCTGTTGCCGGACTCGCTCCCGCCGAGGTGATATCCGGGCGCTCGATCGGCGCGCCATACATATCGTGTTGGGCCGGCGGATGCCGCCTTGGCCTTGCGTTGCGAAGATCCCACGACACGGGATCGGCCAGCAGCGTCATCCAGTCGAAGCTCCGGTCCACGTCCCCAGCGTCGAACACATTGGCTTCGACCAGGTCGAGCATGATCAGGTGCGTGAGGAACCATCGCGAAAAGCGGACCGGCTCTGCGATGAACAGTACCGCTGTCAGCGCGGGAACCACGGTCTCGAGGGGGCGTACCGGATCAGCGGACTTATCCTTCGGCCGTGGCACACCGCCCATCAGGCATTTCCGAATCGCGGTCGCGATGGTCGTATTGGTCCCTTCGGCGCGGCGAACGATCCCCTCGATCTGCTGGGCGAACTCCTTGTAGGTGGCGCCGTCCGGGTCGCGATGCCATTGGTCCGGATCGCAGTCGGAGATGTAGCCGTTTCTCTTGTGAAACTGGACCAGCCGGCCGCCAATGTCATAGAACTGATCGTCAAATCGATCTCGCGTGATCGACACGACGTCGCGCCACGCGTCCGCCGTCATCGGCTGATGGGGGCTGGACTTGCTCCCCCGCCTAGCCGTGGGTCCGGGCGGGCCCCACACTGCGTCGACCACGGCCTGCGCCAGGCGCAGCAGCGCATTGCCTGAAACCAGATACTGATTGTGCTCGCTCTCCTGGGGCAGAACCAGATCCTGGAGCGTGCATTGGATGGCGCCGTAAGGAGCCGCGCTACCGGTGTGCATTGTGTCGCGGGCGCCCGCGGCCAGCAACTGTCCGGCTGCGTCAGCCTCCTGCTCCGCGCGCGCGTCGTACCAGATGGCGGGCGCCGCGCTCTTCCAACGGGCCCGGCCCCGAAGCTGCTGGGCGACGTGCGCCAGTTCGTGTCCGATCAGCCGCATCCCGTGGCGCGTATCAGGATCGAAACCACCACGCCGGAAATAGACATCCGTGCCGCGGGCGAATGCTACTGCTCCGAGCCGCTCGGGCTCTTCACCTTCATGTATGCGGACTTCCGAGAAATCCACGCCCAATATTCGCTTCATGGTCGAGCGCAGTTTTGCAGGAAGGGGAAAACCAGTCATCGCTCTACGAGTATAAAGAGAGGCCTCTCGTCACTCAAGGCTTTTCAAGCTCAATCCATCCCCGCCACATCGCTCCGCCGCTCCGTTTCACCCCCTGCCGAACGTGAAGTTCGTCAAGGGGCGCCATGAGTACTGTTGGGTATACTGTGGAGAGGAATCCACACATGGAGACAATACAGGTTGTTCTGAACGCGAAGCTCCTGAAGGCCGCCGATATCGCGGCGAAGCGGCAAAAGGTGAATCGGTCCGCGCTGATCCGCCAGGCTCTTCAGGAACACCTGAAGCGCCTGCATGTGGTGGATCTTGAGGAGTGCGACCGGCGCGGTTATCAAGCTAAGCCGCAGCGCGTCGAAGAGTATCAACCCTGGGAGGAGGCGGCGGCTTGGCCGGAAGACTGAACCGTGGTGATGTTTACCTTTGCCGGTTTGCACCACCGGACAAGCGGCGGCCAGTTCTCGTACTTACGCGCGATAGCGCCGTCGGCCATCTTTCGACCGCAACAGTGGCCCCGATTTCCTCCACGGTGAGAAGCGTGCCGTCTGAGATGATTTTGGATGTCGATGACGGGATGAAGGGCCGGTGCGCGGTAAACCTACACAATGTGGTCACGGTCTCCCAGGAACGTCTGGGCAAGCGTCTCGCCAGCCTGAGCGCTGAACGCATGCACGAGATTTGCATGGCCCTGCGATTCTCACTTGGATGCACCTGAGCGGTGTCCTCTCGGCCACTTGTCATCACTCAAGGCTTTTCGAGATCAATCCATCCCCGCCACTTCGCTTCGGCGCTCGAGTAGCAGGACGTCACACCAGCGGCCGTCCATACGCCCAATCCGTTCTCGCTGGCCAACCACGCGGAAACCGCATTGCCGATGCAGCACGACGCTTGCTTCGTTATCAGGGAAGATGCCGGCTTGAAGAGTCCACAGGCCGTTTTGTTCGGAAGCCGCCACCAGCGCTTCCATGAGCGCTCGTCCGACGCCCCTTCCTCGTGCCGACGCCGCCACGTAGACGCTCACTTCGGCTACACCCCTGTAGACGGCGCGGCTCGAAACCGGACTCAGCGCTGCCCAACCCAGCATGCGGCCCTCTTCCCGCGCTACCAGGCGGCAAGTGGGCAGACGGGCTGCGTCCCATTCGGGCCAATCGGGCACCGTGGTCTCGAAGGTAGCGTGCCCGGTGGCGATTCCTTCGGCATAGATTGCCGCCGCCTGGCCCCAGTCGCTCGTCTTCATTGGTTCGATGAGGAACATCGGCCGGCTCCGTGTGTGAATCGCTCCGAGCAGCAGCTATGATCCCACCGTTCTCAGTGACTGATTGGGAAATACTGTGCCAGGTCCGTATATCGAAAGTCATTGCCTTTGAACAATAGCTTCTCGCTGCTCACTTTGGCGAGGGCGTAGGCGAAGCAGTCCCCGAAATTCAACCTCGCCGGATGGCCACTACCCTTGCCGAAGTCACTGAAAGCCACGCGGGCGATTTTCACCTGCTCTTCCGTTACAGGCTCGATTTTGATGCCAGCCATGAGAACCAGATTGTCAAAACGCCGACTGGCCACCGGGTCGCCGCTGCCGTCAATGACAATAGCGGCCTCCAGATAGTTTGCGGCGGACATGCGGCAGATGGCCGAGTTCGCGATGGCCTCCGCAAAGCGCGCAGCATCAGCCTCTTCACGCAGGATGGCGATCAGGGCTGACGAATCGACGATCATCGAGGCAAGCCCCTCTCATCGTAGAGGAGATCCCCATGGTCAACGGATTTGTAGGGCTCCTTGAGCCGGGCTGCACAGTCTCTCCCAATTTCAAGCAACTCACGAGCCAGCTGATTCCGCCGGTCGGGACCTTTCAGGCGGTCGAGCTTTTCTCGCACTGCTTCGGTAACGGCCCGAGTGAGGCTCTCGCCGGTGAGTTGCGCCAGTTCGGCCACAAGCCTGTGGGTTTCTTCGTTCTTAATGTTAAGTCCCATCGTGATCTACCTTTCTACCTCATTTATGGTTCTATTCTACCACAAGGAAACACTTCCGATCGCCTCAGCCGCGCAGCCGATATACTGCGGTCAGAAGGATTCATCATGCGCTATTCTCTGGTCTGGCTGCTGGCCGCTGTGGGCGCGGCCGCGGCGGCGACTCATACTCTCTACGTGTGCGGCGCGACGTCAAAGGGTTATGTCGTGGGTGCGCCGCTCCTCCCGAGTGGGCTGTTTCTGCGCGACGCCGGCGGAAGCTGGAAACAGCTTGGCTTCAAACATCCATTTATCAAAGCTGTTGATTACGATCCGCGGGACCCCAACATCCTCTACATCGCCGCGGGCAATGGCTGCATCCGCTCTGCCGATGGCGGGCGCTCCTGGCGAATCACCACGGGCTGGGATATGACGGAACTGCTCGACGTCAGCGTCGATGCGCATCAACCCGATCACATCTACATCGGCCTCCCCGATGGCATCGGATTCAGTCCCGACCAGGGCCGGACCTGGACCCGGCGCGACGCGGGCATTCGCCGCAAGTTCACTCAGGCGGTACGAGTGGACCGGGCGCAGGGCGGCCGTGTGCTGGCGGGTACGGAGCTGGGGGTCTTTCTGAGCGAAGACGAGGGCCGATCCTGGAGGGAGGTGGGCGCCGCGGGGCTGATGGTTACGCATTTGGCGCAGTCGTCGCACGATCCCCGGCAGTGGCTGGCAACTACGCAGCGCGGCGGACTGTTCGCCACCTCCGATCGCGGGCTCACCTGGAACGCGGTCAACGGTGTCCCGGCGGACCGTACCCTATACATGGCCGCCTTCGACCCGCGCCAGGCAGGCAGGCTGCTGGTCTGCGGCTGGGGCCCTGGCGTCCTTGTTTCCGAAGACGGCGGGCGAAGCTGGCAGGCGCGAAGCACGGGACTGCCATCGCGGAAGGTCTGGAGCGCAGGCTTCGATCCCGATGTGCCCGGGCGGCTGTACGCGAGTGTCCATGAGGAGGCGGTGTTCGTCTCCCCGGACAGCGGCCGCACGTGGAAACGCAGCGGACTCGAGGGCAGCATTGTCTCCAGCCTCGCTTTCGTGCCGGAGGCGGGACGATGAAACTGGCGATCGCGGCTCTGGCTGTCCCGTTGCTCGTTGCCGCCGCCGGCACGAGCCCGGATGCATTCGAGCAGCGGGTCAGCCGCATGATCGAATCGGCCACCCGCGCGGCCAGCCCGCCCGATGCGTCCAAAGGCGGCTATGGCGAAATCGCGGCGAATCTGAAGTTGGGCCGCAATCTCGAATGGTGCTCGCGCCGCCTGGAGAAGCTGCTTGAGGCGGAACCTTCGGGCGACATGTTCTGGATGTTTCCAACCACCTCGATCGCTTATCTGGGCCGGGACAAGCTCACGCCCGCGGCCAAGCACGCGCTGCGGAGGTCGTGGAAGACCTACATGCCCTATCGCGGCGATACCGAGAATCACTGGCTGCTCTACTACACCAGCCTCTATCTGATGACCCAGCTCTATCCCGGCGAACCGGGCGATGCGTGGTTCACCGGCAAGAGCTCGGCGGAGAACTTTCGCGAGTCGGATGAGTACCTCAAGAGCTGGATGGAACTGACCGTCACGCGCGGCCAGGGAGAGTACGATTGCACGCACTACATCGGCGTCTACCTGCTGCCGCTCTCCTACCTCGCCGCCTGGTCGGACGATCCGGAGATGAGGCTGCGCGCCCGGATGATGCTGGACTGGATCATCGCCGATTACGCGGTCGAGAGCCTCGACGGCATCTTCGCCGGCGCCCACGCCCGCACCGACGACGTGCAGGTGCTGGAGAAATGGCACGGCGTCTCCTCGGATTTCGGCTGGCTACTGTTCGAGCTCGGCCGGCCGCTGCCGAACTTCGACAGCTACTCGCTGTTCTACTGCCTCGCCGCAGCCTACCAGCCGCCGGAGGTGATCCGGCTGATTGCCACCGACCGCTCGAAACCCTACCTGCACCGTGAGCTGAAGCGCACTCGCCACCGCTGGCGCTTCACCGATGTTCGCAACGCGCCGGTGTACAAGACGATGTACATGACCCGCGACTACGCGGTCGGCTCGGACCAGGGCGGCATCCTGCAGCCGATCCAGCAGCACTCCTGGGACATCACCTGGCGCGTGCCCGACCCGCGCGGCGTCCGCAATACGATCTTCTCGATGCATCCCTACTCGTCGACCTACGAGCTACAGATGTACTTCACGGGCATGCCGGATTTCATCACCGAGTCGGTGGTCCGCTCCAAGCGCACCTACGATTCGCCGGACAAGTTTCTCGGCGGCTCGCCCTACGAGAAGATTTCCCAGGATCACGGCACGGTCATCGCGCTGTACGACATCCCGCCCGGCACGCGATTCCCGCACATCAACGGCTTCTTCCCCTCGGATCTGACGCGGTTTGAGGAGGACGCCTCGGGCTGGATCTTCGCTCAGGGGGGCAGTGCGTATATCGCGTACCGGCCGCTGGCGCCGTACGAGTGGAGACCGGTCGAGGGCGGGGGACGGCGGCTGTATAGCCCGCACCTGAAGAACGGAACGATTCTCCAGGCTGCGTCAGCCGGCGACTATGCGAGTTTCGAGGCGTTTCGCCGGGCAGTGCTCGCGTTGCCGCTGGAGGTGAAGATGGAGCCGACGCCCGCGGTACGGTTCCGAACGTTGCGCGGCCGGGACATCGAGTTCACCTATGGCGAGACGCCGGTAGTTGCCGGCACAAAGGTCGACTATGGGGCGTGGAAGATGTTCGATGGTCCGTTCATGCAGTCGGATGCAGGCAGCCGCCGCCTGGTGCTGAGTCACGGGAGCCTGCGAAGGGTGATCGACTTCAACACGCTGAAGGTGACCGATTCAGTCGAGACGCGCTGACGGAGCGTCGATGTTACTTGACTAGTGTCCCCCACCGCTCGCGGACTTGGTAGAGTCCCGATCAAGCCGTTTTTGTCGAAGTTCGCCCGCACGATTCGCGATGCGCTTCGGAAGACCGGTTAAGCTCCTATTATCCGCCATCAGAGTATTTGCTCCCGAAGAACAGATGCTGTTTGCTTCAGTCCCTGAGCTTCGAGGGTTTTGAGATATTCGCCTATCGTTTTGGGTGGGTGCTTCAGGCTCTCCCGATGATCCTGGGCGGCTGCCACCACAGTTTCCGGCGCCTGGCCGAGCAGGTGGAGTACGAATTCGTCGGGGTGCTGAGCCTCGATTCCAAAGCGTGCAAGGACCTCCGCGGGAAAATCTCGTAGGTTCGAAGTGACGATCACATCGGCTCGGCCACGAATGGCCGCGGCTAGGACGTGGCGATCGTCGGGATCAGGAAGCCGCAGACCGTCGATCAGATCTTCGTATCCCGTCACAAGAGCATCGGCCGCGTGCTTATCCATGAGCGCCCGGGTCCGGTCCAGTTTTTCACGCGAGAGGTCAGGACGACGGCGCAGCAACGCACCAATCCATTCTTCATGCACCGCGGCCGACCATTTCGCTCGGAACAGGCCGGTCAAAGCGAGGTGCATCAGCAGGTTCCGCAGTTCGGAGGGATACAGGACACTGGCGTCGTAGAAGGCGGCAAAACCCGGCACGGCGCCTAAATTCCGAGTTCCTGGTCATAGGCGGCGAGCTCCGCGAGTGCCGCCTTACGGGCGGCGTCGGCACGCCGCTTGTAGCTCATCAACGATTCGAACCTCACCCGGCGGTGAGTGCCAACACGGCGGTAATCAATCTCACCCGCGTTCAAGAGCTGAATGAGCGAAGGCCGGGACATATTCAGCATGTCCGCTGCTTCCTGCGTGGTCAGTTCGGCATGCACCGGAATCAGCGTCACGGCATTGCCGCGCGCCATTTCCTCGAGAATGCGCACGAGCAGTCGCGCCGCTGCTGCGGGCAGCTTGACCGTTGCCTCCGGCGAAGGATCGTCAATAATCCGCAACTGCATGGGATCGCAACCCCCGAGCCGAGCCGCGAGCACACGGCTGGTCTCCTTGGCCAGAGTTGCTTCAGCCTCGGACGGAAGCGTCGGAATCACTGTCGGGCGAGACATCTTCCTGGGCCAAAAATAACATATGATCGCAGTAAACGCAATGAGTCGAAACAAACGAAAACGTACTTCATGGACTTCTATGCTGGCTATGCGGCATCCTCAAAACTCACGACAATGCGCTTGCCGAGCGCAGCCAGCGCAGCCTGAACCTTTTCAGGCTTCGTGTCGTGTTTGGGATCGAGCAGGCGACGAACAACCGTCTCGCTCACTCCAAGACGCTTCGCCAGTTCCGTTTTACGCATGCCCCGTTCGCGCAGGGCGAGGTATAGCGCAAGCTTGGGCGCCAGGGACAGCGGGTCGCTGACAAGGTGCTGGCCCCGTTTCGCCTTCGACGGTTTCGGGATGACGTCACCTCTAACGATACGGCCGGCGATTGCTTCGGCCAGGCAGTCGGTAGCCTGTACGGCCGTGTCTTCGAGATCGTCTCCTCCGGTCAGTGCCTCCGGAAGATCGGGAAACCGGACATGGAAGCCGCGGCCGTCCTCTTCGGGAAGGAAGATGGCTGGGTAGGTGGCGGTAAACATTTACACCTCAAATCCTGGCCTGGGCGTTGCCTGCGATCGCTGAATCGGCAAACGCCGCAATCGGAAACCTCCATCCTCGACGATGACGATCGCTCCGGCGTCGAGAGCTGGGCTACAGGCTTCCAGAACTTTAAACAATCGAGGGGTGATTGCACCTGGTGTTTGGTCGCGTGTCCGGAACAGTATCACGCTGGGGACCCGGCCACCGCTGGCGGCCAGGAGATCACCGAAATCCAAATCACAAGTCAGCACCACCCTCTGTTCGAGGACCGCCTTATCCAGGATTTGGCTGTCCGGCAGGGTGTGTAGTGCTTCTTCCCGAAGGTGTGCAACTTCGTGGCCAGCAGCCCGTAAGGCGTCAACCGTCGCCATCGAGATGCCCATACCGGCTAGGAACTTCACGCCGCAGGGCTCGGAAATGGGTGGACTTCTTCGCTAGCCAAAGCGGAGGCGTAGGATAGCGCCTCGCGAATGTCCTCGGGCTCCAAATCGGGGTATTCCCGAATGATCTCGTCAGTTGACATTTCATTCGCGACGAGGTTCACCACTAGCGAAACGGTGATACGCATACCTCGGATGCAGGCACGTCCGCCCATTATTCCGGGGTTGAATGTGATCCTGTTGAACATCGGCGCAAGAGTTCTTTCGACTCGAGTCTAGCAAGTCTTCGGTTGTGCCTCGTCGCCGTCACCCTCGTAACAGCCGGGCGGGTTCGGCCGAGGTGGCGCGGCGGGCGGGGAGCCAGCTTGCGGCCACGGCGACTACTCCGAGAAGGAGGGCCACCGCCAGGAGCGTCAGGGGATCCGTGGGGGAGATTCCGTACAATTGGCTCTGAACCACATCCAGACCTGCGAGAGCCGCGATCCAGCCGAGAACAGCCCCTGTCGCCGCCAAAGCGAGGCCATGCCCGATGACTAGGCGCATCACTCGTCCGGGGGTGGCTCCCAGCGCGATACGCAAAGCCATCTCCTGACGGCGACGCTCAGCGCGATAGGCCACGACGCCGGCGATGCCGACGGCTGTCACCAGGAGCGCAACCAGTGCGAAGACCCCGGTCAGCGCCAGGCCCAGACGCCGGCCGGCGAGGCTGCGGTCGATGACTTCAGCGAGCGGCGGCAAGGTGATCTCTTCGAGCCCCGGATCGACGGCGTTCACCTCGCGGCGGACGGCGGCGGCGAGGCCGGGTTCGTCCCGGGAAACGCGCAGCACGAAGGCTCCGCCGTCGGGCGGGAACTGCGTCGCGGGCAGGTAGATGGTGGGTCCGGGCGGGTCTTCGAGCGTGGCCTGCCGCGTGTCGCCGACCACTCCGGCGACCTCCCATAGGGCCCCGATTGGGTTTGACTCACTACTCCAACTCAGCCGCAGGCGCTGCCCGACCGCCCTTCGATCGGCAAAATGAACCCGCGCAAATGCCTGATTCACCAGGATCACCCTCGGCGTGTGGATACGATCCCGAGCCTCGAACAGGCGGCCCTCGAGCAAGGGAATCGACAGGGCCCGGAAATATCCAGCCGAAGCGACGTTGATCGCTGTGCGGGGCCGTTCCCTCGGCGGCAGCGAGACGCCTTCGGGTTCGAAGCTGGCAGACAGCGGCCGCGCCATCGGCAGCCGGGCCACCACTCCGGCCGATTCGACGCCGGGGATCGACTCCAGCCGTTCGGTGAGCCGCTCAAAGAACGCCGCCGTCCTGGCGTCGGTGTTGTAGCGCACTTCTGGCAGTCCAAAGCCGAAGCGGTAGACGCTGGCCGTACGGAATCCGGGGTCGGTCGCGATCACTTCATGGAAGCTGCGGAGGAGCAGGCCGGCGCCGGCCAGGAGCACCATGCTCAGCGCCACTTGCACGATGACCAGCATGCCGGCCAGGCGGGTGCGCGAGGGGCTGCCGCCAACCGCGCCGCCGTCCTTGAGAAACGAAGCCGGATCGGCGCGGCGCATCAACAGGGATGGAAGGATGCCAAAGACGAGCCCAACAGCCAGGGAAACCACGGCGGCGAAGCCGAACGCCCAGGAATCCAGCCGCAGTTCCGGGACCCTCGATGCGCCACCCATTACGGGCAGCGCCAGGGGCAGAAGCTCGAGGCAGAAGGAGGCCAGGAGCAACCCAGCGATCGTGCCGCAGGCGCTCAGCGCCAAGCCTTCGGCCAGCAACTGGCGCGTCAGCCGTCCGCTGCCCGCGCCGAGCGATATACGCACGGCCATCTCGCGGCGCCGCGCGAGGAATCTCGCCAGCAGGAGGTTGGCCACGTTGGCGCAGGCGATCAGCAGCAACATCAGCCCGGCTCCCGCCAGAAGGAGCAGCGGCCGGCGATTGGCGGCGGTCCAGGTCTCGTGCAGTCCGCGCAGACCCGCGCCCGTGCCGGTGTTCGTGTCGGGATAGGCCGACGCCAGCCGGGCGGCGATGGCCGTCAGTTCGGCTCGAGCCGAAGCCTCATCCACGCCCGGCCGGAGCCGGGCGATTGCTTCGAGGCCGCGGGCTGCGCGAGCCTGGCCGTAGTCCCGGTAGCTCAGCGGAATGATTGCGCCGGGCTCATCTCCCGTGGCTGGAAACGAGAAAGAGGGCGGCAGGATGCCCACCACCGTCCGGGCTTCCTCATTCAACCGCACCGTGCGGCCGACCATGTTCCGTCCGCCGAACTCCCGCCGCCAGAGACGGTCCGTCAGGACGATCAACCTGGCTTCCGAGCGAGCCTCTTCGCCGGTGAATGCTCTGCCACGGGCCGGCTGGATGCCCAGCACGTCAAAGAAACCCGCCGTGGTCATGACGGTCTGAATCACGGCTGGAGGCGCTCCCGGCTGGGTTCTTTGCAGCGCGAACGAGCGCCCGCGCCAGGCCGCCAGACTGTCGAACGAGCGCGCCTGCCGGCGCCAATCGACAAAATCCGCAAGAGAGACAGGCTGCCGGACGCCCGCCGGTGTGATTTCATGCAGTTCGACAAGCCGGTCCGCTTCGGGGAAGGGAAGTGGCGACAGCAGCAATGTCCGGATCGCGGAAAAGACCGCCGTGTTGGCCCCAATGCCCAGGGCCAGAGTCACCACGGCGGTCAGAAGGAAGCCAGGCTGCCGGAAGAGGGCGCGAAATGCCTGGCGCAGTCCCGTCACCTACTGAGACCAACCGCCGGCCAGCGCCCGCACCGGATCCGCGATGGATTGGAATCGCACCAGCCGCGCGCGGTCCTGATCCTTGATGCTGGCCAGTGTCATCAGGCCGGCATTCTGCAGCCTGCCGGCGGCCCGCTCCGTCATCCAGATCTCGGCGGTGGGTTTGGCGATCGTCTCACCCATCTCCTGATAGGTGTAAAACGGCAGGCTGCGGAGGTCGCGGTTGACGCCGGGTTCGAGGCTCCAGCCGTCCTCGGTGAAGGCTTCGGCCAGCATCTCGACGCAGGCGAACGCCGCGTTGCCCCAGAGGTAACCGTCGTGGTCGCCAGATCCGCTCAGCTCTTCGAAGCGGAACGTCGCGCAGGGATCGCTCTTGGCCCCATAGGGAGCGCGCAGCAGGAAGCGAGGCAAAGCGAGGCCGACCGAAGCCGCCTCGGGAATCCGCCGCAGCGCCTGCCACTCGAGCGGAACTCCGGTCCAGTCGTCCGGATCGGGTGTCCTCGCCAGCGACGGGCAGCCGGCCAGGCGCGAATCCGCGCCGGAGATCCAGGGCGCGCCGGAGGCCTTGGCGATTCTGGCGATCCGCGCCAGCAGCTTCAGGTCGCCTTCGCCGGGCCCGAAGGTATAGTTACCCGCGAGCACCGCCCAGGTCTGCGCGCCGGGGGTGCCGACGGTCTGATCGACCAGCAGCTTATGGAGCCCGGTCTGTTCCAGCGGCAGGTCGTTGAGCAGGTCGGCCGCCAGTTCCTGCTTGGAGATGTCGTAGAGGTACAGCTTCAGCGTGACATCGGTTTCGATGTTGCGCGCCAGGCGGCCGAGCGCTCGCCAGGCCGCTTCGAGGCCCTGTAGATCGGGGTGATGGATCACCTCGCGCATCTGGTCGCCGATACCGGAATCGATCTTGGCGATCAGTTCTTTCTGGCGCGGATCGGCGCCGGGCACCAGGTGTGGCGCGACGATGCGCTCGAGAAACTGCTGGAAGGCATCGGGACGGCCGGAAATGCGATCGACCGGATCCTCGGCCTCCTCTTCCACCATCTGGTCGAGCAGGTTGGCGGGCACGGCGCGCGCCGGCGGCGGTGGCGGCGCGGTTTTCTGTTGCGCGGGAGCGGCCCTGGCGGCGAGGCGGGCGAATTCGGCCGGATCCTCCATCTTCTCCCGCAGCTCCCGCAGCGACTGGAACAGCGGCACCCGCGCCAGCAGCCGGTCGGGATGGAAATCATCGAGGTTGCGAAACTTGATGCCAGCCAGTTCAACCCCTAACTGGCCGGGCAGTTCCTCCACATTGTCACGGTCCACGGGGATGCGCCGCCGCCGGGCCAGATCCTTGCCAGTCTCGATCAGGCCGCGGTCAGCGCGTCCGGTGAAGTCTCCAATAAGCGCGATCGCAAAGATGTCAGACACGAGAGGCATTATAATCCCTGGCGGCAGGCGACTATCGAGGGCATCGGCTCGGGCTTCGGCATTGAGCGCATTCCCGGCGCGATGGGCGCGGTGTTCGCCGAGGCGATGGACCCGCGCTTGGCCTCCATTGGCGGCGCCCACTCACCCCTGTCGCTTGTCACGCCAAGCTATAAGACAGGCCGTTAGTCTTCATAGTCCCGGTTTCCCCGGCCCGGCCCTGATCTTGAAGGCTGCTCGGGATCGGAATGGCTGGCGGGTAATACGCGAGGCGACGGCCATCCATTAGAATCCGAAGGCTCGTCAAGACAGTCACTCGATCACAAGCATTCGCCGGCCTGGCTGAGTACTGCCGCGGATGTTTTCGCCGATAAGCGAAATCCCAAACGACCGAGATGTTCCACCAAGGGCCCGATCCGAGGAATCCGGCCTTCCACTTTCGCGCGCAGGAGGATTCCCAGCGTGCCCGTGAAGGTCAACTTCAACGCCTCGGCGTGCAATCGTCCAAGTCGTTCATCCAGGATCACCACGGCACCCGGAAACTGCATTCCTAACGCCAGCACTTCCTTCTCCCCGGCGCCCAGATCCGCCGCCGTGGGCGCCTCTTCCAATCCTTTCGGGACCTGAATCTTCAGCCAGGGCAGTGCGCGCGCATCTGGCAGATCGACACCAATCGCCCTGCCCCGCTCTAACTCATCCACGACGGCCGGAGGGATCAGGGTTCGAATATAAAACTCGGCCAGCAAATGCAGGTGACCGATCTGGTGCAGGTACTGGAGCGGCGAAGTATCGCAGATCGCCTCATGCGTTCTTGAGGTCGTGAATCAACTCCTGCTCGCCGAGGTCGAACGTGTTCACACCATAATCCGCCAAGTGGCTGAGGAAATATGGCTTCGGCACGCCAGCAAGCTGGGAGGCGGCACCCGATGAAAGCTGGCCCATCTCGTACAGCTTGACGGCCGCGGCAAGACGAATCCTGGACGCAACGACCTCCGGTGTCGCCTTCAAAGCAAGCAGGATCTCATCCGGGATGGAAAACGTGATCTGACTCATTGGCAGCCGACGCTCCTATTCTACCGCGGCATTCACGAGTTGCTGCTGGACACCTCGCACCCAAGCAGACGGCAGGAACCGAGACCAGGATCGATCCCGCTCATTTCGTCAGCTATTGTGCTTCCATTTCCGACGATCCCAAGTCGGTCCGGAAATGGTGTCAAAGGTCTTTGGCCCCATCCTCCCCAAAGACCGAGGTTCGCATCCAGCACCAACATCTCAACGTTTCGCCCTGAGAGTTGCTCGGCGCAACTCTTTGAAATCCTCCACCAGTTCGTCCTCGCTGGCTCCCGCCGCCGCAATCAGGGCGTCCAACTGCTCGCCTGCCCTCCGCAAGGCTTCCAAGTCGGCCTCTCTGCGCTTCCGGCGCGCAGGGATATAAAAGCCCACCGTTTCGCCGTGCCGGGTGATCGCCACTGGGGTGGACGACCCCAGAAAGCTCGATAGCCGCTCACGAAATTCACGGATACCCACGCTCTCCATGTCACTGTACCTCGCTGTGTACACACTGATACCACATTCCCGTTTTCGATGACTCCCGTTGGCAAAACTACGGGTGAGGTGACACGAGTGCCGCTCGCAGCCTGGAAGAGGCCTTCGAAGAAACCCTGACACTTCACCGCTTGAAGCACCACTGTCATCGAGTTCCCCACTCTCATCGTGCGCGTCGCTTGCCGCAATGTGAAGAGATGGCGACCAGGCAATCGAGCCGAGCGCTGAGTCGGTTCTGGAGGAAAGTCTGACCCACCCACTCCGCGGCCCCAGTTTCCCCCCAAGAACAAACCGGCGGCAGACGCCGGCAGTCCTTCGGACGCCACGGCACTGCTGGCCACGCTCGATGTCGAAGCCGAAGAGGAGGAATAACGGCTATGATCATGGATATGGCGACGCTCCGCATTGCTGAAGCCGAACTCGCCCGCGACATCCACGCCATCCTGGCCAAGGTCCAGCAGGGCGTCGAGGTGGTCGTGGAGCAAAACCATCGCGCCGTGGCCACGATCAGGCCGCCGACGCGTTCGGGGCGGCCCATCTCCGCATGCATCGCTTCCGCCAAGGCCAGCGGCTCGAAAGTGACGCTGGACGGCGGCTTCGGCAAGGATGTCGGAGAAGGGATTGAAGAGCGCAGCCAGCCATGGAATCCCCTCTCCTGGGACTGATCCTTGATTCCAGCGTAATCATCGCGGCGGAACGGAAGCGGCAGACAGTCGAAGAACTGCTGACGTTCATCGGGCAGACCTTCGGCGAGATCGAGATCGCCATTTCGGCGGTGACCGTCGCCGAACTCGTGCATGGCGTGGTTCGCGCCAATAGAAATCCGGGACCGCCGCCGCGCCTTCATCGATGAACTGAAGAAGCATGTCCCGGTACACCCCGTGACCGAAAGCACGGCCGAGATCGCGGGCCAACTCAGCGCAGAGCAAGCAGCCAAGGGCATTTCGCTCCCGGCCGATGACCTGCTGATCGGTGCTTCGGCCATCGAGCAAGGCTATGCCGTAGAACGACGCCGTAACCTCGGGCACGCCGCGGGAGGCGGCCGAAGCGGGGGCTGGGAAATCCGGCTGGAGCTGGTGCAACCACGGCTCAGTATATGATAAAGGCTTGACCGCCGTTATGTAACGCGTTACGGATCGGCATGATTCGTTCAATCCGCCACAAGGGGCTGAAACGTCTTCATGAAGAGGACGACCCGCGCGGCGTGATTGCGGAACATGCGGTAAAGTTGCGTGACATCCTCGCCCGGCTCGATGCAGCCCGCGCCGTTACGGATATGGACATGCTCGGCTTCCAGTTGCATCGGCTGAAGGGCGAGAGGAAAGGTTTTTGGGCGGTGACGGTTCGAGCAAACTGGCGGGTGATATTCCGCTTTGCCGACCACGATGCAATGGACGTTGATTGTGTCGATTATCACTGAAAGGAGACGGACCCTATGCCGATGAAAAATCCCCCGCACCCCGGCGGCTTCGTGCTGCGCCAGTGCATTGAGCCTTTGGGTGTGAGCATCACGCAGGCTGCCGCCGCCCTTGGCGTAACCCGCACTACGTTGTCGGAATTGGTGAACGAGAAGCGCGGCATTTCTCCCGAAATGGCCGTCAGACTGTCCAAGGTGTTCGGCGGCAGCGCCGAAAGCTGGCTGATACAACAGGCGCAATACGATCTTGCCCACGTCCGCGCCGACCGGTTGAAGTTGAAGCGGCTGGAATTGGTTTAACTGCGTTCTTTATTCTGAGTTACCAGCCCCTCTGCTCTGAGAAAATCGATGACTGAGAGCTACGATCTACGGGGTTCGGAAGATCCGGTGGGCCCT
>Ga0326597_10005564_pt1 | contig 17449 bp, 17 predicted proteins | sample RVTome_12_FD_203789 | JGI IMG/M metagenome (GOLD analysis project Ga0326597, IMG submission 203789) | Soil microbial communities from uranium-contaminated site in the Upper Colorado River Basin, Wyoming, United States - RVT100D185 | ecosystem: Environmental > Terrestrial > Soil > Contaminated >... | reverse complement strand
ACACGGAGAACAATAAAAACGGCGTCCAGTGCACCAGCACGGCGAAACCCGCCAGCACCGGCGAGTGAAATTTCTGGTAGAGCAACCAGTAGCTGATCACATGCTCGATATTGTCCGCCATCATGGCGAGCATGTTGGCGATAAAATAAGCGCGGAAATCTTTGTGATGGAGCGCCGCGAAGGCGACTCTTTTGTCGGCACCGGTGGTTGTGGATGCTTTGGATGGATCGCTGCCGGATGCCACTATAAACTCCGGTCCAGCCGCTCTTCGTTCGGCCCCCCTTGGGCGGCGAATGCAAACAGCGCCACCGAAACGGCCAGCAACACCATCGAGCTCACGGCCAGCGACCAGTGAATGCCGATCAGACCACCCAGCACCCCAACGGTCACGCCGCTGAAGGCGCGCAGGCCGAAAACCGACATGGAAAATAGACCTATCAATCGTCCGCGTAACTCCACCGGCGCCAGCAATTGAACGATGGTCTGGGCAATGGAGTAGAAGGCGAGGTTGAGCGCCCCGCCGAAAAACAACAGGGTCAATGACCAAACATAGCTGGTGGAAAAAGCGAAACCGGTCATGATGACGCACCAGAGGATGGCGCACAGGATCGCCGACTTTACGGTCGGCGGCAGCCATCCCTTGCCTTCGAGCAGAAAACCCCCGGCCACCGAACCCGCCGCGTTGGCCGCGAGCAGAGCGCTGTAAGCGATATCCGCCTTCTCCGTGCCGAGGTCATGGGCAAACCCCGGCATTTGCGCTTGAAAGGCATTGCCGACGAACAGCGACGCCGCGCCGCCAAGCAAAATCATCGTAACGATGGGCCGATTCTGGGCGACCTCTCGAAGCACGTCCAACGCGTCGCCCCAGCGCGGTATGCGCCGCGCCGGAACGCCAGCGCGGGTGTGGCCCGTATACGGGACCGCCGCCAACCAGATCGTGAACGGCAAATAGATGAGCGCGTTCACCCACAATCCCGCGGGCGCCCCGAGCCACAACATCAAGCCGCCGCCCACCGCAGGCCCGAAAAGGATGCCCAACTGCCGGCTCGTCGCATTGAGCCGCACCGCGCTTGGCAAATCATCCGAGCCGACGATGTCATGGATCAACACGATCTCCGCGGGAGTCCAGAACACGCCCGCGATGCCGTGAATGACGAGCAACACGCAGGCGTGCCACACTTCGATGGTACCGGTGTAGAACAGAATGGCCCATGCCGCAGAGACGACCATATACATAACCTGCGCGATCTGGATAAGCTTGCGGCAGTCGTGGCGGTCGGCCAGTGCGCCGAAGTAAACCGACAGGACCAGAAAGGGCAGCCAGTGGCTGATGACGGCGAAGCCAGCGAGCACCGGCGACTGAAATTTTTGGAACAAGAGCCAGTAGCTGATCACATGCTCGATGTTGTCGGCCATCATGGCGAGCATCGTCGCGACAAAGAACCAACGGAAATCGCGATGCTGGAGCGCCGCGAAGGCGACTTTCTTTTCAGGACGAGCGGTATTTTGCGAGTGCGAGGCAGGATTCGTCGAAACCAAGTTGTTCTCCGAAGGTGAAGGGGATCATCTTGGAGATAACGGATAATAGCGGGCTATGCAAATCGATCAGCGAGCTTGGTCGAGGATCGAAGATTGAAGATCGATGATCGCAATCTTCCATCCTCGATCTTCGACCCTCAATCCTCGATCCTCTATCCTCGACCCTGCGCCTACTATCCTCGAATTTGACTTAACTTCGGGTCGAGCGCGTCGCGCAGCGCGTCGCCGAGGAGATTGAAGCTCATCAGCGCGAAGAAGATGAAAAGTCCCGGCAAGAAAACCTGCAGCGGAGCGATGAAAATATTCGTCGCGGCGTGCGTCAAGAGATTTCCCCAGCTCGGTGTCGGTGGCTGGATGCCGAGACCGAGAAAGCTTAGCGTGGTTTCAGCGCGAATGGCTGCGCCAGCGTCAAGCGTCGCGACGACGATGAGCGGCGCGAGGGAATTGGGCAGCAGGTGGCGCAGCATGACGCGCCACCGCGAAGCGCCGAGGCATTGCGCCGCGAGCACAAAGTCCTGCTCGCGAAAAGACAACACGGCGCTGCGGGCCAAACGCGCCGCGTTGGTCCATTCCAGGGCGACGAGAATAATGATGATGTTCAGCAACCCCGGCCCGGCCAATTTCGACAGCACCAGCAGCAGCACGATGCGCGGGATCGTGTAGATCGTGTCCACCAGGCGCATGAGCGCGTTATCCAAGACGCCGCCGACGTAACCCGCCAGGATGCCGACTAGCCCACCGAGTATCACTGTGCTGATGCCGACGGTCAGTCCCACGGCGAGTGAAACCCGGCCGCCGTGCATGATGCGCGCCCAGGTGTCCCGCCCTAATTCATCCGTGCCCAGCCAGTGCGTCAACGACGGTGCGTGCATGCGCTCGGACAACGAGACCTGATCGAGCTGGTACGGCACCATGTGGGGGCCAGCAATGACGAGAAAAAGCAATAAGACGAAGAAAAAGAATCCGACGTAGGCGATGCGATGTTGCTTGAAGCGGCGCCAGACGACGCCCCAGTAACCGAATTGCTGCTGAGGCTTCTCGAGGTCGTGCATGGTGATCAAGAGCCGCTAGTGACACGCCGATCTGGATTCCGGACCATCAATTTTCACCACGAAGATCGCGAAGGACACGAAGTAAAAAACATTTTTCTTTTTCCGTTCCTCCCGTCGTGCTCTTCGTGTACTTCGTGGTGGAATCTCCGCTCGGACACCACGGTCGAAACACTCAATATGAATAACCTCCAGGCCAATACCTTCGATCATCTCAGCTCTGATACCGGATGCGCGGGTCGAGCCAGCCGTAAAGAATATCGGCGGCCAGGTTAAAAAACACCACCGTGACGGCGATGATCATCACCACGGTCATCGCAACCACGAAGTCATTGCCCATGATCGAGGTAAAGAGCAGCCGGCCCATGCCGGGGTAGGCGAATACGGTTTCGACCACGGCGGAGCCGCCGACTACCCGGGGCATGGTGACGGCGATGATCGTGACCACCGGGATGAGGGCATTCTTCAGAGCATGGCGTCCGATGACCACTCTTTCGCTCAGTCCCTTGGCCCGCGCCGTAGTCAAATAATCCTGGCGCAGAACTTCCAACAGGCTCGAACGCATGAAGCGCTGCACTTGGATTACTTCCGACGTAGCCAGGACCGTCACCGGCAGAATCAAATGCTTGAGCCAATCGATTATCGCATCCCAGCTACCGGGCGGCAAATCGGCATTGACGAGTCCCGATGTCGGCAGCCAACCAAGCTTGACGGAAAACACGATCATCAACATGAGCCCCAACCAGAACGCCGGCACCGAGTAAGCGATAAACGTCGCGCCAGTGACCAGGTAATCGCCGATGGAATATTGCCTGACGGCGGAAAAAATACCGAGTAGAATGGCGGCGAGCTTGCCGATGACGACCGCCGACAGGGTCAGCACCAGCGTGTTGATCAGCGCCGGCCGGATGATGTCGAAGACCGGCTGGCCGTACTCGCGCGAATAACCGGGGTTGAGTTGCAGCAATTGCCAGAGCCACTTCCAATACTGCACGTAAACCGGATCGTCGAAACCATAAATTTTGCGCAGGCGCTCGTAATCCTCGGCGCGTAGGCGCGGAATATCTTGCAGCATCTGGACCAGCGGATCGCCGGGCATCAAGTACAGTAAAAGAAATATCAGCGCGGAGATGACCAGCAGCAGCGGAACGGTCTGCAATATCCGGCGGATCAGATAGTAGAACATGAACGAGATTGTTTACCTTGCGCGTCGCTTGGGTGCTCGCGGGAGCAGCGGAGCGTTCAACCGGCTCCGCCTCCGTTCAAGTCGTTCAACCGCTGCGCTCCGTTCAAACCGTTTTCGGAGGTTTGAACGTTTTGAACGACTTGAACGGTTTAAACTATTGGAATGGCTGTTCTCCTATACCTTATCCCACCTATGCGTGTTCCAACTGCTGGAGTTTTGCCCGCCGCTCTCTTGTCGGGGCGTAATTCCAGTGAGGCCTTTTTTCACCACCAGCACCTCCGGTGAGAAAAACAACGGCAAGTGTGGCAATGCCTCGGTGAACAATTTGCAATACTCGACCTGGAGCTGCTCGGAGCGGGCCGAGGTGATAATGGAGTTCAGCTCGTCCAGGATCGCGTCTTTTTTCGGATCGTTCCAGCCGGACACGTTTTCCAGAGCGAACTTGTTTTCCTGGGTCGGGATGTTTTTTGTGTGAAAGCGCTCCTGCCATTCCTCCACGGTGGCGTTGTGCGAGCCGATAAACGCGCCGGGCCAGCGGCTGCGGTTCTCCGCCGAATTGAGCAGCCGGTTCGGCATGTTCTTGATCACCGTGCGCACGCCGATTTTTTTCCAATAATCGGCGACGATCGCCTGGGCCTGTTCGTGATCGCGCCGTTCCGCAGTACAACGGAATTCGAACTCCATGCGCTCGCCCTTCCCATTGGCGAGCACGCCGTCCGGGCCGGGTTTCCAGCCCGCCTCGGCGAGCAGTTTCTTGGCTCTTTCCGGGTCGTGCTTATAGAGAGTCGCGGTCGCCAGCGCCTTTTTAGAGCTCTTGCGCACGCGCGAAAGCGGCATATGCGACACGATCCTTTCTCCCTTAAAGATGTTTTGCGCCATGGCATCGCGGTCGATAGCGTGCAGCAACGCTCGGCGCACTCTGACGTCGCTGAACCAGGGATTGTCGCGGCTCAGGTTGAGCCAGGTCCAGGACGCCGGGCTGGTGAGCACTTTGCCCTTTCCTTGCTTTTCCCATTGCTCTCGCAGGATCGTGGCGCCGTCGAAGGAGATCGTGCTTCGCATGCAGAAATCCACTTCGCCGGCCATGACCGCGGCCAGGTTGGTGTTGGTGTCTTCGACGGTTTTGTAAGTCATCCTGTCAATCTTCGGCCGCCCGAGGGCAAAGTCGTTGAACGCTTCGAGCTCCATGCGCCTGCCGGCGTCCCACTCCGCGACGCGAAATGCGCCCGCGCCGATAAAATTTTTATTCCAGAACGGCAGATTCGCAAAGGCTTTCATGTCGCCGGCGTTGAAGGCGTCGAGCAATAGATGGCGCGGGAACGCGCGCACGTGGGTGTACTGAATCGCGTAGGCTTCGTTGTAGAGATCGTTCCAGTGAATCACGATGGTGCGGTCGTCGGGCGTTTCGATCTTTGTGATCATCTCCGGCACCAGCCGGTCGGGCATGGGAAACTCGGGATGTTTGGCGATCTGCCAGCCGAACTCGAAGTCCCTGGACGTGTAGGGCTTGCCGTCGTGCCATTTGAGTCCGGGGTGAAGTTTGTAAACCGTGATCATGGTCTTTTTCTGCATGTCGATCTTCCAGGTGCCCTTCTTGACCGACGGCAACTCCTCGGCAAGCACCGGCACGCGCTCCAGAGTCACTGGATTCTGTCCGGCGAGGCCGGCGTCGACCATCGACACATGCTCGGTCTCGCGCCGGTTGTGATAGCCGAGGCTGGTAACCTGGCGCTCGCCGTGGATAACGATCCGCTTACGCCCAGGCTGCGCGGCAAAGAGCGTGACGCCCGGCCATGATATTGCGCCGCTCGCCGCCGACACGCTGGCCAACTTCATGAACTGCCGCCGCGTCAGCGCGCCGGACTTTGGTCTCCTGGAATTTTCTTTTCGCCGCTCGGACATAAAAGCCTCCCTATATCTTTGCGTTGCTGGTTTTCCCGCATCCATAGAACTAAGGAGCAACCGCGCTGTCAATCAGAATGGGTTGCCCACCGCCGCCATTCCTTGACAACCCGACAAGGCTATAGGTAGATGATGTATATTCACCCTGTCAGCGATCTGATCCTATATTCCAATTAAAGGAGAACCGTCATGGCCATCGGCTTCGAAGACCACTGTTGGAAAGATATCGTCACCCCGGAAATTCTTAAAACCTATACGCCTTATCACCGCGAAACCTATATCGGTCAACGACCGGCGTTGTTGGCCATCGATCTTTACAACCTCGCTTACGAGGGCGGCGCCAAGCAGCCCCATGAGCTCGTCGATACTTACAAAAGTTCCTGCGGCATATACGCGCACAACGCGATCAAACCGACGCAGGAGCTGTTCGCGTTGGCTCGGGCGCTCAAAATCCCGATCTTCTATACGACCACCGAAACCCGCAAAGAAGCAAAACCCGATGCGGTTCATGCCACCAACCGCCAGCGGGTGAAGATCGATCCAAAAGCATTCGAGATCAAGGAGGAATTCAAGCCCGAAGCGGGGGACGTGGTTATCTTCAAAGAACGGGCGAGCGGATTTTTCGGCACGCCGCTGGTGGCCCATCTGACTCAATTAGGAATTGACAGCGTGATGGTATGCGGCGAGAGCACCAGCGGTTGCGTGCGAGCGAGCTGCGTGGACGCCTATTCGCTCGGCTATCACGTTTCGATCGCCGAGGAATGTGTCTTCGACCGCAGCCCGCTTTCGCACAAGGTGAACCTTTTCGACTTGCATCATAAGTATTCCGACGTGATGACGCTGGACGAAATCAAAGAGCATCTGAAACAGGAGCGGCCGAGAAAACCGGCCTAGAATTTGTTCAAGCCGTTCAAAACGTTCAATTCGTTCAAGACGTCCGAAGACTGACGATTTGAACGGAGCGCTGCGGTTGAACGGTTTGAACATTTTGAACGGGAGCGATTCGTTTTCATGTACAGCACCGCCAACGGTCTTAAGATTTATTACGAGGTTTCCGGCGAAGGATTTCCTTTCATCATGGTTCATGCCAATCCCTTCGACCATAACTTGTGGATGTACCAGATCGCGCATTTTTCGACTTACTTCAGAGTGATCGCCGTCGACATCCGTGGCTATGGTCGCTCGGATAAGCCAATGACACCTTTCAGCCTGAATGACATGGCCGGCGATATTCTCGGAGTCTGTCGCGCTGAACAAGTTGCGCAAGCGATTCTCGGCGGCGTGAGCGTCGGCTCGGGCATTGGGCTTCTGCTCGGGCTAGATCATCCCGAGATGTTCAAAGCTCTGATTCTCGTCGGCGGCAACAGCGGCGGTGCCGGCAGCATCGACGATCGCATTCATGGTTACACCAAGACCGGCATTGAAAAGTACCATATCCAACATTTGAAAGAGTTGGTCGCGCCGGAATTTCCCGAGACCAAGCTGGGTAGATATCTGCTCAACACCTTCGTCGAACGTGACCCGCGGCTCTGCGGCGAATCGATCGCGCAAATATTTCGCGCCCGCGGCGGCACGGACATGGCGCCGCGGCTCGGCACGATGAAAGTTCCAACGCTGGTCATCAACGGCGAATACGACAACTCGCTCAAGGCCGGGCAACGCACGGCTTCGCTGATTCCCGGCGCCGTCCATAAAGTACTGCCAAGGACCGGCCACGCCTGCAACATCGAAGATCCCGCGACCTTCGATGCGTACGTCATCGAATTCTTACGCGCCAACCAATTGATGCCCTCCTCGCCGAGTTGACCGCAACGCTCGATCACGATACTGAAACGGCCCATACTAACCAATGGAGAACTCAGCATCCCTGTGAACATCGAGAAGCTGAAAAGCATGTCCCCTCCCAAGGGAATGGATTTCCACATCGGCAAAGTCGGCCATGTGGTTCTGCAAGTGAACGATCTAGAGAAAGCCACGGCGTTCTACACACAGGTGCTCGGCTTCAAAGTGTCCGACGTGTATCCGGAAGAGATGATGCCCGGCGGCATGGTTTTCTTGCGTTGCAACACCGATCATCATTGCCTCGCTTTAGTCGGCGCGGGTGACGGGAGAAATGCCAATCGCGAGCTGCACCATCTGGCGTTCGAGGTTGCCACTCTCGCCGAGGTCATCCGCGCGCGCGACCGCCTGCGGGCCCACGGCGCGAGAATCGATTTCCAAGGGCGTCGGCGCGCCGGCTGCCAGATCGCCGTCGAATTCCGCGACCCCGACAATCACTCGCTGGAAATCTATTGGGGTGTCGATCAGGTCGGCAGTGACGGCCGGGTGCGCCCATCGAACGAATGGCATGGCGTCAAGTCGTTAGAGGAAGCCATCGCCAATCCGGTGCCGGGACAGGACACGCATATCCCTAAATGACTCCCGGCTCACAATCACTCGAAGATCTGATCCGTGCATCTTCGCGCGCGCTCGTCATCGGCGTGGGTGGCGGCGGCGACGTTGTCGGCGCGTTGGCCACGGCGAGGTTTATCGAGTTCTGCGGTCTAGAATTCGTCCTCGGCGGACTCTCGTGGGAACGCTCCGTCTATGATCCCATTCCCGGGCCGCGCAAGCTGAGCGAAGTCAGAAACGTCCGTGTCCTGCATGACTATGCATGGATGGCGAATGGCGACAGCCAAACCACCACTGGAGTCTTTTTCGCCGAGTCGAAAATGGCGGCCGTTCAAAGCCAAGAAATTTTGCTCATCGACATCAACGGCGGAGTAAAAGGCGCCGTGGACGGACTCGAAGTTGCCATGAAAGAACTGAACACCGACCTGCTCGTCGGTCTCGACGTTGGCGGCGATTCTCTCGCGCAAGGCAAAGAGCCGGGGCTGCGCAGCCCGCTGGCGGACTCGATCATGCTCGCCGCTTTCGCCGAGTTGGAAAAACTTGGACATCGCACGCTCTGGGGTGTCTTCGGTTACGGCAGCGACGGCGAGTTGACGGTCGATGAGATTGAAGTCGCCCTGAGCAAACTCGCCGGAGCGGGCGCTCTGCTGGGAGCCTGGTCGCTGACACCGAAGATCAGCGCGGAACTCCAAGAAGTGATCAAGACCGTGCCGACAGAAGCCAGTGCAATCCCCGTGCAATGCTTTCGCGGCGCCTGGGGCGAGAGCAAAATCCGCAGCGGCCAGAGAAGCGTCAAGTTGACGCCGCTCACCGCCCTCACCTTCTTCATATCGGCGACGAAACTGTACGAGACTTTGTCACGCCCCGCCCGAGCCGTCCGCGCGAGCGTATCCCTGGAAGACGCCAACCACGCGCTCCACGCCATCGGCATCAGCACGGAATTGGATCTTGAACGAGCCAAGTATCGTGCATCAAAGGAATCGCACAGCTAATCATGTTCGCGGGCCTACATCGCGATATTGTCATCCTGATGGCCTCGCGTGGAGTCCGCGCCTTTGCGTTCTCCTACTTGAGCGTGGTCTTCACGATTTATCTTGCCCAACTCGGTTACTCCACCGTCACCGTCGGCTTGGTGGTATCGACGGCCTATGCCAGCGGCGCGGTGCTAACCGCTCTCTGGGGATTTCTCTCGGATCGTTACGGCCGCAAAAATATTCTCATGCTCCTGGCGGTGCTCACCATCGTCTCCAACACGATCTACGTTTTCTTCAGCCATCTCTTTTTCATCCTGTCCGCGGTCATTATCGCCAACGTCGGAGCCGGCGGGTCGGGCGCCGGCGGTCAGGGCGGCGGCCCCATGAGCCCCGTCGAGCAGGCCCTGCTCGCCGAGAAATGTACCCCGGAAAATAGAAACAAAGTGTTTGCCGCCAATTCCTTCGTCGGCTCGATCATGGGATCGCTGGGGGCGCTGGTGGCAGGGCTGCCGCAATATCTTCAGGAGGTCTGGAACTGGCCGCCCATCGCTTCCTTCAAGCCGCTCTTCGTGCTGACCATTGTTTTCAGTATCGGGCTGATCTTCGCCTACGCCAGCATCAACGAGCACCATGTTTACACCCCGCGCAAACGGGATAAGACCCAGACAAAGACAAAACGCCTCGGCATCGTCCCCAAACTCGCCGCGTTAGGTATGATCGATAATTTCGGCGCCGGCCTCATCAGCCCCTTGATGGCCTATTGGTTTTTTCTTCGTTTCGGCGTGGAGCTAAAGTCCCTGGGCTTCATGTTCTTTCTTTCCTATTTTTTCGCGGCGCTGTCGTTTCTTCTGGCACCGATCATCGCGCGCCGCATCGGCGTTGTGCGCACCATGGCTTTTTCTCATGGCGCGGCGTCGTTGATCTATTTTTTCCTGCCGTTTGCCCCGACTTTTGCATTGGCCGCCGGGCTGACGATCTTTCGCTCCTTTCTCGCCTATATGGACAACCCGTTGCGCAACTCATTCATCATGGGAGTCGTCAAACCCGAGGACCGCGGCTCGGCGGCCGGCATCACGACTCTCGCGCGGCAAGTCCCGATGGCCGTGAGCCCGACGATCTCGGCTTACATGATGCAGGCACTCTCGCTCAATGTGCCGATCCTGGTCGGCGGAACGCTCCAGCTTTTTCACGACTGTATTTTCTATTACCTGTTCCGGGACGTAAAACCGCCGGAGGAACGAGCCGTCAAGACGGCGGTCGCGTAGCCATGTCGATGCTTCGAGACCTACACCGCGATGCCAAGTTGCTCATGGCGTCGCGCGGCATACGTGCCTTCGCCTTTTCCTATCTAAACATTGTCTTCGCGATCTACCTTGACCGGCTCGGCTACTCCACCGTGACCGTCGGCGTGATCTTCTCGGTCGCTTATATCAGTAGCGCGTTGCTGACGGCGGTCTGGGGTTACCTGTCGGACCGCATCGGCCGCAGGAAGATATTGATGCTCCTTGCCCTGCTGACGATCGTTTCCAACGTCATCCTCATCTACTTCACGAGCCTTGTCTTTATCTTATCGGCGGTTATTATCGCCAGTGTCGGCGCCGGCGGATCGGGGGGCGGAGGCTCGGGCGGCGGCCCGTTCAACCCGGTGGAAGAGGCTTTGTTGGCGGAGAAATGCCAGCCGGAGAACCGAAATCAGATCTTCGCCGTAAACTCCTGCGTGGGATCGATCATGGGCGCGTTGGGCGCTCTGGCCAGCGGCCTGCCGCAGTTTCTTCAAGAGGAGCGGGGTTGGAATGCGGTCGAATCCTACAAGCCTCTCTTCATTTTAACGATATGCTTCAGTGTCGTCCTGTGGTTCGTCTACCGGTCGATCAGCGAACAACCCCAGCCGCGCAACGACGAAAGGAGAATCTCCCGCAGCACCGGCACTTTCGTCACCAAAATGTCGCTGTTGGCCGTGTTCGACAACTTCGGCGCCGGCATGGCGGGCTCTTTGGTGTCTTACTGGTTTTTTCTGCGCTTCGGCGTCGAACTAAAATCTCTCGGCGTGATCTTTTTCGCTTCGTATATTCTCGCCGCGCTGTCATTTCTCAGCGCGCCGTTGATCGCACGGCGCCTCGGAGTCGTGCGCACCATGGCGTTTTCCCACGGACTCGCGTCGCTCATCTATCTGATCTTGCCCCTGGCCCCGACCCTCGCGCCGGCAGCGGCGCTACTGATGATTCGTTCTTTCTTTGCCTACATGGACAATCCTCTCAGGGCTTCTTTTACGATGGCCATGGTCAAATCCAGCGAGCGCGGTTCCGCAGCCGGAGTGACCAATCTCGCGCGCGTGGTCCCTTACGGCATCAGTCCGACGATTTCCACCTATCTCATGCAGAGCGTATCCCTGACGCTTCCTATTTTCCTTGGCGGCGGGTTACAATTGATCAACGACGTCGCCTTCTTTTTGATGTTCCGGGATGTGCGGCCGCCGGAGGAGATGAAAGGTAAAGAATCACTTGAATAACCAATTTAAAATGTTCAAGTCGTTCAATCGCTCCGCTCCGTTCAAGCCCCAACCTCTTTCCTCCCCGGGTCGCGGGGAAGGATGAAGGAGGGGGCTGGAACGACTCGAGGATAGCGAGATGAAAAAACCGTCTCAACCCACGGGCGCTGTGCCGTTATTTCAAAGACTCGCCGAACAGCGCATCCTCGAAGCTCAGCGCAATGGCGAATTCGACGACCTGCCCGGCAAGGGCAAACCCCTCGAACTCGAAGATCTGAGCTGGGTGCCCGATGAGCTGCGCATCGGTTATATGATCCTGAAAAATGCTCACGTCCTACCGCCGGAAGCGGAACTGCTCAAGGACATTCACATCCTCGAAGACTTGCTCAAGCATGTCGAAGACGAAGGCGAACGAAAGGCGCTGGCCAAAAGCATTCGGTGGAAAGTGATCCGGTTGGATATGCTCAAGCGGCGGTCCATATCCTTAAGTAGCGTCAGGGAATACAGCAGAAAGCTCATAACCAAGTTCCACGGAAACAGATAGAATTTAATTAAATAAGACAAAGTATTAAGTAGCTTGTAGTTCAAATCTCAATTTTTGACTCATATAGCGTTCTGGCTATAAAGTGGACGTGATTACGTTGGAAGTTAGAAAGAGGGGAACGACTCATTGATTTTCGTCCGTCTGCAGCGAGCTGTCGTAGACTAGACGGTTCGGCTTCTCCGTTTGCCTGGGGAATTCTAATCTGATACGCGATTGAGAAGAATATTTTCAATCGCGGCCTGCGAAACGAGGTAGGGGGCAAACCTATGGGCATTGTCAAAGGGATCATTTTGACGGTGGCGGCGTTGACATCGACGGTCTTGATTGGTTGCGAAGCTATGACCGGAAAGCCACCTCCCCCAGAAACACCTATGTCTCATCCGACCGGCGTCGAGACGCCTCAGGACGCGGCTCTCGGTAAGGCGGTCAAGGAAAGACTTTTGGCGGAGAAAAGTGTCAATCTATCCCGGGTAATCGTAGAAACGAGGAAAGGGACGGTTTACCTGAGAGGTCTCGTAGCGTCTTTAGACGCGGAGGTGCGAGCGGTGAAAATCGCATGGCAGGTAACCGGCGTTCAGGTCGTGGAGAACCAGCTGCAAGTTGGAGAATAGGGTTATTGAGGTTTCACATCGCCATCGCTGCGAGCATCTTGACGGTCACCCATTATCAAGTCTTGACGGACCATTGCAAAACCCTCGGTTCGCCCTTTGGCAAACTCAGGACAAGCGGAACGGCTCCTGGAATCGTGGCGGGGCCTGACTTGCCCATTTCTCTGATCGTTAACACCTGTCGATGCCCGACCGCGGCGCTGCCGGCGCGTGCTGGGCTATTCGAAATAGCTCCGTTTGCCGGTGCCGATCAGTTCGTAGAGGGATCTGATTTCCTGCTCCCGGCGGTTGTAGTTCCGCCAGCCTTTATATTCGGGCAGCGTCAGCGTCTTCACCGCCTCTTCCACCTTCACGCCCGCAGCCACGGCATTTTTCACTGCGGTATACTCGTCGGACAGGAATTTCGCTAATTCGGGCACGTCCCCGTGCGTAGCCACGTCGCCGTGCGCCGGCAGGATCTTGTCCACGTCCATGGCCGCGACTTGACCGAGCAGTTTGATCCAACTGTCCACCGACGGCGTGAACGCCATGTTCGGCATGCTGCGCCGGCCGAACGCGCCCGGCGTGTAGAGCAAGCGCGCATGGGGAAATAAAATGAAAGTGTCGCCGGGATTCTGGCCGGGGCCGAGATAAATAAGGCGAATCTCCTTTCCGCCCAGACGGATGGTCATCTCGTTGTCGAAGGTCACCTCGGGCAGGACCAGCTTCACCTCCTTCGGATCATAGCCGCGCCGCGCAAAGAACTGGCCGCGGCGTGCGAACTCTTTCGCGGCAACCTGTTGCATCAGACGCGCGGTATCGCGGTGGGCGAAGATGGTAGCTCCGGCCGCCTTGAAAACCGAATTGCCGTAGGTGTGGTCCCCATGAAATGGCTGTTCACCACCCATTTGACCGGCTTATCGGTGATCTTGCGGATGCGATTGAGCAGATCCTGGCCATCGCGCGGATGCTGGCGGGTGTCGATCACGAGCGCCCCTTCCTCAGTGACCAGAACATCCGCGTTCGAGGATTCGAAATCGAACAAGAAATAGAGATCGGGCGCGACCTGCTTGAAGACGATCTCTGGAGTAGCCGAGCGCTGCGCTCCTTGCTGTGCCGCCGCCGGCGCGGCGAGGACAGCGGTGGTAAACAGCGCCAGTGTGAAAAACAGGTGGCGGCGGACAGTTAGTTTCGGATTTGCCGACCCGGCGCCCAGCAAATTTCGAACGGCGATTTTCATGTGAATCTCCTTTTGCCAGCCTGATCATCTACGGTGTCAAAGGTTCAACACGAAACGCGACGAATCAAAACAACCTCCCCTTTTAAATTGTCTCTGCCGGAGGTGGTGCGACTATATCCTTGAAGCTTGACTTATCAAGGTCGCCAACCGGTCAGCCTTGCCGTCATGAAAGTTGGCAGATGTCGATACCGAAACGATTGGCATTGGATTGTACTTTCCGCCCACGCGGGTGGCGCGGAAGAGCGAATTGATATGAAGATTGGAAGCAGCCCCATTTTAGTTCCCTGCTCTACGCGGCCGAGATAAACCATAGGGCGATTCGTGGTTATTTTTTGCTACCCCAGAGCTGGTAGAACCCGCCTTTTTGCATTTCATCCAGATAGCGGGAATCCACGAGGTCCTGAGACTTCATTTTCTTCGCTCGTGGGTCAAGCTGGGAGACTTCGTCCAGGATCGCCTGAAGGGCCTCCGCTTTAATCATCAGCCTCGGCTCCAGAGCCTAAGTCTGATTTATCTGTGCCGGTAAACAAAAGGACTGGCGCAGGACCGCCGGGATGTTTGACGGCGATCCGCTCATGCAGGAAATTATCGAGGAAGGCCAACGGATTCGTGAAGAGGATAGACGCAAAACGACCGTATGATCATTCTCGATACCGATCATCTTTCTGCGTTGGAGTACCGGGCGGCCCGAGTGCATTTGCCCTGCAAGCGCGCCTGGAGTCCCTTTCCCCAGACGAAATTGCCACGACAGCAATTAGCGTCGAAGAGCAAATGCGAGGATGGCTGGGACTGATTCGTCGGTACCCTGATGTCCATCGCCAAGTGCCGTCTTACGAACGGCTCATTCGACTTTTTGATTTTTTCGCTCAGTGGCAGATTCTTTCATTCGACCAGGCTGCAGCCGACCAGTTTGCGAGACTCCGGCGGCAAGGACTTCGTATCGGCACGATGGATCTTAAAATCGCCGCGATTGTCGTGGTGCGTGGGGGTACGTTGCTGTCGAGGAATCGCCGAGATTTTGATTAAGTCCCCGGTGTTCACGCGGAAGATTTGGTTACAATCGTAATTCGACTATCAATTTGATTGCCCTCACCGCACGTTCCATCGGTGCCAGTGTCATCACTCTCAATCGTAAAGCCTTCGAAGACATCCGACAGTATCGGCGGTTTCGGCTCCTCTCCTGGCAATAAATAGACAGCGCCCTCCTGCGATAGTTGAGTTCGCAGCACACGGACTCCCGGTACCTTGTCCGTCCGTCTAAAATCTCTTTCCGTTTACCGCCTCGTCAACCGTCGCTCATAAACACAGATGGGAACAATAAAAGATTACATTCGACGGCAAGGACGTGGGTTATGAATTTCCGGCAGCACAAAGAAAAACTTTTAAAGAACTCGAACGTTGGGACAGAGTCTGAGAAAATCCGCCCGAAGATCCTTCTAGCGCAGGGTTTGATCCGAGCCAGGTTGAAGAAGGGCTGGACCCGGGCCGAACTCGCGCGGCGGGTCGGGACCGTCAGTGAGATCATAACTCGAAAGGTCTGTTGCCCTCCTTCATCCCTCATCCTTCATAATTCATCCTTCCCTCCGCCCGCGCCCTCGGCGCCGAGATTAAAATCAAACTCTCCGCGTAAGGGAGCAAGAGCAAGTGGCAAAGTGGTTCTCTAACCCCGAGACGTTTTCGCAATCGGAATTGACGACGAGCGAGCTAGGTATCTGCGCGTTCTTTTATGAAATGCCGCTCCTAGCCACGGATTGAGCAACGGGCGAATAGACTTATGGCAATTGACGGAAGTTAGCTATCGCAAACAGCGCCAATAATGAAGAGTCCCGTTTCGAGGAGGACATCGTTGCAGACCTCTCCCATTGTAACTTCGAGACGGGCGACCTCTTCGGCACTGATCGAAAGCGGTGGATGCACATGGATGTGTGCGTCTTCGTCCTCGCCCCGCTCGAAGGAAATCTCTACGCGCGCTTGAGGCGATAGCTCTTTGATCAGGGCGCTAAGTTCAGAGATCTTGGTTTCCAGGAGCTCTTCCCGGCTAGGAGTTTTTGGGGTTCGAGGCATCGAGCACGTCCCTCATGAGGAGTTCTGAATATTGAGCAGCCAACCGAACTGCCCGCTCAGCCTGTCGCTGGCTCGCTCCTGGCTGCCGATAATCCGCGATGTGCCTAATCTCCATAGTTGTGGGTAGCGCACTGGCGAAACTTGCGGGCACTATTTTGCGCCCCCGAACAAAGTTTTGGACGAACGTACTATGTACCCCCTTGTGAGTCCATTCGCTATGCTTGATTCCCCGGGTCTCGAGAGCGCATATCGCTATCTGAAACATCGCAAAGTACGCCCGGCTTGCCGCAGAGTCAAAGAATTGGTGCTCCAGGAATAAACGCGCTGCTTGTAGGGAAGACCGAGCCCGGTTCAAATCCACTTGATTGTTTGTAGAAGAGACCTGGATAATTGTCAATCGGCAAAGACGGGTGCAAAAACGACCGGGTTATACAGGGGAGGAGGCGAAGGTGTCCGAAACCTTTTGCTTCGGTACGTTCCACGGCAAGGAGGTGGGTTATGACTTCGCGACGACACACCGCTTCTTCCGAACCGGAAACTGTGGACGGATTATGAAAAACACGGCCCGGAGTTCATTCTCGCGCCAAGTTTACGCGAGAATACGCAGGATGCCCCGTCCTGTGGACGGGGATGAATGCGTGGGTGGGGCGGGAATCAGAAATCGCGGTGGCGAAGCCATGAATCGGGCGTAAAGCCCCGGCCTTTGGCCGGGGATAGTCCGATTCAAGCGGTTTCTTTACTTCGAGCCCAGCTGAAGAAAGGCTTGACCCTGGCCGATCTCGCGCGGCAGGTCGGGCCGTCAGTGAGATCCCGTTTCCTAAAGTCCCGCGTTTTCCTCTTCATCCTTCATAATTCATCCTTCCCTCCGCCCGTGCTCTCGGCGCTGAGATCGAGATCAAGCTCTTCGCGTAACGGGCTCAAGAGCGGCAGGCGGCAAGATATTTGTCTGCCGCCCACACTTTTGTCACCTTGCTTTTTCTGTCCATGAGCTGCCTCATGTCGCCAGCCAGATCGTGCTGATAGCTCTCGCTCCTCGTCAGCAGTTCGACGCGCGTCGCCAGCCGGTCCATGTTGTCAAAGGTGTATGTGGTCGCATTGCTCCGCGTGTCGGTGACGCTAAGCAGCTTGCCGCTCGCATCGTAAATAAACCCAGTGGTCCCGTCCAGCGCATCGACCCTCCAGGGCAGCCGGTTCAAGGCGTCGTAAGTACGGATTGTCGGGAAGTAGAGGCAATAAAATCACTATAATGAAGCCTGACACCGCTCCCTATCCTTCCCCGGCCGCCTCTTTGACAAGGGTATCGTGCAGCAGGCTCCTAAGATAGGTCTGATACTTTGAAATGCCTTTCCGGCGCGCAAGCTTTTGCGCAAGCTTCAGATCGGTTATCTGGAGCCGGATGCTAACCTGCTGGCTAGCGGGTTCCAGGATGTAAGGCCGTCTCAAGTTGCCCGGATGGTCTACCTTTTCATCGAGAAAGGTAGGCTC